>Ga0209034_10000451_pt1 | contig 20604 bp, 17 predicted proteins | sample MarorgKNORR_S2LV_2_FD_188219 | JGI IMG/M metagenome (GOLD analysis project Ga0209034, IMG submission 188219) | Marine microbial communities from the Southern Atlantic Ocean, analyzing organic carbon cycling - 250m_A/KNORR_S2/LV (SPAdes) (version 2) | ecosystem: Environmental > Aquatic > Marine... | reverse complement strand
TAGAAGAGACCATGATGATGTCAGGTTTTAACTTCCGAAGGTCTTCGTACTCAAGCCCGAAATTCTTGATAACTCTAGGCGTGAAGTTCTCGGCAAATATGTCGGCCACTGAGATGAGTTCCAACAGGATTTGTAATCCCTCGGGTTTGCTCAGATCCAGCGTGATGCCCAGTTTGTTGCGGTTCTGTTCATAGAAGTTGGCTCCTTTGTTCCAGAACTCGCCGGACACGTCATTCTGGTAAACCGAGTCGCTGCGGTAGCTCTCCAACCGCCCTGTGGACTCCAGGCGTATGACCTGGGCGCCCATATCCGCCAACATCTTCATGGCGAATGGGATGGCGATGAGCTGGCCCATCTCGATTATTCTTAAACCCTCTAAGGGACCTTGCATGGTTCGGTGATTCTCCGTTAAATGATCTGCATGGCCCGCATTTGGGCCAGTTGTTCAGTTGTGTGGCCTAGGCGTTCGGCGATGACTTCCTGGTTGTGTTGGCCAAGAGTTGGTGCCGGGCTGCGGGCTTCCCAAGGCGTACCGCTCATCTCGAAGGGAGCGCCAGGATATTTGAGGATTCCCAGGGATGGGTGCTCGATATCCACGAAGTAGTTCCTGGCCTCGAATTGTGGGTCGGCCATGACTTCTTCAGGTGACTGTACCACTCCGAAGATGAACCGCTTCTCGTGGGCGGCATAGAATCGCTCGTACTTGTTATGTTGGATGAAATAGTCGTCCAGAATTTGGCCGAGCTCTTCGGCATTGGCCAGCCGAGCCGAGGGGGTGTTGAACTTGTCATCGCTCAGTTCCGGCAGTCCCATGAAATCGACCATGATGTTCCAATTCAGTCCGGCGCCTATGCCTGGATTGGGGATGAGATGGCCGTCGGAGCTGGCCCTGAGTCGGCTCAGGTCTCCGCTATGGTTGGGCTGTCTGCGCCGTACCGCCCCAGTGTATGTGAAGTTGTTGACCACATCTCTGAGACCAGTGGCAACGGCCTCTTGGATTGAGACGTCCACCCTTTGTCCTTCACCGGTCAGCCGCTGGTGGTACATGGCCATCAGAGTCGCCGATGCGCCGTCAGTCCCGGCTTTGAACTGTGCCTGGTTGAAAGCGTGCTTGAGCGGTTCCCGGTCGTAAGCTCCGGAGATATACATCAGTCCACCCATGGCGTATTCGACGATATCCGCAGCTTTGTAATCCCGGTACGGGCCGGTCTGCCCAAAGTTGGAGATAGAGGTCATAACTAGACCAGGGTTTATCTCCTGAAGGGACTCATAGTCCAACCCCAATGAAGACATGACTCTAGGGGAGAAATTCTCCACCAGAACATCTGATTCTTCGATCAAAGACTTCAGGACCTGGATACCTTTCTCCGACTTTAAATTCAGCGTTACGCTTTTTTTATTGGTGTTCAAATAGGCGAAGACGAGGCTCTTCTCCGGTTCTACCTCGTCATGGTAGAAGGGCGCCATCCTCCGGGTAGGATCTCCTCCGGGCCGCTCTATCTTTAATACCTCTGCGCCGAAATCGGCCAGCAGTTTTGTGCAGTATGGGCCCGATATGTGGTGCGTGAGGTCTAGAACCTTAACCCCGTCTAGGGCGCGTTCGGGCAAGGGTATTCTCCTGATATCGGCAAACAGTCTTTAGGCGTCCCGGTTCAGTGGTGTATCCAGCCCAAATTCGGCGCGGCCAATCATCTCAAGGCAACGGTCCAGATTGGGCGGCATTAGTGTCGATGTGCGGATATCCCTGAAGATGCGCTCCAGAGGCATGCTCTTTCGGACGCTTCGGCCTCCGGTTATCTGGATGGCCTTGGCTGATATTTCCAGTGATGCGGTGGTAGCAAGGTATTTAGGTCGAGCTGCAATAACGGCTTTCTCGTTGGCCGTCTTACCTTCCCAGTGACCTGCAGCGTCATAAAGGGCCTTACGGGCGTTATTCAAAGACATCGCCATCTCGGCGATGGTTCGCTGCACCACTAGCCCGTCGGCCACCCTTCCGGGGTCTGGAGCGAAGGTCTGGTTCATGCAGAATTCTTTAGTGAAGTCCAAGGCAGTCTGGGCGGCTCCGATGTATGTCGCTGCGAACCCGAGCCCGAACCCCTGGGTCACTCCGGTGTGGTATCCTTCTCCGGGTTTTCCAAGTGCGGCATCTTTGCCTACCACGCAGTTGTCCAACTTCATACTTGGGCTGATGGTACCGCGCATACCCAAAGTGTTCCATTCGTCAAGCTGGGATAAACCGGCCGTGTCGTGGTGGATCAGTGCCAGTTGTTGGGATCCGACGGGGTCGTCGGTGTTCTGGGCGTTGCAATGAATCATGTACCGGTGGGCACCGCCTGACATGGTGCAGAAGTTCTTCACTCCGTTTATGACGTAGCCTTCGTCATCCGCAGTGATGGTGGTGAACCGGAACGCAGAGCCGCCTCTGGTCTCAGGTTCGCTGCCCCAACTTCCAAAAAGCTTACCCTCATCGACGATTTCTGGGTATAGGTTTGCCTTTTGCTGAGCCGTACCCAATGCTTCGATGAACCGCATCACAGTGGAGTGCATGTGCACCGTCATGCCGGTATTGGTGCAGCCGCCGGCCAGTTTCTCGATTACCATGACGTATGTGAGCATGTCCAGTCCGTGACCGCCGTGGTCCTTGGGTACGCCGATAGTTAGCAGGCCGTTCTGCCAGACGTCCTTCCAGCTTTCCTTCGGATGAGTGGAACTAGCGTCTACCTCAGCGGCGCGGGGCTCGAGGCATTCCTTTGCGATGCGCTCGGCCGTATTTACCAACTCGAGTTGGTCTTTGCTAAGACCGAGGTCCATGTGTCCTCCTGGGTATTTGCCAAGGCGGGCTGCTACTCTGAACTAGCCTTCTGGATAGGTCAGCCGAAGCAGAGTATGCCGACGGTTGATGGTGTGGGGCCGAACTTGTTCCGGCCAACGGCCCAGTTCTACCGCCTCGCCCCATTCCTGAGATGAAAGGACATCTGGGCTCTCTATCTCATACATTGCATGGAAACGAGGCTGGCCGTCTGGAGACACGGTCTGAGCCTGGCCACCAATCAACACCTGGAAGGCCTGTGCCTCAAACCGCGTGATGTCGCCCACACCGGCCACCTTGCTTAACTCGGGGCAATGCTCCGTGTTGTAGACATCATTGAACAAAGACTCTTTGGACGGGTCGACGTCCATGCTTGCTATGAAGAGGTATTTAGATTTCGGGGCCATGACCAACCTCCGGCTTATTTGGATCGTTAAACTTCGGCCTCTAGAATGCTCTACGGTGGGATACCTCGGTTTCCTCACTGGTTATGAACTCTAAAAGCACGGCCTTGCCTTCTTCCTCGGTGACCTTGCGAGCCCGGGTGAAGGCAGCGGTAATCTGATTCGGGTCTTCGATGCGCTCGGCATAGCCGCCCATCGCCTTACCGAGGTCGGCGTAGTTGCCGCCCAAGTCGCGGGTGCCGTAGAGCTCGTGGGAGTCAGCCATCTGCCTGGTCTCAACAGCCATGGAAGAGTTGTTCAGAACAACGGTGATGATGGGTATACCGCTGCGGACGGCGGTCTCGAAGTCTAAACCAACCATTCCGAAGGCAGCGTCGCCCATGAAGTTGACACATACCTTCTCTGGCGCTGCCAGTTTGGCCCCGATGGTTAATCCCAAGCCAGTCCCCAGACCATGTGACTTGCCCCATCCCAGGTAGGTCCGGGGGCCGTTCGAACGGTAGAACGGAGTTATCTGATCTCGTGGGCTGCCTGAGTCGTGGGTCACGATGGCCTCTTCTGGCGGGATGGTGTGCATGAAGTCCCAGATGACACGGTAAGGGGTCATGGGAGTGGAGCTATCAGAAAGTTTGGACCGCCACTCGCTGAGCCAACCTTCCCGCTCTGTCTGGACCTCTTTGGCGGTGGACTGGTCGTCCTTGCGGCTGTTTCCCACGATTTCCTTACAAGCGTCAATCATTTGGCGCAGCACCAGCTTGGCGTCGCCGACGATTGGCAGATCGATGTTGTAGTCCTTGTTTATGTCAGAGGCGTCATTTGTGGCCTGGATCAGGGTCTTGCCTGAAGGGATGTTCATAACCATGCCGTGTTTTGTGAAACTGGTACCCATACCGAACATCAGGTCCGCCCGCCGGATGAAGTGATAGGCATGCCCAGACATTGTCGGCCCAGTGCTTCCCAGCGCCAGGGGATGGACCTCAGGGAAGGCGCTCTTACCCAGGAGAGTGCTGCAGACCGGCACTTGGAGTAGTTCGGCGAGTTCTATCAATTCGTCGGTTGCCTTTCCGTAAAGGACTCCCTGGCCAGCCATTATCACCGGGTAGTGGGCGGCACAGAGTGCCTTAGCTGCCGCTTCGACATCTCCTGGGTCGCCCTGAGAAATCATGGGCCTGCTGGGAATGTAGTAGAAGGCCTCTTCACTCACATCTTCGAGTGCGATGTCAGCCGGAATCTCCACGGCCATAGGGCCACCTCGGCCCTGACGCAAACCGGCGAATGCGCGGCGCAAAACCTCCGATGTCCGATCGGCGGTGTTCACCTGTTCGATGGCCTTGGTCACATCGTCGTAGCTCTTGAGAGAGCTGTAATGTGGGTTGATACCTGCCCGGTCGCGGGGATGCCCCAATGGTAGAAGCAGGACCGGCACAGAGTCTGAGTACGCGGAAGCGATACCGGGATAGGCGTTCTCGGCTCCAGGTCCGTACTGCATGGCGAAGACACCCATCTTATCGCCGTTGGAGACACGGCTGATGCCGTCGGCGATACCCACCCCAACCCGCTCCTGTCGGCAGATGATGGGCCGGATGCCACCCAGAGCAGCGGCTTCGATCACAGGTGTAGTTGGGAAGCAAGGTAGGTACTCAACGCCTTCCCGCTTGAGAATCTCGGTAATGGCTTCAATGGTATTCAATGGGGGCCGCCTCCTGAAATCTGTGGATTGGATCACAGTTAATTCCCTCGGGTTTCGTGAGGAAACTGTGCGTGGAACATAGGCCTGCGCCTAGCCCGGTTTTTAGCCACGGGCAGTATACCACCGCTCAGGTGCAACGGCATTAACATAAGTTTCTGACGTCTCACGGTCAAGACACCTACCGTTCGTTCTGGGCCTATAATGGGCACAGGTCACTCTAGGCTTGAGTGTATGGCGGCTTTTGCACAAGAGCTTGTTCTGAGTCCGATTGACCAGCCTAGAATCGCTCTGATAACGTTTGCCACCAAGGGGTTTCTTTGGACTTGCCCTCGTATTTGACGGAGAGAAGATGTCAATGACCAGTGTCTCCTATCAGAATCTGAATCCAGCATTATTCCTTGAACGGGCCGCTATGGTCTATCCAGATAAACCGGCGGTGGTCTACAACGGCAGGTCGCTTTCGTATGCCGAATATCATGAACGGTCCAGGAGGCTAGCTTCTGCGCTGCAGAGTGTGGGCGTAGGAAAGGGCGATAGGGTGGCATTTTTGTGCCCCAACTTACCGCAGATGCTGGAAGGGTATTTCGGGCCTTTGGGGATCGGAGCGGTACTGGTGGCACTCAACACTAGGCTCTCTTCCGGGGAGATTGCCTACATCTTGAACCATTCGGGAGCTAAGGTGCTGATCTTTGATTCTGAATTCGCAACCACCGTTAAATCTTTCATCGATGAGACTCCAGGGGTAGAGGCGTACGTCCAGATTCTGGATACCCATCCCCAGGACCCCGACATACCTGGACCAGACTATGAGAGTTTCATCGCCGGGTCTAATCCGGTTCCGACGTTGGACGGCCCTGACTCAGAATTGGACACCATCGCCATCAATTACACCTCCGGCACAACAGGGTTCCCAAAAGGAGTTGAGTACACCTCTCGGGGCGCCTATTTGAATGCCATTGGGGAGATTCTGGAGATAGGACTCAATTGGGAAAGCCGGTATCTTTGGACGCTTCCGATGTTCCATGCTAGCGGCTGGTGCTTTCCGTGGGCGGTAACGGCTGTCAGCGGCACGCACGTCTGCCTACGGCGGGTCGACCCAGATGAGGTGTACCGATTGATCAAGGAAGAAGGCATTTCGCACATGTGTGCTGCCCCTACAGTGCTTACCTCCATGTACTCATCGCCTGCTGCTGACAGGCAGGACCTGTCTGGACTGAACATAATGACCGCTGGCGCGCCGCCGGCCCCGCAGGTGATTAAGACCATCGAGCAGATGGGAGCCAGAATCCACCATGTCTACGGACTCACCGAGACTTATGGACCACACACGGTATGCGCGCCTCAGCTCTCTTGGAAGGACCTCTCCCCAGACGACCGAGCACAGATCAAGGCCAGGCAGGGTGTCCCTTACATCGTGAATGGAATCGGCCTACGGGTGGTTGATGAAGAGATGAACGACGTTGCCCAAGACGGCGAGACCATGGGTGAGGTGGTCATGAAAGGTAACAACGTGATGGCTGGATATTACGCCGACGAGGAGGCTACGGAGGAGGCTTTCAAGGGGGGCTGGTTCCACTCCGGGGACTTGGCCGTGTGGCACCTCGACGGCTATATCGAACTCAGGGATCGGGCGAAGGACGTGATTATATCCGGCGGCGAGAATATCTCAACACAGGAAGTCGAGAAGGTCATAATGGATCATCCAGCCGTCCTAGAAGTGTCGGTGATTGGTGTCCCTGACGACCAATGGGGAGAAGTACCAAAGGCGTTCGTCGTGGTCCGAGAAGGTCAGGAAGCCACGGCGGAAAGCATCATCTCCTTCACGCAAGAGCGGATCGCACGGTTCAAAGCGCCGAAGCTGGTGGAGTTCGGAGACCTTCCCAAGACATCAACAGGCAAGATTCAGAAATACGTCCTGAGGGAGAAAGAGTGGGCCGGCCGCTCGTCCAGAATCCAGGGGTCTCAGGTCTAGCTTGGGGTGGCTTAGCTCTCAGTACTGTTAAGAGTCTCTATGCGGACGGCCATCGGTTTCAAGATGGCGTATAGGAAATCGTTGGCGGGAGTGGGAACGTTAAGCTCTCTGGCCATGCGGACTACCGTGCCGGTCAGACCCTCCAGCTCCACGGGGCGCTGATCGGTGAAATCTTTTGCCATGGACGCTCTTCCTTGGCCGGGAAATCGGTCCAGCGAGTCCATGGCCCAAGCCAAAGAGTCGGACATGATCGGCGCACCCTTAGCCCTTCCCACAGCCAATACCTCCTCAATGGCGTTACGAATCAAGGCCCGCGTCTCGGGCTTGGTCCGCATCTCTTCGTATACGCAGTTGGCCGCGGCGCAAACGGCTGCTGACCCCGCTATGTATGCAAACTTCTTCCAGAGCATACCGGGCATATTCTCATGGAGGTTCACACGCCAACCCGATTCTTGGAATCGTTGGAGCAGGTTTTCGCCCCGGCGGCTAATGCCTACTTTCGTCTCGCCGAAAGCGGCTATGCCCGGGCCTCCTTGGGTGACGACCCCGGGTTTTGAAACACGGCCCTCCATATAGGATGATCCGATCATGACGTGTTCTTCGCCCACTGCCTCGGCTAGTATGTCGCCGTTATCGATGCCGTTCTGCAGCGTCAAGACGACGGTGTTCGGGCCGATCAGCGGCGCCAATGAATCCAGTGCATCAGAGTTGTGATACATTTTCACCGTGAAGAGCACTAGGTCTTGTTCGCCTACTTCAGCAGTGTTGTCGGTCGCGTTGCCTGTAACAGTGAATGAGCCGTCCAGTTGACTCTCAACCCTTAGCCCGTTTTCCTGGATAGCCTTCAGGTGCGCCCCTCTGGCGATGAAGGTTACATCGTGTTCGGCCCGGGCCAAGAGGCCACCGAAGTAACCTCCCACCCCGCCGGCCCCAAAGACCGCCACCTTAAGGTTTTCATTTGGTTGAGTGACCATGTGTCCTCTATCTCCGTTGCCTAGTCCCGGTTTTCTACCGGGTGGCTGAATTCTTCCCGAAGGTCGCGTTTAAGCACCTTGCCCATGACGTTACGGGGCAATTCTCCCACAAATATCACAGAGCGGGGTCTCTTGAACCCGGCCATCTTGTCCCTGCAGAACTCTATGATCAGCTCTTCATCAACCTGGTCAGAGCGGCTTACCACCAAAGCGCGCACCTCTTCGCCCCATTCAACGTCTGGCACTCCTATGACCGCAGCGTCGTCGATCTCTGGGTGGGAACGGAGGACCTGTTCCACCTCTTCGGGAGAGATCATCTCACCGCCGCGCTTGATGAAGTCTTTGGCCCTGCCCGACAAGAAGATGTATCCGTCTTGATCCTGATATCCCAGGTCTCCGGTGTAGATCCAGCCGCCGCGTATGGTGTCTCGGGTCGCCGATTCTTCCTGCCAATAGCCGGCCATCATTCGAGAACCCCGGGCCACTATCTCTCCTGTCTCACCTTCGGCCACCGGTTGCCCTTCTTCGTCCACGATGGTCACTTCAACGTCGTCCAGGGGTTTTCCGATCGATGTGAGACGCTTCAGCTTGGCGTCGATCTCTTCGGAGCTGCCTTCCAGCACATGGTCATCAGGCGGTAGCATCGTGATGGTCGAAGCGGTCTCGGTCTGGCCGAACGCGTTTATGAACCTTGAACTAGGGAACTTGGTGATGGCTTCCCTGATCACCTCTAGTGGCATGGGAGCGGCGCCGTAGGTAATCACGCTGAGCGATGAAAGGTCATAGTGGGAGAAGTCTGGGTGTTCCATGAGGTGCTTCAACATGGTCGGCACCAGCATTGCCCGGTTTGCCCTATTATCTTGAACCAGGCGCAGCCACTCTACAGGCTCGAACTGCCGCATCACGACTAGTGTCCGCCCGCCGTATACCGCGGCCAGAGCGGCTTGGAGTCCTGCTATATGGTAGAAGGGCACGGTGATGAGGTTGCTCTCTTCCACGTCTGGATCAGCGGGTTCAACCGTGGCCAGCAAGTATGAAGAGAAGCTGTCGTGGGTCAACATCACGCCCTTGGGCACTCCGGTGGTGCCAGCGGTGAACATGATCACCGTCGTGTCTTCGTCGCCTGCCTCCGGAAAGTGCATCTGGTCGGGAGGAGACACTGCGAGAAGTTCCTCGTAGTTCTTGTTGTTACCGCTGGTTTCTCCGTCCAAAATTATGATGCCTTTTGATGACATAGGGCCCTCGGGGACCAGCGGAAGATAGCGTTCGCCCAGCAGCAAAAGGGAAGGTTGGGCGATCTCGAGCATTTGAGCCAGTTCGTCGGTCTTGGCCCTGAAATTGATGGGCACATAGATCGCATCAAGCTGCGCTGCCGCGAAGTAGGCCTCGATGCACTGGTTAGTATTGACCTGCATGGTGGCGACTCGGTCTCCGGTGCCGACCCCCATGTTCGAAAGCCCATTGGCCAACCTGTTGACGCGCTCTGCCAGTTGTTCAAAGGATATGGTCTGGCCATCGAATATCACCGCGGGACGGTCGGGAACGATGGCGCTGGCGATGGTCAAGAATTCCGATGTGTTCATTTATGTGCTCTCGTAATTAACTATCCAATCGGGCAACGATTCGTCTTTCTAGGTCCAACGCCTTTGGCAGGTCCAAATCCATACCCTTCCGCAAGACTTGCTTCATTGCCGCCATCGCTTTGGCAGGGGTTTCAGCCAGGCTTTGGGCCAACTCCCAAGCTTCATCCCGAAGAGAATCCGGTGCGGCCAGGCGGGTGACCAAGCCCATGGTGAGTGCCTTCTCTGATTCTATGCGCCTACCGGTCAAAAGCAGATCCAAGGCCTGTGATGTGTCCGCAGCCCTTGGTAAGGTCTGTGTTCCTCCGGCTGCTGGTATCATCCCTAGCTGGACTTCCGGCAAAGCAAATATTGTGCCAAGGGCGGCGATCCGCAGATCGCATAAAAGGGCAATCTCAAGACCAGAGCCGATGCAGAACCCGTGAACGGCGGCCACGATTGGTTTATCTAAGTTTATCAGTTGCCCCCAAACGTCCCGTTCCCAACGCACCTGGCGGGCTATGAACTGAGATGGGGCAGAGCCAAACTCTGTGAGGTCAGCCCCAGCGCAGAACCCCCTGCCTTCGCCGGTTATTAACAGAGCACGGACTTCTGCGTCTAGTTTGACTGCCGACAGGGTCTCAGAGAGATCATCCCGCATTTGTATGTTGTAGGCATTCACCACCCTAGGGCGGTTCAGAGAGATATGGGCCACTGGGCCGTGTTTCTCGAACAGAATGGTATCGTAGCCTACAGCACTTGTAGCGGCGGAATAGGGCATGGGTGGTTAAGCTACGGGAACTGCCCTAGCGTAAAGGTCGTCCAGTTCTATCTCTGTGTAGCGCAGCCCGATGTTCTCCAGGTTATGGGCATCGCTCACTTCCATCAGCATCAGGTTGTGTTTGGAGGCCACCTCCGCCACCTGGTCTTTCCGGATGTGCCAATTGTGGATGTAGTTGTCTATCTCGATGGCGTGGATATCCGGCTCGATCAATATCTCCGGTGAGTAGTATCCCGGATGACAGTAGGTCCGGAAGACCCCGCCGGCGTTGGGCAGGAAAAGCTCGGCCACCTGATATTCGGCAAAGGGATTGGCTTCCGGCCGAATTTCTATCTCCCAGCCGGGGATAATCGTCACCTGACCGGGGAAGTGCTTCTCCACGATCTGGCGGAATTCCATGCTCCATTCCTTGTTGTGGTGGTCGGTGATGCCGATGCCGTCTATGCCTTTGGACTTAATCTGGTTGACCACTTTTTCGGCAATCTCCACGGTTGGCGGCACGAAGTTGAAAGCCTCCCACACATGGGTGTGGAGGTCCAGTTTTAGTTTCACTAGGGTTCCTTCTCCGTATATGCGATTGGTCTCATAGCTAAGAGCCGGTGAACTTCGGACCGCGTTTTTCGAAGAATGATTTCAGCCCCTCGGACCTGTCCGATGTGGACTGCAGTATAACGTTTAGGTCTGCTTCCAGTCCTAGCCCTTGCTCCAGCGTTAGGTCCATTCCCTTGCTAACCGCTTCCTTTGCGTAGCGAGCACCTATGGGGCTGCCCGCGGTGATCTGGGAGGAGATCTCAGCTACTGTTCCGGTGAGGTCTTCAGAGACCCGGTTAACCAGACCTATAGACATGGCTTCGTTGGCGTCCACCAATCTTCCGGTAAGTAGCATGTCTCTTGCCCAGACCGGGCCAATCAGCCGAGGCAGCCGTTGTGTACCGCCATTCTGGGGCAGAACACCCTGTGCCAGACCTGTAAAGCCGAACTTGGCGGATGGAACGCAAACTCGCATGTCTCCAGCCAGCGCCAGCTCCAATCCGGTTCCGGTGGCGTCGCCGTTCAAGGCAACCAACACCGGGACTGACAGGCCAGATAACTGTTTGGCGGGGTTTCCCGTGGGTTTGGTTGCTTGGTCTATCGAAAAGACTTCCCCTTTTGCGGTGAGCACCACCAACCGCAAACCGTCATTCTCAGCTATCAATTGACAGGAAGTGGACAAGGCATAGCATATCTCGTCGTCGATGCTATTGCCGTTGCCCTGTCGGTCCAGTGTGATGGTGGCGACGGTGTCGTCAAAGGTCAGGATCAATGGGCCCATGTTTAGTGTGTCGGAAGTGATAGCGACTCCTCTTTAGACCCATGATTCTGTGCCAGGAAATGGCGTCAAAATTTGTCCAATAAACAACCCTATAAATACTAGGCCGGACACTTCAATCTTGACAAGGTCTTGTGCCCGCTCTAACATTACTTGGCGCTCTCAAACCGGGGGTGTCAATCCCATCTGATTTTAATGCCGGGCTACTAGATTCCCCGGCGAGATAGAAGGAGGCCAGGGTGGCAAACTTTACGCCATTGGGAGAACGTGTGGTGGTGAAGCCCAGCGAGGGTGAAGAGACTACTAAGGGCGGGATATATCTGCCTGATACCGCCAAGGAAAAGCCCCAAGAAGGTGAGGTCGTCGCAGTCGGACCCGGTCGGGTTGCCGAAGACGGATCCCGGATTCCGATGGAACTTGCCAAGGGAGATCGAGTTATCTACTCCAAGTTTGCCGGTACCGAATATAAAGACGGCGACGACGAGCTTCTGATCCTTCGAGAAAGTGATATTTTAGCGAAGATCAGCTAACCCAAAGCTCGATATACCCAGTCTAGAATGATGAAATAAGGCGGGCACCAGCCCAGCCTCGAGCTACTTACAGGAGGAACAGGATGCCAGCAAAGAAGTTGGCCTACGCCGAGGAAGCCCGAAAGTCGCTCCGTATCGGAATCGACATTTTGGCTGACTCAGTGAAAGTCACCCTTGGCCCCAAAGGCCGTAACGTGGTGTTGGACAAATCATTTGGCCCGCCACAGGTTTGCAGTGACGGTGTGACAATCGCCAAAGAGATTGAACTGCCTGATGCATTTGAAAATATGGGGGCGCAGCTTCTGAAAGAAGCCGCCACCAAGACCAATGACGCCGCCGGCGATGGTACTACTACCTCCGTTGTTTTGGCACAAGCCATCATCAACGAGGGCTTCAAGAATGTCACCGCTGGCGCTGACCCCATGGCCATTAAGCGCGGCATCGAGCGGGCCGTCAGCTCAGTGGTAGAGGAAGTCCAGTCCATGGCCCAGATCGTGGAGACCCGGGAACGCATCGGCCAGGTAGCCAGCCTTTCCGCCCACGAGGAAGCCATCGGTGAGACTATCGCTGAAGCCATGGAGAAGGTCGGCAAAGACGGTGTCATCACCGTTGAAGAGTCCAAGGGCTTGGCCGACGAGATTGAATACGTGGAGGGAATGCAGATTGACCGTGGCTACATTTCCCCTTACTTCATTACCAATCCCGACCGAATGGAGTCGGTCCTAGAAGACCCCACGATCGTAATCACTGACAAGAAGATTTCGGCCGTTGCCGATATGCTTCCCGCACTGGAGAAATTGCTCCAGGTCGGTAAGAAGAACGTGGTAATCATCGCCGAAGATGTGGATGGAGAAGCCTTGGCCACTTTGGTGGTTAACAAACTCCGCGGCACCCTCAGCGTATTGGCCATCAAAGCCCCTGGCTTCGGTGACCGCCGTAAGGCCATGCTCGAAGACATCGCCATTCTCACCGGCGGCACCGTCATCAGCGAGGAAACCGGCCAGAAACTGGACACTGCGACCATCGAAGACTTTGGCTCCGCTCGTAGTATCCAGGCAACCAAGGACGAGGCCACCATCGTTGAGGGCAAGGGCTCCGAGGCTGACATCCAGGGCCGTATCAACCAGATTAAAGCCCAGATTGAAGACACCACCTCTGAATTTGATCGGGAGAAACTCCAAGAGCGGATGGCCAAGCTATCCGGCGGAGTAGCCGTGATTAAGGTTGGAGCGGCCACCGAGATAGAGCTTAAAGAGCGCAAAGCCCGCGTCGAAGACGCCCTTTCCGCCACTCGTTCTGCGGTGGAGGAAGGCATCGTTCCTGGTGGCGGAGTCGCCCTTGTCCGCGCGAGTCGCGGCTTGGACGGCCTAAAAGACGTTCCCGCCGACGAACAGGTCGGCGTCAACATCATTCGCCACTCCCTCGAACAGCCTATGAAGCTGATCGTAGAGAACGCTGGATTCGAGGGCGCGGTTGTCCTCAACCAGGTTAAACAACAGGCTGACGACTACGGTTACGACGCCGACATCGGTGAATACGGTCCAATGATGGAACGTGGCATCGTCGACCCGGTCAAAGTAACCCGGTCCGCTCTGCAGAACGCAGCCAGTGTTGCGGCCATGGTGTTAACTACCGAGTCCGTGATCAGCGAGATTCCCCAGGACAAACCGGCCATGCCGGCGATGCCTCCCGGCGGCGGAATGGACTTCTAGGGAGAGGCAAAACTCCTTCTGGACTTCCAGTACCCAGCCAAGTATCAAAAACCGCCCCGTTAATCACGGGGCGGTTTTTTTGTGGATCTTGTTCTAATCCCGCCTCCGCATATCATTCAAGGGAAACCAGAAATTCAGTCTAACCAAATTCTTCGGTGTAGGTAGAATTGCTGACAGTTGTCGTCTCCACTCTAATTGGGGAGATGGAACTTACCTTTCCGTATTTCTGGCGATTGCCAGGATGGTACTACGCCACTCGGCGGCTAGCCGAGCCAAACGCATCGACGGCGTCTTGGTATATCTGGGCATAGGCCGTTATAATTCGTTGCTGCTGCGATTAGTCAGCGCCTCAGATCGCAGATGGAATCAGGTATCTCCAATGATCAATCACCCAGAAAACACCGCTGCAAAGGGAAAGGTCTACTCCACAGCCCAATCGGCCTTGGGCGGCATCGCAGATGGGGCCTCCGTGCTGATCGCCGGGTTTGCCGGCTTAGGAGCGCCCCAATCCTTGCTCCGTGGCCTGGCAGCGACCGGAGTATCAGAACTAACCCTCATCTGCCAAGGGGCTTGGCTGCCCCAGGCGGGTACGTTTGGGATCGACGACTTGGTGGCAGCAGGGCAGGTAAAGAAGATGATTTCTCCGATGCCTTTTCATCCGGAGTCGGGCGGCGCGGTGAAAGAACTCTGGGAGTTGGGTAAATTGGAGCTAGAGGTTGTCCCTCAGGGAATCCTGGCAGAGCGGATGAGAGCCGGAGGAGCGGGAATTGGCGGAGTGTTTCTACCAACCGGCGCCGGGACCAGGTTCGCCGAAGGCAGGGAACTGCGCATATTTGACGGCAAAGAGCATGTCCTAGAATTCGCACTGAATGCCGATTTTGCCCTACTCCGGGCCAAGGAAGCGGACACCCTCGGCAATTTGGTTTACGAGGGAACGGGCCGCAACTGGAACCCTACCATGGCAATGGCCGCCGCCGTGACAGTAGCTGAAGTAGATCAGGTTAAGGATCCGGGTGGAATAAACCCAGAATTGGTTATCACCCAGGCCATATTTATCGATCGCTTGGTCCTGGCCGCTTAGTCGAAGGAGAATAGTTCCAGATGCCCGGAGTGCCACTAGACGCTACCGCCATGACCCGCCGTGCCACCCAAGAGTTGTTCCCAGGAGCAGTCGTAGCCTTGGGTATGGGATTGCCCTGCCATATCCCAAGTGAGGTTCCCGCCGCTGGCGTCTGGTTCATCGCTGATAGTGGGCTCTTGGGCAACGACGGAATCAACGCGAACGCGGACACTTTAGACGCAGGAGGGAATCCGGTAGCTACGGGCTTTGGTGGTAGTTTTACTGGGGTTGTCGACGTCGCGGGTATTCTGCGTGGTGGTCACACAGATATCGCAGTACTGCAACCGTCTCAGGTCGCCTCCAACGGTGATTTCGTCCATTGGACCACCGAGGAAACCCCAGGTCTGTTGGCCACCGGCTCGGCGGTTGACATGGCCTATGGAGCCTCGAAGGTGGTGGCGCTCATGCCCAATCGCCACTCGGTAGGCCGCTCCAATATTGTTAAGGAATGTAACCTCCCAGTGGACGGAGTTGGAAAGGTTAACTTAATCATCACCACGGAAGCAGTTATTAAGGTGAATAGAGATGGGCTGGAGCTGATGGAAACCGCCCCAGGATGGACCGCTGACGAGGTGGTGGGCATTACTGATGCGCCGCTCTCTATCTCTCCTGATTTGAAGGAGATGACTTTCCAGGTCCCTAAATTAGCTGCGCCGAACAAGGTCTTTCCTGATGCCATGGAGGCTCTCAAGGATGTGCCCGAGGGGGCAACTGTTAACGTGGACGGATTTGCAGGCCCAGGAGGGATGGCCCACTACTTGATGACTGGACTCCGAAACCTTGGTGTTAAAGGCTTGCATCTGATTAGCAACACGGCGGGCGTTGCGCGAGTTAGCGCTTTTGGAACTCCGAATATCATTGACCACAGTATCCTGGTGGAGAATAACCAAGTTGCCAAGGCGACCGCTTCGTATCCGGTGTCACCGTCGGCATCCCGACCCAGTGCTTTTGAGGATGCCTTCAACCGAGGTGAGGCGGAGTTGGAAGTGGTGCCCCAGGGCACCTTGGCAGAAAGACTGCGCAGCGGCGGGGCTGGGGTGGCCGCTTTTTATACCCCCACCGGAGCCGGGACGCTATTGGCAGATGGCAAAGAAACGAGAAACATCGGCGGAAGAGAATACATCCTTGAGATGGGGATGCGTGCCGATTTCTGCATAATCCGAGGCTACAAAGCAGACACTCTGGGAAACGTGGTCTACAAAGGAACCTCCCGGAACTTCAACCCAGTGATGGCGACCACCGCGCGGACGACCGTAGTTGAGGTCGATGAGATAGTCGAACCAGGTCAATTGGGTCCCGAAGAGATAGTCACTCCCGGATTGTTCATCGACCGCATCGTGCTTCGGCCACGGGATTTTTCGGCTTATCTATGATCTATCTGAGAGGGTCCACCCAATGACTTCGTTATTTGACAAGGAACGTTTGCCCAGGGAGATCGTCGCCATGCGGGTGGCCAAAGAACTGCCGGACGGCGCATATGTGAACCTGGGTATCGGAATACCTACTCTGGTTTCTTCCTTCGTACCGGAGGGCCGGACTGTCTTTTACCACAGCGAAAGTGGCATTCTCAATTGTGGGCCCATCGCAGAGGAGGGCGAAGAAGACATTGATCTTATTAATGCCGGAGGCCAGTACCTGAGGAGCGTCGGTGGCATGTCTTTCTTTGATTCGGCGGAGGCATTTGCCATGATCCGGGGCGGCCATGTGGACGTTACGGTTCTGGGTTCCCACCAAGTGTCTTCGACTGGCGACCTGGCCAACTGGATGCTCCCACAGCGAGGCGTGGGCAACGTGGGCGGCGCCATGGATCTGGCAACAGGAGCAAGTGGTGTCATCGTGGCCATGGAGCACACAGACCGGAACGGCGACCCCAAGATAGTGGAAGAATGCACTTTCCCACTGACCGGAAAAGGGTGTGTCTACCTGATTGTCACCGACCTCGCAGTAATCGAGTGCGATGGTCAAGGTCTTACCCTGAAAGAAGTGGCTCCTGATTGGACGCCAGAACAGGTTCAGCAATTAACCGGGGCCAAGTTGACCGTGTCGCCGGAGGTTAAAGAGTTCGAACTATAACTTCTTATACCTCGGGAAAAGCATCTACACATCGACGAAATGGAATTTGATATCGACTACGATGGCACTCTGACTCACCGTGTCATAGGTCAAGATTTTTGACCGCTTCCGCCGTCGTATCATAGGTTCATCAAGACGTAGGCGCCATTGGCGTCAATGGTCGAATGGAACCCAACGACCTCATTGCTGATGCCAGCTATTCCAAACCTAAAGGCGTTGGATTAATCGGGGTTCTCCGGACTTTGGGTCAAAACTCGATGATTTGAGCTAATCGCGCATCCTGGTAGCCGACCCGATAAGCCGTGCCGCCTTCTGTCACCACATTCCGCCAATGTGATCGGTGATATTTTTGATTACCTGCTAGGATGGGTGGCGGGTATCTCGGCGGCGATTCTTAAACCGATATCGGCCGGCACAGTGCGAGTTATATATCTTATGGCTGAGGCTTTTTCTTTAAACAACGATGAAATCGACCTGTTATTGGTCGATGTGGTGAAGGACAACCAGGACAAGGTGATTGGCTGGATCAAGAGCGAGCCTGGTTCATGGGGGTTCTTAGCCGGTCAAGCTGTGATTACCGTTCGAGGACACGCAGGCCGTGACCTGGCCGACAATGAACGGCGCTTAGTCTGGAGCCGGATGTGGTGGTTGCTGGAAGTGGTGAAGGCGAGGATTGGTGGCGGACCATAGCCGAATAGTTTCCACAACCCTGATTCTTTTTTGTGGACCATCATGGCTGGCGGTGTATTTGTGCACCCGTTGTTCAGATATACTTGCTGAGAGTAATCTGAGGTAAGTCGGCCCGCGAATAGATGCCCGATTCCATAATCACAGCCACCGATATTCATAAAACCTACGACACCGGCACCGTTAAAGTAGATGCCTTGAGGGGCGTTGACCTGAACGTTGAACGTGGCGAGATGGTTGCCATCATGGGCCCCAGCGGCTGCGGAAAGACCACTATGTTGAACTGCCTCTCCGGTTTGGACGAGATTGATTCCGGCCGGGTGTTGATCGATGGCGTAGTGCTTCACGACCTCCCTGATGATGAACGAAGCGACTACCGCGCCCGCCGTATGGGATTCGTCTTCCAACTATACAACCTGCTTCCCGTTCTGTCCGCGGCGGAGAATGTAGAGCTACCTCTGTTGGTCTCCGGGGTAAGCCCTGGTGAGTCCCGAAAGCGGTCCTTAGAATTGCTGGATATTGTCGGGCTCAGCGAGAGGGCACAGCACCTTCCGGGCGAACTCTCTGGAGGCCAACGCCAACGTGTAACTATCGCCAGGGCTCTAGTCAACCAACCGTACATAGTGTGGGCCGACGAACCTACGGGAGATCTGGACAGCGAGACCGCATCGGAGATAATGGATCTTATGTGCCGACTCAACGTTGAAAACGGCCAGAGCTTTGTGCTCGTGACTCACTCGGATGATGTTGGAGCTAGGGCACACCGAATAATACGGATGCGTGATGGCGAGATAGTCGACACCGGTAATCGCCGGACCCCGTAGTCTAGTTCCGGGGCGAATATGGAAGAACTTTTTGGCTTGGACATGGACATCATCATGGTTGTCCTGTTGGCATTCTTCCTGCCGATTACCGCCGGAGTAGGGATTGTGGCATCGCGCAATCGGGTGATGCTGAAACTGGCCCTCCGCAACATTCCTAGACGCAAATCCCAGACCATACTCATCATAGTTGGCATAATGATCAGCACCTTGATCATGGCGGCCGCTTTCGGCACCGGCGATTCAATCACCTTCTCTATCCGAAAGAACGCCGCTGATGCCCTCGGCACCATTGATGCGATCATCGTTTCCGCCCGAGCTGACGACTCAGACACTATCGGCAGTTTCAATTACTTCTCTCTTCAACGTTACGAGCAGTTGAAGAGAGAACTGGCTGGCATGGATTTGATAGATGGCTTGGCACCGGGCATCGCCGAGTTTGCCCCTACCGTCAACACTAGGACCCAACTGAGCGAAGGCCAGATGCAGGTCACTGGTGTAGACCCAGATTCGTTAGCTGGATTTGGCCGGTTCAAGCTGACCAATGGACAGACGATACGTCTCGAATCGTTGGGCCCGAATGATACGTTCATCAACCAAGAAGCTGCCGACGAACTGGATGCGGTGGCCGGTGATGAGTTGGTGATCTTTGTGGCGGGTTCCAGTGTTACGTTCCGGGTCCATGGCGTGGTGGACAGCGGTGGACTGGCTGGGCAAGGGCCAACGTTGCTCGTCCGACTTGACCGGGCTCAGAAGATATTTGGCAAAGAAGGACTTATCAACTCGGTGGCCGTCTCCAACCTGGGGGGGGTTTTCGAAGGGGCTGAGGTGAGCGATGAGGTCACAGACGCTCTCCGGGTATTGTTCGCCGATGGGGCCAACGCCGCCCAACTTCAGGCCTTGCTCAATCGAGAAGATGTCATCCAGCAATTGAACCTCTTGGCACCCACTCTGAGTGGAAAATTGGCCAGCGATCTGAGTGCATTGTTGGATGGACTTGGTGGGCGTGAGATGAGCGACGAGTTCGTAGGCGCTCTGGCCGATGATGGTGTCCAAGAAGTAGTCTTGAGCGCAGTCAGCGAGGCCGAATTGGATGAGGTGGGACGTCAGGCTAGCACGTTATTTTCCGGACTGGCTGAGTTCCGGGTGCTCGATATCAAGAAACAGGTGCTGGATGAAGCGGATCGGGCCGGCTCCGGAGTGACTAGCATCTTCGTCATCATGGGCCTGTTCTCCATCATGGTTGGGGTGTTGTTGATCTTTTTGATCTTCGTCATGTTGGCGGCTGCCCGGCGTTCTGAGATGGGTATGGCGAGGGCCGTGGGCGCCAAACGTCGTCACCTGGTCCAGATGTTTATCTTTGAGGGCACGGCCTACTCCATCGTTTCCGGCGCGGTAGGTGTAGTACTAGGCCTGGGGGCTAGCTCTGTGATCGTTTTCACAGTCAATAGGATCTTCGCATCAGGGGGCGCCGGAGCTCCGGAGAACTTCACAATGTTCGCACACTACGAGATCAGAAGCGTAGTTGTCGCGTACTGTTTGGGAATGGTCATCACCATGGGCACTGTCGGAATATCGGCATACCAGGTTAGCCGGTTAAATATTGTGGCAGCGGTCCGCGGACTGCCCTCATCGACGCGCCGATCTGAAACTCCGTTCCGCGCCCGTCTTTTGGCCCTCCTACGGGTGTGCTACCACCCGGCAGCTTTGGCCGGTACTGGAGTCTGGGCCTTAGTCAAGTTGGATGTGGCTAAGGGGACTGGATTATTGCTCAGGTCTGTATGGGCAGCCACTACTTCTCCTCCGAGATTTTTCGGTGAAGTGGCTCAGGCCCTTTGGGTGCCCATGAGCCATGGTTGGCTAACCGCGGTGGCAGGAGTTCTATTCACGTGGCTCGGGGTTTCGTCTGGTGAGGCCGCTCCGATCCGAATCGGCGTAACTTTGGTTATCATAGGTATTGGCTTAACCGTCAGGACGCTTTCCCACCGCACCAGACTCCGGCCAGATGTAGGAGACCGTGCCGCCTACACGTTCATGGGCGTAGCGAATCTGGCCTTCTGGGTTCTTCCGTTTGGGGTTTTGAGATCGATCTTTGGGGACGTTGATGGCGGGGTAGAGATGTTCTTCATCTCCGGTATCGCCATGGTGGGTGCGGCCGTCTGG
>Ga0209034_10000449_pt1 | contig 20616 bp, 21 predicted proteins | sample MarorgKNORR_S2LV_2_FD_188219 | JGI IMG/M metagenome (GOLD analysis project Ga0209034, IMG submission 188219) | Marine microbial communities from the Southern Atlantic Ocean, analyzing organic carbon cycling - 250m_A/KNORR_S2/LV (SPAdes) (version 2) | ecosystem: Environmental > Aquatic > Marine... | reverse complement strand
TACTTTTAATAGTTTTTTTTAAAAAAAATATAATGCTAATTTGTTTTTTTGATTAGTTTATTCTTCGTGTGTAAGTATTTGACTTAAAAACAGCTGTAAACGGTCTGATTCTGGATTCTTAAAGAAATTTATTGGGTCATTTTCCTCAACTATTTGCCCTTCATCCATAAAGATAATGCGATTTGCCATTTTCCTTGCAAAGCCCATCTCATGGGTGACGCAGATCATAGTGATCCCCCCTTTTGCAAGTTCGACCATTACATCTAATACTTCAGAGATCATTTCAGGGTCTAGAGCCGATGTTGGTTCGTCAAATAGCATTATCTTAGGTGATGTACATAATGATCTTGCTATTGCAACTCTTTGTTGTTGGCCGCCACTCAGTTGATTCGGATATTTTTCAGCTTGTTCCTTTATATCAACTCTTTCAAGGAATTTTAGTGCCTTTTCTCGCGCCTCTTCTTTGGTTTCATTATGAACCCATATAGGGGCTAGGGTGAGATTGTCTACAATTGTTAGATGTGGAAATAGATTAAAGTGTTGAAATACCATTGCCACTTCGCTTCTGATTTTTCTTATTTTTTGTGCGTCGTCGGTTAGTTCTGTACCAGATACTACAATATTTCCTTCTTGAAACTTTTCCAGGAAATTAACGCACCTTATAAGTGTTGATTTTCCGCTACCTGAAGGCCCACAAACAACAATTATTTCACCCTCTTTAACATTCATATTGATGTTTTTTAGTGCATGAAAGTCACCATACCATTTGTTTAATTCGCTTATTTCAATAATATTTGATTTGTTGTTTTCTATTTCCATTTTTATTACCTTTGTTAATCTTTATTTTCAGTGTTAAAGCGTATCTCTAGCTTTCTTGAGTAGCGAGACATTGAGTATAATATCACCCAAAATACTATTGTAACAAATACATACCCTTCCGTCTCTCTTCCCAACCAGTAAATGTCTTGACTCGTCATGTTTACCATTGCAAGCATATCCATCAAACCAATGATGAGTACCAATGTTGTGTCCTTAAATAAGGAGATTGATGATCCGACAATGTTTGGTATTGAAATTTTCAGTGCTTGAGGCAAAATAATGAGCGCATTTTTTTGGAAATAACTCAGTCCAACGGCATCAGCAGCTTCATACTGACCTTTTGGAATTGCCTGGAGGCCTCCTCGTACAACTTCTGCAAAATAAGCAGCCTGGAAAAGCGCTATTCCGATTAAGGCTCTCAAAAGTTTATCAAAATTGGTGCCTGATTCAAGAAACAAGGGAAGTACAAATGAAGCCATAAAAAGAATTGTAATAAGTGGGACTGCGCGGATAAATTCAATAAAAAGTGTTGAAAAGAGCTTAATTACTCTTAAGTCAGACTGCCTTCCAAGGGCTAAAACAACTCCTATCGGAAAAGAAATAAGAATCCCAACGGAAGCGATTATAAGAGTTAGCAGCAAGCCGCCCCATTGGTGTGTCTCAACAACCGGCAATAGACCAAAACCTCCAGCAATTAAAATATATGAAACAATAGGATAAGTTACTACCATTGATAGAATGACTCTGTTTTTGTATTTGTAGTTTCGAACTAAACGCACAATCAAAATAAATAGCGCTGTTAAACCATAAAATACATCTGGACGCCAGACCTCTTCACGCGGATAAAAGCCATATATAAACATGTATATTTTTTCGTAAATAAATGGCCAACAGGCGGCCTCTTTACCACAACTATCATTGTCAGCCATGACCTCACTAAACTTAATATCAAATCCAAGGATATTGACAGTACCAAAATTAAAGTTAGCGCTTAAGAACATCCAATCCAGTAATGGTGGAATTGAAATGTAAAGCAAATATAATGAAGCAAGCGTTAGAAGCCCATTTATCCACGAGGAAAAGAGATTAGTTCTAAGCCATAGAATTGCACCAATTTGGGTTATTGGAGGTTTTCTAGTTGATTGTAGTTCGTTTACTGCCATAATTAGCGTTCTGGGATAGCCATTCTTTTGTTAACGATATTCAATAATAATGAAATACAAAGCGAGATGAATAGATACACTAGCATTGCCATTCCTAGAATTTCAACTGCTTGTCCTACCTGGTTTAGAACAGTACCACCAAAGGCTCCCATGAGTTCAGGGTAGCCAATAGCTGTCGCCAGAGAGGAATTCTTAGTTAAGTTAAGGTATTGATTGATGGTAGGTGGTATTGCGACTCTTAGTGCCTGTGGCAGTACGATTAATTTAAGTGATTGTGTTTGAGTCAGCCCAATAGCCGCTGCAGCCTCTTTTTGACCTTTATCGACAGCTTCAATACCTGATCTGATAGCCTCCGCTATATAGGTTGCTGTATAAACACTGAGTGCAAATGTGAGTGCTATGAATTCAGGTACAATTTGCATACCCCCTTTTAGGTTAAATTTACCCAGTACTGCAAAATCAAAATGTAGCGGCGATCCCAGTAGTAAGAAGAAAATTGCCGGGAGTCCGAAGATAAGCAACGTAGAGTAGCCTAATGTTCTAGTATATACACCCGTTTCATCGTGCTTTTTATTAAAGTAGCGCTTCATAAAAATAGCCAGAATAATGCCTACTACAAAGGCTATTATTACTAATGTAAAGCCACTTTCTAAAATGGGTTTAGGTAAGTAAAGGCCACGCTGATTAAGAAAAACCATATCAAAAAAATTGAAGCTCTTTTTTGGATGGGGGAAAATGTTTATGAAGATGTTATACCAAAAGAAAATTTGCAGAAGCACGGGAACGTTTCTGAAAAGCTCTATATAGCCCCCTGCTAGCTTAGCTACCAAGTAGTTATTTGAAAGTCTGGCAATACCAATAAAAAGACCAAGTACGGTCGCTAGAATTATGCCAACAAATGCAACAACTAAAGTATTTATGAGGCCAACATAAAAAACAGTTAGATTGCTTGACTCCGGCGTATAGTCTTGCAAATAATTACCCAGAAATGGAAGAATATCAAAGCCTGCCCTATTCTTTAAAAAAGAGAAACCTGTATGGATTCCTCTCGCTTCGATATTGTCAAACAAATTACCAATTATTGTATAAAAAAGGCCAGCAATTACTAGAAAAGTAGCGACCTGAAAGAAAAAGGCCCTTGCCTCGTTGTTATACAACAACTCCCTAAAAGTTAAACCTTTGACTTGAGATAAAATGTTTTGTTGTCTCATGAATCTAGAAGTAATACAAAAAAAATAGAAATGTGTCCTATATTTTATTAAATTAAATTCAATAAAATAAAAAAATTTATTCTTTGGGTTAAAAAAAAACCAGCCTGCTAAGTATAGCAGGCTGGTTTAAAGGTTAACTAGATAATTGCTTATCTAAATGGAGGCGAATAAAGAATACCGCCTTGTGTCCATAATGCATTAACACCACGAGCAATACCAATCGGTGTATTAATACCGATATTACGCTCGAAGCTTTCTGAGTAGTTACCTACCTGGCTAATGATGTTGTAAGTCCAGTCTGGAGTTAAACCAACATATTCATGTGTGTTTCCAGAACGACCCATCAAGCGCTCACGCTCAGGGTTGTTAGTAACTTCATCAACAGTAGCGCTAGTAACGCCTAGCTCTTCAGCTGTGATCATTGCGTTTAAAGACCATCTAACGATGTTAAACCATTGATCATCACCTTGACGTACTACAGGACCCAGAGGCTCCTTGGAGATGATTTCAGGTAAAACAACATGCTCAGATGGATCATTAGCAGCAGCACGCATTGAATACAAACCAGAAGCGTCAGTTGTCAATACATCACAACGTCCAGAATCATAGTTAGTCAAAGTTTGTGCATTTGTGTCTGAGACAACAGATTGGTAATCAATACCATTTTGTTTACCCCAGTCAGCTAGGTTAAGCTCAGTTGTTGTACCCGCCTGGATACAAACAGCCGCACCACCAAGTTCCATAGCACTTGAAACACCTAGAGAAGACTTAACCATAAATCCTTGACCGTCGTAATAGTTAACACCGGCAAAGTTTAATCCAAGAGATGCGTCACGAGTGATTGTCCAAGTAGTATTTCTAGACAACATATCGATTTCACCTGATTGAAGTGCTGTAAATCTTTCTTTAGCAGTTAATGGTACAAATTTAACTTTTGTCGCGTCACCAAGCGTTGCAGCAGCAACTGCACGGCAAACATCAACGTCAACGCCCGTCCAAGTACCCGCAGAGTCAGCAGCAGAGAAACCTGCTAGACCTTTGGAAACACCACAACTAACGTGGCCTTTACTTTGAACATCACTCAACGTAGATGCTTGCACAGCTAGTGCGCCAGCGATCAAGAATGATGCGACAGACAATTTTAATAATTGTTTCATATATTTCTCCTAATGAGATTTTAAAGTATATCAATCCATCACAATTGAATGAGGATTACAGAAATTTTATCACTAGTTTATAACTATGTTGAAATAATTTTTAAAAAATAGAGATCAATTCAAATCAAGCTAGAGTTGGAAAACTTTGCTCTATGGTCAAATATAGAGGTATTGATTGCTCAAAATTAACGATGCGTTAATTTAATAAAATTCAACTTTTAGTAATTTATTCAATCCATTAAATTTGCAATTTAGTCGTCATTGTTGATTAAATTTAATCAATTTAGCTTATTTTAATAATTCTACTTATTTATTGTTAAATCAATATGTTATGAGCTTAATAGTTATTTAATACAAGTGTTTTTATCTTATTTTTTAAATAAATATAGTTATTAATTACCTGTAGTGGTATAAAATAACTAATATATACTTTAATTAATAATTAATGATGAATAAAAAAACAACTGAATACCTTGCAATGGTACGGGAAAAAACAGGTTTTTCAGATTATAAAATTGCTAAAAATTATGGTATTAATCAGTCAAATTTAAGCAAATATAGCTCTGGTAAGGCTGCTTTAAGCGAAACACATGCCTGGTTATTTGCTAATATCCTTGATATAGACCCTGCTGAAGTCGTTGCTCATACTAAATATGAGCATGCTATTAATACTGATAATAAATTGAAGGCCATATTTTGGCAAGAACAGCTTAATAAGATTTTTTCTTCATCAGAACCTATTAAAATTCAAATCTCCCAATTTAATGCGATTGTAGGCGATATTAGAATAAATACTCAGAAAATATTAAATTTAGTTATAGAAGCAGCTGACGCAGGTGCTCATTTGATTGTTTTCCCTGAAATGGCTCTTACTGGTTATCCTCCAGAGGATCTTTTATTTCGAGATGGATTTATGACTCAAGTTGAAGAACAGATAGATTTTCTGTGTGACTCAATTCCTTCTTCAATAAGTGTTTTGTTTGGAGCACCTTTTCGAAATGATGATTTCTTGTTTAACAGTGCTTATTGTATTCAAAATAATAGAATTTCACATGTTTATCATAAACAAGAGTTACCTAATTATGGTGTATTTGATGAAAAACGCTATTTTTCATCTGGGAATCAATCTTATGTGTTTGAATGTCAAAAAACTAAAATTGGTGTTTTGATTTGTGAAGACCAATGGATTGATGGCCCAATCTCTAAACTTTGTCAATTAGATGTAGATATTGTGATTAGCCTTAATGCGTCTCCTTTTCAAGCTGAAAAACATAATAATAGATTGAATATTTGTAAAAATTATGCTTCCGAATTTGAGGTTTCATATATTTACGTAAATATGGTTGGTGGCCAGGATGAAGTAGTTTTTGACGGTAATTCTTTTGTTCTTGATTCTGATGGAACTCTAGTTCAACAATTACCTGAATTTAAGGAATATTCCTGTCTTCACACAGATTCTATACACATCCTTAATCCTCTTGTATTAGAGGAATCAATTTACTCGGCTTTAGTTTTAGCTACTCGAGACTATATTCAAAAAAATTCTTTTGATGGGGCTCTTATTGGTCTTTCTGGAGGTATTGATTCTGCATTAACACTAGCTATTGCTGTTGATGCTGTAGGTGCAGATAATGTACATGCCGTTATGATGCCATATCAATTCACATCTACTATGAGCCTAGAAGACTCTGAATTACAAGCTCTTAGTCAGGGTGTTACCTTTTCAAGTATTGATATTCACCCTATGGTTGAAGCATTTAATTTATCTTTAAAAGATTTATTTGAGGATTCTTTGAGAGATATTACTGAGGAGAATATTCAAGCAAGAGTTCGTGGTGTGTTATTGATGGCTTTATCAAACAAACATCATAAAATTGTTTTGGCAACAGGCAACAAATCTGAAATGGCCGTTGGATATGCAACTCTTTATGGTGATATGTGTGGTGGCTTTTCTCCTCTTAAAGATATCTCGAAAACTATGGTTTATCAACTTGCAAATTATCGCAATACAATTTCTAGAGCAATACCCGACCGTGTTATCAGCAGACCTCCTTCTGCTGAACTTTCACCCAATCAGCTAGACCAAGATTCTCTACCACCTTATGACATTTTGGATGACATATTAATACGATTCGTTGAAATGAAGCAATCTGTTAATGAAATATCTGAACATGGACATGATCTTGAATTGGTTAACAAGGTTACTTCAATGATTCTTAAAAATGAGTACAAGAGACGACAATCAGCTCCAGGTCCAAAAATAAGTAGTAATGCCTTTGGTAGAGAGAGACGTTACCCTATGACATCAAAATTTAAACCCTAATTGTAAAGCTTCTTAAGTTAATTGCTATTATATAACTAATCTTCAAAAATCTTAATTAATCCGGCAGCTTTATGTTTAGTTTCATCCAATTCTCTTTCAGGGATTGAATCATACACAATGCCAGCGCCAGCTCGAAAAGTTAACTGTTTATCAGCATGGATAAAGCTACGGATAAGAATGTTAAAATCCATTTTTCCATCTTGGCTAAGATAGCCAACAGAACCCGTGTAAGCATTTCTTGGCATTTTTTCTAGCTCACTAATGATTTGCATGCATCGCACTTTTGGACAACCAGTAATAGTTCCACCAGGAAAGAGAGATTGGACAATATTTTTTATACTCATATCCTCTTTAAGTTTTCCTTTAATATTGGAAACAATATGATGAACATAAGGATATGTTTCTAGCGTCATAACTTCATTGACAAATACACTACCGTATTCACACACCCTGCCCATATCGTTGCGCTCTAGGTCAAGAAGCATGACATGTTCTGCTATCTCTTTTGGATGACTAATTAAATCTTGTTTTTGGGATTCATCTTTAAATCCTTTTCCTCTTGGATTAGTTCCAGCAATAGGTCTGGTTTGTAATATGCCTTTTTGAACACTAAAAAGTCGTTCCGGTGAAGATGACACTATACTAAAGTTTTCATATTGAATAAGCGCAGAAAATGGCGCAGGATTTGATTTTTTTAACGCGTTATAGATAATTGCTGAATCTATTTCCTTGATTAATTTATATTGCCATTGCCTTGAGAGATTGACCTGGAAAACATCACCAGCTACAATATAGTCAAGGCAAGCTTTTACGCCACTAATAAATTTGTCTTCATTTTCTTGTTTTAAATCACCAATAACATTTATTTTTGGAATTGGTTTAATTTTATCTAAATCCGAAAGTATAGTATCAATACGATTTTGATCATTATTTTGATCGACAATATAGGTACTCTTTATTTTATGGTCAATTATAATTGCTGAGGGTATTCTTACTGCATAAGCAATTGGCAATTCAGAGGTACATAGTTCTTTAGATAAAATCGGTTCTATTTGTCCAATAAGCTCATATGAAAGATAAACAAACCAACCTCCTGAAAAAGGTAGGTTTGTATATATATTATTTGATTTATACTGATATTGAAGCTTATTTAGAAAGTTAAAGTCGGTAAAGTTGTAAAGAACAATATTTTTTTCTGGAAAAGCAAACAAAATCGAATATCTGTTATTATCATTATGATTAACGCTTTCAAGTAAAAAAGGATAGCGTTCTTTGTTGAGATAACAAAGTGAAGCTAAATCAACTTTACCTATTTCCAGGATTTTCACCGTTTCAAGTGTCGATAGTTAACTCTTCAAGCTCGTTTAGCATTTGTTTGGCATTTTTATATAGGTTGTGTTTTGGAAATTTTTCTATCATTTTTGCTAACATTCTTTTAGCTGCGTTTAACTCTCCAAGCTCAAAAAACACACGTGATAATTCATACATAGAATCAGGATATTTGGCATGTTGAAGATTTTCAGATTGAAACTCTAGATAAATATCCTTAGATTGAGAGTATAACTCATTGGAAAAATAAGCACGTCCTAGCCATAATTTTGCATCAGCGACATTTTTATAATTAGGAAAACTATCTAAGTATTTTCTAAACAATACAACTGCCTTATCATACTCTCCAGCAACAAACTGGTTTTTTCCATCTGTATAAATTTGATAAGCTTTCTTGTCATTTTCTTCACTATCAAGCGCCACTTCTTTGACAACCTCTTTAGCGAACTTTAAATCAAACATGTCAAATAATTCGTTGATCTTTTGAGTATTTAATCTTTGTTCCTCTGTGAGCAGTTCGTATTGATCTTTTAGTGCAAGAATGTCATCGTTTAGAGAGTTAACTTTTGAGTTAAGCTTAAAAAATGCCATCTCAAGATCTAGTCCTTCTTCTGATTCAGATTTTTTTTCTACGAGTAAATCGTATTGATTTTTCAAGAGGAGAATGTCTTTATTAAGAGAGTTAATTTTTGTATTTAATGTGGAATAGATACCTGCAGCAAGTTCTATAGCTACCTTCTCAATATCTGGTGCCATTTCTGATTCAGATTTTTTTTCAATAATTAATCTTTGTTCCTCTGTGAGCAATTTATATTGACCTTTCAACAATATAATATCAGCCTCAAGACGCTCAATCTTGAAAAAATTGTTCTTTTCAAGATCATCCATGTTCTCTTCGGCAAATAGTTCAACGATAGAAAAAACACAGAAAATATAAACAATAATTTTAAAAAGAGTCTTTTTCATCAGACGACAAAAGGCATGTGTTGAAACTTAGCAGAGGCTTTAATTTAATAGTATACGAACTCTACCCGACGGTTCTTTTCCCAAGCCTCTTCGTTATGTTCGATTGCAACAGGTCTTTCTTCACCGTAACTAACAACAACAACTCTATCCTCAAGGTTATAGAGGCCTAATACCTCTTTAACACTCAGAGCACGATTTTCACCCAGAGCTAAATTATATTCTCGTGTACCCCTTTCATCTGCGTGGCCTTCAAGACGAAGCCTAACGTTAGGATGGTTTTGCATAAAATTGGCATGTTCAATGATTACTCTGGTAGCTGCTTCATCAATCTCAGTGTCGTCAAAAGCGAAATAAAGAGTGGATGGAATTCCAGAATTTTCTAGTTCCTTAGCAGCCTCCACAGCTGCAGCAGCTCCCTCGACTAGCGCTTCAATTAGTTCTTCTCTGTTCTGAAGCTCACCATCTTCATCAAGAACGATTTTATCTTCCAGGCCCTTTGCTTCAGCAATCTCAATTAGTGCATCGTCTGATAATGATTTAAGCTCCTGCGTTGCACTTTCTAATGTTGCACTATCTAATAGAGATTCACTTTCAACCAGTGCCTTAATTATTTCATCTCTATTTAAAAGGTTGCCATCAGCATCAAGAACCAATCTGTCCTCTAAGCCTTTCTCTTTAGCTATCTCGATTAACTCATCGTTGGATAACGCCTCAAGTTCTTCTTCAGTAAAGCCACCTGCCTCACCACTCAGAACTAGCACTTGCTCACTTAGATCAGTTACTTCAGCAGGGGCGTCAGATGGATTAATTAAATCTAAAAATTTATCCCCTAATTCCTGAATATTTGTAGTTGCGCAAGAACTTAGAAAAATTACACCTGTTATTAGTAATATTTTTTTTGACATTTTTATTTCCTTAATTTGAATAATTTGACCAACTCGGTTCTCTAACCACACTATCTTTTTGTGTAAGTTCAACAATTTGATTGTTATGTATTGAAATTATAGACAATATTCCCTTGTTATCTCGATTGGTTGCAAAAATAATCATACCACCATTTGGAGAAAAATATGGTGACTCGTCGGATTTATTTTGCGTCATAACTGTCAAATCTCGTGTTGCAATGTTAAGCAAAGCCAACCTGTAATCTTTGCCAACCCGATGAATAATAGCCAGTTCTTTACCGTTAGGAGAAAAAACAGGTTTAGCATTATATGTGCCATTAAAAGTTGCTCGACTTATTTTACCTGTTTCTAAATTCTTAATATAAATTTGTACTTGCCCTGTTCGATTCGAAGTAAAAGCAATACTTTTGCCATTAGGTGAAAAATTAGCTTCAGTGTCAATAGCAATATTGGTTGTCAATCTTTTAAGTTTTTCAGTTTTTAGATTATATAGATAGATATCTTTGTTCCCTTTTTTTGAAATAGTTAATGCAATATTTTCTCCATCTGGATGCCAACTTGGTGAAGAGGCAATGCCATCAAATTTAGGTAATTTAGTGGGTTTAATTTTTAAAAAAGGATAAATAACAAAGACTTCTGAACGTTTATTTTTAAATGACACATAAGCTAGCTTATTCTGGTCAGATGACCAAGTAGGAGACAAGATAGGATGAGCAGATTTTACTACTGTTTGTGGGTTGTAGCCATCCGAGTCAGAAATTTGAAGTCTGTAGGTTCGTTTACCTTTGTTGTTCTCAGAAACAGTAACATAAGACAATCTAGTATCAAATGAACCTTTTTGTCCAAGTAGAACATAATAAATTTTATCACTCAAGTAATGTGCGATTCGCCTAATGCCACTATTGTGTACTTCAATCTTTGTTTCATAAAGACTCTTTTCCGTGAATACATCATAAATATAGATGTAGACATTAAAAACATCGCTACTGATTTTTTCAATCTTTCCAAAAATAAGAGCATCTTTTTTGTGTTCTTGCCAAAAATTAAAGTCAATTTTATCTATAACCACTTCGTTTGAATTGAGTGCATTAAATTGTCCAGAACGGTTCAAATTATCTCTGATAATGTTTGCAATTTCAGCTCCCTGTTGAACATCGCCAACAACCCTAAAAGGAGCAATTACAACAGGAAAGAGTTCTTCTTTCGACTTTATAATGCTGACTTCTAAAAGAGCATTAGCCGAAAAAGACAATAAAACTGAAGATAGGATTAGTGCTTTAAGAAATTTCATTATTTTTCATCAATCCAACACATTTGAATTGCTTCTAATACTTTTTCTCCACAGTTTGTGTTACCTTCATTAAAATCTTCAAGAGCCATTACAAGCTCACGCAACTTAACAAAATTGATAGTTAAAGGATCAATATTAGGGTGAGCTTCTTCAAGCGAAATAGCAATCTCGAGTGAGTCTGTCCAGCTGATCATTTTGTTAAAGGAACGTAGTAAAAGATAAATGCAATTTTAATCAATAGAGTAAGTGGCTAGGTACATTTTTTAAATATTAATATCTTGATGCCGAAACGATATGAGGAATACCTTTTAATTTGTCCAATATATTATTGAGTTGAATAATATTAGAAACAACTATAACCATGTCAATTAATGCTTTTGAATTGGGCTTATTGCGTTGTTCTATGTTTTCAATGTTCACTCCTAGGTTTGCCAATATATTAGCAATAGTTGCTAAAGTGCCACTACGATTTTCAACCAAACAGCTTATACTAACCTCAAATAGCTCACTATCATCTGATTTCCAGTCGATCTCCATCCATTGTTCATTTTTCTCTTTAATGTGAGCAAGATTTGCACAATTTGAACGATGCATCACCATTCCTTTAGAGATTGTTAAGATACCTGTTACTTCGTCTCCAGGTATTGGGTAGCAGCAGCGTGCAAAGTTAATTGCCATACCTTTGGTTTTATTAATTGTTATCGTATTTATTGTTTCTTTGCTAATATTTTTAAGAAGTTTGTTGACAACAACTGCAACAAATATTTCCGATAATCCAACTTTAATGTATAAATCTTGGAAATTTGAACAATGCAATTCTTTTAGGCATTCTTCCCATTGCTCTTTCGGAATATCAGAAATCTTAACCTTTTGATAATTAAGAGCGTCAGAGATCAAATGCTTGCCTAGCTTGGATAACTCAGTTTTAGAATTTTCCCTAAGTTGCGCTTTAATAGCTGTTTTAGCCTTAGAGGTGATCACCATATCGAGCCAATTCGGTTTTGGTTTGACCATGCGACTGGTAATGATTTCTACAGTTTGACCTGATTTTAGTTTAGTTGCAAGATCAGCTTCATTTCCATTAATAGTTGCTTTTTGAGTTCTCTTACCAACATTTGTATGAACTGCATAAGAAAAATCTAGCACCGTTGCTCTTTGCGGCAATTGTATGATTTTTCCAGCTGGAGTGAATACAAAAACTTCATCAGGAAATAAATCGACCTTCGTGCTTTCAAGAAAATCAATCGAAGAGTCTGAATTTTGTTGTATGTCTAGCAAGGAGCCAAGCCAATTTTGAGCAAGTTTTTCACTCGGCTTATCAGTACTTTTATAGTACCAATGTGCTGCAATTCCATACTCTGAAATGAAATGCATCTCTTGAGAACGAATTTGAACCTCAATAAACATTTTTCTTGGACCCAATAAAACTGTATGAATTGATTGATAGCCATTAGGTTTTGGAGCCGCTATATAGTCTTTAAACTTCAATGGCAAGGGTTTGTATAAACTGTGAAGGTGACCTAGCGTTTGATAGCATGCACTTGTATTATCAACCACAATTCTAAAGGCATGCATATCAAGTACTTCAGAAAACTTTAAAGATTTGGTTTTCATTTTTTTATAAACACTAAAAGGTTGTTTTTGTCGACCTTCAACTACACCTTTTATATCTTCGAGTTTTAATCTATTATTAATTTCTGTTTGAATAAGAGCAATCGTCTTCTTTTGGTTGCCATATTGCTTTTTGATTTTTCTTTTTAGTATCAAGTATCTTCTAGGATGAAGTGTTTGAAAACACAAATCATCTAACTCTACCCTAATACTATGTAAACCAAGTCTCCTTGCGATTGGTGCATGAAGTTCTGAAGTTTCTTTTGCTTTTTGAATCTTTTTTTCATCACTCAATGATTCAAGCGTGCGCATATTATGAAGCCTGTCTGCGAGCTTAATAATCATTACTCTCATATCTTTTGACATTGCAAAAACTAGTTTCTGAAAGTTTCTAGCTTGTTTTTGTGAGCTAGAAGTAAATTCTAAATTTGTTAACTTTGACACTCCTTCTACGATATGTGCAACCTGTGTCCCAAACTCTTGCTCAACCTCATTTTTTGTTACAGAGGTATCCTCAATACAATCATGCAAAATTGCAGCAACAATACAGTAATAGTCTAGTTTTAGCTCTGCAAGTATTAAGGCTACGGATAATGGATGATGTATATATGACTCGCCAGATTTTCTAAATTGTCCTTCATGAGCTCTTTCAGCAAGTTTATAGGCCTTTTTAACAAGAACAATTTCATCATCAGTCAGATAATCTTTGAGTTCTGAAGTCAGGTCTCCAATTTGGGGTTTTTTATGAAAAAAAGTAATTGCCATTGGATAAATTAAATAAATATAGTCAGATAATTATAAGCATGTTGTAATCCAAGCAAAGTTGTTTATACAAAGGTTTCTATTGACACAACACCCAAGTATAATGCCCTTTTATAAAAAATAACCAACTAACTTTTATGATCAGGTCATTAATTTTATCAACATTATTATTATCCCTATCAGGATGTTCGATATTTGGAACTGAAAAACAGGCAAGAGAACCAATTGCTGATGGACTCACCCCAAAGTCGCTATATGAGCTTGCTGAAAATAAGTTTAGCTCTGGATCTATTGAACAAGGTATTGAACAGTTAGAGCTTATACTTGCTGCCTACCCTGGCTCAAAATATGCAATACAAGCTCGATTAGACATTGCATATAATTTATTTAAGCGTAAAAAATATAATCTCGCTATACTTGAACTAAATGAATTTATTGAGCGATACCCTGCACTTCCTTCAACCCCATATGCTTATTATTTGAGAGGAGTTATTGCAGAAGAGAAATCAGCTTCATTACTAGATGAGATTTTCACTGACAGCGCACAAAGGGATGTTCAAAGTATACGGGATTCTTATGGTTACTTTACCCTATTAATTGATACATTCCCTAATTCAAAATATTCTGAAAAAGCGTCAAAGAAACTACTAATACTTAAGAATATCCTTGCAAAACATGAACTCTACGTAGCAATTTACTACACAAGTAATGGGGCACATATAGCGGCAATCAATCGTTCGAAATTTATCATTGAGAACTACCCTGGCAGTTCTTCTGTAGCTGACGGACTGCATTTGATGGCTTATAATTACGACGCTATCGATGCTAAAGAACTGGCCCAAGATTCAAGAACTATCCTTTATGCAAGCTATCCTAGCTACACACCTAATTACAAAATAGATTGATAGTTTTTCATTAGGCAAAAATGAATTCAGCTGAAATAGTTTTTGTCTTAAATGTTTTATTATTTATAACATTTATGACTTAAATAGTGTATTCTTTTTGTGCATATTTGTGGTAATTATCTGGTAGTTTTTGGAAATAACTTTGCCACAAATAAGCAAAAATGTTAGAGGAGTTTTTATGGCGGGCATAAATAAAGTAATACTAGTTGGAAATCTTGGCGCAAAACCAGAAATAAAATACGCTGCAAACGGCAATGCTGTTACCAACTTATCAGTCGCTACTAGTGACTCTTGGGTGGATAAAAGCACTGGCCAAAAGCAAGAGAGAACTGAATGGCATCGTGTTAGCTTATTCGGAAAACTAGCTGAAGTTGCCGCTCAGTATACCGATAAAGGTTCCAAAGTCTATGTAGAAGGCAAGTTGGAAACTAGAAAATATACTGACAAAGATGGAATTGAAAAATACTCAACAAATATTGTAGTAGGTGGCTTCAATGGGGTTTTTCAAATGCTTGATCGTCGTGACGACTCTAGTTCAAGTACCTCCAATGAGGATGTTACTGCAAAGAATCAAGTAGAACCAAAAATTACACCGGTTACTGAAGAAGAGTTTGAGGACGACATACCTTTTTAATCTTTACTGTTAACCTCTAAAACTACAAATGCAATCGCATTTTGACTTTCGTCAGATATGCTTAAGTGTGCATGATTAATACCTTTTTCTAATAAATAGAGCCTTAATTTCTCACTTGGGATAAAGTGCGGCTTGCCATTCTCATTATTTCGAACAGTCAAATCTTGAAAGCTTACTACACGACCAATCCCTGTTCCTAAAGCTTTTGCAAAGGCTTCTTTTGCTGCAAAACGCTTTGCAAAATAAGCTGCACTGTCAGCCTTGTTTGCAAACAAGGCCTGTTCATGCTCACTCAAAACTCTTTTAACAAAGCCATTTCGATTTTTTGAAAGAATTTTTTTAATTCTCTCAATATCAACAAGATCAGTTCCTACACCATAAATCATAAACCCCTTGCCTCCAGCATTAAGGTTTTCATTTCAGTTGTAGCATTCATTAGACCTACAAAGACTGCCCTAGAGATAATTGAATGACCAATATTGAGTTCAACAATTGAATCAATTTTTGCAATAGCAAAAGTATTCTCGAGCGTCAAACCGTGCCCTGCATTGACTTGAAGACCCAGATTATGCGCATATTCACAGGCCTTTTTTATTTTATTATATTTCAATTCACGTTCGACAGAACTAACTGCATCAGCATAGTGTCCTGTATGGATTTCAATCACAGGCACGCCACAAGTCATTGCTGCATCTATTTGTCTCTTATCAGCATCTATAAAAAGTGAAACCCTTATATCATTTTCACCTAGTTGAGAACAGACTTCCTTCATACGTGCTTGTTGAGATAACACATCAAGACCGCCTTCAGTCGTTAACTCTTCTCGTTTTTCTGGAACTAAACAGCAATCTTGAGGACTAATTCGAGATGCAATTTTTATCATTTCATCAGTTGCAGCCATCTCTAAGTTCATTTTTGTTTTTAATTCTTCTTTTATCTCTTCAACATCTTTATCTTGAATATGACGCCTATCTTCACGAAGATGAATTGTGATGCTGTCGGCACCAGATTTTTCACAGATTAGTGCGGCCTCTAATGGACTGGGATATACGGTCCCTCTTGCTTGCCTTAGTGTAGCGATATGGTCAATGTTAACACCCAAATAAATACTCATATTTTTTCAATTAATTTGCAAAAAATAATTCCCTACTTTTCAGTGGTTTTTCACCAAGGATTGACCTTAGACGCTTTCGATTTAACTTTTTTAATATAGATAAATGATTGACACTTAAACGGCCATTGTCAACACCATTATTAACCATTAAAAGGGCTTCACCTGGTATGTTACCATCTGTTCTTGGAACAAAGCCTTTGTACTCCTGAAAATGATACTCAAGTTCTGAATCAATAAGGTTTCCTTTAAAGTCTTTATTAAATTCTAAACCATAACCAAGCTCCTCTAACAATAGGTTTTCAAACAATCTGAGAGAGTATTCTTTTACAGTTTCTGATTTTTCATTAATAACTCCTAGGTAATTCCAGTAACCATCAAATATATTTTGGTGTTTTTCAGCTTCCGGCAGTAATCTTGAAAGAAGTTCATTTGTATACATACCAAGGACTAGATCGTTTCCTAAAAGTCTTCGTGGCTGATCACTAGATTCCCAGTTAGTTAGATTTTTGAGGTCACTTCTACCTTTAAAGGAAATGTTAAGATGCTGAAACATTTGAAGTGAGGTTTTATTGTTTCGTGCATTTCGCGCAACGAGACGAATTTTTCCATAGTGACGGGTAAAAAAGTCTAACAAAAGAGAATTACCTTGGTACATCCTCCGATGAATTAAAAATGCTGGTGTTAATTCTATTTTAGTCATAACCTAAAGAGACTAAAATCCTTTTGTCATTAGACCAACCTTGTCGCACTTTCACCCATAACTCTAAAAAGACTTTTCTTTCCAAAAAGCCTTCAATGCTAACACGAGATTCTTCACCTATCTTTTTAAGCATTTTACCTTTGTTGCCGATTACAATAGTTTTTTGAGATGGTTTTTCAACAAAAATTCTAGCTGAAATTCGATACATTTGGCCATCTAAATCAAATTCTTCAATCTCAACAGTCAGATCATATGGTAATTCGTTAGAAAGGTTTCGCATCAATTTTTCACGAATGAACTCAGCTACGATAAATCGTTGTGATCGGTCAGTTATACAGTCAGAATCAAATAATGCTTCTTGTTGAGGTAAATGCTTCAAAATTAGTTTTCTTAAGTCATTGGTGTGATTTTTTTTAAATGCCGATAATGGGAAAACTTCATTAGCTTGAAATTTTTCTCCTAGATTTTTTAGGTAAGGAAGTATTTCATCTTTATTGTTTAAGTTGTCAATCTTATTTACGCAAAGAATAGTTGGCACTTTGATTTTCGTTAAATGCTCCATTACACGCTGATCTTCTTTGGTCCATTTCAGAGCTTCAACTAACCAAAGTATCATATCAGCTTCAGAAAGGATTGAGCTTGCAGTTTTGTTCATATAGGAATTGATTTCCTTCTTATTTCCAATATGAATTCCTGGAGTATCGACAAAGACCATTTGATAATTAGTCTTAGTATCTATGGCGTGTATGCGATGTCTAGTAGTTTGTGGTTTATGAGAAGTGATTGAAAGTTTTTGGCCAATCAATTCATTAATGAGCGTTGATTTACCAACATTCGGCCGACCTACGACTGCAATAAAGCCCGACTGAAAGTTCATGAGGATGTCATTCTTTCTAAAAGAGATTCAGCACAGGCTTGTTCTGCCCTTTTGATGCTTTTTGCCTCTCTAATAACCGCAAGGTCAAACTCACTAACAACGCAACGTACATAAAAAATAGCCTCATGCTCCAGACCCTTTGTTTTAATTAGTTCGTATTTAGGAATAGAATGCCCTTTTTTTTGCATTAATTCCTGGAGCTGTGTCTTAAAATCTTTCAATGAATCTTCAGGGTTAACATCATTTAACAAGTCTTCATAAAGCTTTAAAACCACGCGACTAACAGTCAAATAGTCAGAATCAAGAAATATTGCTCCCAGAATTGCTTCGAAAGCATCTGCCTGAACCGATTCACGTCGAAAATCTCCGCTTTTTAACCCACCCTTGCCTACTAAAAGTACTTCAGACAATTTTATTGTTTTAGCTAGTTTGGCTTGGGTTTGTGCTTTTACTAGGTTAGAGCGAAGCCTTGACAACTGTCCTTCATCAATCAATGGGAAGCGCTCATAGAGTTCATAAGAAATAATGCAGCCAAGGATGCTGTCTCCCAAAAACTCCAATCTTTCATTATTGTATTTACTAACACTTCGATGAGTTAGAGCCTGTTTAAGCAACTCAAGATTTTTAAATTGATAAGAAATATTTTTTTGTAATTTATCCATATAGAGATTCAAGGAATGATAATCAAATTGCAATTGGGGCCTTAATTGCGTCGTCATGGACATAATTAAAAAATTCAAAGTCATCAAATTGATAATCAAAGATACTGTTGGGTTTTCTTTTGATAATAAGAGTTGGCAAAGCCTTTGGAGTTCTTTCTAGTTGAATATTTACCTGCTCAAAATGGTTTGAATAAACGTGACAGTCACCACCACTCCACACAAAGTCACCCACTTCAAGATTGCTTTGTTGAGCAACCATATGAGTTAGAAGTGCATAAGAAGCTATATTGAAAGGCACTCCAAGGAAAATATCAGCACTTCTTTGATAAAGTTGGCATGATAATTCCCCGTTAGCCACATAAAATTGAAAAATCGCATGACAGGGTTGCAAAGCCATACTTTCAAGCTCTCCAACATTCCAACTAGAAACAAGAATTCGCCTAGAATCTGGTGAATTCTTGATTAACTTCATCGCTTCTGAGATTTGGTCAATCACTTCACCATCGGCATTCTTCCAATGACGCCATTGTGCTCCATATATTGGTCCTAATTCACCATTTTCATCTGCCCATTCATTCCAAATATTAACCTTGTTTTCCCGTAAATATTTAATATTAGTGTCACCACTCAAAAACCACAATAATTCATGGACTACCGACGGAAGATGGATGCGTTTAGTAGTAAGCAAAGGAAAACCTTCTTTAAGATTAAAACGCATTTGATGACCGAAAATACTTACAGTGCCAGTACCTGTTCTGTCGGTTTTAATTGAACCGTGATCCCTTACGAGCTCTAAAAAATCTAAATACTGCTTCATGACTGTTTCCCTAGATAGTAAGACCTATAGTATAAATAAATACCAATAACGACCATAGGAAAGCTCAATAGTTGCCCCATCGTCAACCACTCAAAGGCTAAATATCCCAATTGAGCGTCTGGCACTCTGATGAACTCAATTATAAATCTAAAGAATCCATAGAAAATCAAAAATAGGGATGATGTGGCCATCAATGGTCGATCTTTTTGGCTAAAAAACCACAAAATGACAAATAGCACGATACCTTCAAGAAAAGCTTCGAAGAGTTGTGTTGGGTAACGTTGAGCCCATACGCCACTTTGGTCAGGTGCATAAACCCCCCAGGCACTAGTAGTGACTTTTCCCCAAAGCTCAGCATTTATATAATTACCAATCCTTCCGAAGGCCAAACCAAGAGGTATTAATGGAGCAATAAAATCAGTTGTTTGAAAAAAACTTTTTTTTGACTTACGATTAAATAACAACATTGCAATCAATACGCCAAGAAAACCACCATGAAAAGACATACCGCCATTTTGAAAATCTAAAAAAATCAAAGGATGTGCTAAAAAACTTGGCAAACTATAAAACACCATATAGCCCAAACGACCTCCTAAAACTGCGCCCAAAGCTCCATAAAAAATGAGATCTTCAATTTGCTGGGTAGACCATTTTTTACTCAAATTTGCTCTATGTTTAGCGAGTAAATAAGCAAGCAGAAAAGACAATAGATACATTACCCCATACCAATGTATTTTCACAATACCCAAATCCAGAATTACTGGATCAACAACGATATATTTCATAATTTTGCAAACTTAGTTACCTTTAAGTCTTTTTTTAAATACAAAGGATGAGCCGGTTGACCTGATTTGTTAATCTTCAAACACACAAGATTTGGAACAAGGCTCAATACTTGTTTGTCTCTATTATAGAGATTTCCATTATCTCCCCAGGCAGCGACAGTTATATCAGCTTTTTTTGATAGTTTAATAATATATTTATCATTTTCACTTCCAACAGGACATTTTACTTTTTTAAGATTGGAAGGAAATGTCGTTCTATAAGCAAAAAGATTCACTATCATAAAACCGCCGTATCCCCAGTGTTGAGCATAGCCAGAACATCTTCTTATCGTAGGATCATCCATTCCTTCATCGGCCGTTGATGGGTTAAGCCCTATAAATAAAACAAACTTCTTTTGCTTATCCCAAATACGGGAAAGTGAATATCTGTATTTACGGCAACTTGAAAAGTTTGCGGTTTTATTAATAAATGACATTTATCCCAACATTTGAAATAATTAATAAACTGGTGCGTCTGAGGTGATTTGAAGATTCAACTACTCCTTGATATAGCTGCCTTATAACCCTAGTTCTCATAATTTTCAT
>Ga0209034_10000448_pt1 | contig 20631 bp, 18 predicted proteins | sample MarorgKNORR_S2LV_2_FD_188219 | JGI IMG/M metagenome (GOLD analysis project Ga0209034, IMG submission 188219) | Marine microbial communities from the Southern Atlantic Ocean, analyzing organic carbon cycling - 250m_A/KNORR_S2/LV (SPAdes) (version 2) | ecosystem: Environmental > Aquatic > Marine... | reverse complement strand
CCACTACATCCCGGGTCCGAACGAGCAGCAGCTCTACGTGGCTGAGTACATCGCTCTGGCACTCGCAGAGGTAGGAGTCGATGCGGAGGTCGTCCAGAGTGCTGACCTTCCGTCGTGGGCTGGGATCTTCTTCGGTGGTCCAGATGCCTGGCACATGACGATGAACGCCTACTTCAACTGGGGCGACCCGGTTATCGGTGTCCAGCGGGCCTACGTCTGCGCCAACATCAGGCCAGGCGTGTTCGTCAACAACTCGGCTTACTGCAACGAGGAGGTCGATGAGATTCTCTACGCTGCAGCAGCCGAGACGGACTTCGATGCCCGGAAGGCTCTCTACGACGAGTTCCAGGTGATCACTGCAGTGGAGTTGCCGTTCTACGGCATCAACGCTCTGCCGATCTACGGAGCCCACCAGGCCTACGTGAAGAACATGCCGCTTGGGACGTGGGGCTCGCTCTCCGGCATGGAAGACGTCTGGCTCGACAAGTAGGCATCGGCTTATAGCTGAGACATAAACCAAATAGAGACGAGAGGTGACGGCGCTCGCCCGGGGAATCGGGAGCAGATTAGGACAAGCGATTGGGCTGCTATTGGCAGTCGTGGTCGTCGTGTTCTTTCTGATCCAGCTTGCCCCGGGCGACGCCGCCCTCTACCTCGCCGGCGATCAAGGCGTCGGTGACGCTGAGTTTCTTGCCCAGGTCCGGGCCGATTACGGGCTAGACCGACCGCTTCTCATCCAGTTGGGGACCTACGTCGGTAACGTCGCCCAACTGAACCTGGGCGAGTCCATCTACTTCAATGAGCCGGTCCTCGGCCTAATCGTCGAGCGACTCTTCGCAACGGTGTTGCTGGCCGGCACTTCACTTCTCTTCGCAGTGGGGCTGGGGGTGGCCATCGGCGTGTACACCGCCCGACGGCCCGAAAGCCCGATGTCTTCTGCCGCAACGGTGACGAGCCTGGTCGGATTTTCCACACCGGTCTTCTACTCGGCCATCATGGTCATAGTCCTCTTTGCCGCAAAGTGGAGCCTGCTCCCCGTGGGTGGCATGGAAGACGTCCGCTACGACGGCAACTGGGTCGGCGAGACCATCGACCTTCTTCAACACCTCATCCTCCCGGCGCTCAGTCTCGGCATTATCTATCTGGCCATCTACTCCCGGCTGGCCCGAGCTTCGATGCTCGAAGTCCTGGAGTCCGACTACATCCGCACTGCCCGAGCGAAGGGCGCCCAAGAACGCGTCGTCGTCTACAAACACGCCCTTCGGAACGCCGTCATTCCCGTGATCACCGCCGCCGGACTCCAGGTCGGGAACCTATTGTCCGGCGCCCTACTCGTTGAGGTCGTGTTCGCCTGGCCTGGGATCGGGAGGCTGGCCGTCGACTCAATCTTCCGGCGTGACAGTCCGATGCTCCTCGGGATCATGATCTTCTCCTCGGCCATGGTCATCGTGGCCAACCTGCTCACTGATCTTGTCTACCGGCTCATTGACCCCCGGATCCGCGTCGGAGGATCCCGATGACCGATTTCGGCGTAGCCATCGAACAAGTCGAAACTGGTGGCCGGGGAGCCTTGCGTATGTTCCTTCGGAACAAGGCCGCGGCCGTGGGTCTGGTCGTATTCTCCCTAATCGTCTTGGTCACCATCTTCGGTCCCGGCCTCTACGGGACAGGCGCAAACAAGATGGTTGCCAAACCGTTCCTTGGCCCCGGTAGCGAACTAGCGCCGCCATTGGGTACCGACTACCTGGGTCGAGACATTCTGGCCGGAATCATTGGAGGAGGCCGGGCAACTCTGGTGGTCGCCGCAGTAGCCGCCGCCATGACTATGACCATCGGCATCTTGGTTGGAAGCCTGGCCGGGTACTTCGGCGGGTGGATCGACGCCCTGCTCATGCGCTTCACCGAGATCTTCCAGGTAATGCCGGCTCTCCTCTTCTCGATGGTCGTCATCTTCATATTCGAACCCGGAACCCGGAACGAGACCCTGGCCATCGGCCTAACACTGTGGCCGCTGGCAGCCCGCCTTGCGCGTGCTGAGTTCCTGCGGTTACGAGAGATGGAGTATGTGAAGGCCGCCCGCGCTATCGGATGCGGCGACCTGCGGATCATGTTTCGCACGATCCTGCCCAACGCCATGCCTCCCCTACTGGTGGCAGCCACCCTGACGGTGGTCATTGCCATCCTCTTCCACTCCGGGCTGGCCTTCCTGGGCATGGTGGACGTCAACACGATTAGTTGGGGGTCGATGTTGGGCAAGAACCGGGGCTACGCACTGACGGCCTGGTGGATGGTCTTCTTCCCGGGCATAGCGATCGTGGTCACCTCACTCAGCATCAGCCTGGTCGGTGACGGCCTACAAGATGCCTTTAACCCGAAGCTCCGAGGGCGCTGATGACCCTCCTCTCAGTCACCGACCTCACCGTCACCTTCGACGAGTTCACCGCAGTGGATTCGGCGAGTTTCACTATCGAGCCTGGTGAGACATTGGGTGTGGTTGGAGAGTCAGGTTCCGGCAAGTCGGTCACCGCGCTTTCAATCATGCGGCTGATCGAAACGGGCACTCGGGCGAAGATCACCCGTGGCCAAGTTGAACTAAAGATGCACGACGGTTCGACCCTCGACCTATTGGGTCAAGACGAGCCCACCATGAGAAGCATCCGCGGCAACCAGATCGCCATGATCTTCCAAGAGCCGTTGACCAGCCTGAACCCCGTCTACCCGGTGGGCGAGCAGATCGCCGAGTCGGTGCGCATCCACCAGGGACTAGGGAGGAAGGCGGCCGCCGTCCGAGCACGGGAGATGTTCGACTTGGTCCGGATCCCCGAGGCCGACAAGCGGATCGGTCAGTACCCGCACGAGATGTCGGGCGGCATGCGCCAACGGGTCATGATCGCCATCGCCCTGGCTTGTGATCCCCGCCTGCTGATCGCCGACGAGCCGACCACCGCCCTAGACGTGACCATCCAGGCCCAAATCCTGGGCCTGATCAAGCAGTTGCAGGTCGACACAGGCACCGCGGTGATGCTCATCACCCACGACATGGGTGTGGTGGCTGAGGTGGCCGACCGGGTCGTGGTTATGAACCAGGCGAAGATCGTTGAACAGGGTCCTGTAGAACAGATCTTCCACTCGCCAAGGGAGGCCTATACCCGAGGTCTGCTGAGCGCGGTACCCAGACTGGGAAGCATGGCCGGCTACGACGGACCTAGACCGTTCAATCTGGCAGGAGACCTGGGGTGACCGGCCATAGCAACGGCCAGGGTCCCGTTGTCGAGGTACAGGGTGTCTCGAAGCAGTTCCCGACCGACCACAAGGCTCGGGTGCACGCCGTGACCGAGGTGTCGCTCCATATCGATCATGGCGAAACCCTTGCCGTGGTCGGAGAAAGCGGCTGCGGGAAATCCACCCTGGCAAACCTCATCATTCGTCTCCACGACGTCGACCAGGGCCGGATCCTGCTCAAGGGAATCGACATCACAGACCTAGACCCTCGAGAGATGCGGGTACATAGACAAACCCTGCAAATCATCTTCCAGGACCCATTCGCCAGTCTGGATCCCCGGGTCCGGGTCGGGGCGTCTGTAGCCGAGCCACTAATGGTCCATAAGGTCGCCACTAAAGAACAGGCTGCGGACCAGGTAAGTCACCTATTCGAATTGGTCGGTCTTGAAAAATCAATGCTGGACAACTACCCCCACCAGTTCTCTGGTGGTCAACGCCAGCGAGTGTGCATCGCCCGAGCACTGGCGCTGAACCCTGAGTTAGTAATCGCTGATGAGGCCGTATCGGCCCTCGACGTATCGGTCCAAGCTCAGGTGATGAACCTGATGTTGGAACTCCAGCAGGAACTCGGACTGTCGTACTTGTTCATCAGCCACGACCTGGCCGTCGTCGAACGGATCGCCCACCGGGTGGCCGTCATGTACCTGGGCCAGATCGTTGAACTCGGTTCGCGCGAACAGATTTTCCGCCACCCGCGCCACTCCTACACGAAACGCCTCCTAAGTGCTGTACCAATCGCCGACCCCCGACAGCGCACCGAACGGACGCTGCTCACTGGTGAGATACCCAGCCCTGTCTGGCCGGCCGGCCAGAGCCCCGAGGTGGTCACTCACGCTGAGGTGGAACCCGGCCACCTGGTGGCCAACGAGTAGAAGCGAGGGCCGGTGCGGCGCCTCGGTCAGTCCATCCCGTTGTGATTGGACCGTTTCCTCAGCAGTCCGCCTGATCTCCCGGAGCCGCAGGCGCCGGCCGGTGGAGCACCCCTTCGATGAACTCCACCTCGGCGACCTCGCCGCCGGCGACCCGTCCAATGCCGTCGACCAGCATGCTGTGGTCGCCGTCCGCAGGAGGCGGGAACACCAGGGTGACCGGTCCGGGCTTGGTCAGGTTCCGGAGCGTTCCGCCACCCGGTGTGCACCGGAACGCACTAGCACTCGCGTCCCACACGACAGGGACGTGGACCACCTTGGCCGATCCGTCGACGCCCACCGTGACCAGGAAGGCCGCCGAGCCGTACTCCTCGAGGCGGGCTGGAACGTCGTTGCCGGTGACCGGGATGCTCACGGCTGCACCCTAGGCCCGGTCCGGCGGGCTACCGATCCGAGTATCAGGTTGTTACCAAATAAGCGCTTCTACAGGATTATTTGATAGTTTTTCTGGCATGCACCAGTTTCGGATGGGTGAAGCCGCCAACCTGCTGGGGGTTAGCCCGGACACCGTCCGCCGGTGGGCCGACGCCGGACGCCTGGCTACTGAACGGACCACCGGCGGCCACCGCACGGTGGCCGGCACGGAGCTGGCCCGCCTGGCCCAGGAACTGGCCGCCGAGGGTGGCTCCTCTGGGGAAAGTGCGGGAGAAGCAGCCCTGTCGGCCCGCAACCGCTTCACCGGGCTGGTCACCCGGGTGGTCCGTGACGGGGTGATGGCACAGGTGGAGATCCAGGCCGGCCCCCACCGGGTGGTGTCCCTGCTGTCCGCCGAAGCGGTCGACGATTTGAGCCTGGAACCCGGGGTACTGGCGGTGGCCGTCGTAAAGGCCACCAACGTGGTGGTCGAACGCCCCCGTTGAACCCACCACTTCCGCCATGCGCTTCCTCCCGGCCCTTGCCGTCGTGTTCACCGTCACCCTGGCTACCGCAGCCTGTGCGGCCGACGACGCCAACCGGGTAACCGTGTTCACCGCGTCATCCCTGACCGATGTAGTCGACGACCTGGCTGAACGGTGGAAGGCCGCCGGCGGCTCCGAGGTAGTGGCGGTGCTCGGCGGTTCGAACCACCTGGCGGCCCAACTCCGCGACGGAGCGCCGGCTGACGCGTTCCTGACCGCCGACGTAGACCTGCTGGACGGACTGCTCTCCAACCCGGCCCCGGCGGATCTGGTCCGGGGCTTCGCCTACAACCACCTGGTCGTCGCCATGCCGTCTGACGGACCGGGCCGGAATCCCGGAGACCTCCACAACCGGGATCTGGTCCTGGTGGTCTGCGCCCAGGGGGTGCCGTGCGGCGACGCAACCTGGGCCCGGTTCGGCGACCTGCCTGTCGACTCCCTCGAGCCGAGCGCCCGAGCCGTCGTCACCCGTCTCGATCTCGGTGAGGCCGACCTGGGGATCGTCTACGCCACCGACGTGGCCGCCCGACCAGGGCTGGTCGAGGCATGGCCCCATGACCCAGCCTGCCCCTGCGTCGCCTACTCCGCAGCAGCCCTTACCGACCGCGGGCGGTCCTTCCTGGCCTTCCTCGACACGCCGGCCGCCCGGGACGTCCTGGCTGGCCACGGCTTCGTCACGGAACCACCGTCGTGAGTCAGCCTCCGGTACGGGCACCGAGGCCGGTTCTGGCCGTGGCCGTCGTCGGCATCACCGTGCTCGCCCTGCCCTTGGTGGGCCTTGTCCAGCGGGCCCCGTGGACCTCACTGGGCGACCTGCTAGGCCGGCGCCCTGTGCTGGAGTCGCTCCGGGTCTCGCTCACCGTCAGTCTGGTGACCGCCGGTGTGGTCTTAGTCCTCGGGACCCCTCTGGCCTGGGTCCTGGCCCGGGTGGAGATGCCATTTCGGCGACTAGTCCGGGCCCTCGTAGTGCTCCCCATGGTCCTGCCTCCAGTGGTGGGGGGCACGGCGCTCTTGTTCGCCCTAGGGCGCCGCGGCCTGGTCGGCCAGTGGCTTGACCGCTGGTTCGACGTGGCCCTGCCCTTCACCATGGCCGGGGCGGTGGTAGCTGCCGTGTTCGTGGCCCTCCCTTTCTACGTGGTGACGGTGGAGGGGGCGTTGCGGACCACCGGGGACGAGATGGAGGGCCTTGCCGCCACCCTCGGTGCCCCGCCACTAACCGTTCTCCGGCGGGTCACCCTGCCCCGACTGGTCCCAGCCATGGGAGCCGGGTTGGCCCTTGCCTGGGCCCGAGCCCTGGGCGAGTTCGGGGCCACCATCACCTTCGCCGGAAACCTCCCTGGAAGGACCCGCACCCTGCCGCTGGCCACTTTCCAGGCCATGGAGTCCGACCCGGAGGCCGCCCTGGCTCTCAGCCTGGTGCTCCTGGCCGTCTCGCTCGCCGTCCTCATACCCACCCGCAACCGCTGGTTGCCTACCCGGTGAGCGACCCGAGAGTGGACGCGCCGACTATCGCAACCACCGTCCTCGCACCGGGGACCGTCGGGGCCCCACCGGCCGTGGACCTGGCCGGACACACCTCGGTGGGCGACCTGACCCTCGACGTTCGCCTAAAGGTCCGCCCCGGCGAGCTGGTGGCCGTGGTCGGACCCAACGGCGCCGGCAAGACCACGCTCTTGCGCCTGGTCGCAGGCCTGGTGGCGCTGGACGCCGGCTCCCTGTCCCTCGGGGGCCGGGTGGTAGACGACGCCACGTCGTCAGGCTTCGTAACCTCTCACCGCCGCCGGGTGGGTTGGGTCCCCCAGGACCGTCTGCTGTTCGACCACCTCCCGGTGGCCGCCAACGTGGGCTTCAGTCCTCGGGCCACCCCTGAGCGGGTGGCCCATCTACTGGCCGAACTCGACCTTGTCGACCTGGCTGATCGGCGTCCTACCGACTGCTCGGGCGGCCAGGCCCAGCGAGTGGCCGTGGCCCGGGCGCTGGCCGGCGCGCCCGACGTCCTGCTCCTGGACGAGCCGTCAACCGCCCTGGACGCCGAGTCCCGTCGGCGGATCTACCACCTGCTGGAGGACGGGGAGCGGCCGGCCACCCTCCTAGTGACCCACGACCCGGGCGAAGCTGCCGGGCTGGCCGACCGGGTGGTGGAGCTCGCCACCGGACAGGTCGTCGGGGACGCCCCGTAGGATCCCGGCGTGACCAACCCGCAGGATCCGACCGACCGTCCAGCAGAAGACCCTGATCGGGCCCTGGACCGGTTCCGTCTGGACGGACGAGTTGCCGTGGTCACCGGCGCCAGCTCCGGGCTGGGCGAGCGGTTCGCCCGGGTGTTGGCTGGCGTGGGGGCCCGCGTGGTCTTGGCCGCACGACGCACCGAACGCATCGAAGCCCTAGCCGTCGCACTGCCCGACGCTCTGGCCGTCACCGTCGACGTGGCCGACGACGACGGCCCGCAAGATCTGGTCGACGCCGCCCTTGCCCATTACGGTCGCCTCGACGTGCTGGTCAACAACGCTGGCATCTCCCGGGTGGTCCCGGCCGTCGACGACGACCTGGCAGGCTTCCGCCACGAGTTGGCCGTCGACCTGGTGGCCCCTTACGAGCTGTCCCGTCGGGCTGCCCGGTGGTGGATCGCAGAGGATCATCCGGGCGTGGTGGTCAACGTGGGCTCTGTCCTGGGTGAGGTGTCTGGTGGTCGCCTCCGGGTCCCCGGCTACGCGGCGGCCAAGGGAGGACTCCACAACCTGACCCGGGAACTGGCCGTCCAGTGGGCCCGGAAGGGCATCCGGGTTAACGCTCTGGCCCCCGGCTGGTTCGAGACGGAGATGAACTCGGACGACATGTTCCACACCGACGCTGGCCTGGCCTACATAGGCGACGGGGCGGCTCTGGGGCGGGGCGGCCGGAGCCACGAGTTGGACGGTGCGCTCCTGCTTCTAGCCTCCGACGCCAGCTCCTACTTGACCGGGCACGTGCTGCTGGTCGACGGTGGCTGGACGGCGGCCTGATTCGGCACCCTCCTGGACTCCGACCGTTGGGCGCCCGTCTCGATTCGGTCCGTCTCGACGTACCCCTAGCTGGGATCACTCTCGGGGAGACCGAGGGCCTCGCGTAGGAACTCCAACTGCACTCGTAGCAGGTTCTCGGCCACGTCCACCTGGGGGGTCATGTGGGTCACCCCGGAGAGTGGCAACACCCGGTGGGGGCGACCCGCCTCCAGTAGCGCTCGGGACAATTGCAGTGTGTGGGCGGCCAACACGTTGTCGTCGGCCAGACCGTGAACCAGTAGGAGTGGCCGCTCCAACCAGGCCGCTTCCACGCACAGGTCGGTCCGGGCGTAGTTCTCCGGCTCGGTGGCCGGATCACCTAGGTACCGCTCGGTGTAGTGGGTGTCGTAGAGCCGCCAGTCGGTGACTGGGGCTCCGGCCACTGCGGCGTGGAATACGTCGGGCCGACGCAGCACGGCCAGGGCGGCCAGGTAGCCGCCGAATGACCATCCCCGGATTGCTACTCGACCCAGGTCCAATCGCCTGTCCACGGCGGCAAGAGCCTGCAGGGCGTCCACCTGGTCTTCCAGGACTGGGCCGGCCAGGTCCCCGTGCACGGTCCGCTCCCAAGACGGTCCGCGACCCGGGGTGCCCCGCCCGTCGACTACTACAACGGCGAAGCCCTGGTCGGCGAACCACTGCGAGGTCAGGAACTGGCCACGGGCACGCTGAACCCGCTGCGCGTGAGGTCCCCCGTAGGGATCCAGCAGCACGGGAAGGGGCGAGCCGTCGTGGCCCTCGGGAACCAGAACGGCGGACCGTAAGCCCCGGTCTCCGACCACGTGGAAGGTCGGCTCGGGGTGTACCACCGGTTCCTCGACATAGGACGCCACCTCGTGTCCACCCGGCCACACGGCGGTCGTGGACCCCTCCAGGCCAGTCGACGACACGATCGTCACGCCTCCGCCCACCGCACCGGAGTGAACGCCTCCTCCTGTGGCTACCGGCTGGACCGTGCCGTCCCGGCGAACCCGTATGAGGTCTACGTCGGCGGGGTCCGTCGAGGCCCGCACCATCACTGCGTCGCCGTCGATTCCCACCACTGAGCGGACATGGAGGCCGTCGGGTGACACGGCCAGACCATCCACTACCAACCGGGTGGTGCCCTCCCGGGGTTCCACGGTGACCAGCGCCCCGTCCCACCACCGAAGCGCCCCCGGGACGAGGTCTACCCAGTGGTCATCGATGATCCGATGACGCTCGGAGACGGCACCGGATACTGGGTCCACCTCCCACACGACGACCGTCCGCTGGTCTCGGGACTGGGCAACAACTAGGGGCGGCCCCCCGGTAGTCCACGACACATCGGCCAGATACTCGAAAGATCCGCCGGCGCTCCAGTCCACGGCGGTTGTAGCACCGTCCAGACCCACCACCGACAGGCCAACCTCGGCGTTGGCCGTGCCGGCCGCTGGATATCGGATAGCCCGGGGAGGCGACGACGGGTCCACCGGCGACGAGATCCACCACTCGGCTACCGGGGCCACGTCCACTCGTGCCACCAGGAGGTGGTCACCATCCGGTGACCACCAGTGCCCCCGGGACCGACCCATCTCCTCGGCGGCCAGGAACTCGGCCGAACCCCACGAGACGGTTGGCGAGACACCACCGATCAGACGCCGGTCACCTCCCGAACCGGTGATCCGCAGCGACGGCCCTGACACGTAGGTCACCGACGCGCCGTCGGGGCTGATCCTCGGATCGAAGGCGTCGCCGGTGCACGCCAGTTCGGCCACCAGGACGTCACCGCCGGTCGCCGGATCGGGAACCTCGGCCAGGAACACTCGGCCGTCCAGGACGAAGCAGGCTCGCGACAGATCGCCTAAGGCGTCGTAGGCCACTATCCCCGACCCTGACTCCCGGAACCGTTCACGCCGGGATCGCTCGGCTTCGGGAAGCAACGCCGGGTCGTCACCCCCAAGGTCGGTCGGATCGGCCACCACCCGCTCGTGACCGGTCGCCGGGTCCAGCAGCCAAAGGGCGTGCACTGGGTCGTCACCGGCCCCCGAGCGGAGGAACAGAACCCGTGAGCCATCGTCGGCTACCCGGAAATCGCGGGGAGCCCCGCAGGTGAACCGGCGGGTCCGGGCGTACTGCCGAGGGAAACTCTCCTGCGGATTATTCACCCGCTGAGACTAGGGCCGTACGAGTATCCGTCTTGCAGCCCCACTCCGGGATTGGCGACCAGCCTGAGTCGCTGGAACCATGCTCTGTCGAGTCGACAATCCGGAGGACTCCTCATGCAACTCGGTCTGAGTCTCGGCTACTGGGGTGCCCAACCACCGACCGACCTGGCTTCAACGGTCAAGGAGGCCGAACGCCTGGGTTACGACGCCGTCTGGACCGCCGAAGCGTGGGGCAGCGATGCCTTCTCTCCGTTGGTGTACCTGGCCGCCCACACCAAGCGGATTCGGCTTGGTACCGGCATCGTCCAGATGGCAGCTCGTACCCCTACGGCTACCGCCATGCACGCCGTAACCCTGGACCACCTGTCCGGGGGTCGCCTGGTTCTGGGCCTCGGTGTCTCTGGCCCTCAGGTAGTGGAGGGCTGGTACGGACAGCCCTCCGACCGGCCCTTGGCCCGTACCCGCGAGTACGTCGAGGTGCTCCGCCGGGCTTTTCACCGCGAAGGTCACCTGTCGTTTGACGGTGAGTTCTACCAACATCCTTACGTCGGTGAGGGCTCGACTGGGCTGGGCAAACCACTGAAGGTCATGGTCCACCCGTTACGGGCTGGCATCCCGATCTTCATCGGCGCCGAGGGGCCAAGGAACGTTGCCCAGACGGCCAAGATCGCCGACGGCTGGCTGCCCCTCTACTACTCGCCGTACCGACCCGAGGTGTATTCCGAGCAATTGGCCTACGCCCCGGACCACTTCGAGGTGGTACTGAATATCTCGATCACGGTGACCGAAACGAACTCCGATGAGGACCTGGCGGCGGCGCTCCTCCCCGTCAAGGGGATGCTCAGCTTCTACGTGGGCGGCATGGGAGCGAAGGGACAGAACTACCACACCAAATTGATGGCCCGGATGGGATTCGAAGAAGAGGCTTTGCGAATTCAGGACCTATTCCTCGATGGACGCCGTGATGAGGCGATCGCCGCTGTACCTGACCTCTTCGCAGACGAGATCTCGCTGGTCGGCACCCCTGACCGGATCCGTGATCGACTGGCCGCCTTTGAGGACAGTCCGGTGACCATGCTCAACGTCGCCCCCGGGACAACGGACCGGCTCCGGCGGGTCGCCGAGATCGTCCTCGGCTAACCGGGCGCGGGCGGCGCGCCGAGACCAGAAATCGCTGCTGATCCGTGCTGGTTGCTGATACCAACGCGTGTAGTTTCCGCGCCGTGCCAACGGGCCGGGGGGCGACCATCCGTGCGGCGGTGAGCCGCGGTGTCGGTCTCCCGCCGAGCATCGAGAACCTCCACCTGGACGCGCCCGGACCTGGCGAGGTGCGCGTGGTGGTCGAGGCCTGCGCCGTCTGCCACTCAGACCTCAGTTACGTAGACGGCATCTGGGCCACCGACTTCCCCCTAGTACTGGGTCACGAGGCATCCGGTCGGGTGGCAGACGTGGGTGATGGGGTGTACGACCTCTCCACCAACGACCCAGTGGTCGTGTCGCTGGTGCGGACCTGCGGAGAATGCCGGGCTTGCCGGAAGGGACACGAGGTGGCCTGTAACGGGAACCTGTCCCTGAACGACCGCAGTCCGCTGTCTGACGCAGATGGCAACCGCATCCCCCAGGGGCTAAACGTGGCCGCCTTCGCCACCCAGGTGGTGGTCCACCGGTCCCAGGTGGTGCGCCTCCCCGACGGCTTTGACCTGGTCGAAGCCTCACTATTGGGGTGCGGTGTCCTGACCGGGTCCGGGGCGGTCACCAACACAGCCCGGGTGGACCGGGGCGACGCGGTCATCGTGGTCGGGTGTGGCGGAGTGGGCGTGGGTGCCATCCAGGCGGCCCGGATCGCTGGGGCCAAACCAATCCTGGCCGTGGATCCGGAGGCCGACAAGCGGAAGGCCGCCCTCGGCTTCGGCGCCACCCACACCGTGGACCCGGTCGGCGACGACGTAGCGGCAGCTATTCGATCGGCCACGGGAGGCCGCCTGGCCGACCATCTGCTGGTCACCACCGGGGCGCCGGCCGCCCTGGACGGCGCCATCGACCTGCTGGCCCCCATGGGCCAGCTGGTGATAGTCGGTATGCCCGGCGACGACGTCACCATCGACGTCGCCCCCAGCTGGCTGGCTGCCGCCAACAAGTCGATCCTGGGGTCCAAGATGGGTGGTGCCAGGGTCTCCGTCGACGTACCGGCCCTCCTCGACCACCACCGGGCCGGTCGCCTGGACCTGGGCGGCATGGTCTCCACCACCCACCCGCTGGACGAACTGGAGGAGGCCTTCGGCGAGGTCCGCCGGGGCGAGGTGCTCCGTACGGTGATCCTGCCCAACGGATCCGGTGATCGGGACCCCGCCGATGCCCCGGGGGTTCTGGTATGAGGGTGGCCAACGTCGAGACGTTCGTGGTCGGCAACCCGCCGCCCCGCCACGGCGGCCGCTACTTCCTGTTTGTGCAGCTGACTACCGATGACGGGATCGTCGGCGTCGGCGAGGCCTACGTGGCTACCGTCGGACCCCACCTGGTGGCCGACATGTTGGTCGACGTGGCCGACCGCCACCTGGTGGGCCGCAGCCCCTTTGACGTGGAGGCGTTCTGGCGTCGGGCCTACGGCAGCGGCTACGCCCTGCGACCTGACCCCACCCTGTGCGGTGTCCTGAGCGCCCTGGAGATGGCCTGCTGGGACATCATCGGCAAAGCTGCTGGACGGCCCGTCTACGACTTGCTGGGAGGCCGCGTCCACGAGGGGCTCCGCTCCTACACCTACCTGTACCCAGAGGGCGGCGACGCCTACGACCCCCTGGACGGGCCCAACCTCTACACCGACCCCGACCTGGCCGCCGAGGCCGCCGTCCGAGCGGTAGAGATGGGTTTCACCGCCGTCAAGTTCGATCCGGCCGGCCCCTACTCCGTCTACGACGGCCGCCAACCGTCGCTGGAACGACTAGACCTCTCTGAGCGCTACACCCGGGCCATCCGCGAGGCGGTCGGCGACCGGGCAGACCTGCTGTTCGGAACCCACGGACAGTTCACACCGTCCGGCGCCCTGCGGTTAGCCCGCCGCCTCGAGGCCTACGACCCACTCTGGTTCGAGGAACCGGTACCCCCTGACGATCTCGAGGGCATGGCCCGGGTGGCCGCTGGCACCACCATCCCGGTGGCCACCGGCGAGCGCCTGACCACGGTGTCCGAGTTTGCCGCCGTCCTCCGGGCCGGCGCCGCGTCGATCCTGCAGCCTGACCTGGGGCGCAGCGGTGGGATTCTGCAGGGCAAGAAGATCGCCTCGGTGGGCGAGGTCCACCAGGCGCTGCTAGCCCCCCACTGCTACTGCGGGCCGGTGGTAGCGGCCGCCAATATCGCCCTGGCCACCTGCTCGCCCAACTTCCTGATCCTGGAGTCCATCGACCGATGGGACGGCTTCCACGCCGACCTCCTACAGTCCCCCATCCGCTGGGAGGACGGCATGGTCATCCCGTCAACGGAGCCGGGTCTTGGCGTGGTGCTGGACGTCGACGTGGCCCGGGCCCACCCGTATGAGGGCAACGAGTTGCACCTCACCCCCGAGAACGATCCGATACCTGTACGGGAGGACCTGTGAACGGACCTCGCTGGTCCGCCGGAACCGGTTCGATAGACGACGAAGAGACACCGGTGACCGGAGACAACCTGAGAACAGGAAGGCACCAGTGACCGAGGGACGACGGGGACGCCTCAGCGGGCGGACCAGAACACGCGACGTGGTGGCCGAACAACCACCATGGACCCAACCTCGCCTGCCGTTCGAACCACTGCGGAGCGTCTCCGACGACGAGCTGGAGGCCATCCACAAGGCCTCGCTGAGAGTCCTGGCCGAGACCGGTATCGACTTCCTGGACGAGACGGCCCGACGCCAACTGGTCGATGTCGGCTGCCAGGTGGATGGCGACCGTGTGAGGTTTGACCCGGACTTGGTCATGCACCTGGTCTCCACCGCCCCGGCCGAGTTCACCATGCACGCCCCCTCCCCGGCCCGGAATCTCCACATGGGCGGCAACGTCCTCACCTACACCAGCGTGGCTAGCCCGCCGTTCGTCACCGGCCTGGGACGAGACCGCCGGGACGGCAACCGCGACGACTACCGGAACCTCATCAAGCTGGGCCAGATGTTGAACGCCGTCCACACCGTGGCCGGCTACCCGGTGGAGCCCATGGACCTCCACCCGTCGATCCGCCACCTGTACGCCACCCACGACATGCTCACCCTGTCGGACAAGGTTCCGTTTGTCTACAGCCTGAGTCGCCAGCGCAACCTCGATGCCATCGAGATGACCCGCATCGCCCGGGGCGCCGACCACGACGCCATGGATGTGGAGCCATCGCTCTACTCGGTGATCAACGCCAGCACCCCGCTGCGATACGACACAGTGATGCTCCACGGCATCCAGGAGATGTCGGCCCGTAACCAGTGCATCGTCATCACCCCGTTCACTCTGGCTGGGGCCATGGCCCCGGTGACCGTGGCCGGTGCCCTGGTGCTCCAGAACGCCGAGGCCCTGGCCGGCATCGCTTACACCCAGGTGGTGCGGGCTGGAGCCCCGGTGATCTACGGCGCCTTCACCTCCAACGTGGACATGCGGTCAGGTGCTCCGGCATTCGGCACCCCCGAGTACTGGAAGGCCTGCCTCATCAGCGGACAGTTGGCCCGCCGCTATCGCGTGCCTTACCGGTCGTCCAACGTCAACGCTTCGAACAGCGTGGACGCCCAGTCGGCCTACGAAAGCGTGATCGCCCTCTGGGGGGCGGTCATGGGTGGCGTCAACCTGCTGTTACACGGCGCAGGGTGGCTGGAGGGTGGCCTCCTGGCCTCCTACGAAAAGATGGTTATCGACGCCGACGTCCTGAACATGATCACAGCCATGCTGGAACCGGTAGTCATCGACGACGCCGCCCTGGCCGTCGAGGCCATCGCCGAGGTCGGGCCGGCCGGGCACTTCTTCGGGACCCAGCACACCCAGGACCGGTACGCCACCGAACACTTCCAGCCCATGGTCTCGTCGTGGGCCAACTTCGAGACCTGGGACGAGGGCGGACGGATCGAGGCCCACCAGCGGGCCGAGGCGCTGGCCCGCACCCTCGTCGACGCCCACCAGGAACCCCCCATGGCCGCAGACCGTCGAGCCGCCCTCGACGACTTCCTGGAACGTCGGGTCGCTGAGGGTGGCGTCGAGACGGACTACTGACCGGAAAAGCGGGAGGGCACGATTGGCATGGGGGGACTCCCCGACGAAGCACAGGTAGTGGTGATCGGTGGCGGCGTGGTTGGCGCCAGCGTGCTGTACCACCTCACCCAGGCCGGCTGGACAGACGTGATCTTGATAGAACGGCGGGAGTTGACCGCCGGGTCCACCTGGCACGCCGCGGGTGGCATGCACACCATCAACGGAGACCCCAACGTGGCCGCCCTCCAGCGGTACACCGTGCAACTCTACGAAGACTTGGAGAAGGCCTCCGGCGTGTCCTGTGGGGTCCACTTGACCGGTGAGGTGATGCTGGCCGACGACGAGGACCGCATGGACTGGCTGCGCATGGCCCATGCCCGCGGCCGCTACCTGGGTATGCAGACCGAGCTGATTTCGGTGGCCGAAGCCAAGGAGAAGATCCCCTTCCTGGTCGAGGACCACTTCGTGGGCGCCCTCTGGGACCCGGTGGGCGGCCACGTCGACCCGTCGGGCGTCACCAACGCCTACGCCACGGCAGCCCGGCTGGCCGGAGCCGAGGTCCACCGCAACACCTGGGCCCACGACATCGTGTCCCGCCCCGACGGCCGATGGGACGTCGCCACCGAGCAGGGCACCGTCACCTGTGAGCACTTCGTGAACTGCGGCGGCCTGTGGGCCCGCGAGGTAGGCCGTATGTGCGGCCTGGAACTGCCCATCCTGGCTATGGAGCACATGTACCTGGTTACCGAGGAGCTCCCGGAAATTCGACCCTGGCTGGACGCCACCAACGGCCACGGTGTCGGGGCCATCGACTTCGGCGGTGAGATCTACACCCGTGCTGAGGGCGGCGGCCTGCTTCTGGGCACCTACGAGAAGGCCTGTGTGCCGTGGTCGGTGAAGGAGACCCCGTGGGACTTCGGAGCACAGCTCCTCACCCCCGATCTGGAACGCATCGCCCCGTCGTTGGCTGTCGGCTTCGAGCACTTTCCGATCTACGCCGAGGCGGGTATCCGCCGGGTCGTCAATGGCCCGTTCACCTTTGCACCGGACGGGAACCCTCTGATCGGTCCCATCCGCGGCCAGCGAGGCCACTGGGTGGCCTGTGGCGTCATGGCCGGCCTCAGCCAGGGTGGAGGCGTAGGCCTGGCTATGGCCAACTGGATGACCACAGGCGATCCCGGATTCGACGTTTGGGGCATGGACGTCGCCCGGTACGGGGACTGGACCACTCCCTCCTACACCCGGGCCAAGGTCATGGAAAACTACAGCCGCCGGTTCTCCATCTCGTTTCCCAACGAAGAGCTCCCTGCCGGACGTCCCCTGCACACGTCACCCGTCCACGGCCGCCTGTCTGAGGCCAACGCCGTCTGGGGCTCCTCCTACGGCCTGGAACAGGCCCTGTGGTTCCAACGGCCCGGCGAGGACCCGGTAGAAGACGTGACGTTCCACCGGTCCAACGCCTTCGACCCGGTCGCCGACGAAGTCCGTGCCGTACGCACCGGGGTGGGGCTGCTGGAAACCACCGGATTCGCCAAGCACCAGTTCACCGGTCCGGGCGCCCGGGACCTCCTAGACCGGCTCCTGGCCAACCGCATCCCACCGCCGAGTCGAATGGCCCTGGCCCCGATGCTCAACGCACAAGGTCGCCTCATAGGCGACTTCACGGTGGCCACACTGGCCGACCCGTTCAACGGCTCCGAACGGTTCCTGGTCTTCGGCTCCGGGGTGGCCGAGGGGTACCACGAGCGGTGGTTCCGGGCCCACCTCCCGGTCGATGGGGCCCCCGTGCACTACCGGCCCCTCTCCCACGAGTTGGCTGGGCTGTCCATCGCTGGGCCGGCAGCCCGCCAGGTGCTGGAGGCGCTGACTGACGTTGATGTATCCGGTGAGGCGTTCGGGTTCTTGGACGTCCGGGAACTGGACCTGGGCATGGTCCCGACGATCGTGGGGCGCATCTCGTTCACCGGCGACCTGGGATACGAGTTCTGGGTACCGGCCTCGCTCCAGCAGCGCCTCTACGACCTCGTGGTGGAGGCCGGAACGCCCTACGGCCTACGGCCGTTGGGCCTACGGGCCCTGGACTCCCTGCGCTTCGACAAGTCGTTTGGAGCCTGGGCCACCGAGTACCGCCCCATCTACACCGCCGACGAGGCCCGGCTGGACCGCTTCGTCAAGCCAGAGAAGGGTGACTTCATCGGTCGTGATGCCGTGGTGGCCGACCGGACCAACGGCCCCGACCGGCGCCTGTGCGCCTTCACCCTGGACGACGGAAACGAGCGGGACTCCGACGTCCTGGGTGACGAGCCGATCTGGTACGACGGGGAGGTGGTGGGCTGGGCTACTTCAGGCGGCTACGCCCACTGGTCGGAGGCCTCGTGCGCCCTGGGGTACGTCCCGACCCCCCTAGCCGACTCCACGTCCTCGGCTACCGGCTTCGAGCTCGAAGTGTTGGGTGTCCGACGCCCCGCCACTCGCCGCGACGAGCCGTTGTTCGACCCGTCGGGGTCGCGGATGCGAGGCTGAGGGCCGACCGATGGGCCCGGACACACCGGAGCGGAGGATCGGACGATGGACGGACACCCCGTGGTAGACGGCGACCTGGACGACTCTCTGGTGCGCCGGGCGTCTACCGTCGGCCACCGGATGGTCATGGGTCCCGGCGAGCCAGCCCTGTCCGAGTGGGCGGCCGCTGGCTTGGTCCTTCCTGACGAGACGGCCATGATGCGCTACCGGCTGGACCGCATCGCCGACCAGTTGGTGTTGGCCGACGTTGACGGGATCCTCCTGTTCGATCCCATGAACGTCATGTACGCCACTTTCGCCCCGAACATGCAGGTCTGGTTGCTCCACAACCAGGCTCGCTACGCCTTCGTGGGGGTCGACGGACGCCTTGTGCTCTTCGACTACCCCAACTGCGAGTTCCTGTCGGCTCACAACCCGTACGTGGACGAGGTCCGACCGGCCACTACGTTCACCTACTTCCTGGCCGGCGACCGGATCGACGAACAGGCCAAGAGCTTTGCCGCCGAGGTGGTTGACCTGGCCCGTACCCACGGTGGCGGCACCCGACGTCTGGCCGTGGACTCGTCCACCACCGCGGGGATCACCGCCCTGCAGGACGAGGGCGTCGCCCTGGTCGAGGGAACCCGGATCATGGAGGAGGCCCGCAAGGTGAAGGGCCCCGACGAAATCGCCGCCATGCGCTGCTCGGTGGAGGGCACCCGGGTGTCGTGTCGGAAGATGTTTGAGGCCATGCGACCGGGCCTAACCGAGAACCAGCTCTGGGGGGTGCTTTGGGCCGAGATGCTGGCCCGCCATGGTGAGTGGATGGAGTGCCGCCTGCTGTCGGCCGGTCCCCGAACTAATCCTTGGTTCCAGGAGTGCAGCAGCTACGTCATTGGTAACGGTGAACTGGTGGCCTTCGACACTGACCTGGTGGGGGCCTACGGGATGATGACCGACATCTCGCGCACCTGGGTGTGTGGCGACGCTCGGCCCTCGGATACGGCCCGGCACGCCCACGACCTAGCCGTCGAGCAGGTGTCCCGGAACATCGAGTTGCTGACCCCGGGCCGAAGCTTCCACGAACTGTGCCACGCCGCTTGGGCCCCCCCGGTCGAGGACTACCGGCACTACTCGTGCCTGTTCCACGGGGTGGGTCAGTGCGACGAGTACCCCAGCATTCCCTTCCCGGAGGACTGGGCGGACTCAGGCTACGACGGGGTGCTGGAACCCGGCATGGTGCTGACCGTCGAGTCCTACGTGGGTGCTCGGTCGGGTGGCGAGGGGGTCAAGATCGAAAATCAGGTACTCATTACCGAGGGCGGCCACGAGAACCTCACCCCGTGGACGCTCGACCTCGACCGCTTCGAGGGGCTGTGACCTCTCCGGACCCGACCAGTAGACCCGACATGGCCTGCTGCCCTACTTAAGCCCCTTTCCATGACCCACCGACGGAGACCATGACCACCCCATCCGACGAGAAGTTCACTGACCTGATCCGGAAGATCATGCCGTTCTGCGACGTGCTCGGGTTGTCGGTCATCAGCGCCACGCCCCAGCGGGTAGAAGCCACAGCTGACTGGGCTGAAGAGCGGACCACGGTGTTCGGAGGCTTGCACGGTGGCTACATCATGGCCATCGCGGATTCTGTGGGGGCGCTGTGTGCGTCTCAGAACCTTCCGGAGGGAGCGGAAACTTCGACCATCGAATCCAAGACGAACTTCCTGCGTCCGGTCACCGGTGGAACCGTCACCATCGTGGCCACACCGATCCACGTTGGGCGAACCACCATCGTCGTCCAGACCGCGATCACCCGTGACGACGGCAAGTCGGTCTCGCTGACCACTCAAACACAGGCGGTAACGGGTCCGACTTGAGGCCGGTTCGGCTAGTGGCCCCTAGTTCCCCTCGAACTCGGGTTGTCGCTTTTCGATCCAGGCCTGCGCCGCCTCCCGGGTGTCCTGCGTCCCAAAGTTGGTGGCTTGGGCCTGGCCCTCGGCCTCCAGCGCTTGGGACATAGACGTCTGTCCGCCGTTGTTCAACAACGCCTTGCTCATGGACAGAGCAAGAGGTGGTCCGGCGGCGATCCGACCCACCACGTCAGCCACGTGGGCATCCAGGTCGGCTTCGGCCACGATCCGGTTGACCAGGCCGATGCGGTCGGCTTCGGCGGCATCGATGACCTCAGCCAGGAGGGCCAGTTCCTTGGCCCGGTGCAGGCCCACCCGTCTGGGCAGCACCCAGGATCCACCGAAGTCGATAGTGAGGCCGCGACGGGCGAAGATCTCCGAGAACCGCGCCGTGTCGGCTGCATAGACGAGGTCGCACCCCAGGGCCATGTTGAGGCCGGCTCCGGCCGCCACACCGAACACCTTGGCCACAACCGGATGCTGGCACTCATGGAGAGCCTGGGCCGATGCCTTGATCCTGCGCAGGTTGCGGAGGGGGTTGGTGGCCACCGCACCACTGGCCCGCTCCGACTGGCCGCCCACATCAGCGCCCGAGCAGAAGTTGCCGCCGGCGCCAGTCAACACGATGGCCCGCACGGACCCGTCTGAGTGAAGGTCCCGGAAGATCCTTCCGAACTCGTTGAACATCGACCCGGTCATGGCATTCATGACCTCGGGACGGTTCATCGTCACGGTGACAATGTCGCCGTC
>Ga0209034_10000446_pt1 | contig 20732 bp, 19 predicted proteins | sample MarorgKNORR_S2LV_2_FD_188219 | JGI IMG/M metagenome (GOLD analysis project Ga0209034, IMG submission 188219) | Marine microbial communities from the Southern Atlantic Ocean, analyzing organic carbon cycling - 250m_A/KNORR_S2/LV (SPAdes) (version 2) | ecosystem: Environmental > Aquatic > Marine... | reverse complement strand
TAATAAATTCATGGTATTTTCTCCGTTTGTGGTTGACTGCTAAGAACGGATCAATGGGTAGGCTGTCTCAGGTCTGCCTCTAGTACTAGTTGGCAGACGTGCGAGAAGACAGTTCGATCTCGGATTTTGCCTGATCGGCCTCCCACATTGTCCGTCTAATTTCCATAAAGACAAATTTGTAACCGTCACGTTGTTTTTCGCAAATCACTGTGAACCCTGCTTTTGTAAATGATTTTTGGGCTCGGTAGTTATGTGTGAGCGTGTGAAGGTATACGCGCTCGAGTTCAGTTGTTTGGAAAATATGGGTTACGGCTGTTTTTACAACGTCGGTACCATAACCCTTACTCCAGTAGTTACGGTCACCAATCATGATTCCGAGTTCGCATTGGGATTTCTCAGCGTCGATATCGTAGTACATACAGTTGCCAATATGTTTGCCATCATGAGTATCAATCGCCATTCTCACCGACCATGGAGATGGATACCGCACATCGTCGCGATGATAGCGTAAATATTCTTTGAGAGACAACGTGACTGGGCGAGTTGCATCAAGAGAAGCGAGTTCAGGATCAATTCGCCATGAATAATCGGCCTCTGCGTCCTCCATTACCTTGGACCTGAGGACGGTAAGGTCTCCGACCAACCGCAGGTTAGTGCGTACTTGTGGCTCCGTTTTCATAAAAGGCCACAGCTTTTTCCAGGACTCGTGCTTCATTCCGATGGGTAAGCCTCTTTAGTGCTTCGTCTATTTTTATCCACTCAACGTCATCGTATTCATTATCATGGTTGGTGATGTCACCACGAATGTATTTCATAAGATACCAGTGAACGGTTTTATCAATTCGGATTTTACTTTTTGAATCGAACGGTCTTTTTGAATCGAACGGTAAATCGCCCGCGGTCTCGGCGGCAGTTCTAAAAAATGAGTAGAAAGTGTTGTCTATTGGCGGTCCAATTTCGACAACTAATCCTGTCTCCTCAGTAACTTCTCGTTTAGCCGTTTGTGCAACTGTCTCATCTTTTTCAGGGGTTCCTTTCGGAAGTGCCCAGAGCGATTCTGATCTCCTATGGCACAGGGCAACAATCAGGACCGTGCTGTCTCGTGGGTCTGGTCGTAATACGACACCACCCGCAGACCAACGGTCAATTGAGTGCTCTGAATTGATCCACTTGCTCATAGGGCAAAACCATTTTTGGGGAAATTCTTACGTAATAATTGGCGATTTTAGAATTAGCGTCGTCAAGGGTCAAACGGTTTTGAACATACTTTTTACTGAACTTATTATCAATTTGAAATTTCAATACAATACAAATTGACACTGAAGTAAACGAAATTGATAATTAATGTCTGATAAAAAGCGGTTAAAATGCTAATTACCAAAGCGCTGTTGATTCAACGAATCGAAGATCGTAGTGGTTTGGCTTAGATAACTGCACTTGATGTAAGTATAAATTTTAGAGACAATTCGCTTAAATTCCAGTTCATAATCAGCCGCATAATCAATGTGCTTACTAATGCGGTTTTTTTGTGCCTGAAAAAGAACGCGATGGCTCGAAACAAAATAGAACGTGTCAATTCCCACGTTCAGTAGAAGGTAAAACAACAATTGGACAAGCATGACTTTGTCATTCGATTCGCGGGTGAAGGCGGTCAGGGACTAGTCACATCCGCAGACGCCCTATCGAGAGCTGCGGCCCATGCTGGTTATTTCGTTCAGACTCACTCGACCTTTCCATCCCAGATCATGGGTGGCCCTGCCTCGTCGCAGGTAAGAATATCGACCACCCCGGTTTTGAGCTCAGGTGATGGTGTAGATGTGTTGGTTGCTCTGAATCAGTATGCTTATGATCATCATCATCAGGATTTGAATGTCGGTGGAGTAACTATCTACAACGCTGAAGAATATGAACTGCCAGAGGGCGGTGATTACTTTGGCATTAAGGCTGATGAACTCGCAAAGTCCACTGGAAATGCCCGAGCTGCCAATATGGTTAGTATCGGAGCTGTTGCTAATTTGATTGATTTCGACCTTGATCAAATCGATGCATTTATTACTCAGCGATTCACGCGGGGCCGTGCCGGTGATGATGAGATTATTGCTGCGAATATCAAGGCTGTTCGTCTTGGGGCAGAAGTTGCTACTAATGCTGGTTTTAAAGTCGGTAAATTACATGCTCCTGACCCTCCGGATTATGAACAAATCGTAATAACTGGTAATGCTGCTTTGTCCTTGGGCGCTACCGCTGCTGGACTGGAGTTTTATGTTGGGTACCCGATTTCGCCGGCGACTACCGTCTTGATATGGATGGAGAATAATTTATGGGGTGAAGGTCGGTTCGTCCATCAAGTTGCGTCTGAAATTGAGGCGATCAACGCGATACTAGGTGCTGGATTTGCCGGTAAAAAAGCTATGACAGCTACAGCCGGACCAGGCTTTTCTCTTATGAGTGAAGGTCTGGGGTTAGCCTGGATGGCTGAGATTCCATTGGTGGTCGTAGATGTGCAGCGCGGAGGGCCTGCTACGGGGTTACCTACTAAGTCTGAGCAATCCGACCTTTACACCTGTATGCATCCCGCTCATGGTGATATCAAAATGCCAGTGTTAGCTCCAGGGACTATAGAAGAATGTTTTTACGCTGGAGCTTTGTCGGTAAATTGGGCTGAGCGTTATCAGGGCCCAGTAATTCTTCTGTCGGAGTTTGGATTGGCCGAGCGTGGAGAAAACATTCGCCGACCTGAACTAAGCGCTATAAGTACTGAGTCTAGGACTTTGGTAAATGAAGAAGACACCGGGAAACGATACGACTCCTGGGATGGCACTACACCATTACCGGGGATGCCGATTCCAGGTGGTCGTGGCGCCTATGTTGCCAATGGTTCCGAGCATGACGAAATCGGCGACACGACTCACCTTCCCCGACACCACATTAGGTTGACTGAACGTCGGTTCAAAAAGCTGGATCTTCTTAATGGTGCCCATTATGAAATAGAAAATGCTGATGCAGATGTGATTATTATGCCGTGGGGCAGCTCAAAAGGGCCGGCACGGGAGGCGTACGATCGATTGCTAGCATCAGGAGAGAACGTTGGCTGGCTCTACTCTGTTGCACTGCATCCTTTACCGGACGAAGTTAAAAATGTACTGGCTTCATCCGATAAGATTATTGTTCCTGAGCTTAATTATTTAGGTCAGTGGTCATCTCTGTTGCGACAAGAGGGATATAAGGCGGAATCTATTACTCAGTACACAGGTCTGCCTTTCAGACCGGCTGACCTTGTTGTTAGTATCAGAGAAAGAATCGATGTGGGAGTTACAGCATGAGTAAGCGCAATCCTGAATACGATTTTGCATGGTGCCCGGGATGCGGCGACTTTGGAGTGCGGAGAGCGCTTCAGGTGGCGCTAGAAAATTATTCAATAGAGCATGAAGAGCCACAGGCTAATAATATTGTGGTTGCTGGTATTGGATGTTCCGGAAATATGGTTCACCTTGTCGAAGGAGACCAGCCATTCGGTCTTCATGGGATTCATGGACGTACTCTTCCGATTTCCCTTGGTGTGAAGATGGGCAATCCTGAGCTTAATACGGTTGTTGTTGCTGGTGACGGTGATTTTCTTTCCATAGGAGGGGAGCACATCGGCCCTGCCGCTAATCGCAATCTAGATGTTACTGCTGTCGTCATGGACAACGGGGTTTATGGTCTAACCAAAGGTCAATCTTCACCTACGACCGATTATGGCGCTGTGACCGTATCGACGCCTCTTGGGAAGATTGAAAATCCGATTTCGCCTTTGCGGCACTATATGTCGATTGGCGTGACGTATATTGCCTCGTACTATTCCAGTAAACCTCGTGTTCTCGCTAAGTTGATTCAAGAAGCAATGAATCACCGAGGCTTCAGTATTGTTCATGTTCAGTCGCCTTGCACGACATATAACGACACTTATGACATTTTGAAGGGAAAGCCAAAAGAGGGCATTAAAGGGCTAGCATACGACATACCAGAAGATCATGATCCCACCAGTGTTCAGGCAGCTAATGAGCTTCTGGAACAGCCTGGAATTCCTTTGGGTGTGATCTTCAAATACGAAGGCAAAGCGCTTCAGGATCGGCACCAGGAATTGCAGTCAAAAGCTCCGAATAAGACGAATCAGCAATTGCTTGATTCGTATTTGTTGAAAGCTTAACTCAGCCGATCTTGGGTGATTGTAGCGTCGAGATTTTTGCGCTGTCTTTCCTGATCGCTGAAATATTCTTTGTGACGTTTATGGAAATAAATGCTGTGCAGCATGATGGCTACACCCAGTCCCGTTAGACCGTAAACAATGGCTGGTTCGATGTGGGAATCGGGCTGGAACGATAAGGTGATGAAAACAATAAACCCAACGATACCTCCCCAAAGACTTGGGTGGTTAAGTTTCTTATGCACCAGGAACGCGGTCACGATGCCAGCAGTCAAGCCTAATAATACTGTCAACGGAGCGATTCCTAATGAGGCGCCCATCAAAGTTACCACGCCATCTCCACCCCTAAATTTAGTGATCGGGGAGTTCCAGTGACCTGCGATGGCTGCTGCTGTTGGTACGAGAAGCTCTGTGCCTTCTAGTCCCATATATCGCGCCATCAAAACGGCGGATACCCCCTTGATGGCATCGATTCCTGTTACGATCACACCCTGTTTACGGGAGACCTCTCTCCAAATGTTAGTTGCTCCAGCTTGTCGCGAGCCCACTTGGAAAACGTTTATGCCGTTTATTCTGCCTATTGTGTAAGCGACCGGAATCGCACCCAGTGCGTACGCAATGACTGCTGCAAGTAAGAAAGTATCTAATGTAATCGCTGTACTCATCATTTGCTGTGAATTGTATCAGTGAGTAGATAAACAGATATCACTGTATGTTTCGTCGCGAAATGTGTATTTGGCTTTTCTAGTGCCATTCGAATTTTGTGGGGTGGGTTCACAATGGAATTTTATGGCTAATAATTTGCAAATAAAAAAAGAACCTGCTGATGAAATCCCGTTAAGTGATGTTGGTTTACTTGGTGCCTTGCGTGATTCCTCTCTTCTTCGCTTTGTAGGAGCCACGCTTATGTGGGGCACAGGTCATCAACTGATAACGGTATCACAAGGGTATTTGCTCTTCGAGTTAACCAGTTCAACCATTTGGCTTGCGGCACTGGGCGCAGCAGTTGGTATTCCTAACGTCATTGTCGCTATTTTGGCTGGCATGCTAGCGGATCGAGTCTCTCGAACGCGGTTGCTTATCGTGGGAGCCATAGTTGCCGGGGTGCCGATGTTTGCGGTAGTGCTGCTTTTGATTTTCAATTCTCTTGAACCGTGGCACTTACTGATTGCAGGGGGAGCGCAGGGATCGGCCTTGGCCTTGGACTGGATAGCGCGGCTATCTTTATTGCCCGATGTTGTACCCAAAGGAATTTTGGTGCGGGCTGTTTCAATCGATCAGGCTGCTTTTAATGGAGCACGTGTCATTGCTCCTATCATAGGTGGGTTTCTTCTTGCTATATCGGGGCCAACTGCCTCATACGGATTGATAGTGGGACTGTTTGGTTTTGCGATCGTGGTGTACAAAACATTCCGCCCTCACACCGAACTTCAGCCTGTTGTTCATAAAGGGATCGTTGAAGATTTAAGAGATGTCGTCAGGGTTTTACGTGGCAACATGATCCTGCGTTTGAACTTAATGTTCACGGCGGTGAACGCTCTAGTATTAGGAGGGTTGATATTTATCATCCCTGCTTTTGCCAAGGATGTGTATGGTACTAGTGAAACAGGGCTCGGATACTTGTTTTCTGCGGTAGGTTTGGGCGCTTTGGCCGGTGCATTGACCACGTCTTGGACCGGCGGTGTTAAGCGCGCTGGACCGGCTTTATTGTTTACTGATGTTCTTTTTGGCATATTCGTGGTTATATGGGCATTTTCAAGTACGATGACCTTAGCCCTGCCAATTGCTTTTCTCTTGGGTTACTTCAACGCAGTTCATATTGCACTAGGTATTGCAGTTATTCAGGTCAATGTTCCTGCTGTTGTACGGGGTCGGGTTATTGGGGCTTATGAGTTGGCTTGGTCTGCTTTTCCGTTAGGCGGATTAGTCAGTGGTTCTCTCGCAGCAATGTTTAATTTGCGTTATTCGTTAACAATATTGGCGTGTGGACTGGTTGTTTTTACAGTGGTAGTGATGCTGTCAAGTTCTCAATTTCGCCAATTGCGGATTGATTTGCAGTAAGAGTTGGTATTCGGTGTTTCCGATGGTAAATACTACTGAGCGTTGATTCTATGGACAGCGTGTTAGTTTTGGTTACGCTTCTTGATCAAAGTAGTCTGCCTGATAAGGTGGGGCGGATGGGTCACCATTGTTCTGCGCGTCCAGCTCTGCCTGTTCAGCTGCAGTGAGATATTTTGACGGGCATCGCACCGTTAAATTATCCGCCTTGAAAGATCCATCTACGAGTTTTCTTCCTTGGACAATAATCTCTGAATGATCATTGAAAAACACTTGTCCAATTTCTCCAGCGTAGGTGACTGCAAGTTTTTCGGAGCCATTTTCGTCTTTGATTGAAAATCGTGCAGTAATTCCATCAGCATCTCGCACGTACGAGTCTTTTACAAGTTTTCCGGTGACGCCGACCTGGCGATCTGACGCAGTAGGTGATTCGGAAGATGCTTGGTCGACCGAGAGATAGTTGACAGTAGCTCCCTGGAATGCGGTGAAAGCGAAATATGCCAATGCTATCGATGCGAGAGTGAAAGCAAACACCATTTTTTGGCGTGGCCCCATCAATGTAGTTGTCCGAGCACCTTGTGTTAGTGAATTATCAGGATCGTGAAATTCATCAGGGTTATTGTTATTTTGTGAATTGTTTGCTTTGTTGAACATGTGATCAAGATGTATTGATTTAGTGTTACTTGAGTGATGCTTTGATCTGGGTGATTTCATATTGAACCACCTTTTGTTTTCGTCCCATGTAGAAAATATAGGCAAAAAATAGGATCCATGTAATGGCAAAAACGGCAAAGATGTAACCGAGGTTGGTTTCTAGCTTGCCCTGTTCTCTATCTACTACTGATGTTGCGATTCCAGTTATTTGTCCAGAATCTTCGGTCGCTTCCGAGTAAGAGACGGTTATAGGCACAAATCTTTCTTGGTGTTCGCTTAGGCGTCTTGCAGCTTCTTCCGAACCATCTTTGTGGGAGGTGACCCAACGATCACCTGCTTGATTTTCTAATCCGTATTTTGTGCTATCAGACACCTTGAAAGTTGTTAGGGTTCCAGTTGAGTCTGAAACGACAAACGTGATTAACTGCTCGTTGTCATTTGTTTCGATACCTACAACGATTCCGTTTACTAATGGAGTCGACTGCGCCAATACAAGGCTCGGCAGGTCATGAACTACCAGCCCTACGCACACGATTAGTAACGCTAAACCATAATTGAATAGCTTCAACTTGTTCCTCTGGCCTGACTAATGTTGTTTAGTACTGCGGAATCCAATTGATGATTCCTTTTGAAATGTTTAATTTCATCTTCCGACTTACGGATTTCATATCGCATTTTAACGAGCAAGATAAAAAGTAATGTGAATGAGATCGTTGAAGCTAATAACACGACACCCAAGCTCGTTCCGAGTGATGATTCACTATCAGCAGCTGGCCCTGTGATAAGTGGAGGATGGGCTTGCGACCAAAGATTTGCGGCGAAGTAGATGATAGGCGTATCGATGGCTCCTATGATGGCAATCATTGCCGCCAGTCTTTGCCGCTGAGTTCCTGGAGGAAAGTACGCCCTGAACATTAAATATGCGACATAGATAAAAAATAAAATTAAGGTCGTAGTTAACTTAGCCTCTCCTGTCCACCATACTGCCCAAACGGGTTTAGCCCAGATCATTCCGGTGAGTAGAGCCAGTCCTCCGAACACTACTCCGACTTCGGCGGAGGCAACTGCAAGTCGATCCCAAATCTCATTTTTCTTCCATAGGTATAAAAACGAGCCGGCGCTTACGACTATAATTCCCATCATCGCGCCCCATGCGATTGGCACGTGTAAGTAAAGAATTCGTTGAACAGCACCTTGGTTTGTTTCGGTGGGAACCCAAACAAATATAAGCCATAATGTCGTGCCCATAAGCACTGCACTCAAGGCAATAGGGGAGACGATTAGGTTAATAACTTTGGTCATCAAATGGATATTTTAGCGATAAGCGGATTAGCGATATGCGAACCGTCATGACTTCCTGAATTTTATCACAAACATAGTGGATTTCTGATAAAAAATACTTCTCCAGACCTTCTAAATGTTGATGAAAAGTTAATCTTCTAAGATCTGCTGGAAAATGAATGCAGAAATAACAATAAATGCTATATCGAACGCTATAGCGAGTTGTATCCATTGGTAGATCTCTGGCCAACTACTGTCATTCACGACATGACTTGTAGATTCGACTGCAGCCATGATCAAAGGCGTTACGACTGGCAGAAATAGTAGGGGCAGCATAACTTCTCTGGCTCTAACTCGTATTGTCATTGCGGCAAACAAGGTGCCAATAGCGCTGAAACCTATCGTTGTAAGAAGGCTGACAACCAGCATTTCCCATCTCAGTACAGCTAAGTTGAACAGTACTGCGAATATTGGTATTACTATGATCTGCGCTGCTGTGATAAAGAGGAAATTGCCAAACATTTTGCCAGCGTAAATTAGATCTCGGCTTATGGGCGCTAACATTAATGCTTCTAATGTGTTCCCTTCCAACTCAAGTGCAAAGGCTCGATTCAATCCGGTCACACCTGCGAAAGCAATACTGGCCCATAAAATGCCAGGGCCTGTTAGTTTTGCATTAACCTGATTGATATCGATGGCAAAAGTGAAAATCATTAGTACTAGCAACGCGAAAACTGAAACTGCGACGATTACGTCTTTATTTCGTGTTTCCAGCAGTAAATCTTTGCGCCCGATCGCCCAGATGACAGCTAGAGATTCTCTCATAGGTCACCTGATGTTTTTGAAAAGGTATGTGAATAGGCGGTTAAGATATTTGATCTGTTTAAACATGTCGTAGTTGATTCAAGATGTACATATCCATCAGTTATCACGATGGCTTTATCAGCAATTTCGAGCGCGTGTTCGATGATATGAGTGGTCATGAGTATGGTTCGACCGGAAGAACGATATTCTTCCACTACGTTTTCCAAGTAGGATACGGATCGTGAATCCAAACCAGATTCAGGTTCGTCTAGTAGCAGTAATTGCGGTTTATGCATCAGCGCACGTGCGAGCGCCGCTCTTTTTTGAAATCCATGTGACAGGGTTCTAACGCGGTGGTCTAACCTCGATTGAATACCTACTTTACACGCGTTTTTTTCGATAAGAGTATCGATATTTTTGAGGCGATACAGTTCAGCAAACAAAGTCAGATTTTCACGTACTGACATATCGGTGTAGAGCATTGGAGAGTGGAGCACAGAACCTGTTAATGCACGAACTTGAGGTCCATTTTTGGCAATGTCGTTTCCGTATATATCAATGCTTCCAGAATCGGGTTGTGTAAGCATTGCCAGAATGCGTAACAGGGTTGATTTTCCTGCACCATTGGCTCCCAAAATAACAGCTACTTCACCAGGCTGAAGTGAAAATTTTATGCGCCGCAGGACCATTACTTCCGCGTAACTCTTAACCACATCTTCGACTTTGATGGCAAACAACGGGTCTCGTTTTGTCAATGTATTGCGTTCCGTTAACTTTTCAGGGCGAAACGGCGTTTGAATGCGTCAGGTCGCATGGATGCTTGCTCTGCCAGCTTAGAAAGTAATTCCGTGTCCTCGAGATCACTGTTTTCCAGTCGAATCATGTAACGCCGCGCTACGTCATAGTACAGGTTGTCGATATCAACCATCCGGATAGTGGTTTTTCCTGTTTTGGGGTCGCGCATATCCTCAAACGGGACAGCTTTGAGTTGGCTATCTACCATACATATCATCGCTCCTCGATCAGTCCGCTTCTTTTCCGGCACGTCTGAAAGCAGGAAGCGAACTGCACCATGACCGAGTGTTCGGGTGTAGTCGATGTCAAATGGAATTGGTGGTGCTGAGCGTAATTCGTATCCCAGTGTGAGATCTACGATGTCCATCGCTTCTCCTCTTTCCTTGAACCGCCTCTCAACTTCGGTCCTAAGAATACGAGCGAGTGGAAGGTCAGCGAGGCGTATGTTGCCGTATTCATCGCGTGGAATTTCAATTCCTGCAATGTTACGCAGGTCGTTAACGTTGAGTTTACTGGCTATCCCTTCAGCGATTATCGCTACACCATCGGGACGGCCTGATACTTTGCGCTTTAAGATAGCTCCTTCAAGAACATCACATACCTCTGACAGACTTATTGTTGGTTGACGGAATTCCTCTGGTATCAGGGTTAGCGTCGATGCCGAGGCCTTGCCTATTCCTAGTGCTAAATGTCCGGCGTGTCGACCCATTGCCACGATGAAGTACCATCGATTCGTAGTTCGTGAATCTTCTTTAAGATTCATTACAATTCCAGCACCGACGTGTCGTGCGGTTTCATATCCGAAAGTTGGCATATCGCCAGGTAAAGGTAAATCGTTGTCAATTGTTTTTGGTACGTGGGCGACACGTATATCTCCATCAGCTTTTCTTGCAATCTCACTGGCACCGTATGAGGTATCGTCACCACCTATTGTGATCAAATAATGGACGTTTAGTTTTCTAAGTGTACTTATGCAGGTTTCGAGATCTTCATCTCGTTTAGTCGGATTGGTACGTGATGTGTGTAGAATCGAGCCCCCTTGAGTATGGATGGTCGCTATATCTTCCAGATCAAAATGAACCGTTTGTGAGGTGTCGCCTTTGACCAGAAATTCGTATCCATTTTTTATCCCTACTGCCTCGTAATTAGAGTTGACTGCTTCTATGACGGCAGCAGAAATTACACTGTTGATACCTGGAGCAGGCCCTCCACCAACAAGAATGCCTATTCGACCGGGCTTTTTAGCCATTCAACACTCTCCTTTTCATTAAGGATACTTCTGTGACAATGGTGTGAGTGTCTAGTATGAAGAATATCTGACGATCCTGTATATCTAGGATCGGTGTGATTAGTTGCAATGGTTTTCTATTCGTATATTTGACGGTTGCAGTCTGTGACTATGGGTTTACTCTATTAGTGCTTTTCAATCAAGATGGAACAACTCAGAGGTGGGGTTAATGCCTGTGGGGATGTCCTAAGAGATTTGGATGTGCAGAGTGTTGGGGATTGAATCGTTTTCCTTTGCGAAGCGTTTCTACGGGAAGCAGAAGTTGATTTCCATTCCGTTCATTGCCATCGGCATCTGAAAACGTTATAGGTCCTTTACGGTGTTCAATAATAGCGATATCGGCATCGGCTCCGATTTTCAAAGTCCCAATATTGTCCGGCAATCCAACTGCAGCTGATGGTATAGAACTACCGAGTGCTATCGCATCCCCGATTGAGTACCCGAGGTGTATGTATTTCGATAGGGTGGTCATAAGATCGAAAACCGGACCTCGAATGTTGTAACGGTGAACATCTGATGACACTGTTCCGGGACCTAGTCCTTGTTCCAAGCAGGCTTCGGCTACTGGGAATGAGAAAGAGCCTGCACCATGCCCAACATCAAAAATGACTCCTCTGTTCATAGCATCCCAAGCGGCGTCAATAACTTTGTTGTTGTTATCCAGAATCCCATGTGGTCGTCCGGTGAATGAATGAGTTACGATATCGCCTGGGCGGAGTTGTTCTAGAAATTCTTCGACCTGGTTCACTGATCCGCCGATGTGAATCATTACTGGTTTATTCAGTTCTTGTCCAGCTTCGAGGGCTCGTTTGAGGGCGATCAGGTCATTGGATCCGACAATGTTTTCAGTTAGCCTGACTTTAATGCCCACGATCACATCAGAATGAAGCTCGGCCGCCTCAATAGCCTGCTCTACGCGCGCCCAACGAATATCTTCTAGTTCGCCGATGTTGTTATCGAGTTGTCCCATTCCAGATATGTGCAAGAAAGCCAGTACCCGAGTATGGGCTTGGTCTATGACATAACGATGGAAACCAGCGATCGTGTTTGAACCAGAAGAACCGGCGTCTATCGCTGTGGTCACGCCTCGGTAAACACAGGCAGGATCTGCTTCGATGGCGAGGTGAGCAACCCCCCACCAAACGTGAACGTGAAGGTCAACGAGCCCGGGTGTTACTAGTAGACCTTCGGCTTCGATCACATCGTGGGAATTGCCGTCTGAAATATAGTTGTTTACGGCTGCTATCTTTCCACCGGCTACAGCGATGTCTTTTTTTTCACAAATTTTTTGAGAGGGGTCAATCACTGTGCCATTTTTGATAACTAGGTCATATGTCACTGGATATCTTTCGTATGTTCTCGTGGAAGTTAAATCAGGAGGGGAATAATGTTTTAAGGAGATAGTAATCGTATGTCCGTTTGGAGGAAAGTACGAAAGTTATTCACTGAGTAATTCTGTTATGAGGAGTTAGTTACTGCTTTATGCTAAAGGTCGGTTAGTGTGACAGACTCGGGTTTATATGAAACAACGGCTACATAAAATTCTTGCTTCTGCAGGTATTGCATCTCTTAGGAAATCTGAAAGATTGATTGCTGAAGGTCGGATTCAAGTAAACGGCCAGACGGCTAAAATCGGAGATTTTGCCGATCAAAATATTGATGTAATTCTTGCTGACGGTAACCGTATTTCTATACAACAGAAACGCTACATCTTGTTGAATAAACCAACAGGATACGTCACTACTGTTTCAGATCCGCACGGTCGTCCGACGGTTATGGATTTGGTCGATGTTCGTGAACGCGTATACCCAATTGGCCGACTGGATGTCGATACTGAAGGTTTATTGCTTTTAACCAACGATGGGGATTTTGCTCAGAAGATGGCGCATCCGAGTTTTGAAATTGGAAAAACATACCGAGCCGAATTATCACGACCATTATCTCAAGTGTCTGAATCATTGCTGTCTCGTGGAGTTAAATTGGATGACGGTCCAACAAAACCTGCGCTTATCAATGTGATATCCGCTCGCAGACGCAGGGTTGATATCACGATTCATGAAGGTCGTAATCGAATAGTGCGTCGGATGTTTGAATCGGTAGGGTCTCCTGTGATCAAGTTGCGTCGAATTCGTTTTGGGACCATGAGTTTGAACGACATACCGAAGCGGGCTTGGCGTGATATGACCTTGTCAGAGGTAGCTTCTTTGCGCGATTTGACTATGGGTACTGCCTGAACAATAAATGGCGTTATTTTCCTTTTGGGATTGTACTTATTTCGTCACGGTTCTAAACTGCCCTCATCTATTCGTGTCGCAACCTATTCGTTTAGAAACGATTAAAGGGATCATCCATCATGAAAATGTACATTAATGGCAATTGGACATCTGGGGCTTCTGAGATGGATGTAGTTAATCCTTACACCGGTCAGCCATTTGAAGCTGTACCTTTGGCTGACCTCGAAGATGTGGAGCGAGCGATTGACAGCGCTAGTCGTGGTGTGGTTGCTATGCGAGCTTTAAGCGCTTTTGATCGATATGAGATTCTGATGCGCGCAGTCGATCTTTTGAAGGAACGCCGACAGGATCTTGGCGAGACTATTACTCGTGAAGAAGGCAAGGTCATAAGCGAAGGATTATTGGAAGTAGACCGTTGTATTCAGACTATTACATGGTCGGCTGAAGAAGCGAAGCGACTTTACGGAGAAACGATACCACTCGATGCCGCTCCTGGTAACGAAATGAAATTTGGATTCACTGTGCGAGTTCCAGTGGGCATTGTTGTGGCCATATCTCCATTTAATTTTCCATTAAACCTAGTTGCGCATAAGGTTGGGCCAGCTATAGCAGCTGGTAACGCAGTTGTCATTAAGCCTGCGAGTGATACGCCGTTATCTGCACTCAAACTAACAGAAGTACTCCTTGATGCCGGACTCCCAACTGAAGCCATTCAGTGTTTGACAGGCTCAGGCGCGGCGATTGGCGATGCTTTGGTATCCAACCCTGCGGTTAGAAAAGTCACATTCACGGGGAGTCAAGAGATTGGAGAACGTATTACACACACTGCTGGATTGAAGAAGGTGACTATGGAGCTCGGCTCAAATTCGCCGCTTATTGTTTTGCCAGATGCTGATATGGAAAAGGTTGTAGCGGCAACAGTACAGAGTGGCTATTCCAACGCAGGTCAAGTTTGCATTTCTACTCAACGAGCCATCGTTGATAAATCGGTATATGCCGATTACCTGGATGCTCTAACCCCTGTTGTGGAGTCTTTGTCTACGGGCGATCCTATGAAAGATGCTGTGAACGTTGGTCCAATGGTGCGCGAGAGTGATGCGGAGCGGGTTGAAAACTGGATACAAGAGGCCGTTGGAGCGGGCGCTAAATTAGTGACCGGGGGGATCAGAGAAGGAGCCGTTGTCAGGCCTGCAGTTTTGGCGGATGTCAAACAGGATATGCGTTTCTCGCGTGATGAACTTTTTGGACCAGCGGTTGGCGTGACCCCAGTGTCAGGTATTAATGAGGCTATTAAATTTGCTAATGACACTCGATTTGGGTTATCAGCTGCGATTTTTACAGAGAACATTGACGACGCGCTTAAGTTTGCGCTGGAGGTTGACTCTGGCAACCTGAATATTAACGGTGGCACCCAGTTTAGGGCAGACTTGATGCCCTACGGTGGTCTAAAAGATAGTGGTATGGGAAAAGAAGGACCGCGTTATGCAGTTGAGGAAATGACCGAACTCAAGATGGTGATTGTTCACCGATCATAGTACCGACAGTGGCGGTATTAGATTGACCGTGCCATCTTCTGCCAATCTCGTATACGGGTTCAAGTTTTACTTTAATCAGTTAAAGATCGAATGACTTTGCCCGGCAAGCGACCATTTGGTTTGCCATTTTCAAGAGCTGGTTTTCCGTTCACGAAAACATAATCTATTCCAGAGGAATATACGTGTGGATTGATGAAGTTGTTGTTTTGCTTGATCTTTTTTGGATCAAATATTAGGAGGTCTGCAATTTGTCCTGGTGCTAACCGACCACGTCGGCTCAAGTTAAGCCTTGATGCGGGCAGTCCGGTCATTTTGTAAATGGACTCTTCTAAAGTGAGCAGGTTGCGTTTCACAACGAAATCTTCGATTACAACTGAGTTGGTAGCGTAGCTACGAGGGTGCGGTTTACCTGAAGATAAAGGTCCCTGATCACGTAATGATGACCCGTCAGAAGCTACTGCCATGAGAGGCCAAGTGATAATGGAATCCACATCTTTAGCCTCCATTGAGTGTAATACATAGTTACCTTCTGACTGTTCATATAGTCGTAGTGCAGCTTCTTCAGGCTGACAGTTCATCTCGTCGGCGATATCCTGTAGATCCCGGCCTTCGAGACCTTGGTCAGGCGGGAAACTGGCGACCACGCAGCCCTCAGCTGAGTGATTGCGATTGATGTAATAGGTTACATCTGTTCTGATTTGGGAACGTGTGTCGTCATCGGCGAGTCTATCCAGAGTAGCTTGCCTTCCCCCTACTAACGCCCAGCGGGGGAACATGGCTCCCGAAAATCCTGTTGAAGACCATTCGTATGGATATTGATCGCCGGCTACGTCTATACCCTCGTTACGTGCACGTTCCATACCTTCAATTAGTTCGTGTCCCCGCCCCCAGAATTGCGGCCCTACGGCCTTTACATGTGAAATTTGAATGCGAGCTCCGGTTCTACGACCTATCTCAATCGCTTCCGCATGAGCTGGGAATAGTCCGCTGAGATCGTCAGCCTCTGAGCGAATATGTGAGGAGTATAGTTTTCCTCGGTCGGCTGCGGGTTGGGTTACTGCTATAACCTCATCTGCGAGTGAATATGAGCCCGGTGCGTACCAGAGGCCTGTAGACATTCCTAGGGCGCCGGCATCTAAAGAGTCCGCTATAAGGCCTTTCATACGATCGAGTTGTTCTGGAGTAGGCATGCGTGGTTCCATACCCATAACACTTCTGCGTACTGTTCCGTGACCTACTTGTGCTGCTATGTTGATGGTTGATCCGGTGTTTTCAAGGGCGGAAAGATACCCGTCCATTGTGGCCCAGCCGGGTTTATAGTCGGGGTCATATTTGTTTGTTCTATTGTTGAAGTCATCAATTGTCTCGCTGTTCAGCGGGGCACAAAAGCTCATTCCGCAGTTACCCATTAATTCAAAAGTTACACCCTGCGTTAATTTCGAATCAGCCAGTGGATCTATCAAGAATGAGTTATCTGAGTGAGTGTGGAGGTCAATGAATCCTGGGGTGACGATTGATCCACTTGCGTTTATTTCGCTGCTCGCACTATCAGTAACTTCACCAATTCTTATAACCAAATCGTCTTGTATGCCGATGTCTGCCTTGAATTTAGGTGAGCCTGTGCCATCGATAACGGTACCGTTTCTAATTATTAGATCAAGCAATAGCATTCCTCCGTACAGACATATTTGCTAAAAATTTCCCGCACTTGATGAGCATACCTTTGTTAGAGGAGTAACATGTTCCGGCTTATGATCGTGCTTTACTGGCTTTTCGCTATTTCTGAAAGTGAGTTTGGCATGAATGTGCGATAGGCATTCACGAAAGAGCAGGATAAAAATGAAGTTTGTGAGATTCGAAAGCGGCGACGGAGTCGCTGCTTATGGTGTGGTCAATGGCGATACGGTAAACGAGATTTCTAATTCCCCCATAGGCCAAGACTATTCTGAGACAGGTTCAACATACGAATTGCAAGATATTAAAATCCTTGCTCCTAACCCTCACCCCAGTAAGATGTTGTGTCTAGCGCTGAATTATGGGTCTCATCTCTTAGGTGCTGATAAACCGACCCGTCCGGAGCCGTTTTATAAAAATACCAACGCGATTATTGGTCCTGGTGAAGCTATTAAACTACCTGCTGAGGCAGGTTTAGTCGTTTGTGAATCTGAACTAGTAGTGATCATTGGTCAAGAGGCTAGCAAAGTGTCCGAAGAAAATGCTCTTGATTATGTTTTTGGTTACACCGCTGGTAATGACGTTAGTGCACGCGAATGGCAGTCAGGTGCTAAAGCGGATAAACAATGGTGGCGTGCCAAGTCATCAGATACGTTTGGCCCAACGGGTCCTTTTATCGTCACGGATATTGACCCTCAGGACGTTGCGATACGAGGTCTGGTTAATGGTGTTGAAGGTCAGAAATGCCACTCTTCTGAAATGATTTTCACGACCGCTCAGGCGATTTCATTTATTAGTCAATATGTGACTCTATATAGAGGTGACATGATTTGGACTGGTACGTCGGGTACTACTCCTCCGATTAATCCTGGTGGAGATGTGACGGTCGAGATAGAGCATATTGGTGTGCTGCACAATCCAGTGGTATCCGCGTAACCAGTGGCGGTGGTTTCATCTGAGCGTTTAGATATTTTATTTTGAGAGTAGTAAGAATTCCTATTCCAAATCGGAGATGGAGTATCTGGTTATTTTGCCTTTCGGTGTGTAACTTTTACTCTCATGGAATTTGTGTTTTTGTTGGAACCAGTAGTATGCGGTGGAAACATGTCCAGAGCGATATAAGTCTGGTGATGTAATTTCAGTCACCCTATACCAAAATTGCGTGCAACTTCGCCTTCTGTCAGCCAGTAGAAGATGAGATATCCCCCTACAAGGATTGACACTCCTGCTGAAATGGGGTGAACGTAAGGCATTATTTTCCTCAGTTGTCCCACCGCCGCGCCTTTGAAAACGGCGATACCCATTGTCAGAACGGTGATCACGAACGACATTCCGAGGGCGTAAGCGATAAATTGACCGGTGGCTTCTATAACACCCCCTGTGACCAGCGAACTACTTATGAGACCAAGGAAGATTGGGAGAGTGCAACTTAAAGACGCTAGAGCGTAAGAAACTCCAAAGAGGAAGTAACCTTTTACGCTTGTTTCGCCTGGTGTGCCGATCAAGGCTGCTGTTGATTGCGCTTTACTGTTATAGATTCTTCCGCCTGCGAATAAATAAGCCCCGAGTCCTGCCATGATAAATCCTAGGGCAAAGCCCACCCACGGGAATATTACGATGAGCGATTTTGCGGGTGACGATATGATCAAACCAACGCCGCCGAATAATACGATAAAACCCGTGCCAAGGGCTGCACTGACGTAAAGTGCCTTTAGCAGGGATCGTGAGATTTCCATTACGTTTCTTTGATTGGTGGAATTACCTTGTTCGTCAGATAAGTACACAGTCAAAAATGTCGGAAGCATTACGAATCCACAAGGATTTACTGTTGCTACCATTCCAGCAGCGAAAGCGAATCCAAGCGGCAGGAATGAACCGATGTTGCCAACGAACCCTGAACTATTGGATGAATAACTCAAAGCCTGTCCAATAAAACTATTCGCCCCCGGTCCTACTAACAGGCCTGCGACCAATGAAAGTGTGGTGATTAGTAACGCTACAAACGCTGGTAAAGGTAGGTTCTTAGCGTTGAATCCACTTTGTTCTTGTGTGATTTCGATACTGACTTTTGTCATTTTTAAACAGGATTGATTTCGTTTCGTGTCATCAAGAAGATCAGTCAAACGTCGTTATGTCAAGTTTCCCGGCGCATTGGGAAACAAGTGTTTCAGTTCGTACGTTTAGGCACTAAATTTATTGTTCGATTCCCAAGTTAGTTTCAAGATAGCTGAGCAATGTCCGGGTCTCGCCTTAATAATTCCTACTGTTTGGTTGAAGACGTAGCCGCCGACTATCATGGGAGTGTTTCCTCGTCGTTAATCCAAGTCATATTTCTGACTACCATTCACCCGAGTTCATTTCGTTGGCTCTTAAGCACGCAAGTACACAACCTTTATTGATACCGCTTGATCACGATCCTGTTAATCGTAGGGTCGCTCAGATCGCTGTGCATATCGCAATTTCTCAATCTCAATTGGAGAGAGACTTAAACAATTTACTCGCTAGAAGTGCGCGATTTTCTGTAGTGAAAAGTAGTATTGGGTATAACACCCTTTCCGACGTTCGCATTATTGATCAAATTCCCGACCAAGTTTCAGGTCAGGGATTTGATGTAACTCCTCAACCAAAGCTGTTATTTATTGGAGTTGAACGCTCAAGTGAAATGATGATGCAAGCAGCTTGTGCCGGTGCTTGGGCCTACGTAACTGAATCGATAAATGCCCAAGAATTGGAAGAAACTATATGTTCTTTGGTGGAGCAACCTGGTAGTCCATTATTGAAACAGTTGGCATCGGGTAAAAATACTGCCGTTCAAGTCTTGCGAGAGTTATCTGAACCGCGAGATGGCAGGGCACGTGTCGATAAGGTTGAGAATCGATTAACTGGCCATGAAATGGCGATCCTTCAATTAGTCGCTCAAGGAGAGACAAGTAAGGATATTGGTGAGTTGGTAGGATTGGGTGAGCAGACTATCAAGAATTATCTTGTTAAGATTTTCGAGAAGACCAACACTCGTAACCGAGCGCATGCTGTTGCCCTCGCCGCCCAGAACGGTTGGCTTTTGCCTCTGGTTGAGACCTAGGTTTGGTATAAGTGCGTGTTCGAGTTTTGAACTTGAGCTGTGATAGAATGAACCTTGATCTAGCGTAAGATCGGTGGCGCGGGTAATCCCCGCGCCTTGTTGCGTGTGATCGTATTTTTATTACAAGTCCGATTCTAAAGTTGTTGAGTCGGTATTAAGAGGCGAGTAATTGACAACAGCGGAGACTCCACAGATCACCCCTGAAAATACAGGGGAAGATGAGACTCTGGCGCCTCTCGACCTGCGTTCGCTTTTCGTCGCTGGGGTCCATTTTGGGCATCCTTCTAAGCGATGGAATCCGAAGATGAGCGAATATATCTTTGGGAAGCGATCGCGTGCACACATCATCGACCTGTCTAAAACACTTACTTCTTTAAATACCGCTAAGGAATTTATCGAAACGATTGTTGGTAAGGGCGGGGAATGTTTGTTGGTCGGGACGAAGGCCCAGGCTCAAGGCGCCATTAAGGAACAGGCCGACAAAGTTGGTGCCATGTACATCAACCAGAGATGGCTGGGCGGAATGATGACGAATTTTCAAACCATCCAAGCTCGGATTGAACGGTTGGTTTATCTTGAAGACGCCTTTGCCAAAGACACCGTGGTCGCACAGACTAAGCGAGAATCTTTGATGTTGGCTGCTGAAGTTGAACGTTTGAATAAGTTCTTTGGCGGCATCAAAGAGATGGAAAAGTTGCCTCAAGTTCTGTTCATTGTTGATATTGAAAAGGAACAAATTGCAGTAGCTGAAGCTAAAAAACTTGGTATTCCAATTGTGGCAATTGTTGATACTAATTGTGACCCCACAGAAGTTGACTATCCCATTCCTGGGAACGACGATTCTGTGCGCTCTATTACCCTGATCACTCGACACATTACCGAAGCGATCGCATCTGGGAAAGCAGCAGCTAAGTTGGCTCGTGAAGAGCGTATGGCTGCTGAGGCTGAATTAGAGGCTCAAGAGGCTGCAGCTAGAGCAACAGCTCAGGCTGCTGCCGCAGAGCGTGCAGCAAAAGAAGCGGCAGATGCTAAAAAAGCAAAAGCAAAGGCCCCTAAGGCTGAGTCTAAGTCAGAGGCAAAGGCCCCTAAGGCTGAGTCTAAGTCAGAGGCAAAGGCCCCTAAGGCTGAGTCTAAGTCAGAG
>Ga0209034_10000445_pt1 | contig 20738 bp, 16 predicted proteins | sample MarorgKNORR_S2LV_2_FD_188219 | JGI IMG/M metagenome (GOLD analysis project Ga0209034, IMG submission 188219) | Marine microbial communities from the Southern Atlantic Ocean, analyzing organic carbon cycling - 250m_A/KNORR_S2/LV (SPAdes) (version 2) | ecosystem: Environmental > Aquatic > Marine... | reverse complement strand
GCCCCGCCGTAACTTATAAAATTCTGCCTTTTCAAACATTTTATGAATTTTTGGCTAACCAAATTACGACCTCCAGCTCCATCTAAAAGGATCATATTTGCCTTTTTTTCCTGCGCGTTAATATTTTTTATATTAGCCTTACAAATCGAACCAGTGCAGGCCCACGCAAATTTATTGCGTTCCCAACCTGGTTCTAATGAATCTCTTGATGTAGCACCAAACAGGATTATCATCTGGTTTACAGAACCGATCGAACCGAATTTCAGCACAATCAACGTCCTTAATCACCGAGGAGAGTCAGTTGACCTCGGGAATAGCGTTGTCGATAACAACGATCCAACCATACTGTCAGTTGAAGTAAACCCTCTGGATACAGGGACATACACTGTCGCCTGGCGTAATTTATCTACTATAGACGGTCACATCGTCAGAGGATCCTATGTATTTGCTGTAGGAGAAACCGTTCGAACCGAGAACACATCGCCCACTATGCAGGCACAGCCCCTGTTTAAGTCGCCACTTGAACCCATTTTGAAGTGGCTAGCCCTCTTCGGATCACTATCCTTAGTTGGAGGGATTTTATTTCAAGTGGTTGTTTCCAAACCCACCCTTTGGAAACGCAACGGCAATCAAATCGAGCGGCAGCTTGCCATTCAGTCTGAACTTAGAAGTTTTCATATTATGTGGTTGTCTGGAGCTGTATTACTAATAGCGAGTACAGGGCAATTACTTTTACAAGTTATGTCTATAATGGATATACCGATCCACGATATGTCCCTACAGATTACCCTTAAAGTTTGTCTGGAAACCCATTGGGGACAGATGTTGATTATCAGAACCGGGCTATTATCCCTTACTCTCTTATCCTTGGTGTACGTTCACCGTTATCTTTCCTTAAATAGAATGTCGCCTGGAGAGATCTCCTCAGTTTCTTACATTACCTGGACAGCAGTCTTAATACTAGGTTGTATTATGCTTGGCACATTTAGTATGACTAGCCATGGTGCAGCCACTTTGTCGGTTAGAAATGCGGCACTGATTAGCGATTACCTGCACCTGTTAGCCGCCGCTTTCTGGATTGGAAGTTTATTTCATATAGCCTGTATTTTGCCGTTACTCTTTAAAACAGTATCTACAACCCAACGCCGTAACTTATTGGCCCGGCTGATTCCACGTTTTTCCTTTATAGCCATCAGCAGTTTTTTTGTTTTGATAATAACCGGGCTCTACGGAAGTTGGGCTCAAATAGTAGTCCCTATGGGGATTTACACACCGTATGGATGGACCCTTATAGCGAAGATAGGTGTGGTATTAACTATAGCGATAATAGGGGCAATAAATCTTTTTACAATAAAGCCCCGTTTACAAAGTAATGATTCATCCGGAAATTGGCTTAGACGATTAATCTTCATAGAAGTCGGTCTGGCCTTAGTAATTCTATGCCTTGTTGGGATCTTAACAAGTCTCCAACCTGGTCGCCAAGTAGCATCTCAGCAAGCTCAAGAGGCGCAAAAACAAATTACTCTTCAGGACGCATCTGAAGGCCTCGATATAGCCCTCCGTATCGAACCCGGACGGGTCGGGGTAAACAATATATACATCTCATTAACCGATCAACGTAATAATCTTCCTGAGAACATTACGGATCTAGAGTTAACCCTTTCATATGTGGATAAAGATATAGGATCAATCACGGAAACAGTGCAGAAAGTAGATACAGGGCAATATATTCTTAAAAATCAACTGATTAGTTTGATAGGAACATGGCAAATAGAAACTGTTGTAAGACAATCTGATAATTTCGACGCTAGAACCGCTTTCCGATTCCAAGTAAATGCTCCTTTAGGAAATTTTGAGGATTTTACTCCTTCAAGAGAACTCGGGAGATTATTATGGGGAATTGAACTAATACTCATCGGATTCCTATTCATTTTAACCGGCATACCGATAGGTGGATGGTGGAAGCCACAGGGAGCTTTGATAATGGGATCCGGTCTGACGGCATTTATTCTGGGAATTTTCCTAGCAGTTAGTACTGATTTTTTTAGTTCCGAACCATCCACCGTACTCATAAACCCATTTCCTCCAACAAATGAATCGTTAATTATTGGAAGACAAATATATAAACTTAAATGCCAATCCTGCCATGGGATTGAAGGACTCGGAGATGGACCAGCATCATACAATTTGAATCCCCGACCCGCCGATCTTTCAGTTCACGTTCCGCTACATCCGGAAGCTGCTCTGTTCGATTTCGTAAAACACGGAATACCCGGAACCGCCATGTTGCCGTTAGAAGACGAATTAACGGATGATGAAATTTGGCACACTATAAATCACGTAAAGACCCTGGGAGTGACCGGTAATCGGCCGTAGACCATTGAAAGACTACAATCATGTGGTGGCACATCAGAATTAATTCGCACGGATTTATCCACAATATACATCCCCTCGAGATAACACATCCGTTCCGATTTATAATAAAATACGACGGCTGTGATTAAGCGATCTGCCTAAATTTGCGGAGTGAGTTACCACAGCTTCCGATTCATGCTCAATATAGGGAGGGTAAATTGGTGAGAATCAATAAGACCAAAGCTAAATTATTAGAAGGGAAAGTAGCTTTAGGAGCAAATCTGAATTTTTATGCTCCAGTAATTGCCGAACTCTATGGAGTTATGGGCTTTGACTGGGTCTGGATAGACTGCGAACACGGATCATCCAATGATTCCGAAGCCGAAAACATGATCCGGGCAGCAGAATTATACGACTTGACACCTATAGTCCGGGTTCCAAACGCTTTTCCTTCTACATTACTCAGATTTTTGGACAGAGGAGCGCAGGGTCTAATAGTGCCCCATATTTCCAATAAATCAGAGGCCGAAGCCGTCGCTCAAGCTTCTCACTATTATCCACTAGGTGACCGAAGCAGTGCTACGGGGGGAAGAACTAACCGATTAGGCGCTGGCCTAACACCCTCGGAATACTATGAAGCCGCCAATAAAGAAACATTAGTCATTACGATGATAGAAACTCCAGAAGCCGTAGAAAACGTTCGAGCAATTGCAGCAGTCCCTGGGGTAGATGCTGTACTGGTTGGGTCCAGCGATTTAACCCAGGCCATGGGGATGCCTACAGGCGATAAAGTCGACGAGGCAATCGCGGAGGTCATAAAAGGGGCTAAGGCCGAAGGGAAAATAGTTGGAGTAGCAGGCGCCGGAATGACAGTAAGTAATATTCCTCGGTTTAAGCATTTCGCTCAACAAGGTGTTCAACTACTCTCAGTCGGGGCGCAAGAATTGATTAAGCAGAGTGGAGATGAATTCTTGCGAGAAATGAATAATTAAGTAAAATCACAGACTTCAAGATTAACGTTGAGGTATAAGAGATAAGTAATCCCTAGTTTACAGTAAATGATTTTTGTTAAAGGAGATTACCATGGCAGACGAACATGCAGAAATTTTTAAAAATTATGTCGGAGGCCAATGGTTGAACTCCAATTCGGAGAACACTTATGAAATTACCAGCCCAGCAAATAAAGACGCAGTTCTAGGGTCATTCCAAATTTCAGGTGTCGACGATGTCTCCCAAGCCGTGGACGCAGCACATTCGGCGCTAGCCAGTTGGGCCGATACGCCAGCACCTGCCCGTGCCCATATCCTTTATAAGGCCCTCGAAATAATGGGGCGCAGATCGGAAGAACTCGCCGAAACTATCACGATAGAGGAAGGAAAGCCTATATCAGATGCCCGAGGTGAAGTGAGACGAGCAATGAACATTATCGAATATTCAGCTGGCGAAGGCCGGCGTATGTTCGGATATACAACGCCGTCAGAACTACCAAATACGATGGCTTACACCATCAGACGCCCATTAGGAGTAGTAGCACTTATTACACCATGGAACTTTCCTATTGCAATACCCGCATGGAAGTTGGCTCCAGCCTTGATTTGCGGCAACACCGTAGTCTTTAAGCCAGCTTCCGCGACTCCACTAAGTGCAGTCAAGTTAGTGGAAATATTCGAAGAAGCTGGCCTTCCTCCCGGTGTTTTAAATTTGATTACCGGCCCAGGTTCATCGGTCGGGAATTCTTTAGTAGAGAACCCAAAGGTTAGCGGCATATCATTCACAGGATCCACAGAAATTGGAACTGGCATTTATAGTGCTGGAGCCAAACTATTAAAAAAGGTTCAATGTGAGATGGGGGGGAAAAATGCCGTAATTTTGTTGTCCGACGCTGACCTAGACAAGGCACTGAGTGGCATTGTACAGGGAGCATTTGGCTCGACCGGACAGCGATGCACTGCCACTAGCAGGGCCATAGTAGAAGAAGGCATTTATTCCGAATTCCTTGATCAACTAATCGACAGAACAGCCCAACTGAAAATAGGAGATGGATTGGATCCGGACGTAGACGTAAGCCCACTATCCAGCCAATATCAACTTGATAAGGTCATGGAATACATAGGAATTGGAACTGAAGAGGGAGCTAACCTAGCATACGGTGGCCACGTTTTGAGCGATGGAGACTATTCCAAGGGCTATTACATTGAACCCACGGTTTTTACCGATGTTACACCCGACATGCGTATAGCAAAAGAAGAGATTTTCGGACCTGTTTTGACTGTTTTTAAAGCAACCGATCTTGAAGACGCCGTTAGAATATCAAACGATGTACAATTTGGCCTATCCTCCTCAGTTTATACTAGGGACCTACCCCAAGCTTTTAAATATGTCAATACAGTCGAAGCCGGCATGGTACACATTAACGCCCCAACACTCGGCGGGGAAGTACACCTCCCCTTTGGAGGATTAAAAGCATCTGGAGTAGGTCAACGGGAACAAGGAGTCGAAGCATTCAATTTCTTCAGCGAAGTAATAACCGTATACATAGACTACGCAGATGAAGCCAAAGCTCCGGCGAATTTCATATGATCGGTTTACCTAGACATGCCATATATTGGATCTAAATTAGATTAAGGAGTCCAAGCTCGCTCCGCAATACCGTCTATATCTGAAATGACGTCTATTACTGCCGGCTTATTAGACTCAAGTGCTTCCTGGATCGCCGACTGAACCTGATTAGGATCCTCAACTCTAATACCAACGCACCCCATGTCCTCGGCAATCTTGGCAAAATTAGTCTCAGGAAATACCCACAGTTCTTCTATATTACCTGACTCACCTTGATAGTATCGTTCATTTCCCTGTTTTTCTTGATTCAGAGAATGGTTATTATTAACTACAGTAATAGTATTAATTCCATATCTAGCAGCTGTTTCCAATTCGGAAATATGGTACCAAAATCCGCCGTCCCCCGTAAAACACATCACTGGACGATCTGGGAGAGCGCATTTAGCTCCCAATGCCGCAGGAAAAGCCCATCCTAACGAACCGGCACATCGCAAAAACATTTGCTCCGGCGTTTTGGAATCCACCATTGTCCCCGTCCAAATACCCGAATGCCCTGTATCGGTTACCAGAACTCCATCAGAGGGTAACCAATCGGTAATTTCCTTACACAACCGTTCGGGTCTCATTGGCAACTCATCGGAATTAACCTTATCAGCTACAGAATTCCTCCAAGACCTTACAAATTCTTGGCAATGTGTAACCCAATCCTCTCTGCCACCCATCGGCTCCAAAACTTCTATCAATTTACGTAGTGATGCTTTAGCGTCACCTTGAAGACCAACCTCGATAGGATAACTTCGGCCTAATTCATATGGATCAATATCCAGCTGGATAACACGAGTACCCTGGGCCGGAATCTTCCACTCGGTAGTGACTTGACTGCCGGTATGACTGCCAATGAAGAACACCAAGTCAGCTTCAGAAACTGCCTGGTTTGCACAGCGGCGCGAATAGGTACCGCAAACTCCTACCGATAACGGATGATCATCTGGAATGGTCCCTTTTGCATTTAAGGAAGTAGCTACCGGGATTGAAAGCATCTCGGCCAGTTCAACAACCTCCTGTTGAGCGCCGGATGAGGCTACCCCTCCTCCAGCTACTATGATCGGGCGCCTGGCAGAAGTTAAAACCCGCGCGGCATCTCTTACCATTGCAATTTCAGGCTCTCCTCTAAACGGAGGGACTCTGGCAAACTGTGGCTCAACGATGACATCGAGGTCCGCTTCTACATCCATGATAGCGCTACCGTTACTGCTCTGCAGATCCAGATGAACGGGGCCCGGGGACCCGGAGGTTGCAGTACGGAAAGCTTGCCTGAGTAACAGAGGAAGTTGCTCGGTACTATCTACCATAGCGTTATATTTTGTTACCGCATTAAAAGGTTGAATATGATCTACTTCTTGATAATGATTTCTATACTGGTTCATAGAAGCCGCTCGACCAGTAAGAGCTATCACAGGGGAGCAAGCCAAGTAAGGATCCTGCAATCCTGCAGCTAAATTGGCCGCCCCAACATTCTGAGCCATACATATTCCGGGCCCATGGGCTGCCCTAGCGTAACCATCTGCCATATACGCTGCTGCTTTTTCGCTATGTGCCATTATCCTGCCAATACCTACTTTCTCCATCTCAACGAGCGCCTTGGTTACGATCATTGGCATGTAAAAAACATGTGTCACACCATATTCTTTCATGGTTTCAACCATATACTTAGCACCAGTCATTCGAGCCATTACAGACCTCCACTATTATTTGATAAGACACAGTAAACAGTAACCACAAGTAATTATCATATAGGATGGCATGCTCTCAATATGAAAGGAATTGAATCATTGACTATAGGTATTTTGTTTGGTAAATACCAATCAAAGCAGTTACTCCCATAACACCACGATATCATCTGCGCTGAAAAATAAATAACGCCGTAACCCCAATTGGGATAGCGATCAGAACCAACCCTATCACTATGACAATCATCCATGGTGACATTCCAAGCATCTGGTCAAGTAAGTCTTTAATCCATATTAATAGTTCTGGATCCGCCTCCCCGTGGTGGCTCAATATAAACAATATAAAAATTGTGAGCATGCTCAGAATCGACTGACTCCTGATGTCTAAGGATTAACTTCAATGGATGAATATGTATTTGGGGCATTCTTGCCCCTAAGCACCAACAAAAATCAGGAGCGGACCATTCTCGCCCGCTCCTGATAGTATAAAGCTTGAATTTAAATTTAGTTAGCCTAGGATTGATTTACTTTCTTCGATAGATTATCGGCAAATTCTTGCATGGTATTATTAGCCTTCCTTCTGATAATAGGTTGGCCCAACTCACCTAATTTGCCGATGAACGTAGTGTCAGTATTTAGAACCACTTCGGTTTGGTCTTCTTCTTGTTGCACTAATTGCATCACTAGGTCAGCTCTCAGAGCACCACCAACACGGCGATCTGATGCCTCGATCAAAAACCGGGCCTCTTTACCCGATGAATCCTGCTCAACGATATGCAATGATCCCGATAAAGTTAGACCCATCGGACCGACTTTGACTTTGAGACTCGCCTGATAGTTGCCATCTTCGTCTACAATAATCTCCTGCATCCCCGGAACACATGTCGCTACACGAGGGATATCCATAATCAAATCCCACGTGTCCTGAATGTTGGCTGGCACCAAACACCGGTTTTCCAACTTCATTAGCTATTCCTCAAACGACACTAGTTTAGATATCTACAATATTCTCGACCGCTCTCTCAATGGCTCTTCTTGCGAATACTTCCGCCATATCCCGTTTGTAATCCGCTGAGCCCCGATAATCCTCTAACGGATCCACAACGGCTTTAACTGTTGCCACTGCTGCTCGGATATTTTCGTCCGTCAATGATTTTCCTATCAAACGTTGTTCCGCTTCAACCGCCCTGATAGGAGTAACCCCAACAGATCCCAATACCAGTTTCAAATCTTCACACATATTATCACTTGCTCTGCAAACCACTGCGGCCGCTGATACCGTAGCGTAATCATCTGCTGTCCTAGGCAAGAATTTTAGATAAGCTGTTCCAGATCCGATCGGCGCAGCAGGCACAATCAAAGCCGTTAATACCTCGCCTTCCCTGACATCGGTCTCATAGTAATCAAGATAGAAATCTTCAAGCATCAATTCACGTTCCCCACTATCGGAGGTCAAAATTACGCGTGCTCCTAATGCAATAAGGCTAGGAGGAGGATCCTGACTCGGATCACCATGTACTAATCCACCGCCAACCGTGGCCATATGACGAATTCGCGGGGTCGCTATACGACCGTAGGCATTTGCGACCAAAGGAACAATCTCAGAAACCAGAGGATCCGTTTCTACAGCTCTCTGTGTGCAAAGAGAGCCTATCTGAATTCCATCCTCCGATTTGTTTATACCTGAGAGTCCCGCAATTTTTCGTAGATTTATGACATGCTCAGGCTGTAGCAGTCTTTGCTTCATTTGGATAACTAAAGCCGTTCCGCCAGCCATAACCCGAGCATCTTCACCGTATGTGTTCAATAAATCAAAAACTTCTTCCAGAGTATTCGGCGTATGATATTGAAAATCGATCATTTGTTTACATCCTGAGTAGGCTTAACGGCTTCCATCACGGACTCCAATATCTTGTAATATCCAGTACACCTACACAAGTTTCCCATCATCCACTCTTTGACCTCGTCCTCAGTGGGATCTGGATTCACATCCAACAAAGCCTTAGCAGCCATTATTTGCCCAGGGGTACAGATACCGCATTGGAAACCACCATGATCAATAAATGATTGTTGGATAGGATGTAGTTCCTTCCCGTTAGCCAATCCTTCTATAGTTGTGATATCCAATCCATCAGCAGCTACAGCCAAGGTAATACAAGAGGCCGCCATTTCCCCATCAATCAATACCGTACAGGCCCCACACACCCCGACACTACATCCTTCCTTTGTACCAGTAAGCCCTATGTCGTAACGTAGGCAATCGACTAACAATCTCCGAGCTGGCACTTCTAATTCATGTTCGGTGCCATTAACTTTTAGATGAATGATCTCGTTCATACCTATCATCTCCAGACTAACCATACAAGCTAATCAGTATCACCTCGCTCATAGTAGTACAGCGGATTTTTCTTGGCAAGCAAATAAAGAAGGACATCGACTAACGGCCTACTACCCAGGAAAACACTCTTGACCAAACTCGTGGTAACACGTACATTTTCGAGGTCTTTTACTTCAGGAATTTCTCCAACCGGTTGAATGGAAATCTGAAACCTATTCAAGTTACTTAAATGTTCGGAGGCAAAGATTGTCTATTCAAAGCAAGGTAGCAATCGTGACAGGGGCAAGCCGTGGAATTGGTAAAGCGATTGCATTGGGATTCGCAAAAGAAGGCGCATCTGTAGTTGTCGCCGCCAGGTCGGAAACAGAACGTGACAGCGTGCCCGGCAACATCCACAGTACAGTAGCCGAGATTCAAACTGATGGTGGTCAAGCATTAGCAATCGGCTGCAACGTACGGGATGAAGCTAGCATATATTCGATGGTGCAAAAGACTCTAGACGCCTTTGGAAAGATCGATATTTTAGTGAACAACGCCGGAGTCGGGAGCTATCGAACCATTAACGAATCCTCAATTAAGGAATGGGATTTGGTAATGGACATCAATCTGAGAGCACCCTTTATCTGTTGTAAGGCCGTGATTCCCTCTATGATGGATCAACAAAGCGGAAGCATCATAAATATTTCATCTCATGCGGCGACACATATTTTTTCATCAACTACCGAATCCGACGACCAAGCTGATATAGCCTTACTCGGGCAAGCATATGGATCAGCAAAAGCCGGATTAGAAAGATTCAGTTGGGGTCTCGCTACTGAATTAGGACACCACAACATAGCCGTTAATATTCTAAAACCCTTACGACCAGTTCTTACTGAAGGTTTCGTAACTCAACGCCCTGATGCTGACTTCTCTAATTGGGTCAGCCCAGAGTATATGGTGAAAGCAGCGGTCTTTTTAGCCAACCAGACAGGTCAAAGCATGAGCGGAGCCACAGTCACAGACGAGGAATTGGTAAGAAGGTTAAATCTTTAGGAGACACGATGGACTTTAGCTTTACTCCAGAAGAACAATCCCTTCAGGAAGAAGTAAAACATCTAGCTGAAACCAGTATTGAACCCATAGCCCACGAAGCCGATGAATCCAACAGGGTTCACAGGGGCCTCATGGATATCTTAGCCAAATCAGGTTTGCTTAGATACACAGTACCCAAAGAACATGGTGGAAACGGTATAAAAGTAACTAACCTTTGTATAATCCGCGAGGAATTGGCCCGTGTATCGGCTCAAGCTGATACGAATTTTATTATGCAAGGTTTGGGTAGCTACCCCATATCCCTAGGAGGAACACTGGACCAAAAAAACCAGTACCTTCCCGATATCGCTGAAGGAAGAGCTATTGCAGCATTCGCCCTTACTGAGCCACACGCCGGTTCGGATGTCATCAGTATGTTAACCGAAGCTGCTAGAGAAGATGACGAGTGGGTCTTAAATGGATCGAAAAAATTCATCAGTCAGACAGGTGACGCAAATACATATACTGTATTTGCTAAAACTGATCCGGCCGCGGGGAGCAGAGGGATATCAGCTTTTATAGTGGAGAAAGGTACTCCAGGGTTCGATGATTCGATCCAGATGGAACTGATGGCCGCTCATCCAATTGGAGAACCCATATTCACTAATTGCCGTATCCCATATACCAACATAATAGGGGAACCCGGGCAGGGAATCAGGTTAGCTTTGGGAACCCTTGACACCTTTAGAACAACCGTCGGAGCTGCCGCGGTGGGTATGGGACAAGCCGCTTATGAAGCTGCTTTAAGTTACAGTCGTGATCGGAAAGCTTTCGGGCAATCAATCAGCGATTTTCAGGTAAATCAGTTCAAGCTAGCGGATATGGCCGTATCTCTCGATGCCGCTCGTCTACTCAACTACCGTGCAGCCTGGTTAAAAGATTCCGGGCAAGAAACCATCATTAAAGAGGCTTCATTCGCCAAGCTATTTGCCACAGAAGCCGCATCTAGAATAGTTAACGAATCCTTGCAAATCCATGGAGGGATGGGACTCCAAAAGGGAAACCGGATAGAACGGCTTTATAGGGAAATCCGGGCTCTAACCATTTACGAAGGAACTTCGGAAATACAACGTCAAACAATCGCTCGTCAACTACTAAGGGAATAAGAGAGGGAAGGTTATTAAGATTGTCGAACTAACATATTTCTCAGAATGAGAGATAATTCCTTTCTATAATTCCAAGGGTGTATCATCCCTGTTAGCCCATTCAGCCATCGAGCCATCATAATTTTTCACCCTCTGGTAACCCATAAGGCTCAAGACGAACATGCCGTGCGCCGCACGGATGCCTCCTTGTCAATAAGAGTAGATGGGCTTATCCGGGGTAATCCCACTGTCCTTTAATATTTTTCTGATCTCTTGGGGGTCCTTAAATTGGTGTGAATCCCGATCAACGACATTAAACCATTCCAGATTAATGGCACCGGGGAGATGGCCCGTTCGCCTATTATCGCCTTTATTAGAACCATCGTATTCACCCCTACTTCGAACATCCCAGATAATAGCATCCTGCTTATCACACGCTGTTTTCAACTCATCTACCAGAGCGATAACTGAATCGTCGGTTTTCGGGGTGAATGTAACACTACTACCTTTTTCTGCCCTGTCAAAGCTAATTGCTCTCCCCTCAGATACCCACCTGCGCCATCCTCCGTCCAATACTTTTACTTTCTGATGCCCATAGTAAGTCAACGACCACCACAATCTTGCGGCATAGAGACTTTGAGACCCATCATAGGTAACAACGTCAGTGTTATCACCAATTCCAAGGCTCTCACACATAGCGGCAAACTGTTGAGGATTCATGATATGAATTCGACCGGTCTCCGGATCTTTTTCCCAATTGTCTGGCACCATCACAGAACCGGGAATATGTCCTCGCCTGTAACATTCCGGCACATCTGAATCTACAACGATCACATTAGGATCCTCTTTATGCACATCGACCCACTCAGCATCGACCAGATATTCCGGATGCATGAATCCACTATTTGATATCATAAGCACTCCTGCGACGTCTAAAATAATAGACGCCTTCGATCAGCAAATTCTAAGATACCGTGACGTAGGGGTCAATTGAGATACTCTCAACTTGTTAGTATCTACATCTACCGCTAGAATGGAACCTGCTAAGCCCCTGAGTATCGACACGGGGGTATTCCGCCCAGTGATTTATCCCTTCGTGGACTATCCCATTATCTAATCCACCAATCTGTGAACCAATAATTTAGCCGATGAGGGTATATAAATGGTACAGCAAGGACAGATTGACCATTTACTTCAAGAAACCAGTGAGATTCAACCACCGTCGCACGTATACGAGCAAGCAACTCTTAAGGATTACGACGAAGTATACCAGCGATCCATAACTGATCCGGAACAATTTTGGGCCGAGATAGCATCTGAACTAGACTGGTTTAAACCATGGGACAAGATATTTCAATGGGATTATCCTAATTTTCAATGGTTTTTAGGCGGGCAATGCAACATCACCTACAATTGTCTTGATAGGCATCTTAATTCGGAGAAGAAAAATAAGGCTGCTTTCATTTGGTTAGGTGAAGACGGATCAGAGCGGGTTTTTACATATGGACGACTAGCCCAACTGGTTAACCGCTGCGCAAACGGGCTTAGGTCTTTAGGGATAGGTAAAGGTGACCGAGTCGTTATATATATGCCTTTGAGTCCTGAAGGCGCGATAGCTATGCTTGCGTGTGCTAGGATAGGCGCAATCCACAGCGTTGTTTACGCAGGGTTTAGCGTTGGTTCTTTAAGAGACCGCTTAGTTGACGCCCAAGCCAAGGCGTTGATCACAGGTGACGCGGGATACCGTAGAGGAAATCGAGTTGATCTTAAAGGCATCAGCGATGAGGCTGTGAAAGGGTTAGATTTTTTAGAACATATCATCGTTTGGCGACGAGAAGATCAAAAACCAGATCTTGGCCCCAAAGAAAAAGATTTTGACCAAATGCTGAGCGAAAACAGCGTATATTCAGAACCTGAAATTATGGAATCTGAAGATCCTCTATACATCCTTTACACCAGTGGTACTACCGGAAAACCTAAAGGTGTTCAACATGTCCATGGTGGATACATGGTAGGCACCTACTACCATTTTAAAACCTTTTGGGATGTAAAAGATGACGATGTATTTTGGTGTACATCGGATATCGGATGGGTAGTAGGACACAGTTATATCGTTTACGCTCCACTGATCGCAGGTGCAACCACAATTTTCCGTGAAGGAGCGCCGGATTACCCAGACCCTGATATTTTCTACGAGACAATAGAAAAATATGGTGTTAACGTAATATTTACTGCGCCTACGTTAGTTCGCATGCTGATGCGTTATGGGGAAGAATATCCTTTAAAACACGACCTACGATCACTTCGCTTCCTTACCTGCGCAGGGGAACCTCTCAACCCAGAAGCCCAAAAATGGGCTTACAAGTACCTTTGCGGTAATGGTGACTGGGGGTATCTAGTCGATAACTGGTGGCAAACCGAAACCGGTGGGCCATGCCTAGGAACCCTGGCATCCATGCCGTCTCGGCCGGGACGTGTCGGTAAACCGCTACCCGGCGCAATAATGGACATAGTCGATAGAGAAGGGCAACCTATCGAAGAACCCGACAAAGGCGGGTTATTAGTGATTAGGAAACCGTTCCCTCACTTCTTTCGGACAGTATATGGAGCTCCTGAACGATTCGCGGAAAATTGGAATACTATCCCTGGTTGCTATCTGACGGGTGATGTTGCATTGAGAGATGCAGATGGATATTACATGGTAGTAGGCAGAGCTGACGATGTCTTAAATGTCGCTGGACACAGAATAGGTTCAGCGGAGGTAGAAAGTGCTTTGGTTTCTCACCCATCGGTAGCCGAGGCTGCCGTAATCGGAAAACCTGATGAACTGCGCGGGGAATCCATCAAGGGTTTCGTTACTTTGCGAGTAGGAAACGATCCTTCCGACCGTATGATCGCCGATCTCCAATCCCATGTCAGGAAAGAGCTCGGGCCAATTGCAGTTCCATCTGAAATTGAATTTGCTCCTACACTCCCCAAGACGCGATCGGGGAAAATAATGCGGAGACTTTTAAAAGCACAGGAGTTAGGCCTAGATCCAGGAGATATTACTACTTTAGAAGATTAATCAGAGCAACGTCGGAGGATGTTTACTTCGGGAGTCCATCTCATAAAGAGTTGCTCACTAGAGCTGAACCAATAATCAAAGAGGTACCCCTAGATGAAAGTTTATTATTTCAGTGAGTTTCCATACCACGAGTATCCTGATGAAGAAGGAGATAAATTCCCCTCACTCCGTCTCACCTTCCCTAACACCTATTTCGACCCGGGTAAAGGAACCGACCTTTTTAAACGCTATTTCGACGAATCGATGTACGTCGACGAACTTGGATTCGATGGAATCATGGTCAACGAACATCACAATACACCATCATGCATGAACGCCTCTTGCAATTTAACAGCAGCTGTATTAGCAAGAACAACGCAACAAGCTAAAATTCTCCTCTTGGGCAATATCCTTCCGATACACGACAATCCAGTGCGACTCGCCGAAGAAATCGCCATGATCGACGTTATATCCGGTGGCAGAGTCATATCCGGAATGGTCAGAGGCACCGGAGTAGAAACCTTAGCGACAAATGGGAATCCTCTCGACAATAGAGGAAGGTTCGAAGAATGCCATGATTTAGTAATTAAAACATGGACCACACCAGGACCTTTCCGGTGGGAAGGAGAACATTATAACTTCAGAGTAGTCAATCCGTGGATGGTGCCGGTCCAGAAACCTCATCCTCCAATATGGGTCCCGGGAACCGCCAGTCCTGAAACTGCCGAATGGTGTGCCAGACATGGTTATACATATGTAGCCTTCCTGACACCTCTAGACGTTACAGAAGATTTGTTTCAGATTTACAGGACAGCTGCTTCAGCTGCGGGTTACCAAACCACCTCGGATAATTTCGGATATCTAATTTGCTGCTACGTTGGAGAAACCCAGGAACAAGCAGACGAAGAAGCCCGAAATTTCATCTGGCGCATGGGAACTACTACCAGGGGACCCCGGGAATACATGAACCCGGTCGGATACAGGAGCCAAGCAGGAGAGCAGGTTGCAGCTCGAAGAGCAGTACGGCCTTTAATCCAGCAAAGTTTTGAGGAACTAAAAGAGAACTACCACATAGTCTGTGGAACCCCAGAAACAGTATTAGAAAAATTAGAATATTTGCACACCAGACTGGGAATGGAGCATCTAATATTTTACGGTCAGGAATCTAGGATGTCCCACAAAGCTACTATGACTAATATAAGTTTGTTCGGTAAAGAAGTATTACCCATTATCCAAAAGTGGTAAACCCTGAAGCTGCTACAGAACTTTGGGCTTTACCTTGATTTCAGTCAAATACTGTCAAATACTAAGGATTCTGAAATTATTCCTAGGCCATAATTAGAGTTTGAACTATAATTTAGTCGAGTCAGTCGTTATCGATAACTTAACGAGGGGGAAAAATGAGTGTAGCCATTGGATACGTTCCCGGTGCTTTTGGACAAGGTGGCGACGACCCTGAATTCCTTAAGAAATTAGTCAAAGTCGGCGACGACTACGGATATGACTCTATTTGGCTAAGTGACCGTATAGTAAGTGAAAGATTTAACCTAGAACCCATGATAGCACTATCAATGGTCGCGGCATATTCGGACCGATTAAAATTTGGCACCAGTGTATTAGCCCTGCCTTTACGCAACCCGGTAATTCTTGCCAAACAAGTAGCGACATTGGATTACCTCTCGCAAGGAAGATTTTTCCCTGCCGTTGGTCTGGGTCAAGAAGAACCCGAAGAATATGAAGCCTGTGGTGTTCCTAAAGGGGATCGGGCTCAGAGGACCGACGAAGCCATCGGCTTGATGCGAAGATTATGGGAAGAAGAGAATGTAACTCATGAAGGCCAATTCTTTAGCTGCCACGACATTACCATAACTCCCAAACCTTTCCTCCAACCTTCTCCCCCTGTCTGGATCGGAGGCCGTAGTGCTGCTGCTGCGCGGCGAGTTGGTAGGGTTGGCGACGGCTGGCTTGTCTCTAGTGCAACCCCAGACGAAGTTAGAAAGGGTAGAGAGATATTATTTGAAACCGCAGAAAAATGCGAACGAGAAATCGAGCAAGATCATGTAGGTGTTCTAATTGGTTATTACATAACTCCTGATAGAAAATCGGGAGTCGAAAAGACCCATCAATTCGTAACACGCCACCGTCCCGATGCGCATTTTACGGAATTTAGTGCGATAGGAAATACAGAACAAGTGGCCGAACTAATACAAAGTTACGTCGACGCTGGGGGATACAAGTTTGTAGTGCGCCCTCTTTGCACTTCGGAAGAATCTATGGAACAACTGGAGATCATGGGACAAGAGATACTACCTAAGTTTCACAACTAGTGGGCTGGAAACCACTATATTCGGTAATTGAATTCGTAACAGACCTAAAGTGGCGTCCCAAACGCAATGCTTTCCTTAAGTCTGTGTTGAAAAGCAAAATAGGAAGGATTGTTGGTGACATTAAATAGAACTCGAGCCAAGCTGAAACAATCCCTTCCTCCCGCATTCCTATACCCAGAATATCGGTCATTTTGGGTAGGCATGCTGGCTTCGGTAAGCGGATTCCAGATGATGCAGTTTGGTCAGATTGTACTAGTCCATCAACTAACGGAATCCCCTATATTCCTTGGATTACTTGGTCTATCCTCGGGAATACCGGCTATACTCCTAAATCCATTGGGAGGAGTATATGCAGACCGGTGGGACAAGCGTCGATTAGTTATTTTCACCCAAACCATCACTGCATTATTACTTGTCTGCCTGGCAATACTTACTTGGCTAGGCATGGTTAATCCCTGGCACTGCCTATTTATAGCGTTTCTCGTGGGCTCAGTCGAGGCCTTTGATCAGTCAGCAAGGAGAGCTCTTTTTCCGCATTTAGTTCCCCGTTCGGCGCTCGTGAGCGCAGTGGCATTAAACTCGGCTATTTGGTCAGGTACTCGAATAATAGCTCCGGCCGCCGCCGGTATCATTATCGCCCTTTTTAACCCAGCCTTCGCATTTTTTGCAGCATCTTTCGGGTTCGCTCTCATGGCTTATTTTATATATAGCCTAAAGCCGATACCTTCAGTTTCTACAACAAGAGTAAGTCCCGCTAAAGAGATGCTGGAGGGTTTCAACTTTATCAGAAGAAATTCCCCCTTCCCATTTTTGATCGTCATGACTTTCTTCAACAGTTTCTTTGGGATTTCTTACATATACTTAATGCCAGTTTTCGCAATCGATATTTTGAAAATTGGAACAATCGGTCAAGGCTGGCTATTAAGCATCAGTGGAATAGGATCATTAGTCACTACCGTATGGCTGAGTACCTCGAAAAACGTCAACAACAAGAGTATTTTAGTTATTGGCGGAGGAATTGGTTTTGGTTTGTCCATAGCAGCGTTTGGTTTGACCTCTCGGTTCCTACCATCTTATGGGGTAGCACTGCTCTTAATGCTCATTATCGGGCTAACTAGTTCCACGTACATGATATCCATTCAAAGTTCTCTACAGTTATTGGTGCCAGACAACATGCGCGGCAGGGTAATGGGTTTTTTCGGTATGTCTTGGAACATCTTACCCATTGGCGGAATGCAAGTTGGAACATTAGCCAGCTTTATCACAGCACCTTATGCGGTAGCTACTGGTGGATTTGCAGTTGCAGCTTTCACATCCCTAGCCTTCACATTCAGCACCAAGGTCAGGAATTTAAATTCTCTAATACGAACTTAACTCGATGTTGGTCCTATCCGCTAACATCTTGTATCATAGCTATGAATTAACAGAATTAAGATTATCAAACATGGAGGGACTACTGTGATTACCAAATTTAGTAGTTTATTTGCTGGAAATGTTGATATGGAAAATATCGGCCTAGAAGGGGTCCCAGCTAACGAGCGCCGACTTTCGGACGAACACCTAGCTTCCATATTTGATAAGACTGAGCAGATCTGTAAAACCATGGACAGATTAGGCTATGACACCTTTTGGTCCGCGGAGCATCATTTTCAGCACGAGGGATACGAAGTAATCCCCAATCTACTTTTGCTATACGTCCATTTAGCACATTTAACCAAAAATTTGAAATTTGGATGTGGCTTTAACGTTAACCCGATGTGGCACCCATTAAGGTTAGCGGAGGATTATGCGACTGCTGACAGACTAACAAATGGCAGGATCCGTTTCGGGGTTGCACGAGGGTACCATACCAGAGAAGTTGAAACTTTCGGCGCACCCATGCTTGATGGAGAGGCCAACCGAGAACTGTTCGAGGAGCAGATAGAAATACTGTTCAAAGCATTTAATCAGCGCTCATTCTCTCACCACGGCAAGCATTACGATCTTCCCCCTAATGTTCCCTACCGAGGATACCAACTCGAAGAGATCACTTTAGTTCCCAGGCCTAGAACCTTGCCAGTAGAATGTTGGCAGCCAATCGTAAGCGCCAGCCAGAGAGCCATGGATTTCATGGCCAAACATGGGATTAAAGGATTCATTGGTGGAGGCGCCGCTGCCGGTGGGGCCAGTGACGAAGTAGTCAAGCGGTGGCAGGATACTCTCGCCAAGCACGGAAAAGAAACTGAACTCGGCGGGGATCTGATTATTGGATACTCGGTGCATATAGCAGATTCAGAAAAAATGGCGATGGACCAAGTCCGGCCATGGCTAGAAGAAAGAATAAAAATGTTTGGACCTCTCGGGTTCGTTCCGGGCCTAACTGAAGAGCAACTAGATGCTTTAGCCGATCCCCGACGTGCGAGGGCTGCGGGCATTCCAACTATCGAAGATGGTGTTAAAGCAGGCTCCTGGTTTTGTGGTACAGCAGAAGCTGTATCGAATCAATTGCTTGAGGTACAGAAGAGATATCCGGGGTTAGAGGAAGTAAATCTGGGTGTAACAAGCATGGGGATGCCATTATCCGCAACATTGGAACAATTAGAATGGATTGGTCAAGATATTCTACCCAAATTTAAATCTCAAAAAAAGTCTAGCTCGAGGGCAAACTAGAAATCTGAACTAATCCAAGCCTCAAGATGTTGCCAAACATATAGGAGCAATAAGAATGGTTGTAGCACCAGATGCTGTAAAAATGGACGCCTCAGACCTGAACAAGATAAAGATCCTTTTTGAGGAGCAAATCAATCAGGGACTACACCCCGGCGCCCTTCTAGCAGTATATCGGCACGGCAATTTAGTATTAGACCTCCACGGCGGGATAGCAAGCCAAGAGAGCCTAACTCCTGTACAAAACGATTCAATGTTCGTGTTATTTTCTTCTACCAAGGCAATGACTGCCGCATGTCTCCATGTATTATGGGAGAGAGGTAAGCTTTCCTGGGATGACAGGGTAGCCCAACATTGGCCAGGTTTTGCTAAAAACAACAAAGACCAGATAACTATACGTCACATACTAAGCCACCAAGGCGGCTTCCCTGAAACACCAAGTGAACTAACATGGAGAAAATGGCTAGATTGGGAAGCCGTTGTGACCGCTATGGAAAATATTACTCCGGAATTCGCTCCTGGGCAGGTTATGGCTTACCATCCGCGTAATTATGGGTGGATGATCGGGGAACTCGTACGACGAATCGACGGCCGTCCATTTAACGAATTCCTACGGGACGAAATCACCGGGCCACTCGGTATGGACGATACATATGTGGGTATGCCTGAAGAGTTCGAACCTCGCGTGGCAAAACTTCATGCGATGGAAGATTGTGATCGCCCTGGAATGGTTACTACATATAATCACCCGGGTGTGCATCAAGCGGTACAACCTGCCGGAGGTGGTATAGCGACTGCCCGAGATTTGGCTCGATTCTACGCTATGATGGGAGCCGGCGGCACATTAGATGGCGTGCAAATTATGAAACCCAGTACAATCAAAGAAGTAACCAAATTACAAGTTGAAGGACTCGACCACACATTAGTTCAACACATGCGTCGTTCCCTTGGATTAGTGTTGGCTGATAAACGCATGGGAGCCTCAGACTGTGAAGGATCTCAGACCTTTGGACACGGTGGTGCCGGAACATCTATCGGCTGGGCTGATCCAGAATCAGGCTTGGCCGTAGCTTTTATAACAAACGGGTTCCGATCTAACAAAACTAACAATCCGAGATTAGAAGCCATATCTCTCGCAGTCCGAAAAGCTTGCCGCTGACATCCGGGAATAAAATTGGCTAATTGGATTATAGCAAGGAGACTTATATGCCCGAAAATAAAGTAACCGTGGGCGATATAGAGATAACATCTCTCTCTGATGGTTTATTAGCTTTCGACCTTTGTAATTTCTTTCCGGATATTCCGGAAGGAAACTGGGAGCCGTACCATGATCTGCTTACCCCCACTCATCAAGTCCAATTCAACTTAGCCTGTTTTTTAATTAGATCAAGCGATAAAACCGTTTTAGTTGATACTGGCCTTGGACCTAAGCCTACCCCTGATACACCCTGGGGGGAGTTGCTCAAGAGTATGGATGCACATGGAGTTAAACCCTCTGAAATAGACATGGTAGTAATGACCCATGCCCACCGTGACCACGTAGGCTGGAATCTCACTTCTTCCAGGGGGACATTCACC
>Ga0209034_10000443_pt1 | contig 20783 bp, 21 predicted proteins | sample MarorgKNORR_S2LV_2_FD_188219 | JGI IMG/M metagenome (GOLD analysis project Ga0209034, IMG submission 188219) | Marine microbial communities from the Southern Atlantic Ocean, analyzing organic carbon cycling - 250m_A/KNORR_S2/LV (SPAdes) (version 2) | ecosystem: Environmental > Aquatic > Marine... | reverse complement strand
CTAATACAGCTTTGCGGGAAAAAGGACTTAGATAAAGAAGCAGTCATTCTCTTTACCAGTGGCAGCGAGAAAGATCCTAAAGCCGTGCAACTGACTCATAAGAACATTCTGTCCAATATAGATTCTTTTTCGGAGATGATGGATTTATATAACATGGACAATCTTTTAGCAGTTCTCCCCTACTTCCATGTTTTTGGACTAACAATCAATTTATGGACTCCTTTGTGTCTTGGGATGACTTCGATCACTTACGCTAATCCATTGGAATTCAAAACCGTAGTCAAAATCATTAAGGAGGACAAACCAGCATTATTAGTTGGTACTCCGCTTTTTCTGGAAGGTTACGTTAGACAATCAGAACCAGGTGATTTCGCAAGCATCCAACTGACTGCATCAGGCGCCGACAAATGTCCCGACCGGCTGCGCGATCTTTACCGCGAGAAACACAATCTAGAGATCTTAGAAGGTTACGGAACAACAGAAACATCGCCAGTGATTTCGGCGAATCCACGCGATGCAAATAAGCCTGGTAGCATCGGCGTTCCTATACCTGGCGTCGAGGTCAAGATCGAAAATTACGAAACTGGTGAAGAATGTAAGCTCGGGGAGATCGGCAAGATTATGGTCAAAGGTGATGGAGTCATGAAGGGTTACCTGAACGATATGGAAGAAACCCATTTGCGGATTAGTGCTGGCTGGTACGACACTGGGGATCTAGGTTGTGTCGATAAAGATGGTTATCTTTGGCACAAGGGTCGTCTGAAACGCTTTGTAAAGATAGGCGGCGAGATGATTTCCCTTGTCATGGTGGAAGAAGCGCTCAATACTGCAACACCTGAAGAGATTGAGTGCTGTGCTATAGAATTACCCGACGCAAAACGCGGTTCACGTATTGTTGCCGCTACCACGCAACCTGTAGACCCTCAAGAACTGGGTAAAAAGCTGTCGGAAGAACTCCCAAATCTAGCTCTGCCAAAGAAATACATTACTATTCCTGAATTCCCACGCATGGGTAGTGGCAAAACCGATTTTCGCACATTGACTGACATGGTCAGGAGCATAGAAGACAAAACTTGAATAGATGCCTACCAATAGTATTCACTGCCTAAGCACGTGTCGTTCCTCAGTTATACAGGTGACAGGCAACTTGACGGTCGACATCGGTAAGATTAATCAACTCGGGCGTGACTTCGTGGCACTGATCCATAGCCTTTGGACAGCGATTAGAGAAACGACAACCAGGAGGCACATTCACAGGTGAAGGGATTTCTCCTTGTATAGTCGTAGAAGGACGTTTCTGCTCTAGCTCCGGATCCGCCTCTGGATTGGAACCGATAAGAACCTCTGTGTAAGGATGCTTGGGACTGAAGTAAACTTGATCAGCTTTACCTACTTCCATCAGCGACCCAAGATACATTACCGCCATGCGATCACTCACGTAACGCACCATGGAAAGGTCGTGGGCTATAAACAAGAGAGTCAGTCCCATTCTTTCCTTTAACTCTCCGAGTAGGTTTATTACCTGAGCCTGAACCGAAACGTCCAAGGCAGAAATTGGCTCGTCACAAACTACAAACTCCGGTTCCAGTATTAGAGCCCGCGCTATGCCAATACGCTGACGTTGTCCGCCAGAAAATTCATGAGGATAGCGAGACATATGATCCGCCTTTAATCCCACCTGCTCGAGCCATTCAGCTACCCGCTCCCTCAATGAGTCCGCACTGACGCTTGTGTGAAGCTTCAATCCTTCACCAATTATCTCGCCGATCGTCATCCTCGGGTTTAAGGATGAGTAAGGGTCCTGGAAGATCATTTGCATTTTAGGCGCAAGCCTTTGGAAATCAGCTGGTCGATATTTCTGGGGAAGGGTTTCACCTCGAAACTTAGCGATACCTGACGATTTAGCATGCAATCCAACTAGGGTCTTACCAAATGTTGTCTTTCCAGAACCACTCTCTCCAACCAAGCCGACTATCTCTTTCTCCCCAACGGATAAGCTTACTTTTTCAACGGCATGAACTCGCTGATTACGACTAAGATCAAAATAACGGGTTAGATTAATGGCCTCAACCAGGTCGGTCATAAATCATTCCCCTTGAAATACAATTCTTCTGGTCTCCTAGTAGAATCTTTGTGGTGCAACCAGCAACAACTAGAATGCTGTTTTTCTACAAAGAAGCCATCAGGATACCGCGTATCACAGATTTGCATGGCAAACGGGCAACGGGCACAGTATCCGCAACCTGCAGGCGCCGAAAACAGATCGGGCGGGCTGCCTTCGATCGGTTTCAACTCGCGCTGCTTATTTGGGTCGTTGGTGGGCATTGCCTCCTTCAACCCTAAAGTGTAGGGATGAGCAGATCTATAGAAAATATCCCTTACCGCACCATGCTCTACTATTTTACCCGCGTACATGACAGCAACCTCATCTGCCATGCGCGCCACTACCCCTAAATCATGTGTGATAAGAACAATAGCCATGCCAGTTTCCTGTTGCATGTCTTGCATGAGATCAAGAATCTGGGCTTGGATCGTAACATCAAGAGCCGTGGTAGGCTCATCCGCAATGAGAATCGAAGGCTTGCAAGAGATTGCCATAGCGATCATAGCTCGCTGTAACATTCCACCTGAAAACTCGAAGGGATATTGCTTGGCGCGCTTGCCAGCCTCGGGGATTTTGCTCAGTTCTAAAAGCCTGATAGCTTCATCGAATGCCCGTCGGTAACTATGCCCCTTATGCACTTGTAAAGGCTCGGCTATCTGGTCACCGATCGTCATGGTAGGGTTGAGCGAGGTCATTGGATCCTGGAAGATCATACCGATCTCGGCCCCACGTATTTTTTTACCATCGATCGTATCACGTGCCAAAGCTTCCCTGCCTCGCAGTAGTGCAGTACCTGACGTAATTCGCCCAGGTGGCATTGGGATAAGTCCCATTATGCTTTGCACTGTAACCGATTTACCACAACCCGATTCGCCTACGATCGCTAAAGTTTTTCCCTGTTCTACTTTGAAGTCAACGCCCCGCACTGCTTTAACGACTCCGCCGTAGGTGTCAAACTCAACCGCCAAGTCCTTTACTTCTAAAAGAGCTGGGGTGGGTTCGTCAGTCTTTTTAATATCGTTCACTCGGTATTTCTCATTTTTGCATCTAGCGCATCTCGCAAGCCATCACCAAGCAGATTTAGTGCTAATACAGTGATACTAATAAACAATGAAGGAAAAATAAGTTCATGTGGCGTCGTTAACATAGTCTTAATACCCTCGTTAGACATTGAACCCCATGAAGGAGTCGGTGGTGCGACACCCATCCCGATAAAAGAAAGAAAGGCCTCAATAAATATCGCATTAGGAATCGCAAAAGTGATAGTCACTAACACAACTCCCAGCGTGTTCGGGATCATATGTCGTAGGATTAAATAGTTAGTCTTAGCTCCCAAAAGTTGAGAGGCAGTGATATACCCTTGTTCCCTAATTTGAAGTATTTGCCCCCGAACCAATCTTGCTGTGGCTGGCCACATTAATACTACCAGTGCGACCAACATGGGAAACACTCCGCTTTCTCCTGGCCCTACACCAAAAGCTATCTTAAAGAGGATCATGAAAAGCAGGAAAGGTAGTGCTACCACGAAGTCGGCAAAACGCATCATCAGTTGATCAGTTCTGCCTCCGATAAACCCGGCCATACTTCCATAGACCACACCGAACAGAATAAACAGAAGAGGCGCTCCAACACCAATAAACAAGGAAACCCTAGCACCAGCCATCAACCGAGCCAGCATGTCGCGTCCAAGATAATCGGTACCCAGGGGATGCCAAGCAAGATTGATCTGATCTCCCACTTTCACCTGTGTGGACTCATCCACCAATCCGCGTTCCAACGCATCACGCAGCGTAGTAACTCGCATCGGCTCTACTTCTATTGTCTGGTAACCGTCAAGTAATTCACTCTGAGGACCAAGAGGCACGATAGAGTAATAGTAACGACTAGGTTTGAGATCAAGACGATCTTCAAAAAACAGAGTGTCGTTGTCAAAGAACTCCCCAAGCGGAATACCGTAAGCGAGTTCCGGCCCCACTGGAAAAATATTGCGGTAAACTCGGTGACCATTGGCTCCGGGTAAGACGTCCCATTGTAATCGGACGGCCTGAGTAGTTGCGGGCTCTCCCAAGCGCAAACCCTGGCCCGGAAGAAACTCATTACCTAGCCAAGGTTCATAATCTTCCACTATTAATGCAGCGCGATTAGCTCCCGGCGCCTGGCTGACCTGGTCAAGATCCTGCTGTGCCGGGTCTAGGCGCCAGAATACAGGGCCTGCTACGGTGAAAAAGGCCAGAGCTATTACTATGAAGAGGGAGGCTAGAGCCCTCTTGTTTGCCTTTAGACGAACCCATGCGTCCTGCCAGTAAGACAAAGATGGTCTGGAAATCGCTTGAACTTCTCGATACCCATGAAGCGGTGTGAAATCGACAGAAGAAATATCGGTCATTTTTCCAATCTCACTCGCGGATCAATAAATCCATAGAGCAAGTCCACAAGTATTACCATAAAGACTAGGAACGCCCCGTAGAAGACAGTAGTCCCCATGATCACTGTATAATCCAGTTGTTGCACAGCTTGGACGAAGTAGCGACCCAACCCTGGGATGGCAAACACTAGTTCGACGACAAAGCCGCCTGTTGTTATAGCGGCGATGGAAGGCCCTAACACAGTGATAACTGGAAGGATAGCGTTGCGAAGCTGATGTTTCGTAAATATTCGTGCGGGCGGCACCCCTTTTGACTTAGCTGTTCTCACGTAGTCAGAATTAACCACCTCTAACATAGATGATCGCATTAGCCGTGTCAGGTAGGCCATCGTACCCAACCCTAATACCAATGCTGGCACCAACATGTGCAAGATAGTACCCCATCCTGCTACCGGTAAAATCGTCGCACCGACGGCATTATTGAGAGTTACTAAAGTCAGCTGGCTAAGGGCTGCTATGACAAAGCTAGGTACTGAAATACCCAATATCACCAATAACATGATGAAATAGTCTGGCAGCCGATTGCGATAGATCGCAGTCAGAGCGCCGAATAAGATACCGCCGGCAGCGGCAAACACAACGGCTAGAACACCTAAAATTGCGGATATAGGAAAATGTTCGCGGATGATGTCGTTGACCTCGCGATTTTCCTGAGTAAAGGAAATGCCGAAATCACCCTTCACCAGGTTGCTCAAATAAATGAAGTATTGAGTGCCAATTGGCTGGTCAAGGCCGTACTTGGCTTCCAGATTTGTGCGAATAGCCTCGCTAACGGCGCGATCGTTTAAAAGAGGGTCACCCGGCACATTGTGCATGGCAAAAAAAGTGGCAGTAGCGATGAACCAGACCGTCACAATACCTTGGAGCAATCGCTTTAATACATAAACCCACATAGAGAATTAACTGTTTACCACGGCCTTTAGATTATTCGTTCTAGTCTTCAGATATATCGATGTAGGCGTAGCTATAATCAACATCGGGCCCGACAGAACGACGCTTGAACCCCTTCAATCGGGGATCCACAACGAAAGATATCCCACGTTCATACATTGGAATAATTACCACATCTTCGTGGATGAGTTGCTGAATATCGCCGAAGGCATCCATCCGCTTCTTAGCGTCAAGTTCAGATCGTCCAATCCTAACAAGGCGATCCATCTCCTCGCTTCGATAATGACCCCGGTTATTCAGATTCCAGGAAGCAAACAAATCTCCAAAAGTAAGTGCGTCAAAATAGTCTGGCCCCCAGCCAGCCATAACGAGATCGAATTCGCCAGAAGTCATTTTAGCAAGGCGCTGTTTAAAGATCTGAGCATCGATGCGCAACTCGAGCCCGAGATTCTGCTTATAAAGCTCTTGGTAATACTCACCCGCGGCTAACGAAAGGTTGGAGTCCCCACTTAACAATACAATCGGTGGGAACTCTTCAAGACCCAATTCTTGCCGCGCCAACTCCAGATGCTCGCGGGCTTTTTCCACATCCATTTTATGTTCTGGCGCTGGGTATTCTTTTCGAAAGGTATCCTTCACTCCTTGTATCCAAACCGGGAACAGGCTCTGCGCGGGCAAATAGCTTGCTTCCTTCATTACCTTATAAACCAGTTCCGAAGGTTCTTGGGCCAATTGCAACGCCCTTCTAAAATTCCAATTATCCGTTAAGCGGTTATCACGGTGGTTAAACTCGAGAAAGAACAATGTGCCATCCATGAAGCGATCGATCTGCCAGCGCTGTTCCATCGCCGTGGGTAACATTGGCGCAACCAAACTTGTTTCGACAATTTGTCCGTCCTTAAATAGATTCAGTTTTGCATTCACATCATGAGTTATATACGCTGTCACGATTTCATCGAGAAATCCTTTCTGGTCATTCCAATAGTAAGGGTTCTTTTCCCACAACATAGAAGACCCATGTATCCATTCGGTTACCACATAAGGTCCATTGGATAGGAGCATGTCCGCATCGGCACCATAACGACCGTTGGCGTTCGCAAAGAAATCTTCACGCAAGGGATAGTAAGTGTTGAACGCAGCCAGCTTATCAAAATACGGCGTAGGCCTTTCGAACTCGACTTCCAGCAGACGATCAGACACGGCTCGGACACCTATCATCTCTTTAGGTAAATCCCCACGATTTACCGCTTCAGCGTTTTTTATCGGGTAAAGAATGAAGGCATATTCAGAGGCAGTCGCTGGGTCAAGTACCCGCCTCCAGGCAAACTCAAAATCATGAGCTGTTACGGGTTGGCCATCGCTCCACTTTGCTTCTTCCCGAATCCAGAAAGTAGCGCCGTCATCATTTATCTCCCAACGCTCAGCGACACCAGGAGCAAGTTGATCATTGTTGTCATAAGCAATTAATCCTTCCATTGTATGAGCGAGCACAACAAAACTTACGGCGTCGGTGCTACGTGTAGAGTCTAATTGTGGAGGCTCTTCTGATAAGACGATAGTAATGCTGTTACGTTCTACATCAATAGCGCCCCCGCTCACGACACCACCCGAATTACCAGCTGCAACTGATAGCACATAGATAAGCACCGAAAGTCCGAGAAAGGCATAGAGCGCATAGAGGCCAAGTTGCTTTCCCGCAGAACTTGCAAAATTTCCGTCACTGTCCATGGCGGTAACCGCTTCTGTATCCGTCGTATCTTGCATGACGTCCTCCTCTAGTCGAGCTGAGAATACCTTAGCACCAAAGTCACGACAAGTAAGGAACCTGCCATTGCCACCCTAAAAAGCATGCCAAAAACCCTGATAAAATTGAATTTAGCTAGTTCATAGGCTGAATCGATTCAGTCCGTGCAGCAAGGTCATCGCTCACAACTTAACCGGACATAAGGTTTCCTATGCCAATTACCAATGAAGCAATCAGCATAAACGCGGTAGGCGCGAAGGTAAGCAAAAATCCTATAGCACGAGACTCGGGATTGGCAACATAACTGCGCAGATAGAGCAACCTGCCTAAGAGGTATACAACGCCGGCTCCTGCAGCAATTACGGGATTGCCTAGAGAAGAATACAAAAGAATAGCTGGCAGAAAAGCGACCAATTGTTCAAGCGTATTCTGGTGAACACGCCAATATCGTTCGAAAATAGGATCGCCACTGCTGGCAGGCGCGGGTACATTGTATTTCCCTCGAGCTCTACCCACCAGTATTCCAAACCCGATGTACTGTATCAATGCCAGAATTACTACAATAATTACAAAATCCATAGTTTTCCCCTTTTAATTTTCCGAATTCAGATTCAAATCGTTTCTATAGTTCTTTTACCGTCGAAGATTTTATTATTTGTGAAAGATATGTAGTAGTAGTTTTTTGCAAAGGCACTTCGCGTATAATCTTGTATTCATCGGCCCCAAGCCTCAATTAACCGGGTTACCTTAGCTAATAAGTGGATAAAATGATGGCCAATAAGAAAACCGGCGGCTTTGATTTCGAACAAGCTCTGCAAGACCTCGAAGAGCTAGTGACCGCCATGGAGGAAGGAGAACTCACTCTGGAGGAATCATTAAAAGCATTTGAGAAAGGTGTAAAACTCACCCGCGAATGCCAGTCCGCCCTTAAAAAAGCTGAGCAGAAAGTTCAAGTTCTTATGAATGACAATGGTGATACGCAAGAACTTGAATTTAAAGAAGAACTCGACAGCTAGGCTCCATCGTGAATCCGCCCGCCTCTCATCTTCTGGAGGATTTTATGCTCCAGTGCCAGCAACGAGTAAATAAGTTGTTGGATACTCATCTAGATCAGGATATCCCGAGCCAAACGCTGCGTGACGCAATGATTTATGCTTGTGTCGGCGGTGCCAAGCGAATCCGTCCAGCTCTGGTCTATGGAAGTGCTCAGGCGGTGGATACTGAACTGGATCGAGCAGACCATGCGGCCTGTGCCGTAGAACTAATTCACAGCTATTCTCTGGTACACGATGATCTGCCCGTGATGGATGACGACGACCTAAGGAGGGGGAAACCCAGTCTGCATAAAGCATTCGATGAGGCAACTGCGATACTGGTTGGAGATGCATTGCAGTCGTTAGCGTTTCAATTACTGGCTAAGCCTATACCAGCACTTAGTGAAGAAATACAATTGCGTATGGTTCAACTTCTCGCAGAAGCAGCTGGCCCAAAAGGCATGGTAGGTGGTCAAGCTCTAGACTTTGAGCTTACAGGTCAATCCATTGATTTAGATACTTTGGAAACCATGCACAAATCAAAAACTGGAGCCATAATCAGGGCCAGTGTGCAGTTAGGCGCTTTGTGTAAACCATCGGTAAGTGCTGAACAATTGTCGGCCCTAGATGAATATGGCGAATGTATTGGTTTAGCCTTCCAGATACAGGATGACATCTTGGATGTAACTGCTGAAACAAAGATACTTGGAAAACCTAAGGGATCCGATGAACGGCTCGAGAAGCCAACTTACGTTTCCTTGTTAGGCCTGGACGCTTCCCTCATCAGAGCAAACGAACTGAAGGAACAGGCCCTAGATTCTTTAACGCTATTTCTGGATAACGCTAATCTATTGCGGGAATTGGCGGCTCATATCATCGATAGGCCTCATTAAATGCAAATTATCGCATTTTTTCGTAAAGGAAAAGGCTTGAAAAGTAACGATCGGGGAGTTGAAATATAGAGATGCTGGAAGAAATACCTTTAACACGACCTGATACTCCTCTCCTAGATCAGATTGGTAATCCCTCTGATCTAAAACTAATGGAAATTAACCAACTTTCACAGCTAGCGGATGAACTGCGGCTTTTCCTCCTGTATTCCGTTGGTCAAACAGGGGGGCATTTTGGAGCCGGCCTAGGGGTAGTTGAACTCACTATTGCTCTCCACTATGTCTTCGACTCCCCCAAGGATAAATTGGTATGGGATGTCGGACACCAAGCCTATCCTCACAAAATACTGACGGGTCGCCGGGACCGGATGCTGACAATCCGCCAAGCAGAGGGTCTGACTCCCTTCCCAAGCAAGATAGAGAGCAACTACGACGCCTTTGGCGTCGGTCATTCAAGCACCTCAATCAGTGCTGCCTTGGGCATGATGGTGGCCGACCGCTTACTAGACGAACAACATTATAATATTGCCATTATCGGCGACGGAGCCATGACAGCCGGTATGGCATTTGAAGCGCTAAATCACGCTGGTCATCTCGATGACAATATTCTGGTGATATTAAACGATAACAATATGTCTATCTCAAATAATGTTGGCGGGCTTTCCAGCTATTTCGCACGGATGTGGGCAAGTAAACCATATAACTTTATTCGCACTGGATCCAAACGAGTACTGTCCAAAATTCCTCCTGCGTTGAAGGCGGTTCACCGAGCAGAAGAGTATATGAAGGGCATGGTGTCACCTGGCACTCTTTTTGAGGAAATCGGGTTCAATTATATCGGCTTGATTGACGGACACAACACGACAAGCTTAGTTGAGATTTTGAACAATATAAAATCTCTACGTGGGCCACAACTGCTGCATCTTGTTACTCAGAAGGGTAAAGGTTATTCCGAATCCGAGAACGACCCTTTCGGCATGCATGCCATGAGTAAAATAGGCCCAAAAATTGATAAAGAAAAACCGAGACCCAAGCAAGCAGCTTCTCTCGAACAAGTGGCAGATAACGAGACTACGAAAAAAGTATCTAATAGTGCCTCTACTTACTCTCAAGTTTTTGGTAATTGGCTTTGTGATGCCGCGCGACAAGATGACAAGATTGTTGGTATTACTCCCGCTATGGGTGAAGGATCCGGCATGAAAGATTTTGCTGAGCAATTTCCGAAACGGTTTCATGACGTGGCCATAGCTGAACAGCACGCGGTGACCTTCGCAGCCGGCATGGCTTGCAATGGTATAAAACCAGTGGTCGCGATCTATTCAACTTTTCTCCAGCGCGCATATGACCAGCTCATACACGATGTTGCCTTACAAAAGCTAAACGTTTTATTCGCCATCGATCGGGCAGGCCTGGTAGGTGAAGATGGTCCGACCCATGCCGGCAGTTTCGACCTGAGTTTCTTGCGCTGTATCCCCAACATGGTAGTCATGACTCCTAGTAACGAGGCTGAAACCCATAAGCTATTATCCACCGCCTATCACCATGAAGGTCCAACTGCCGTGCGCTATCCTCGCGGGAAAGGGTCCGGCATCGCCATAGAACGCAACCTTAAACCAGTGGCTATTGGCAAAGCAGTAATCCGACGCGAAGGCTCCTCAGTAGTCATTCTTGCCTTCGGCAGCATGGTCGAGGTGGCGCTAGTTGCGGGCAATAAGATCAATGCGAGTGTGGTGGACATGCGATTTGTCAAGCCACTTGATGAAGACTTAATCGGTGACATGGCCACTCGTCATCAACTCATAGTTACGCTAGAGGAAAACACAATTCTAGGAGGTGCCGGCTCTGCAGTTAACGAATTCTTGCTGCAATCAAACTATCAAATTTCTATTCTGAATCTTGGTCTGCCCGACAAGTTTCTAGAGCACGGTAAAGTTCCTGAAATGTTGGCTAGAATAAATCTTGACAGCGACAGTATCGTGCAGTCTATCGACAAAAAGCTCAAGGATTGCAAGATTCAATCAGAAGCGGTTTAACCTTTGTCGCGTAATCTATTGTTTGTCCAGACACTGCGAAATTCCCGTTTGACGACCCGAGAGCTAATAGATAGACTGCGCGCATTCCTTATACGACTATGTTGATTTAGGATCCGGAGCTATCTAATTAGATCCGGCCAAAAGGGAAACTGGTGAGAATCCGGTACTGCCCCCGCAACGGTAATCCGTCAATTTGGCTTATGCTAAATTTGGCTGTAAGTCCGATACCAACCTGATCAACACTACGAAATTTGGTGCAGCGGAGGGCTACATCGGTGGTTTGGTTGGCTACAAACCGCTCTTCTAACTGATGCTTCCCTTGTCAATATTGAAGTCTGCATTTTATTGCGGCGGCTAGATTGATTTGAAAATGAACATTACCGTGGAAAAATTAATGGCTTCATTGATGACTCTGCTTGTCTTCATAACCCCTAAGCACCTGATAAGGCGCTTCTTTTGGAATAAAGTTAAACATCTTATCTCCTCCCTTGGAGCAACCTGTGATAAACAAAGAAGATCGCAACAAACGCCATAAGCGCGCCATGCAGAGAAAAAAAGCTCATGTAGATAGCCGCATTGCAGAGGCTACTATCGACAAGGGTTTGTTACTTGTGTTGACCGGTAATGGTAAGGGTAAGAGTTCCTCAGCATTTGGTATGTTGGCTCGCAGTGTCGGCCACGGAATGCAGTGTGGTGTAATTCAGTTTATTAAAGGACAGTGGGAGTGTGGCGAACAGCTCGCCTTTGAAGAACATCCGCTGGTTGAGTTCCACGTAATGAATACGGGATTCACCTGGGAAACTCAGGATCGCGAGAAAGATATTGCGGCTGCTAAGTTAACTTGGACTAAGGCTAGTCTTCTGCTGAAAAATTCCAGTGTAAAAATCATTATCCTTGATGAGCTAACATATATGCTTACTTACGGCTATCTTGATAAGAAAATGGTATTGACCTCTTTGGTAAATCGTCCAGTCAACCAGCACGTCATCGTAACTGGCCGAAACGCATCGAAAGAACTAGTAGAAATAGCGGACACCGTCAGCGAAATAAATGACACTAAGCACGCTTTTAATGCAGGAATAAAAGCCCAGAAAGGCATCGACTATTAATGAGAATTTATTTTCTATTCGTCACCGCCATCCTGTTTTCTATAAATACACTCGAGGCAAATTCAGAAGTGGAGGTTCGGGATGATGAAGGAACCCTCATTACGCTGAAGACTCCAGCACAACGTATCGTCAGCCTCGCTCCTTCCTTAACTGAACTTATTTATGCTGCGGGTGCTTTTGAAAAATTAGTCGGAGTGGCGGAGTACAGTGATTTCCCGCCTGCAGCGAAGGAGCTACCCATCGTAGGTCGGTTTGATATTCTCGACATTGAGCGCATCGTGCAACTAAATCCCGATCTGGTGGTGGCCTGGCAAAGTGGTAATCCACGTACCTCGATTAATCGACTAAGAAAGCTTGGATTGCCTGTGTATATAGCGGAACCAAAGAGTTTGGCTTCTATCCCTTTCCATATTGAGCGATTAGCTCTGCTTGCCGGAACAAAGTTGCGCGCGGAAGAGACAATTAACGGTTTTCGGCAAAAACTGAAAGCTCTACACAATCAGTTTAGCCATCAAAGTCCCGTGACTACGTTTTATCAGGTATGGGATGTACCTCTTATTACCGCTGGTGGTAATGAGCTCATAGACGACATCATTCGCCTATGCGGAGGCCATAATGTATTTGCCAATATCAAGAGAGTTGCACCAAAAGTAAGTCGTGAAGCTGTCTTGGAAAGAAACCCGGAAGTAATTATAGCGAGTGGCATGGATATTGAGAGACCAGAATGGCTAGATGATTGGCTTCGCTGGCCCAGCATAAACGCTGTTGCAAACAATAACCTGTTCTTCGTGCCGCCTGAACTCGTGCAAAGACACACTCCAAGGGCGCTACTGGGAGCCGCGCAGATATGCTCTCAACTAGACCAAGCGCGTCAGCCCCGGTAGGTTAAGCATCATTCTTGGTCGTTAACTTTCGCGTACTCGCACGCATTATGAAATATGAGACTGGCGTCAGTCTTACCTTCAATAACCTCAAGGTGAACCCTGCTGAAGCATGCAAAAGGTATATGCAAGGGAAAACTCCGATTTAATGGCATACCTAACACAGTAGGCAAAATAACCCGAAGTACACCTCCGTGAGTAACAATCAATAAATGGCTACCATCGGGTTTAGCAGCGATTTTCCTCCATGCTCCGAGCACACGCGCCTTGAACGAAAGATAATCTTCGCCGTTGGGAGGAGCTAATGCAGATAAATCTTTGCGAAAAGCCTTGAACTGTTCTGCCGCAACCTTGCGCCATTCACTGACTAACATACCATCCCAATCTCCGTAATCAATTTCCTGCCATTGACTATCAATAGTGGTTAGGCAGTTCACTGCCAGAGCGGTCCGGTCAGCAAATTTGCAACAGCGTTTTAGTGGTGAAGAAATTATCTCGGTCCAGTTAGGGGTTAGTTGTGAGGCGCTATTTGATTTGCTAAGTGAAGCTGCTCTCCGCATTTGGTCCCAACCAGTTTCAGTGAGCACCGGGTCCACCCTACCACGAAGTATATCGCCGCCTTCCGGTTCGCCATGGCGCATGAAGTCAACAACTATTCTTTTGCATGTATCAGTCACAGAGCTACTTCATGTGCCCCAGCTTGTCTACTTTTACAGAAAGATAACTTTCGTTATGGGGATTGGCCTCGGTATGGAGGGGAATTATCTCGCTCACATTAACGTCCATGTTTTTTAGCGCCTCAACCTTTCGAGGATTGTTGGTCATCAGTCTTAATGCTCTGATCTTAAAATGATCGAGTATGGGTTTGCAGATCTCATATTCGCGACTGTCGGGTTCAAACCCTAGTTGCACATTGGCTTCTACAGTATCGGCTCCAGAATCTTGCAGAGCATAGGCTTTAATCTTGTTAAGTAACCCAATACCTCTTCCTTCCTGACGTAAGTAAAGGATCAGCCCTCTGCCTACTTCGGCCACATTTTGCATAGCTGTCTGTAATTGCGGACCACAATCGCACCGTAGGCTGAACAAGCAGTCTCCTGTCAGGCATTCCGAGTGAATCCGGCATAGCAGTGGTTCCTCAGTGGCAACATCTCCCATAGCCAGGGCAACGTGCTCTTTACCAGAGCCCTCTTCCTCGAAGCCGTGAATCGTAAATCGCCCCCATCGTGTGGGCAGCGTCGCCGAAGCTACATACTTAACAATCAACAAGAATTCCTCATAATGAACCAGTCTATTAGCTTGCGACAATCGCAATAGCCTGCATACACAGGGCAGCCATTATACCTGCTAAAACATCATCTAGCATGATTCCTAGACCTCCTTTAACGTTCCTATCTACCCAATTAATTGGCCAAGGTTTTAAGATATCGAAGGTACGAAATAAGCAAAATCCGATCAGAATCCAAGCCCATCCAGGGGGCGCCAGTAAAAGAGTAAGCCACATGCCAACAAACTCATCCCATACAATGCCACTGTGATCCTCAATCCCTATGTCTTTAGCTGTTTGACTGCAAACCCAAATACCAATCAGGAAGCTGCCAACTATAATAAGGCAAAGCAGCAGAAAGGAGGAGCCGATCGAGGGCAGATATAGTAACAACGCGATGAAAGACGCAACCGTACCCGGAGCCTTAGGTACCAACCCAGTTCCTAATCCTAAAGCCAGGAAATGCAGCGGGTTTCGAAGAGATATCTTGTTTTCTAGCATAAAACTCGATACCTATAGAAAATGCTCATAAGCGTGTTCCTCAATTTTGAGCAACTCTCCCTTTTGGTCATGGCATTCAACAGTATTTCCGGGAACAATTTTACCGATACAAGTCACACGAGTGTCTAATTCCACTGCCAGTCGCTCAAACTCTCCGATATGTTTATCAGGCACCGTAAGACATAGTTCATAGTCATCGCCACCAAATAAAGCAGCACGCAACCGAGCCTCATCTGTTGTGCAACAAATCGCTGATTCTGAATATGGGAAGAGATGAGTGTCCAACTCGGCTCCTACTTTGCTGGCTTCGGTAATATGGCCCAAATCTCCGAGAAGCCCATCAGAAATATCAATACCGCTGCTCACTAGATGGCAACACCGGAGGGCCAGTGTCACGCGCGGCTGGGGATAATAATAAGCAGTGTCGAAATAGGCCTTGCAGGTTTCCAAAAGGTTTTCTTCGATTAGCCCCAGAGGCTCTTTTAGATGAGACTTTACCCCAATGGAAGCAAGTGCTATGGACCCATCTCCCAGACATCCTGTTACATAGATCCGGTCGCCTGGCTGAGCCCCTCCTCTGCGTATTACAGATCCTGGTTCATTCAATCCATGAACTTGAATGGCTATGCTTAATGGTCCCCGTGTAATGTCACCTCCAACCAAAGGACAATTAAAATGTTGGGCTAGGCCCACCAAACCAGCACTGAATCTTTCCAGCCAACTTGGATTGTTTTCAGGAGTGACGAGTCCCAAGGTAAAACAAAGTGGTTCTGCTCCCATAGCAGCAAGATCGCTGAGATTTACAGCTAACGCCCGATTAGCAATTTTTTCCGGATCCGCAGAAAACGGAAAGTGTATGTCTGCTACGAGAATATCCAGGGAGATACATAATAGGCGCCCTCGAGGAATGTTGAGCAAAGCAGCATCGTCGCCAATCGCTAGCTCCACACCTGTTTTGGGGAAACTCAAGTCTGTTTTCTCAAAATAGCGACGGATAATCTCAAACTCTGACTGACTCATTTGAAAAACCCGATTCCTGCATTTTGATATGGTCGTGCTGAAAGCTGGCTGGATTATCTTAAAAATTCAGCCGGCCTTAGCTCGGAGGCCAATTTATCCAGAACGCCGTTTATATACTTATGACTGTCAGTAGCTCCGAAAACCTTCGCCAACTCCACACATTCGTTAATAACAACACGATAAGGTACATCGATTCGGTTTGCTAGTTCGAAAGTACCTAAATAAAGGAGTGCTTTTTCTATCGGATCAAGTGCCACTAATTCACGATCTAATAACGGTTCCAGAGATTCATTCAGTTTCTGTGTAGCTCCTGGAATCTCTGAGAAGACTTCCTCGAAGTAATTCCAATCGACTTTGCCCAGAGTTTCTTCTCGGTACTGCTTGGATATCACCAGAGGATCTGAACCTGACATCAACCACTGATAAAGTGCCTGCAGTACCAATCGACGTGCTTTGCGCCGTTGAGCAAGGGGGATCCTAGGTCGACTGTTAATCTTGCTCCTAGCAGCAGCCGAACTATTACTTGCCACCACTTAGCTCTCCAGTTGACGCACCAAACTGAGCATCTCAATAGCTGTTAATGCCGCTTCGGCTCCTTTGTTCCCGACCTTAGCGCCGGCCCGCTCAATAGCTTGCTCGATAGTGTCGACTGTCAACACCCCGAATGCCACGGGGACGCCGCTGTTGAGACTGGCTTGACTGAGTCCCTTAACACATTCACTGGCAACATATTCAAAGTGGGGAGTGCTTCCACGAATTACGGCGCCCAACGCAATAACTGCATCGCAATTATCACTGGCGACTAGTTTATTTGTCACTAGGGGGAGCTCGTAGGCACCTGGGACTTTCACAACTGTTATGTCTCGCTCCATTACCCCATGTTTTTGCAATGCATCGAGAGCTCCGTCCAGCAACCGTTCAACTATAAAACTGTTGAACTTAGCAACAACAACAGCATAGCTTGCCGTTGCATTAGAGTAGTTCCCTTCTATAGTCCTTATTTTGCTCATGATTGATTCCCGATCCCAGTTATTTGCGGAACTGCACGAATTCGGTAACTTCCAAGTCGAATCCCGAGATAGCGTTAAATCTTGCCGGATAGCTTAACAATCTCATTTTGCCCACACCTAAATCGCGCAGAATCTGGGAGCCTGTGCCGATAGTAAGGTCCGTGCGAGACCTGTTCGAAGGCTCTGTCTCTTTGCCCTTGGCAAGCGCCGAAGTAAGAGTTTGGGCCAAATCCTGTCCGTAATCCTCTCCTGATAATAACACAGCAACACCCTTGCCTTCGTTGCTAATCTCTTCCAACGCATCACTAAATGACCAGCTAGTGCGCTCGGCACTGTAGACCTCGCAAACATCGCGCAGACTATTGGGAATATGTACTCTGACCAGCACGGCATCATCCTTATTGAAGCTTCCTTTAACAAAAGCCAGATGTAAACTACCGCTAATGGCATCTTGATAGCTGTGAACTGTAAATTCGCCAAACTTGGTTGGCATGATATGGGTATTTGTTCGAGTAACAGTGTGCTCATTCGCGATCCTATAATGAATAAGATCGACAATCGTGCCTATCTTTATGTCATGTTTCCGCGCAAATTCTTCTAGATTCTCCCGACGAGCCATGGAGCCGTCTTCATTCATGATTTCGACAATAGCCGCCGCAGGTAGGTAGCCTGCCAACCTAGCTAGGTCGCAGCCTGCTTCGGTATGGCCGGCCCGTCTCAACACTCCACCTGGTTGAGCCATAATCGGAAAAACGTGCCCGGGCTGGACAATGTCTTCCGCTTGACTTTCTCGACCAACAGCTACTTGTATGGTCCGGGCACGATCAGCTGCAGATATCCCGGTAGTCACCCCACTGGCTGCTTCGATGGAGATTGTAAAACTAGTGTTGTAAGGCGTGTTGTTCTCGTTAACCATTAACGGTAAGCCTAAAAACTGACATCGTTCTTGAGTTAGAGTTAAGCAGATAAGCCCCCTAGCATTGGTAGCCATGAAATTTATGTCTTCTGTGCGCACACGCTCAGCCGCAATAATGAGGTCCCCCTCATTTTCTCTGGCTTCATCGTCCATTAATATCACCATTTTACCCTGGCGAATATCAGCGATTATTTCTTCTGTGGTATTCAGTTCCATGTATTGCGTTAAATCTATTATTAGCCTAATTGAAAGCCATGTGCCTTTAAGAATTGTATGTCAATACTTGTGTTGTCTGATTTAGCTGAATTCTCTTTTTGTATGAGACTCTCTAAGTAACGAGCTACCAGATCTACTTCGACGTTAACTTGTTGCCCGTCTTTATAGTCTCCAACAACTGTCTCCTTCAGGGTATGGGGAATAACATTAATTGAGAAAACATTACCGCTCACTGTATTAACAGTAAAACTAGTGCCATCTATGCAGATCGAACCCTTCGCCGCAACATACCTAACCAGGCCGTCGGGTAATTCAAATTCAACTCTCAAACTTTTGCCTTCAGTTTTTATAGAAAGTATCGTCCCAACACCGTCTATATGGCCACTGACAATATGGCCACTAAAGCGGCTGGTTGCCAGCATGGCTTTCTCCAGGTTCACACGTGCTCCAGTAGATAAGGATCCAAACGTCGTAGAACGCTGAGTTTCCTGAGACACATACGTGCTGAAACAATTATCTTTCAGTTTAGCCACAGTCAGACAACACCCATTTATAGCAACGCTGTCACCAGCCTTGACATCACCCAAGTCTAGTTTATGGGAGCTTATAGTTAGCCAGCTTTCGAGACCAACTTGGTGCAGGCTGCTAACGGTGCCGGTTGCTTCTATTATTCCTGTGAACATTTCCTGGCAATACCTTAATGATCAACCTTCAGAGTCAATCGTACATCTTCTCCTATCTTTATGAGCTGCTGAACAGAGAATCCAGCAAACTCATTGAGTGATTGCATCCCAAAGATATTTAGTAGAGGTTTACCATCACTGCCAAGTAATCTTGGCGCAATGTATAAAATTAGCTCATCCACTAATTCTGCTTCTATAAAAGCTCCACTTAATGAAGGACCCGCTTCAATTAACACTTCATTGCAGCTGAAATCGGAAGCGAGCGATTCTAGCACAAATTGGAGATTTACTCTTTTATTCGAGCTACCGTTAGAGATAACCTGTACGTTGTCTGTAAAGTTTTTCACCGCAGTATTTTTGTTCAGTGTATATATTTTTATCGGCCCACCACTAGTTAATATCTTAGAGGTGCCAGGTATCTGTAATTGGCTATCAATGATAACGCGCAAAGGTTGCCTTTCTAACAAGGCTGAGTTCAATTTCCTCTCTTCGTCACTAATGGTAAGATCCGCGGTTCGCACACCAAGAAACGGATCATCCTGGAGTACGGTATTGATTCCAGTAATAACCGCACTTGCGCTAGCCCTAAGTTTTTGCACATCGCTTCTGGACTCTATTCCGGTAATCCACTTGCTTTCCCCACTCGCCAGAGCTGTTCTACCATCGAGACTCATAGCCAGTTTTAAGCGCACAAAGGGCAATCCATGCTCCCTCCGTTTGAAATACCCGGCATTCACTGACCGAGCTTCCTGCTCGAAGTCCAGCAAGTGGTAGACTTCGATACCCGCCTGTTCCATTTGCTCCACTCCCTTTCCTGCTACGACTGGATTAGGGTCTAACGTGGCGATAACAACTTGTTGGATACCTGATTCGACTAGAGCTTCGCTACAAGGTCCTGTGCGCCCAGTATGAGAGCAAGGCTCGAGACTAACGAAGGCTGTCGCACCTTTTGCCGCCACTCCCGCTTTACCCAACGCTACGACTTCTGCATGCGGTTGGCCAGAGCCAACATGCCAGCCTTCACCTAACATCGCTCCGGTTTTTGCAATGACGCACCCAACCCTTGGATTTGGAGTAGCCGTCCATACACTGCAGGATAGCTCTATAGCTCGCCGCATATAGGTGGGCCAGTCTAAAACTGTCATGTCTAGTTGTGTATTCGTGACTGATTTCACGCTGATTACTCTTCACGTGATTAAGGAGATATATAGCCTCGCCCACTGCTCTGCTACTTTAATAGGCGCAGCGAGGAAAGCGATCGATTCTAACAGAAAGGCGGATTTAGTGCAGATTCAGTCTTGACTGGAACTGTCTTTGGAAAGACGATCTATTTCTTGCCTAAATTCATTTAGGTCTTTGAAGCTGCGATATACCGAAGCAAATCTGACAAAGGCTACTTCGTCTAGTTCTCTGAGTTCTTTCATTACCTCCTCTCCGACATCACGCGACAGAATTTCTCTTTCGCCTGTTGCACGCAGTGTTGTCTTAATACGATTAATAGCTTCTTCGACTTTTTCAATACCTACCGGTCGCTTTTCCAATGCTTTAGTTAGACCAGCTAGCAATTTATCTTCATTGAAAGGTTCCCGAATGCCACCTTGTTTGATGATCCTGGGCATTACCAGTTCAGCGGATTCATAGGTAGTGAATCGCTCTTCGCAGGTAACACACTCGCGACGACGACGCACGTGATTACCTTCAGAAACCAGCCTGGAATCAATGACTCTAGTATCAACAGCTCCACAAAATGGACAATGCATGATTGTTGTTACCCCACCATATACTTACTGATATACTGGATATCGCGAACAAAGATCCAATACTTTCAGCTTAACCTTTGCAATTTTATTTTCATCATTAACGTCATCTATTATATCGCACATCCAAGTTGTAAGTTCACTAACTTGAGCTCGTTTGAATCCGCGCGTTGTTACCGCAGGTGAACCAATTCGCAGCCCGCTGGTAACAAACGGGGGTTTGGGATCATTAGGTACTGCGTTCTTATTCACCGTAATGTTTGCTCTGCTTAACGCCGCATCGACATCTTTCCCAGTCATCC
>Ga0209034_10000442_pt1 | contig 20796 bp, 17 predicted proteins | sample MarorgKNORR_S2LV_2_FD_188219 | JGI IMG/M metagenome (GOLD analysis project Ga0209034, IMG submission 188219) | Marine microbial communities from the Southern Atlantic Ocean, analyzing organic carbon cycling - 250m_A/KNORR_S2/LV (SPAdes) (version 2) | ecosystem: Environmental > Aquatic > Marine... | reverse complement strand
AGCCGAACAGCACCTGAAGCAGTGAATTGGCCGTGTGTGCCAAACAACAAATCTGCTTTGGAACCGACGGCCTCGCGAATTCGTTTACAAAATAATTCGGAACGATCCATAGTCTCCAATGAAGGTTGACGCGGATCAAAAACTGAATATGCTCCTGCCGGATCGAACTTGATAGCGGTGAAGCCTTGCGCCACACATTCTACCGCGGCTTCTGCGGCAAGCTCGGGATTGTTGTAAACATGCGGTTCGTCCTCGTTATAAACTGCTCCGTCTTTTGGATAAAGATAAGTGTAAGAACGCAATTTTTCGTGAACTTTACCACCCAGTAATTCAAAAACCGGCTTGTTTACAGATTTTCCGCAAATGTCCCAAAGCGCAATTTCCAAGCCGCTCAAGACTCCCATCAGTGAAACATCAGGACGTAAGGTGTATCCGCGTCCATATACATTACGCCAGAGTTTTTCAATGTGGAACGGATCGGTTCCTTCCACGTGACGCCCGAAAACATCTTCGATCATTTTCACTATGACATGCGGACTAAAAGTTGCGCAGTAAACTTCGCCGACACCTTCAATTCCGTCGTCGGTAATGAGTTTGAGAAAAATGAAATATCGTCCACCAAAATGCGGTGGTGGATTTCCGACCACAAATGTTTTTAAGTCTTTGATTTTCACAAAATATTCCTAATTCAATGTACTAATCTGATACTTGGTTTTTTCCAGAAAATCCGGATTGATTTCGATTCCCCATCCCGGAGCTTCCGGAATTTGCACTTTACCGTCTTTTACCGCCAATGCGGGTTCGTAGATCTCATATTGCCATGGATAATATTCCGGCCCTTCAATGGAAAATTCGACATACGGCCCGGCGTTTTCCAAAGCTCCCATTAAGTGGAGCGTGAAAACAGTGACCAGGGAGAGGTTGGCTGAGTGAGGTGTGCAGGGGATTCCGGCTTGAAGAGCCATTTCTGCGACCTTGAGGGTTCGTGTCAGTCCGCCAATGTAGCACACATCCGGTTGGACTACATCAACAGCACGCATTTCGATCATTCTTTTCCAGGTGAACAGATCACAATCCTGCTCACCACCGGTTACATCAAGTTTAAGCGCATCCGTGACCTGCTTGGTCCACTCCAGTTCCCAGTAGGGACACGGTTCTTCAAAATGACAAATGGCCTGTTCTTCTAACAATTGTCCCACCTTAATTGCCCGATCTGGAGTGTAAGCACTGTTTCCGTCAACGAGTAACGCAACATCTACTCCAAGTGCTTTGCGGATTTCCGGAACGATTTCTTCGGTACGTCCGGGCCACTCATCTTCATCGTGTCCACATTCCTTGCCAACACGAAACTTGAAAGCATCGTAGCCAAATTCGTCTCTCAAACGCAAAAACCGTTCTGCTTCAGCTTGCGGAGTTATGTCACGTTTCATACTGGAAGCATAAACCCTTAACGGTCTTGGTGTTCCGCCCAGCAGTTCGCAAACGCTTTTGTTTTCCAGTTTTCCGCGCAAATCCCAGAGACCGGTATCGAGTCCGGCGAGTGCACGGCGCAAATATGAACCCGGGAATTTGTGTTCGCGTTCAGGAATTTCCTGAACCAGTTTTTCAATGTCCAGGGCATCCGCACCCAGTGCATACGGCGCAATCTGGCGATGCACCAACAAGGCAGTAATATCTGCATTGTAAGGTGAAACCTGCCCCCAGCCCTCTGAACCATCTTTTGTACGTACACGTATCAACCCGACATATTCATTACTGAAGGTCTCGATGCTCTGGATTTTCAAATTGTGTGAATTCATGGAATAAAATAAATTCTGAAGACTGTTTTCATTGCTTATTGCATTTCACCATACCTCAAGAGGAACCGCTAAAATTATCCGCAATCAAACAGATCATTTCGAAGAGTACGGCATTGGCAACATGCTGTTTACTTTTTTCAGTATTTTTCAATAAAATCCAATTACGGACAAAATATTTTTCCCCAATTGCAACGACGAATGCATCAATAATTAGCTTTGAAATATGATTAATGTACGTTTTGTACCTTTAAAAAGGTGTATTGCGGGATCAAAAAACGATTACATTGCGGAGCGCGTTCCCTTGACTCACATCGGAAATGGCTTCATTGATTTGTTCCAAGGGGTAACGTCCGGAAATGAGTTCGTCCAGTTTGAGCCGTCCCTGCTGATAGAGTGAAATGTACCAGGGAATATCGGTTTCCAGCCGAGTAGAACCCATTTTACTGCCAAGAAGACGTTGCTCGACTGAAGCAAATTTGCATGAATCGAATTCAATCTTCACTCCATTTGCCGTCATTCCCACTACAACCAGAGTTCCACCTCTGCCCAGCAATTTAAAACCCTGTTCAATCGCACTCTTGGCACCAACTGTAACAAACACATAATCGGCTCCGCGTCCACCAGTCAAACCATAAACAGCTTTTGTAGCCTTTTGCTGACTTACATTTACTGTGTGTGTTGCTCCAAAATTCCGGGCCGCTTCCAGCTTTGCATCAGATAGATCCAGAGCAATGATTTTTTCAGCACCGGTTACGGCAGCACCTTGAACACTGTTGAGTCCGACCCCACCGGTTCCTAAGATAACCACGCTACATCCGGTGGGAATTTGCGCAGTATTTACTACTGCGCCGAATCCGGTGATGACGCCACAACTTAAAACGGATGCGCTGTCCAGTGGAATATCCTCGGGAATCGGAGCTAATTGTGAAACATCAACCACCACTGATTCGGCAAAAGCACCGGTTCTAAGTCCCTGCGCAATCGGCTTTCCGTCAGCCGTCCGCAGCGGAAATTGCTCATCCAGAGGAAAAACGGTTTCGCATCGAACCCTGTTGCCCTGAGTGCAATAGTAGCAGGTGCCACACGAGCGAATCAATGTCACCAAAACATGATCGCCTGGCTGAAAGCTTTTTACTCCATGACCCACACTTTCCACAATTCCAGCGGCTTCGTGTCCATAAACAGCAGGGAGATCTCCGCCCCATGCTCCTTCGGTGTACAGAATATCGCTGTGGCAAATGGCACAGGCAGCAAGTTTTACCTGTACTTCTCCGGTTTCCGGCGGCAGGAGCTTAACTTCCTCAATTACCAGTGGTTTACCAAATTCATAACAAACGGCTGCTTTCATTTTTCATTGTCCTTTCCAAACAGGATTTCGTTTTTCTGCAAAAGCTTTTGCACCTTCCTTTAAGTCATCGGAACGGTTTACCGCTTCAACCGCAGAACAAGCATCGTGGACTGTAAAGGCTTCGTTTTCCGAAACCATTTCTGTCATTCGTAATACTTGTTTAATCGCCGGATAAAGCAACGGCGGCCCGTCTGCAAGGGCTTCTGCGATTTCACGGGCTTTGTACAGTCCCTGACCTTTGGGAACGATGTGATTGACCAGTCCCCAGTGTTTAGCTTCTTCGGAATCCATCCAGCGTCCGGTCATCATCAGTTCGACGGCGACATGATACGGAATACGCCGTCGTAATTTTACCACTCCGCAATCGGGAAGCACCCCGACCTTGATTTCCGGCAGGGCGAAAGTTGCGTGTTCTTCAGCAACGATAATATCACAACCCAGCATGACTTCAAAACCGCCTCCGCAGGCAATGCCGTTGACCGCGCAAATTACAGGTTTGTTGAAATTACGCGGATAATTCAAGCCACCAAAACCTCCGGAACCATAATCAGAATCTGAAGCTTCACCGGATTCTGCTACATTCTTCAAGTCCCAACCGGCACAAAAAAACTTTTCTCCTTTACCTGTGAGAACGGCGAAACGCTGTTCCGGATTGTCCCGGAAGGCTTCCCACATCCCGTTGAGTTCACGACTGTCTGCTGCACTGATTACATTGGCTTTGCCTTTGGAAAGTGTTATTTCCAAAATCGGTCCGCGATGAGTTAGAGTAAACGGTGCTTCGGCCATAAGGTCTCCTTTATTAATTTGAGTTTCTTGTTTGGCAGGTTCTTTACTGCACTACCACTTCTTCTCCGGAAACTTCCGGTTCATCATCTGTCATTTGTGCCGGAAATCCGGAAGCCAGGATTTGTGTTTCACAAGCATCTTCTAAGCGGCGGATAATGTTTGACGACCATTCACGGGATCCGTAACGCTGTTCTCCATCCTTGAAAATGTCAATCAGGAGCGGGGATACTTCCAATGGAACTCCGGCGCGCTCTGCAATGGATTGAAAGAGGCTGATGTCTTTGAGGACTAAATCCATTGTGAAGTTGATGTCCCGGCTGCCGTTGAGAATCACCTGACTTTCGGTCTCGTGGACAAAAGAATTTCCGGAGGAAATTCGGATTGCTTCATATGTTGTGCTGAGATCCATTCCTGCCATTTTTGCTGTTGTCAGTGCTTCGCAAAGTGTGACGAGGTTCGCCGTTGCCAGATAATTTGTCAGTACCTTCAGTACAGAAGCAGAACCTAGTGCTCCGGTGTGCAAAATATTCCGTCCCAATACCTTCAGCACAGGCAGGATTTTTTCAAAACTGGAACGTTCGCCGCCAGCGAAAATTGAGATATTGCCTGTTTCTGCACGATGGCATCCTCCGGAAACCGGACAGTCCAGCGCTTCGCCTCCTAATTCCTGAACCCTTGTTCCCAGCCGTTTGACTTCTACCTCGTCTGTTGTACTCATTTCCGCCCAAATCTTTCCAGAAGAAAGTCCGGCAAGAATCCCGTCCTCTGCTTCCATAACGACTGCACTTGCAGTCGGATTAGGTAAACAGGTGATTAGTAAATCTGTAGCTTCGGCCATCTGTTTTGGTGATTCACCCCATTTGGCACCGCCATCCAAAATAATTTGGGCAAGTTCACCGTTCAGATCGCGTACCGTTAAATCAAAACCGTTGCGTAAAAGACTTCCCGCCAGCTTTCCTCCAACGTTGCCAAGTCCGATAAAACCGATTTTCATAAACTATTTTTTTCTTATCTAATGGTTAGCTTTCTACTCTTTTCAAGAGCTTTAAATCTCTTTTTGAAAAAAGAGCCATCATTTTTTTCATTCAATCCGACCAAAGAAAGCCATTCGTGCCAGTTCTGAAAGCATTATTCCAGGTTCGGTATTGAAATTCAGCGTTACAAGAATCCGGGCGTGTTCGCTGACAACTGGAGCCACTCGATGCAGAGAGTTTCTGCCACGAAAGAGGACAAGCGCGCCATCACCCATTGCCAGAGTTTTAGGCTGAAGTTTTCCCTTGATCACTGCTTCTGTATCAGCAAACGCCGAATCGCCTTTTTCGCTGTTACGCACCTTTTCCCGATACTCAAACTCTCCACCTTGCCCAGGAGACTGAAGCATCAAAGTTACTGCAAAGGATGCGTTGTCGAAGTGCCATCCCAGTTGCTGACCTTGCTCATAATAATTAATATTTATGGAAGAAAGTGTATCTGCATAAGGAAAGACCGGCTCTCCCAAAACCTGTTTCAAAAAATTTCTGAAATCAGGCCATTCATAAAGCGTCCTTAACAGAGAGTTCTCCGGAACCTGATCATGCGTGATACAACCCTTGTCACTGACCTGTTCTAAATTACGTATGTGTTCAGCGGGAAAGTCAGGGTCCGGATCCAGCAGGTAGGCGTTGTGATTCTGGTGACAAAAATACGCCAACGGCCTCACCTCGCGGGCTTCGTTTTGCAGAAATTCCACTGTATCAGAGTTAAGGAAATCTTCCATCACCAAAGCACCTGTGCTGTCCAACTGATCTTTGCAACTTTTCGAGTAGTCGGATTCCTGAATTGGATGCTGCTCTAGATTAATAATATTTTCAGGATTCATTTTTTATCATATATTTACAAAATAAAACTAGATGATAAAGCAGACAGGTATTTTAGAAAAATTATTGATTAAATACCACATTTACTTAAGAACTAACCCGAACCACCAATTTACCAAAGTTTTTGCCCTCCAGAAGTCCCATGAAAGCTTCCGGAGCGTTTTCAAGACCCTCCACAATATCTTCACGATAACTTAGTTTTCCTTCCTTAATCCATTTGGCAAGCTCTGTCAGGGCTTCTTTTTCCTGACTGGCAAAATCCCAGACGATGAAGCCACGAAAAGTCAGACGTTTGACCAGAATATCCCGCATCAGCAACGGTGTTAAATTTGGCCCCGGCGGCAGTTCTGTGGCATTGTAATGCGAGATCATTCCGCAAACAGGAATGCGCGCAAAGTCATTCAGCAAGGGCAAAACTTTTTGAAATACTTTGCCGCCGACATTTTCAAAATAAACATCAATTCCTTCAGCACAAGCAGTTTTTAGTGCTTCAGCAAAGTCCGGGCTGTTGTGATTGACACAGTCATCAAAGCCGAGTTTCTCTGTGACAAATTTACACTTTTCCGCAGAACCTGCAATTCCAACTGTTTGCGCGCCTTTTATGCGTGCGATCTGTCCAACAACCGAACCGACTGCTCCGGACGCGGCGGCCACAACCACTGTTTCACCTTTTTTGGGCTGTCCAATGTTGAGTAGACCGGTGTAGGCAGTGACGCCCGGCATGCCCAAAACTCCGGTTGCAGTGGAAATTGGTGCAAGCTGAGGATCAATTTTTCTCAACGCTTTACCCTCCGATGCCCAATAATCCTGCCAGCCCCCTGAACCGAAGACAATGTCGCCTTCGTGAAAATTGGAGCTTCGGGATTCAAGCACCTGCCCAACTGTGCCTCCGGTCATCACCTCTTTTATTTCCAATGGTGCGGCATAAGATTTGCCATCATTCATGCGTCCCCGCATATACGGATCAAGAGACAAAAAAATGGTTTTACATAAAACCTGTCCCTCTTCCGGAACAGGAACAGAAGCATCAACTAAACTAAAATCAGCAGGCTGCGGTTTTCCGCTTGGACGCTTTGCTAAGATAATTTGATGGTTTATTTTGTTTGACATATTGACCTGTTTTAAGGATTTAAAAAGATTTAATGTTTGCGAATTGTTTTACAGAAATGCACAAAATACTCTGAGACACTTCCCGGTCTGATGTTTTAACCCTAAAGAATACACAGTCTATCTCCTCATCTCAAGATTGTCTTAGCCACTGATCCGCATACCACTTAGCAAAGGAAGCGACATTCGCTTCCAGGTGCGGCTGAAATCGTCCCTGACGAGCATCGGAAGAAGCGAGCCCACGCTGTTGGTTTACCAATGCCGGAATATCTTCTTCGATCCCGGCATCAAAACGTTGATAATAAGCAGCTATTTTTTCCTCGAAGTCTGGAAGTGACGCGGTTTCCGGCGGAACACAAATGCTCTGGTAAACTTGACAGCAATCCGCGCCGAGTGGATAGGCTTCATAAATCCAGAGAACGTCCATACCGGCCGCAAAGGTCATGTTTGGAAATACCCAGGTGTATTGGACACCGAAAGCGGCACGACCTTGGAGATTCCTCATTCTTGGCAGGGGTTGTTCTTCGGAATCCTGTAACAGTCCGCCGGTGCTTTCTGTGTTTCCAAACTGACTGGCAAAGGCTCCGGTCACTTTGTCGGCTGGAGTTGGGAAATTGTAAATTTCATCAAGTGAATCCGGATGCACAAATGGCAAATGGTAGTATTCATTGAATACATCCAGAAAGGCTTTCCAGTTGCAGTCAACAGTCAACGATCTTCGCCGAGTTGTCACCAGTGATTCAATGGGCCACGGAGCATGAATTTCTGCAAAATCACCAAGGTAATCATCAAGATCGGGCGCAGAAGGATCGAGACAGACGAAGGCAAAACCAAGCCGCTCCTCGGCATGATAACTGATCAGTCCATAATCTGACCTCTCAAAACCGGAAACCTTATTCATGTGCGGCGCTCCGGAGAGCGAGCCATCGAGTTTGTAAGTCCAAGCGTGAAACGGACAGCGTATATGTTTACAGTTGCCGTCATCGTTCAAAAGACGGGCGCCTCGGTGGCGGCAAGTGTTGGCAAAAGCCCTCAAAATTCCATCATGATCCCGTAGTACAATGACGGGTTTTCCGCCAAGATTCATCGTTTCATAATCTCCGGAGACTGCAAAACGATCTGCACGCCCTAACCCTATCCAGTTGTGTTGAAAAATTTTTTCGAGTTCCTCCTGCAAAAGTTCTTCCGAAGTGTAGCATTCCGGTGGAATCGAAAAGGCTTGTTCTGCCGGTAGTTGGCAGCTGGCAAGTTGTTCACGCAGGGATTTCAATTGAGCAACCATTGAGTGAACCCTCCAATGGGGTTGTTGGTTTTCAACTCTTGAACAGTTGAGTTCATGGGGGGATTAATTATGAAATGGAGTGTGGATTTTGTTCACTTGGTATCATAAACCTTATGTTTAAGTCGTTCCACTTCAGCTTGGAAAGTAATCATTTCCGGAGCAAAATTTTCCGTACAAAGTGGTTCCGGACGAAAATTACCATAGCGATCTTTTCCACGTACCAAAGTGGCTGATTCAAGGTCAGTGTGTTTCTGTTGAGTTCGTGGTGTGAGATATTGCAGGGAAAGCCCTATGCGGCGGTCGTTAGTGGTATTCGGATGTGAGGCGTGAGCGACCCAGCCATGATGAAACGATACTTGTCCGGGTTGAAGTTCAACGCTGATTGTTTGTTCTTCGTCAATTTTAATACTTAATTCCTGCCCCCGGTGAAGGATATTATTTTCTCCAAAAGTATCTTGATGTTCATATTTTCCTTCACGATGTGAGCCGGGAAACATTTTCATACACCCGTTTTCAGTCTTCACTTCCGAAAGTGCAACCCAGGCGGTCACAAGTTCTTCTCCATCCAATCCCCAATATGTTAAATCCTGATGCCATGAAACATACTTTTTGTTTTTAGGTTCTTTGATAACGTAAGCTGAATCCCAAAGCAAAATATCCGGCCCCAGTAGGCTTTCTACAGCATCCAACAGTACCGGATTCTGCGCTATATCTACAGCCGATTTCATCAATAAATAAGGTTTGGTTCGGTAGTGCATCGGCCCGTGTTTCGCCTCCAGATTTTCTAATTGCTCTCTGTGGTCGGCGGCTTCTTCTGCTGAAAAAATTCTCAGGGGAAAGAAAAAACCGTCCCGTCGATATTGTTCTTGATCTGCTTGGCTGAGTTGATGGTTCATATCGTTTTTTTCGGCTGAGTCAGTTTTCCTTCATCAATCGAAGTGGTTCCACGGCTCGCTGATAACACGCCCAACCATTGGTTCAAAATGCTCTAAAGGCAAGGTGTCGTAATCCGGATCAAATGAACATTGATCCCATTGGGAACAGAAATCAACACACGCTTGATAAAACTGGTGATCCTTGAAATTATCCCGGATGTTGCGGTCTTTATTGATGTGATGAAAATAGTAGTAACCTTGAAACAGGCCGTGATGTTTGAGTACCCAATAATTGCGTTCACTGATGTAAGGTTGAAGAATGGCGGCGGCGACTTGACTGTGATTGTCCGGAGCTAAAACATCACCGATATCATGCAGCAAAGCACAGACAATGGTTTCTTCATCCGAACCATCCCGTTCTGCGCGAGTGGCCGTTTGTAGAGAATGCTGATAGCGGTCGATTTGATAGCCCAAACGATCTCCCTGCATTCGCTTGAGCAATCCCAATAGCATCTCCGGAATCCCATCGATGCATTGAATATAAAGCGGCTCGAGGAAAGCATATTCCTCCTTTGTGCCGTCTTCCATTTTTGTGAAGCTGACTGTTTCCATAAATTCCTCCGGAACTATTATTGTAGGGATGTATTACCGATTTTTCTCAATCTGCGTTGAATTACAGTTAAGTGGTTGCGAATGTTATCGTGTTCAAAGTAAGCATCCTGCAAATGTCGTTTGGCATTTGCTACAAATTCTTTGCGAGCATGTAACACTCGATGCCCAGCAACGAGCAATATTTGCCCTCCTTCCAAACGAAAAATTGCTTTTGCCTTATCACTGGTAATACGGGAAGAAAACTCATGGTAAGCGCTATAAAACTCATTGAGCCCGGTTCGTACCGGATTCATTGGTTGCATAGTTTGATTGGAATAACGCACTCCGGCAATCTGTCCGCCTGTATCCAATTGAATGATAGGTTGAGTGGCAAAAGTTTCGTTGTTGTCATCAAAAATCCTGAATGGAACCGGAGTATAGCATAAACTATCAAACCAGTTTGGATGAGCGTTACGGAATTGGGTTGCGACAGCAAATCCATCCACAATAATCGACTCTCCATGTTCCGTTTCATTGACAAGCATGTGCAGAGCTTGAACACTCGGAGGCCAGGAATAACTAGGCAAATCGGTATGTGGGGGCAGTTCTAAGTTCGTACTGGCAACATTGTAACCTCTACAATCCACCACAACATTATGAATCCTTCCGAAAACTGTTTCTCGCAACGGCCCCAACATCGGCGCTAGATTTTCCAGACATTCTTTCGTTGGAGCGTTGGTCAGTAAAATAGTACCTGTGCTCAGAAAATTTTCAATCGCATCGACAGCAATGCTATCGTTATGTGTAAACTTTCCGTAGTCAAATTGCTGAGGACGAAACTCACTGCTCCAAAGCCGCAGATGAGTTGTTTGGGGAATCGTTAAAGCGCGAATAGCCGACCCGTCATAGACAGACCTGTGTCCGTCAGGCCAAAGAAGATGCAGTTCATCTTCAATCAGATCGACAGTTTCTGGCATCAAGTTAACATCAACTTGGGCCAATTGAAACAACTTCTCTGTTGTTTGAGTGTTTCGACACAGATCGCAAGCACAATTATCTCGCAACCACAAATTCGGAAGCAGGGTAGTCTCTCCGTTTTTCCAAGTGATTTCAACAGATTCATCTTTTTTGATCATGATTCTTAGTCCGAAATATCATTTTGAAGTGATTCGATCCATGTTAAAAAGTTTACAAGCGATAAGTCGGTTCTTTTTCGTCAAGAATAGCCTTTAGTTCTTCAAAATATATATGACTGAAATCCGGATAATTCTCCAATTGCCCAGCGGTTTTTTCTGCAATCTCATCAGAAAGCAAGCGTAGCGGCTGTCCTGTCCAGAGTGCTTTGATGTAAGTTTCCGCGGCCCGTTCAAAATAATAAAGCCGATTGAAGGTGTCGGCCACATTTGAGCCGATAACAAGTACACCATGATTGCCCATAATCATGACTTTGATCTTAGGATCGTTGAGCATTTCAGCACACCGCTCTCCCTCCTTCTCAAAAGCCAGTCCACCGTATTCCTCGTCTATCACGTAACGCTTGTAAAATATGGCCGAATTTTGGTCGATTGGTGGTAAGTTGCTGTCTGCGAGACTTGCCAAAACGGTGGCGTAAATCGGATGAACGTGCATCACACAACGAGCATGCGGGCAATGGTGGTGAATGGAACCATGAAGTCCCCAGGCAGTCACATCCGGAGCATCAGGATGTTTAAAATCAGGTGGTTCTTTGGTATCGAGCAACAAAATATCACTTGCTTTGATGCGGCTGAAATGCTGTTTCGGGTTGAGGAGAAAACGGCTCCCCTCTTCGTTGACAGCTAATGAAAAATGATTCGCGATTGCTTCATGCATTCCCATTCGAACCGTCCACCGGAAAGCACAGGCTAAATCAATGCGTTCGTTTTCATAGTTAAAACTGGATTGAGTAGTTACCGATTTGTGGTCTGGAAGATTGTCGCGTTTCATAATTTTCACTTCTTTTTTTTAAGTTCCTGAAAACCTTTTCCTGCATAATCAGGAATGTCTAAATTCTGATGCCCATTCCAAATTTCTGCAAGTTTTTCGTAAAGAATTTTTCCAAATGGACAAGCTTTCTTTTTGTTGGTATTGACATGCAACAGCATGTGTTCAGCTGTGGCCAGAACATCACCGGAAGGAGGATGAAACATTTCATGAACAATCCGGAAGCGTTTTTCGTCAAAACCGAGTAATTGCGATTTAACAGAAAGCGGTTCGCCGCCAGCGACTTCACAAACATGCCGGATGTGCGTTTCCACTGTATAAACTGAAAAACCCTGTTTGCGATAATTTTCATCCATGCCAATAAAATTCAAAAAAGCATCGGTTGTATCACCAAAAACTTGCAGATAACGGCTTTCGGTCATGTGACCATTGTAATCCAGCCAGTCCGGGCGAACTTTGGAATCATGCAAACATAGCGGTTCTGAAAAATCCGGATCGCTGGCAACAATTCCGGAATGCGCTTTTTCGTAGAGACGTTCTTCATATTCTTTTAGGATAATACCCGCACCCCAGTCGTTTAATTTCAGGCACTGCATAATTGCCACCAGATTTTCGTCGCGGATGCGCTCCAATTCACGGATGGAGTATTTACCGGATTGTGCGTCGGACTGAGCCACAATTTTCTCAATCAATTCTTCATTCAGTTCCGGAACATCCGTCAACTTGGTCCAGGGCCAGCTCAATGTGGGTCCAAATTGCGAAATAAAATGACGCATTCCGGCTTCACCTCCAGCAACACGATATGTTTCGAACAACCCCATTTGCGCCCAGCGCAGACCAAAACCATAACGAATCGCATCATCCAGTTCTTCAGTAGTCACCACATCATCACGAATCAACCATAGTCCCTCACGCCATACTGCTTCCTGCAAACGGTCAGCAATGAAGGCGTCAATTTCTTTGCGCAAAATCAAAGGTTTCATGCCAATGTTTCGATAAAATTCTGCGGCAGATTGTTTGGCTGCATCGGAAGTTTTATCGCCTCCGCAGATTTCAACAAGCGGCAAAAGATAAACAGGATTGAAGGGATGGCCGACCATGAAACGCTCTGGATGCCTCATTTTGGTTTGCAGGGTGGTTGGTTTTATTCCGGAAGTGGAGGAACAGATCAGTGCAGATTCAGGAGCAAATTGAGAAATTTCGTTTATAATCGAACGTTTGAAGTCCGGATTTTCCGGAACACTTTCCTGAACAAACTGAACGTTCTTCACCGCTTTTTCTATGGAATCCACAAATTCAATTTTACCCTGCTTCACCAACGGAGCCATTGTTAGTTTTGAATAGGCCAGTTCCGCATTTGCGAGCATTTCCTTTAGAGTTCGTTCTGCAGTGTCAGAGGGATCAAAGACTTTCACATCAACTCCGTTTAATACCAGTCTCGCGCCCCATCCACTGCCGATGACACCACCACCGACAAGTCCCGTTTTTTTAATTAACTTACTCATTCATTCTCTGTCAAATAGATTTTCATTGGTTCTAAAAAACTTTCTTCGTACTTGCGGAAAGTGCGGGAATGTAACTCCGGTCATTACCAAAATGGCCCCGATTGCTTTGATCAAAGTAATTTCTTCTCCAAGAAAAATTGCCGCAAATAAAAATCCAAAAGGAATGATCATAACGAGTAATAAACTCGCTATTCCTATCGGGAGATGGCGCATGGCTTGATTATAGAGGAAGAAAGGAATGGCCATCGAAAAAATCAAAAACAACAAAGTCATCATTGTTCCGGAAGAAGCTTGAATCGGAAGTTCAGTGTCTCCAAACAATATTAAATAGAAGAACAAAACAACCGAGGCAGAAATCATCTGACTGGAAGTGACTTGGATCGCCGGTATTTCAGTTTTCATTATTTTCCTTGTCAGTAATTGACTTACAGTTATTAAACAAAAAACTGACAGCAAAAGTGAATTGCCCCAAACAGTATCTGCTCCATTAAACGCTTCCCCGGAAAAATATATGACAATTCCAGAAAAAGCAAGAGTGCCACCTAACCAGACTGAAGACCGGAGTTCTTCCTTAAAAACAACCCGCCCAAGCACTGACTGAGAGAAGGGCATCAATGCCAAAATGAGTACCGTGTTTGTAGCACTCAATACTGTTAGTGAAGTCACAAATAGCAGAGAAGTCAAGCCGGGATCTAGCACACCCAGCAAAAATGGTCTCCAGCCAATTTCTTTAGGACGGAAACGGTACCCCATAAAAAAAGAAACCAGCAACATAATAAATGCCGCAAAAACCGCTCTCATAAAAACAAGTTGTGGAACCGCAATTTCCTCAAGTGCCAATTTGATGGCGGCAGGATTCAGCGACCATAAAAGACAGGCAGCAATAATAGAGGTATAAGCACGAATTAACATCACAAACTCCAAAGATAGATTAGGTATGTTTATTAATAAACAAATTAAAATAATGGTAAATAAATTAAAGTAATATTACACTTGCATCTATTTTGTATTTGTTTTACAAGAGAAAAGTCTTTTTTACAATTGATTATTTTTCATCATTAAGATTAGTTTAGATTATGAATAATTTTTCAGGACTGCCCTCACTGAATTATTTACACACATTTGAATCCGTCGCCAGACATTTGAGTTTCACCAATGCAGCCAAAGAGCTTTGCGTCACACAAGCAGCGGTGAGCCACCAAATCAGGGCTTTGGAAGAGCATCTCGGCGTCAGATTGTTTCTTCGGGAAAAACGTAAAGTACTTCTTTCTGAGGAAGGACTAAAATTATTACCGTCTGTAGTCAGTGGATTACAGGGCATTGCAGACAGTTTAGAAAACATTCACAATTATGATTCGGAGGACACCCTAGTGGTCGGCGTGGGCTCGTCTTTTTCCGCTAACTGGCTGGTGCATCGACTCGGAACATTTTATCAACAATATCCGGAAGTTAATCTCCATTTGAAAATTTCAAACAATGATCCTGATTTTGCTGCTGATGAAACGGACATGGCAGTAGTGTGGGGCAAAGGAGATTGGGAGGGGCTTATGTGTGAACAGTTGATGGTTGTTGAATTCACACCTGTCTGCAGTCCGGAACTGCTGAAAAATTCCCAACTGCTGAGAACTCCGGAGGATCTCATTCACTACCCTTTGCTCGATGATTCAGATTATGAAAGTTGGCAGGAATGGCTGGAAGAGGCTGGTATTCCTGAACGAAAATATAAACGACGGATGGTTATCAGGGATTCCAATGTACTTATCCGCTCTGCACTGGATGGACACGGGATTGCGCTCTGCGCAGTGGGAATTGTACAGGAATATTTGGATTCCGGCCGGCTTGTGCGTCCCTTTGATCTTTCAATTACCGGAGGTGGTTTTTACTTTCTTGTCTATCCAGAAAAAGCTTTGAGAAAACCATTGGTGCGTTTATTCAAAGACTGGCTGATCAGTGAGGTCACAAAAATTGAATTTCAGGAAACATCTCAAAAGTCTTTTAAGGTATGCAAATAGAATTGCAGGAATGGATCGGCCTCAGTCCGGCAATGTTTCTCTATGCTGTGGTCGCCATTGGCGTTGCGGCTTTCATTCGAGGATACAGTGGTTTCGGTTTTTCGGCCCTGACCGTAACCAGTTTATCACTGATTTTACCGCCTGCAGAAGTAGTACCTTCAGCATTCATGCTTGAAATCGCAGCCAGCATTTACATGCTGCCCCTGGTTTGGCGAACTGTTAACTGGAAGGTTTTGCGCTGGTTGCTTTTAGGAGTAGTACTGGGGACTCCTTTTGGAATTACAGTTCTAACAACTGTTCCACAGAATCCAATGCGGCTGCTCATTTCAGTAATAGTACTGGCGGCAAGCCTGCTGCTTTGGAAAAAATCACAGACTAGCCAAACTGTAAATCGAGGTTGGACTTTTGGAGTTGGTTGTATTTCAGGACTGATCAATGGAGCCGCAGCGATTGGAGGGCTGCCGGTTGTTTTGTTTTTCCTATACATTTCAGCCGGATCCGCGTCAACTCGGGCTTCAATGGTTGCCTACCTTTTTATCACCGATCTCTACGCAGTTTTCCTCCCAGGTAGCCAACAGCTGATTTCAACCGAATTATTGGGACGCACAGTTCTGTTGTTAATTCCACTGTTTCTTGGTATTTACATAGGACACCGCAGTTTTGTAAAAACATCTCCTGAATCATTTCGTAAATTTGTCCTCAGTTTATTGATTGTGTTGTCATTGGCAGGAATGATACGTGGTATTCTGCTTTAACTGCTTATTTTTGAAGTAATGCTTCACACTTGTGGTTTAAATAAAAGATTTAAAATACTAAATCCTTTACTATTTACACAAGTTCGTTTCAGGTTCGTATGAAAATAAAAACCGAATTCCAGCACAAAATACAAACTATAAAACACATTTGGATTCCCATGCTGGACGGCTGCCGTTTGGCCGCCAGAATCTGGCTTCCGGAAAATGCGGAACAACAACCTGTACCGGCAATTTTAGAATACATTCCGTATCGAAAAAATGACGGGACTGCTCTGCGTGATTCTCTCTATCATCCGTATTTTGCTGGACACGGATATGCTGCTATGAGGGTTGATATGCGCGGCAGTGGGGACTCTGAGGGAGTAATGCTGGATGAATACCTGCAACAGGAACTGGACGACGCGGTTTCTGTAATCGCCTGGCTTGCCCAGCAGCCCTGGTGTGACGGGTCCGTCGGCATGATGGGCAAATCATGGGGCGGTTTCAATTCATTGCAAGTCGCAGCATTGCAGCCTCCGGAACTGAAAGCAATCATCACGGTTTGCTCTAGCGATGACCGTTACGCCGACGATGTGCATTACAAAGGCGGCTGCGTCCTGACTACCGATATGCTCGGTTGGTCTACAACCATGCTTGCCTGGAATGCCCGTCCACCTGATCCGGATGTACTGGGAGAAAATTGGAGGAAAAGCTGGCTCGAACGTTTGGAGCAAACACCACTGTTGGTGCGGCAATGGCTCAACCATCCGCACCGTGACGATTATTGGAAACATGGTTCGATTAGAGAGGATTTTTCAAAGGTGCAGTGTGCGGTGTATGCGGTTGGCGGTTGGGCTGACCCGTATAGCAATGCAATTCCGCGAATGCTTTCCGGACTTACCTGTCCACGTAAAGCGCTGATTGGACCTTGGGCGCACGAGTATCCGCAACGAGCTTTACCAGGTCCACAAATCGGTTTTGTACAGGAGTGTTTGCGCTGGTGGGATTATTGGCTCAAGGATATTGAAAACGGAATTATGGAAGAGCCACAGCTGCGGGCTTGGATGCCGGATAGTATTGCTCCCAGCACACATTATAAAGAGCGTCCCGGACGTTGGGTGGCCGAAGTAAAATGGCCTCCGAAAAACGACGAATCTCAAACCTGGTATTTAAATCGAAACGGCTTGAATCAAAATGCGGAAACGGACAAACCTATGCTTTTCCCAACCTCACAAACTGTGGGATTAAATGCCGGAGTGTGGTTTCCTATGGGTGCCACTGGAGAGTTTCCCGGTGATCAGCGTTCAGCAGATTCCGGATCGTTGTGCTTCACTTCGGAAGCCTTTTCCGATGGGATGGAAATTTTGGGAAATCCTAAAGCTACGGTCACGCTTTCTGCCGATCAGACTGAAGCATTACTTGCTGCACGTCTGTGTGATATTGCGCCGGATGGTTCGTCACTACTGGTGAGTTGGGGCTTACTCAATTTGACTCACCGTAACGGACACGAAAATCCGGAAGTATTGGATCCTGGCGAAAAATTCACCGCAAAGGTTCAGCTCAATGCCTGTGCACATGCTCTCAAACCAGGGCACCGCTGGCGGCTGTCTCTTTCCTCTGCGTACTTCCCTCATGCCTGGCCCAGTTCGAAAATAACCAAACTAAAAATTTTTCCGGGCATTGAAACTTATCTCAACCTTCCGTTCAGAAAAATCCATCAGGAAGATACACAGCTTGCTGAGTTTTTAGAGCCGGAATGTTCTCAGCCATTGGCTACAGAAGAAATTAGAACTGCCAGCCGCAAAAGAACTATAGAGCATGAGGTAATTGAAGACAGTTTCACTCTCACTCACAGAGTGGACAATGGACGCTTTCGTTTCGTAGAAGACGGGCTGGAAACTGAAGATCTTAGTTGTGATTCCCTTTCTATAAATGAAGACAAACCTCTTTCTTTGAAAGTATGCTGTGAACGTACAGCGGGGATCGGGCGTGGTGACTGGCAAACCCGCGTAGAAGCATCTGGTACAATGACTGCTACATCCGAAAATTTTCATGTCACTTCCAGGCTGGAAGTTTTTGAAGGCGATCAGCGTTTCTTTTTCCGCACCTGGGATTTTAAAGTTCCGAGAGAAGGGGGTTTGAAGTTTTAGTGAGCATTCTCTCTTTTATGTTGACAAGCTGGTTTTTATGCATTACGGTGTGACTTGATTTCAAATTCATAGCGTATTTGGAAATTTTATTATTTTGAAACGCTCTGTGTCTAAACTAACGAATTGACGTCATTGTTAATGAATAACACTGATTAGCAATTCTTCATTAAAAAGGTACAAATGGATAGTAAAATAGACCACATCAAGGAACAACTAATGTCCGGCAGGATCACTAGACGTGAATTTGCACAGCGTTTAATGGTGCTGGGTATTGCAGGAACTAGTGCAGGAACTTTACTGACATGGGCAGAGCGCAACGCTTTCGCTGCATCTCCCAAGCGTGGAGGACGTTTACGCGCCGGAATTGCTCATGGCTCCACCACCGATACGCTGGACCCGGCTACCTATGAAAACGGTTACATGAGTAAGATCAATTATGCCATCCATAACCATCTTGGTGAAGTAGATCATACTGGAAGCATGGCTCCGGAATTGGCGGAAAGTTGGGATCCTCAGAATGGTGCGAAAACCTGGGTTTTTAACTTGCGCCGGGGAGTGGAGTTCCACAACGGCAAAACGCTGGATTCCGAGGACGTGATCGCTTCGTTTCAGCACCACATGGGTGAAACAAAGTCCCCAGCGAAATCACTGCTGAAGCAAGTTAAAAGCATTCGTAAGGACGGTAAGTATACGGTTGTTTTTGAATTGTCTGGGGGTAATGCCGATTTCCCTTTTGTAGCTTCAGATTATCATATCGCGATAAAACAAGCTTGGGATGGTGGAAAAATCAGTCCAAATGACGGTATAGGTACAGGTCCCTATGTCCTTAAGGATATGGAGATGGGAGTGCGATTCTTTGGAACACGCAACCCCAATTATTTCAAGCAGAACCGTGGTTGGTTTGACGAACTGGAAATGCTCTCCATCGTTGATCCTACTGCCCGGAGCAATGCCTTAACTACCGGAGAAGTTGATGTCATCGATCGTGTCGATTTAAAAACCGCCCACCTGCTTGCACGCAAGAGTGGAATCAAGGTTGAAGAAACGACCGGTACAAAGCACTATACCTTCCCGATGCGCACGGACACTTCGCCCTTTGACGACAACAACGTCCGCCTCGCGCTCAAGCACGCTGTAAACCGTGATGAGATCGTGGAAAAAGTGCTGTTCGGACATGGGGTTGTCGGGAACGATCATCCAATTGCCCCCTCCCAACCGTTCCACGCAGCTACTTTGGCACAACGCACATACGATCCGGACAAAGCCCGTTTTTACGCAAAAAAAGCCGGAGGTATCAAGGTGAAGCTTTCTGCGGCTGACGCGGCTTTTCCTGGAGCAGTCGATGCTGCAGTTCTATACAAAGAACATGCTGCTGCTGCTGGAATCGAAATTGAGGTGGTGCGTGAGCCGAGCGACGGTTACTGGTCAAACGTCTGGATGAAAAAACCCTGGGGTGCCTGTTACTGGGGTGGTCGTCCGACAGAGGACTGGATGTTCAGCACAGCATACATGGGTGGAGCTTCATGGAACGACACTTTCTGGAAGAATGACCGCTTTGACAAACTGCTCATTGAGGCAAGGGCTGAAACCAACCAGGCCAAACGCCGTGAAATGTACTTTGAAATGCAACAAATTGTTCGCGATAAAGGAGGAGTTGTCGTTCCCATGTTTGCCAACTATGTCTTTGGTACATCTGACAAAGTCGCTCATGGAACAATGGCTGGAAACTGGGACCTGGATGGAGATAAGTTCCACGAACGCTGGTGGTACTCCTGATCGAGCAACAGGTAAAAGTAGCAAGGGGCAAGGAAGATGTGACAAGTGACAAGCTAGTCTTGAACCTTGAACCAAACCTTGAACCTTGAAATGAGCCTAAAACCTTGATTCATATCCTCAAGATCGTGGCCCAGCGTATCGCGCTGGGTCTCCTCACCCTCTTTGCCATTTCTCTCATCATTACATTTGGGGTTGAGTTATTGCCCGGAGATTTGGCGGAGGCCATTTTAGGTCAGGGGGCAACCCCAGAAACCGTAAAAGTTTTCCGAACAGAGCTTGGACTGGACAAGCCTGCCCATCAGCGCTATCTCAGTTGGCTGTACGGTATGGCAACCGGAGATATGGGTGTTTCGCTTGCCAACAAACGTGAAATTTCCGAACTGATAGGTATTCGTCTTTCCAACACCATTTTTCTTGGAGGGTTTGCTGCGGCAATTTCAGTTCCTTTGGCTTTATTTCTTGGAATCCTCGCTGCCCTTTATCGTAATACTCTTTACGACAGGGCAGTCAACACCTTCACCCTCACTACCATTTCGTTTCCGGAATTTTTTGTTGCATATATTCTGATCTTATTCTTTGCCATCAAACTCGGTTGGTTTCCGGGGATTTCCAACGTCAGTACAAATTTATCGTTGGGCGACAAACTATACCGTTCCATGCTTCCAGCGGCCACACTTACTCTTGTGGTTGTGGCACACATGATGCGCATGACACGGGCCGCTATCATAAATTTATTGGCCAGTCCTTACATTGAAATGGTGCGGCTTAAAGGAATAAGCCCCATGAAAATTATCCTGCGACACGCACTACCAAATGCATTGGCTCCAATAGTAAATGTGGTTGCAATAAATTTGGCTTATCTTGTAGTTGGAGTGGTTATTGTCGAAGTTGTTTTTGTTTATCCGGGACTCGGTCAGCTGATGGTTGACAGTGTTTCCAAACGGGACATTCCGGTTGTACAGGCCTGCTCAATGATCTTTGCTTCAGTTTACATTCTACTCAATCTCTCAGCA
>Ga0209034_10000441_pt1 | contig 20828 bp, 18 predicted proteins | sample MarorgKNORR_S2LV_2_FD_188219 | JGI IMG/M metagenome (GOLD analysis project Ga0209034, IMG submission 188219) | Marine microbial communities from the Southern Atlantic Ocean, analyzing organic carbon cycling - 250m_A/KNORR_S2/LV (SPAdes) (version 2) | ecosystem: Environmental > Aquatic > Marine... | reverse complement strand
GGTTGATTCGCTTGGGACCGCGGAATCCACCTTCCCCTGCCTCAACCACCATGATTCCTCCCGATCCGCACGGGACCATACCTCTTGCGCGTTCTAGCGGTGATGACGTTCATCCACGGGGTGGATGCCGATCGGAGAAGAAGAGTCGTTCGGCGTTACCCCACAGGTATTTGTCCAGTACGCCGTCACGGAGGTCGAGCTGGGCGGCCTCATCAATGCAGCGTTTCATGGACAACACAGGGTGGTCGCTGGCGTAGAGAATCTTGTCCTGCCCCCTGGTGTTCATGAAGTGCACGACCTCGGGGGGGAGGTACTTCGGCGAGTAGGCCGAGGTCATTAGGTAAAGGTTGGGGTACTTGAGCATCAGGCGCATCGCGGTACCCCACCACGGGTCGGCTCCGTGGGCCATGCACAGTCGTAGGAGTGGGAACCGATAGCAGATTCGGTCCAGATGGATGGGGTCCTGGCACTCTCCCGGCACCGGGGGACCCGGTAAACCGGTGTTGACACTAAGTGGCAGGTCCATTTCCACGCACTTTGTGTAGAGCGGGTAGTACTGGGCGTCGCTGGGTGGGAGATCGAAGTCAAACGGCACGACGCGGGCCATCACCACTGGGTGTTCGGTTGCCAGGTCCTCGAGGCGCCACAGTTCGGGGAGGCCCGCGGTGGGTCGTACGTGAGCCGCCAATGCGAAACGGTCAGGATGCTGGCGGGCAAAGTCCAGAACGGTCTCCGAGGGGTCCTTTACCCGTACGGTCAGGATGGCCTTCTCCACCCCAGCCTCGTCCATGTCGGCCAGACATTCGTCGACTGACAACGAGGTGAAAAATTCTTCCCCCGCCTTGAAGTAGTCCTCTTTGGCTCGCTTCAGGTAATCAACATGCCTGATCTCGCCCATGGTGACATTGACCCAGCAATCGATCGCCCGGCGGCTGGTCATTGGTTCGCAATCTCGTGTTCAAGCCGAGCCTCGATGGCTTCCCGAGCCTCGGCCATCCGGGTTGGCAGGTGTTCTGACGGGAAGAGTCCATCTGCCGGCCGGTAGCCCTTCAGGAGCGTCTTGGCAATGGTGTCCTTGTGGACCTCGGACGGGCCATCAGCGATGCCCATTATCGGACCAGTCATCCACATGCCGATAAGCGGCATCTCGTTTGACACCCCGAGCGATCCGTGGGCGTGCATAGATCGGTAGACCACGTCCATGAGAACCTTCGGGGTGGCCACCTTCACTGCGGCGATGTGGTGCCGGATTTTGGCGTAGTCCCCAACGGTGTCGATGAGCCAGGCGGTATGGAGGACCAGAAGCCGGAATTGCTGGATCTGGATCCACGAGTCAGCAATCCAGTGCTGGATCGACTGTTTCTCGGCGATGAGGGAGCCCTTCGTCTCCCGGGACAGCACCCGTTCGCACATCATGTCCAAGGCGCGCTGCGCGGTACCGACCGATCGCATGCCGTGGTGGACCCGCCCACCCCCCAGGCGTTCCTGAGCAATGCGGAACCCCGCCCCCTCTTCCCCAAGCAGGTTCTGAGCCGGCACGCGTACGTCGGTGAATCGCAGGTAGGCGTGATCCCCGTCGGCGATCCGGTCACCGGCCAACCCGACGTTTCGCACCACCTCCAGACCGTCGGAGTCGGCCGGCACCAGCATCATCGACGAACCTCGGTAGACGGGAACGTCGGGATCGGTGATCACCATGACGATGGCAAACGTCGCGAACCGGAAGTTCGAGGCAAACCATTTCTCTCCGTTGATGACCCATTGGTCACCATCCCGGAGGGCTCGACAGGCGAAGTAGTTGGGGTCCGAGCCGGCCTGCGGTTCGGTCATCGAGTAGGTCGACGAGATCTCCCCAGCCAGAAGCGGCTCTAGGTACTGCGCCTTCTGAGCGTCGGTTCCGAAGTGGGCGAGGATTTCGGCGTTTCCCGAATCGGGGGCCTGACAACCGAAGACGGAGGGGGCGAAAGAAGACCGGCCGAGTAGCTCGTTAATCAGAGCCAACTTCACCTGGCCGTAGCCCTTGCCCCCTAGGTGGGGGCCGAGGTGGCAGGCCCAGAGATCCTGTTCCCTAACCCGGTCTTGGAGTGGCCGGACCAATGCCTGGGCCGTCTTGTTGGACTTGTCGAACGGCGACACGGTGCCTCGAAAGTAGAGGTCGAGCGGTTCGATCTCCTCCTTCACGAACCCGTCGATCCAGTCCAATTTCTCCTGGAACTCAGGTTCGACCTCGAAATTGATCGCCATAGGGGCTCCGGGCCGTCCGTGTGGGGGTCGTCCGAAACCTACTCTGCCCCTTCGGCCGCTCCCGAATCCAAGAGTCCGGCTGTGCTAAGTCAGATAGTTCGGACCAGTTCGGCGGCCCGGGCGGCCAGGTCCAGAACGACCCCGCCGAATGCTTCCATCCTCGGGTTGTCGGCCCCCCCGTTCACGTAGCGGGCGTACCCGCCTTCGAGCACGATGGCCAGCTTGAACCGGGCGAGGATGACGTAATAATCAATGTCGTCGACATCGCGCCCTGACACAGTGGCGTAGCGGTGAAGAAGATCATCGCGGTTTGGCATCCCCGTGTAGTCCACGTACCCGCCTGTGCGAACCTCGCCCTCGTCCGGCCAGCCCATGACCACCCAGGCCAGGTCCAGGAGGGGGTCCCCTACGGTGCCCATCTCCCAGTCGACGATTGCTGCCAGCCGAGCCGGGCCACCGTGGTGGAACATGACGTTGGCGAACTGATAGTCGCCGTGCATGATCCCCGGTTGGTAGTTGCGCGGACGGTGGCCTCGCAACCATTCTCCCGCGTCGTTCAGGCCGGGGATCTCCCGGAACTCGAACCGTCTGAGGTGTGCGTACCAGCGATCAACCTGGCGATCGTGGAACCCGTCGGGTCGGCCAAGCCCCTCCAATCCCCGCGCCCTCCAGTCCACCCGGGACAACTGTGCGATGGCGTCGACTAGTTCGAAAGCAAGCCCCTGGCGGGCCCCCAGGTCGGAACCGAAGGGCTCGGGCCAGTGGGGCTCGCCGATCGGTGACCAGCCGTCGACAAAGTCCATCAGGTAGAACGTGGCACCCAGTACGGACGGTTCGGCGCAGACCGCTCGAACCGCCGGGTGGGGGACGTTGCTATCAGCAAGTGCTTTGAGAATTCGGTATTCGCGCAGCATTGTTTCGTTCCGACCCTCGGGAACCATTCGAGGCGGCCGCCGCAGCGCCCAGCGGTGTTCGCCTCGTTGAATGTCGAAAAGCTCGTTGGACGCCCCACCAGTGACGAAGGTGGCCTGGATCTCTTCGCCGGAGCCGGGTAGGCCCTCGGCATCCATCCACTGCCCGAGACGGTCGGGATCGACCAGGCCTCGGGTTCGATCACCGTCCCCGGATAGGTCAGCCTCGTCAAGCACCTGAACCGACCAGCCTCCCGGCGGGGTAGGGAGGAGTTGAGAGCACGTCTGGTTCACTGCTAGTCACCGCCACCACATCCCGGTGGTCGCCGTCTGTGACGCTCAACACCATGCCCGTCATCAAGGTGAGGTCCTGTCCCCGTTGGGCGTCAATCATCGGTGTTTCGTATCCCATGCCCAGCCCACGAACCAGCCACGGCCCGGTCGACGATTGAGCAAGATCCTCATGGGTGGCGCCATCACGACAGGCATCGACCAACGCTGGTGCATGTTCGCGTCGGCCGTCGACGAACCGCCCACCGACACCACCCTCGTAGAGGCCGACCATCGCTCCCAAGTCGACCACCGTGGTGTCGCCTTCGTGACGGACTACCGGCTCGGAAGAAGGGATGGTGGCACCCAGGGCAGTCATTGCAGCTAGGGCGTTCCCTATCGGGGTCGGAGCGTCGGACCGGCTCAGCACCGCCTCTACCCCGGACCAGACCACTCGGCAGGCAGATCGGACGAGTTCGATTTCCTCGACCAACTTGACCGCCCGCACGCTGGCCATCAGGTCATCGCACGGCACGATCTGGGCGCCTGGGGAGAATCGGGCGGCGGCCCGGATGAAGCCGGGTGAGCAGGTATCCACACCGATGCGGCGGGCGGTGCTCAGGCCCCCTATGGCCGCCATTGAGGAGGCCATGATCTCCGGATTCCACGTGATCGGATACAGGTCGTCGAACGGCACATGTTCAGGGATCCCGGCGTCCCAGCTGGACAGCAGGTGAGTTCGCTGTGTCTCGGCAATCAGGACACACCCGGCTCCGAAGGGTCGGGTTCCGGACGTCCACAGGCGGGCCATTCCGGTCGAGTAGCCAACGTTGTCCTGCCGACCCAGGACCAAGGCGTCCACCCCCCGCTCTGACATGGCGTCCAGGACACGGCGGCGACGGGCCGCAACCAGTTCGCTTGTCATGACTTAAACGGCAGGTAGTCCGGCCATCCTCCCAACGGTCGCCAGCCGGTGTCGGTTATCGCCACGACCTCCTCGGCCCGGTATCCGCCGACCCCGTCTTCCCACACCACAGGTTCGAGGACTAGCACCATCCCGGGTTCCAAAACGAACTGCTCGTCGAATCGTTCGCCTAGGTCAGTGCCAATCATTGGCATCTCCGCGCTTTCAACCCCGAGGCCATGGGCCAGGTAGAAGTGGGGCAGCCAAGGAATGGTCCCTCGGTTCGCTCCGATAGCTGCTCGTCCTACTTCGGCCAGGGTTACCCCGGGGCCGATGGTCGCCAGGGAGGCCTCCATCACCGCTGACCACCGCCTGAACAGGTCCTGTTCGGCCGACGACGGGTCCCGTCCGACCACCCAGGTACGCCCGTAGTCCGACGCGTATCCCTCCACGCCAATTCCGGTGTCTACCCACACCAAGTCCTCCTCGTTGAACAACGGATCTCCGACCCCGGTAGGGAATGCCACGTGGCCGGTGGAGGTTCTGGGTCCATCCGAAAGGTTCCGGGGCATGGGTTGGAATATGGGGTCGATCAGGACGTTGTCGACTCCGAGTTGACGCACTCGGCTGATGAACATCCCGGCTAGCTCCGATCGCCGAACACCGGGAAGACAGGCGGTCCGGACCTCCTCCATAGCTACCTCGTTGATCCGTTGTGCTCGGTCTATGCAGGCCAACTCATCTTCGGTTTTCACCAGGCGGGCGGGGCCGAGAACCCGCCCGGCATCGACCAAATCGAAGCCGTCTAGGAGTCCCGATCGGAGCATCGCCCCTGTGACCTCGTCGATGGCCAAACGCCCGACGCTTCTGGTTCCGGTGGCCATGCCTATTCCTTCCACCAAACCGGCAATCGACTCGTCTAGTTCCGGGAACACTGAGGGGTGGATTTCCGCGGCAAGGTCAGACGACGGATGGTCGGCAAACAGATGGACTGGTCCCTCTTGGCCGATGATGGCCACCGGACGCTGGTAGACGGCATGGGTCGAGTCGACTGCCGGGCCGACGTGGCCGCTGGCGTAGGCGACGTGGGGTTCGTGGAGCAAGACGGTGGCGACCACGTCCTGGGCGGCCATGTGGTGTCGGAGCCGGGATAGTCGTTCACGGCGCATCCGGCCAACGTCGTAGGTCAGATGATCATCCGCTGACATCACACGCCCAGAATGCCTCATTCTGTGCGACGGTGGCACTACCTAAGGTCGCCCCCGTTGGTTAGACCACCCCGGCGACTCGGAGTTCTTCGATCTCGTCTTCCGTAAGTCCCAGCACCCCGGTCAGTACATCGTCAGTGTGCTCACCTAGTCGCGGTGCACCGGTTGGGGCCTTCGGTGGTTGGCCGGAGATCCTGGGGAATGGTGCCTGCTGTCGGACTGCTCCAATCACCGGATCGTCGACGACCAGGATGTCGCCCCGGGCCACTACATGCTCGTCTGCCGAGAGGTCGGCCGCGTCATAGGCGGTGCCCACGATCACGTCGTGTTCAACGCATAGCCGTTCCACCTCATCGGCATCACGCTGAGCCACCCAGGCGGCCACAATGGCGTTGATTTCGCCGTTGTTGGCAGCTCGAGCAGATGGGTTGGCGAAGCGCTCATCGTCGACAAGGTCGGGGCGGTCCATGGCCTGACAGAGGCGGGTGAAGTTGACTTGGGCGGCCCCCACGATGCACACGTAGCGTCCGTCGCGGCTGGGGTAGTTGTCGAGTGGCGCGGCGTAGTCGAGGCGGTTACCTCGGCGTGATCGGACGGTTCCGAGGCGGTCGTAGGCGGCGATGGTCCATTCGAGGATTCGCAGGGCGGAGCCGTAGAGGTAAGCATCGATTACTCCGCCTCGGCCAGTCCCTCTCGCGTCGCGTTCATAGAGAAGCCCCATGGCCGCCTGGGCGGCGAACAGGGCAGTGAGGTAATCGGTGACCGTCACGCCCGGGCGAACGGGTGGGCGACCTTCCTCCCCGGTGAGGTGGAGCAGCCCACCGTAGGCCACCCCGTTTCGGTCTAGCCCAGGACGTTCTGACTTCGGCCCGTCCTGACCGAAGACGCTGATACGTACCGTGACGAGGCGCTCATCCAGCCGGCTTGGGTCGATGTTCCAGCGCTCCAGAGTCCCGGGGCGAAAGTTCTCGCACAAAACGTCCGATCGGGCGGCCAGATCGCGGAACACTCTTTGGCCCTCTGGATGGGAAAGGTCCAGAGTCACCGACTTGCGACCTCGACCTTCGACGGCCCAGTAAAGCGAGTGAGGGCCGTCGGGCCCGTCGACGAAAGGTCCTAGGTCCCGCAACGGGTCGCCCTGGCCTGGCTTTTCGACCTTGATTACCTCGGCCCCTTGTTCGCCCAGCAGGCCGGCGCAGAACGGAGCCGCGACCCGCGTGCCGAGGTCCAGGACCCGCAGGCCCTCCAGTGGGCGACGGGTCATGCCGACTTCGGGTCGGGTTCGGGGTCGCGGTGTTCGGCAAACACTTCAGTCATCGAGGTCTTTTTCTGACGGGTCTCCAGGGCATCGAGCGCGGTGGCCGTGCCGTGCATCCAGTGGTGGGCCTGGAAGTGGTAGTCGTAAGCGTTGCGCTGGCCTTGGAGGTCGAGGGTTTTGTTGATCGATCGTTTGACGACTTGTGCGGTTGCTGGTGGAACCTTGGCGATCGTCTCGGCCATCTCACGCACCGCGTCTTCCAGGTCGCCGCGGGGGACAACCCGATTGACCATTCCAAAGCGTTCTGCCTCGACGGCAGTTAGAACCGACGCGGTGAGAAGGAACTCCTTGGCCTTGCGGGCCGGCATCTCCCATGGTTCCACCAGGAGTTCCACCGCGGCTCCCGTCATGCGGAGCACTGGGTTCTGGAAGGACGCGTCGTCGCTGGCCACGATCAGATCGCACATGCAGGCCAGCATCACGCCGGCGGCGATGCATTTGCCCTGCACTGCGGCGATGGTGGGCTTCCGGAAGTCACGGATACGTAGGCAGCGGTCGAAATACATGACCTTCTCGTGGTGGTACTTGCCTTCCGGGGTTTCGCGCATGAGCCGCCACTCGTCGGGCTCGGTGTCGCCAACCAGTGCTTTGAGATCGTGGCCCGAACTGAAGTGTTGACCCCTTCCGGCCAGGACAACAACCCTCACCTGGTCGTCAGCGTCGGCCAGGTCGAAGGCTGCATCGACCTCGTCGATGAGTTGGGTGTTTTGGGCGTTGGCCACCTCAGGTCGATCAAGGGTGATAGTGGCCACAGGGCCTGTCACCTCGTAGATGATCGCTTCGAACTTCGGCGGGCTGTTGTTGGACAAGGTTGCCTCCTCTCAGCTCCGTCGTTCCCGTGGAAGACCGAGCGTGCGCTCCCCGATGATGGTCCGTTGGATTTCACTTGTACCAGCGAAGATTGATGCTGCTCGGTAGTAGAGCCAGGATCGCTGCCACCGACCGTCACCCGGGTTGCCGGTCGCGCCCTTCCAAAGGGGAGCCACGTCGGCCAAGACCCGCATCGCCGTAGCGTGGAAGCGCTGGCTCATCTCACTCCAGTAGAGCTTGGCCGTGGTCGTCTCACCACCGGGGGCTTTGCCCGATTGTAGACGCGACAAGGCCCGCCAGTTCTGGAGCTGAAAAACTCTGAGCTCCACAAAGGCCTGGGCAAGGCGCGACGAGGTGCGCGGATCGCTCCCGATCCCGGACCGCTCGGCCAGGCGGATCAGTTCGTCGAGCAGTTGCGAGTGGATAACCAGTTGCCGTGGGTTAGTGCCTCGTTCGTGGGCCAAGGTCGATTGCGAAACCGACCATCCTGCGTTTTCCTCGCCTACCAGTTGGTCGTCGGCTACGAACACCTGGTCGAAGAACACCTCGTTGAATTCAGAATCGTCGGTTATCTGGCGGAGCGGCCGGACCTCGATCCCGGGCGAACTCATGTCGACCATGAAGACGGAGATGCCCTCCCTTTTCGGCAACCGGGGTCCAGTCCGGGCCAGACACAACCCCCAGTCGGCGAATTGCGCGTAGGAGGTCCAAACCTTCTGGCCAGTGAGTGCCCAACCTCCGTCGACCCTGGTGGCCACAGTGGCCACGGAGGCCAGGTCGCTGCCGGCATTGGGCTCGCTGAACAGTTGGCAGAAGAGCCGGTGGGCCGGGAGAATGTCGGGCAGCCATCGAGCCTTCTGGTCCTCCGTCCCGTGGGCGAGAAGGGTGGGTCCGACCAGGTTGACTCCGATTCTGCCTACCAGTTCAGGTGCCCGTGCCCGAGCCAGTTCCTCCTGCACGATGAAGTGGTGGAGTGGTTCGAGGCCCCGGCCCCCGTACTCCAGTGGCCACGACACGCCGACCATTCGGGCGCCAGCCAGTTTCTCCTGCCAGTCCCTCAGGAACGCCACTTCTTCGCCCAGGTCGTCGAACATGGGTGGGAAACCAACCCCGTACTCCCAGGGCAGTTCGCGTTCGAGCCAACTTCGGCACTCTGCCCGGAATTCCTCCTGGCTCGTAGTTGGAGCGAGGTCCATCCGGTCAGGTCTACCAGTTCCGATCCGGGAGACGCGACGCTTCGAGGGGGGCGGCGCCTGCCCTACGATGCGCGGCGCTCATGGACTTCGACCTCTCTTCCGACCAAGTTGCCCTACGTGATGCAGCGTCTGGGTTCCTTGACGACCGATGCGCCAGTAGCCACGTCCGGTCGGCAGCCGACGACGGCGGGTTTGACCCCTCCCTGTGGACCTTGATGGTGGACCAGGGGTGGATTGGGATCAGTACCCCCGAGTCAGCGGGCGGCTTAGGTATGGGAAGTGTCGAGGCCGCGGTTCTTCTCGAACAACTCGGACGGCACTTGGCCCCAGTGCCGCTGAACCAGCATCTGAACGCTCTCCACGTTCTGGCCGACACGCCCTGGTCCGAGGGCCTGCTCGAGGGGTCACTCATCGCAACGGTGGCTCGGCGCTCGGTGGAACGAAACGCCGATGGCTCGGTCACCGGTCGTCCCGAACCAGTGATCTACGGCGCGTCGGCCGACCTGCTCGTGGTGCCAGCCGGCGACGAGTTGGTCGCCGTGGACTTGACCGCTATCGACCGAAAACCGGAGCCGGCTATGGACCGGACACGAGAACTGGCCTGGATCGAGATGGAAGAGGTCCCGGCGGTCACCGTGGGTGACGCCTCGGCTGTGGCCGCTCATCTTGATCGTGGCGCGGTGTTCCACTCGCTGGAACTTCTGGGTGCCGGCGAGGCGGTCATGGACATCGCGGTGGACTATGCCGGTCAGCGAGAACAGTTCGGGCAGCCGATCGGCGCCTTTCAGGCAGTCAAGCACCGCTGCGCTGACATGCTTGTCGACGTCGAAGGGATGCGTTCCACCGCCTACCACGCCGCGTGGTCGATCGGTGCCGGCGATCCGGACGCTCCAGTCGCTGCGGCGGTGGCCAAGATCTGGTGTAGTGACGCCGGCCTCCGGGTCGCCGAGTCGGCCCTTCAGGTGCACGGGGGCATCGGCTTTACCTGGGAGTCGGACGTTCACCTGTACTTGAAGAGGATCCAACTCGACCAGGTGTCCTTCGGTGACGCCGAGTACCACCGGACCCGCCTCGGGGAGACTCTCCGCCAGCGAGTCGGCGACGGCACACCCATCCTCTGATCCCTCTCCGAGGCCGGGTGTCGCCTCGGCCCTTGGCCCGGGTCTACTCAGGGACGTACCAGGACCTTCCCGGCTACCTCACCGGCGCGCAGGCGCACCATGGTGTCAAACAGGGCGTCGAGGCCAATGGACCCGGGTTCGACGAGGGCGTCGAGAGGCAGCAGGCCGGAAGAGATGAGTTCCAGAGCCGACGTAAACCCGGTGGCGCCATAGGTGTAGGACCCGGTCACCACCAGTTCGTTGAGGATGATCCGGTTGCTGTCCAACCGGGGAAAGTCCATTCCGGTACCCACCAGGACCATGCGTCCGCAGGCCACCAACTGGGCTAGTCCAGATTCGGCCGCCGTCCGAACCCCAGAGGTTTCGATTACTACATCGACCGGCTCATCGACCGCTATCCCCGGATGCCATGGCGACTCAAGGTCCGAGGGTTCGAGCACTGTCGCCCCCAGCCGGAGAGCTAGGTCACGTCGGAGGGGCGAGGGCTCGACCACCACTACGTCGTCGTGCCCTTGGGCTATCAGCGCGGCCACCGCGGCCGCTCCGATGGGGCCACATCCGGAAACCATGACCCGATGGCTGGAATCGACGCCGGCAAGATCGAGTGCGTGAAGGGCTACGGCTAGTGGCTCGGCATAGGCGGCCGCCCGGGCCTCCACCCCGGCGGGAACCGTCACCGCCTGGTCGCTGTCAATAACCACGTAGTCGGCGAACGCACCGTGGGGTTGTTCCACCCCGGCGGTGGGCCGGTCCTCGCAGAGGTTGGGTCGGCTGGCCAGGCAGGCCTTGCACCGTCCGCATGCGTTCCCCGGATGGCCGACTATCAGGGTGCCGGTCTCCAAGAGGACGTCGGAGCCGACCTCGACGACTCGACCTGACCATTCGTGGCCTCCGATGCTGCCCGGCACTCCCCATCCGTCGAGAACGTCGTGAAGGTCAGTCCCACACACCCCGCAGTATTCGACAGCTACCCGCACCTCGGATGGTCCGATCTGGGGCACGGCTGTTTCTGCCACCTCGAGATCCCCTTTCCCCCGGTAGATAGCCGCGCGCATAGTCCCTCCGGTCACTGAGGAGGCTCCAGACGGGACCGAAGTTCGGATCGGTCGAACTTGCCCGAGGCCAGCAGCGGGAGCCACTCGACCACCTCCAGGTGTTCCGGGGTCAGGAACGGGGCTAGTTCACGGGTGGCGAACCACGACCGACAGATCTCGAGGTCGAAGTGGTCGGATGCCACCACGAACGCTGCCACTCTTTCCCCGAGGCGGTCATCCGGCATGCCGACCACTACGGCCTGATCGATCGACTGGTGGGCTTCAAGGTGCATCTCGACCTCCCGGGCCGAGATGTTCTCGCCGGCCCGAATTATCCGGTCGTCGGACCGGCCGGTGATGGTCAACCACTTCCCATCAAGTCGGCCCAGGTCGCCGGTCCGGAACCACCCGTCGACGAACACGCCATCACCCTGTGTCGGTTCTAGGTAGCCGCGGGCAACCTCGGGGCCACGTACCCAGACCTCACCGTGGCCGTCGACCCGGATCTGGGTTTCATCGAAGGATCGCCCGTCTGTACCGGACATCTGCTCCGGGGGATCGTCGAACCGGCTGGTGGCAACGGTCGGGGCCTCGGTTGAGCCGTAGGACCGTTTGACGACTGCGCCGAGTTCGTTCCGGGCTCGTTCCACGAAGGCCGGCGTTACGCCCGCCCCACCGCAGGACAACATCCGAAGGGACTGCGTGCGTTGCGAAGAGAAGGCCGGGTCGTCCATCAGAGCTAGGAAGAAGGTCGGCGGACCCACCATGTACGTGACCGCCTCGGTTTCGATCAAGTCCAGAGCGTCAGCCGGATCCCAGTTGGGCATGAGCACGGTGCGCATGCCGGCCACCCCCGGCACCAGAACCCCATGGAGTAGGCCTGAGACGTGGGCCAACGGGGCTGGCATGAGGACTACATCCTCTGGGCCTAGACCGTGGACTTCGAGTAACTGGCGGACCTTGTAGAGGAGGCCGCCGTGGGTGTGGATCACGCCCTTCGGAACACCAGACGATCCCGAGGTGAACATCACCAGGGCGTCATCGGAGGACGCCACGGAACCCGGTGGGACTTCTGCACCACCACGAAGGCAGCTGACGTCCAGTACGCCGGGCAGATCAGCCGCCGGACTGCCCGGACCGGCTACCCGAACAACCGGGTCCAACGCTTCGAGGGTGGGCACTAACTGGGCCGAACCAGCCCGCGGGTGGAGGGCGGCAGCGACCGCGCCGAGTCGCCAGCAGGCCCGGTAGAGGACCACAGCCTCAACGCCGACCGGCAACTGGAAGGCCACACGGTCTCCGCTACCCACCGATCGTTCAGCGAGTGCCGCAGCTGTCGAAGAGATGGTTGCCTCAAGTTCCGCGGTCGAGAACTGAGTGCCACCCACCACGACCAGGTCGTCCCGGGTCGGTGCCCCATCCAGGGCCTCGGTGAGGTTCACCCGTTTCCCGGGCTGGACGGTCGGCGAACCGGTTTCACCCGTCGACGCCCAATGGGGTTTCGCCACTGAATACGATCTCCCGAGAGGCGAAGCGCCAGCGATCCGGGGCACGACGAATCACGTCGACGTAGCGGCCCGTCGACAGGATGGTGTTGGTCCGGGAAACGAACACGTAGTCGGTGGCCGCTCGCGCTGTGTCGCCATCGACGTCGATGACTGGCTCACTCAGCATGTGACGTCCACGGTCACCCTCTTGTTGCGTGGGCTCGATGAAACTCCGGACCTCATCTCGGCCCCGGAGGCGGTTGCCCATGACGGTGAACACTACGTCTTCGTCGAAAAGGACAATCCACTCGTCGAACCGGCCGTCGTCGAGCAGATGGCAGTAGTCGGCTAGCAACCTGCGGATCGCCGACTCGTCATCGCTCATCCCTGATGTCCTCCTAGTTGACATGATCCTCCAGGACCGGGGTCGCCAGCCAACCGGCACGGACCGGCTTCACGTGCTACGACAGGGTCGTGGATCTCACCTTCACCGCCTCTGAGGAAGCGTTTGCCGCTGAGGTCCGAAGTTGGCTGGCCGAGCACGTGGAACACCCCGGGCCGTTTGGCTCGGTGGACGACGAGGTCGATTGGGGCCGGTCCTGGCAGGCCACGCTGGCCGCCGCCCGCATGGTGGCCATTTCATGGCCGCGCTCTGTCGGTGGACGAGACGCGAGTCCGGTGGAGGTTGCCCTCTACAACATGGAGTACGCCCGGTCCGGGGCGCCCCAACCGATCAACCGCGTAGGGATCAGCCATGTCGGTCCGACCCTGTTGGCCCGGGGCACTGTCCAACAACAGCGCCGATGGATGCCGGCGATCCTGGACGCCTCCGAGCTTTGGTGCCAGCTGTTCAGTGAGCCGGATGCTGGCTCCGATCTGGCGGCTCTACGGGCCCGGGCCGAGCCGACCGACCGTGGTTGGCTGGTTAGCGGCCAGAAGGTCTGGACGTCCTATGCGCGGCACGCGACGTGGGGCATCGCCCTGGTTCGCACGGATTCCGATGCGCCCCGGCACAGTGGCATCTCATGCATGGCGATCGCCATGGACGCTCCGGGAGTCGACGTCCGACCCTTGCGCCAGATCACCGGTGAGTCGGAGTTCAACGAGGTGTTTCTCGACGAGGTATTTGTCCCCGAGGACCAGCTCATCGGCGGCCTCCATCAGGGTTGGGCGGTGGCCAATACCACGCTTGTCCACGAACGGGGTGTTGGGTTCCCCTTCAAGGAACAGGTCCTCCACGAGGTCTATTTGGAGGACTTGGTTGCGTTGGCTTCCCGAAGCGGACGGCTCGGAGAGCCAGCCGTCGACGACGCCCTGGTCGACGTTCTGGTCCTTGTGAGGATCCTGCGCCTCTACAACTGGAGGACCTTGTCGCGGTTGGCTCGCGGAATCGAACCCGGCCCCGAGTCGAGTCTGGTCAAGTTGGCTTGGACCGAGATGACCCAACGTCTGTCCACCGCGGCACTGGCAGTTCTCGGAGACCAGGCCCCTCTATGGCCGACCCCTGGGGGTGAGCTGGCCGCCGGGACCTGGCAACGCCAGTGGCTATGGAGCAAAGCCGCGGGTATCGCAGGGGGGACTACCGAGGTGCAGCGAACGATCGTTGCCGAGCGGCTTCTCAGCCTCCCTCGAACCCCAGCAGATCAGGGGGCGTAGCGTTCGGCCAGCATCCCGACGAGCTTTCGCAGGTCGACCTTGCCGCTCTCCAACCAGGGGAGGTCTTCCGGACTGTCGTAGATGGCTACGTGTCGGGGCACCTTGTAGGAGGACAGGTCCCCTCGTAGGCGCTCCAAGATCTCCTCCGGATCAACGGACATGCCAGGCCGTAGGACCACTGCGGCGGCCACGTCCTGGCCTCGTTCGGTGTGGGCTACTCCAGCCACGAAGGCGTGCATCACCTCGGGTTGCTCCTCGATGATCAACTCGACTTCGCGCGGCATGACGTTCATACCAGAGGTCTTGATCTGGTCGCCCATACGCCCCTTGAAGTACAGGTGTCCGTCAGCGTCAAGGTGGCCAACATCGCCGGTCCGATACCAGCCATCAGGCATGAAGACCTCATGCCTGGCTACCCCTACCAGCCCCAGCATCAGGGGATAGCCGCGGATCCAGATCTCCCCCAGTTCCCCCTCGAGGGCCTCCTCCCCGGTGGATGGGTCCACGATCCGGTGTTCGATGCCCGGAACGGCCCGACCGAACGAGCCGCGCTTGATCTCAGGGAGGGCACTGCCAATCAGTTCGATGGAGTGAGGGCCGAGCGATTCGGTCATGCCAAGAGAGTTGGCTCGTAGCTCTGGGTCGCCGACTCGCCGGTCTGGGGGGAGGAGAGCGTCGAGGCTTCCGCCCCGGACCGCCGACAGGTCCCGGGCCGGGAACGACGGGTGTTCGGTGAGGGCCCGACTCATGTGGGGCCAGCCGACCACGTGGGTGACCCTCTCCGTCTCGATGAGGTCGAGGGTTCGGCCAGCCTCGAACCGCTCCTCGAACACGACAGTGGCCCCGGCGTGCATCGCTGAAACAAGGGTGTAGGTCAAACCACCCACCCAGAACAGCGGCATCGGCGTGTAGAGGACGTCCCCGGGGACAAGGTCGCGGAAGGGTAGAAGGTTGTAGGGGTGCCGTACGACGGCACCATGGCCATGGATTACCCCCTTCGGCTCGGCGGTGCTACCCGAGGTGTACATGATCACCATCGGGTCATCGGGAACGACCGCGGCCTCTGCAACTGCCAGGTCGCTGTCGGTGGTGCCCGAGGCACCAGCTACCAGGTCCTCGACCGTCGATGCCCAACCCCGATCGGTGCCGTTCCACACATAGACCTCGGCCAGGTCCGGATGACTGGCTATTTCGATCTCACCATGACGCTGGTCGGCCAGGTCGGGAATCGCGGTTTCGAGTTCTTCGGGGTAGTGGCGACCCAGATAACCATTGGCGGCGACCAGAACTTCAACCCCTGAGTGACTAAGAGCCCAACCGAGTTCTCTCGGCCGAGCGTAGGTACTGAGCAGAGTGGTCACAGCTCCGATACGAGTAGCGGCCAGCCAGGCCACCACCCAGTCAGGACCGTTCGGGGCGAGGAGGCCCAACCGGCTTCCCCGGGCTACCCCACTGGCTAGAAGAGCGCGGGCCATCTCGGCTGACCGCCGCTCCACCTCTCGGTAGGTGACTCGTTGGTCGTCGAGAACAACCAAGATCCGGTCTCCCCAACGATTGGCCGTATCACGGATCAGGCCCGCAGCCGTCGCCTCGTGATCCGGAAACTGGACTCGTCGCTCGTCCGGGGCCGGAGAATCAGCCACGTTCCGGGGCCGCGCCTCAGTCGGCCCCGACGAGACGGCAGGCGTTGTCACGCATCACCTTCCGCACTTCGTCGTCGCTGAAGCCTTCCAACTCGTTGATGAAGTTCAACGGTTCTGAAAGGCCTTCGGCGTGGGGAAAGTCCGAGCCGAACAGCAACCGATCGACACCCAGTAGGTCCTTGAGGAGAGGCATGTCGTCCTCGAAGTACGGAGACACCCAGACGCTGGTTAGGAAACGTTCGACAGGATGACTGGGGAAGGCGAAGGGCATCTTCCCGTGAGCGGTTGTCAGATGCCGGAACAACTCGGGCACCCACATGCCGCCGTTCTCGATCGACACCAACTGGAGTTCCGGGAAGCGGTCCAGGGCCCCATGGCAGATAAGTGCAGCGAAGGTGTCGGAGATACTGCGGTCAGCGAAGGCCACCAGAGGGAAGGCCGAGTGCCGGAACGCCTCGAACTGTCCGGTTCCCGATTCCCAGACCTTGGCGTACTGGCCCGTGCCGCTGAGGCCGGCGTGGAAGGCCACTGGGACTCGAGCTTCCTGCAGCCTGGCCCAGGCCGGGTCGTAGTCGGCCATTCCCGGAGAGCGGTACCCGTCGACGGTCGGTACGGGACCAGGCACCATCATCACGATCCGAGCTCCCATGGAAAGAACCCGGTCGATCTCGGTCACGGCGCTGTCGGGGTCGGCCAAGGTGATCATGGGCGCGGCGAACAGCCGACCGTTCCGGTCGAATCCCCAGTCCTCGTCCAGCCAGGAATTGAAGGCGGTAAACGCCGCTTGAAGGGCCGGAGTGTCGTGCTTGAGTGCCTCCTGCATACCAACCCCGAGGGTGGGAAAGAGGAAGGCCGACTCCAGGCCCTGGTCGTCCATTACGGAAAGTCGGGCGGTTGGGTCCCGGAACTCTGGGTGCTCGGAGATCGAGTCGAGGTCGCCGAACATGGTGGCCAGGTCCAAGCCCTCAGTGTTGCGGCCCCTGAAGTAGTCCTCGAGGCTGCCCGGGCGGGCGATCGGGTCGAAGGTGGGATTCGGGATGAACTTGTTGATCCGGCCGCCCACCAACAGGCGCTTCTTTCCGTTCACCTCTGCCCACTGCATGCACCGCTTGGCCATCGAGGGATCGATGTGCCTGGTGAAAGCATCTTCAGCTTCGTAGTAGTGGTTGTCGGCGTCGAAGGCACGGAAGTCCGGTCGGGCCATTCGACGAGCGTACTCCCGTGTCCCCTCAGGCCTGAAGGCTGGGGACGGCTACGACCCCACCTTGTGTCCCCACTAGTGTTGGCTGGCGCATTCACCGAAGATCGCAGGTCGCTGTGGAACACATCCGCTACGAGACGGACGGGCCGATCGGGGTGATAACCCTCGACCGGACCGAGAAAGCCAACGCGGTCGACCAACAGGCGCTGGATGAGTTGAACGCAGCTTTCGAGGAGGCGGCGGCCGACCGTGAGATCCGGGTAATTGTCTTGCGAGCCGAGGGCAAGCACTTCTGCGCAGGCCATGACATCACGGTCAGCAACACAGCGGTCGGTCGGGAGGCCGGGGAGGCCACGCCCCGGACTGCGGTTGACTGGGACGTCCGCGGCCTTCAGGCCATCTACGAGTGGGAGACAATCCACTACCTGGGCTACAGCCGCCGGTGGCGCGACATCCCCAAGCCGACCATTGCTGCTGTACAGGGACAGTGCATCGCCGGTGGCTTGATGCTGTGCTGGCCCTGCGACCTGATTGTGGCTGCCGACAACGCCCGGTTCTCCGACCCCGTCGTGCGTATGGGCATCGGCGGGGTGGAATACCACGCCCACACCTGGGAAGTGGGTGCCCGGAAAGCCAAGGAGATGCTGTTCACCGCCCAGCCGATCACCGCACAGCAAGCGCTGGAGTTGGGGATGGTCAACCGGGTCGTGCCTCTCGACGACCTGCTCTCTGAGACCATGGACCTGGCCAGCCAGATCGCCGAAATGCACCCCTTCGCCCTTGCCCAGGCCAAGCGGGCCGTCAACCAGACCCTGGACGTACAGGGCTTCTATAGCGCCCTCCAGTCGGTGTTCGACATTCACCAGACAGGGCACGGCAACGCCATGACCGTCGGCGACTACCCCATCCTGGTCAACCTGGACCAGATGAAGGACACCAACCGGGACTGAGTCAGCCTCCGGTCGCACCCACCCTCAGACAATCACCGGTACTCGGCTGAATCCAGCCACGTTGCTCATCTGGACCCGTTCCAGACCATCTTCAACCACGGTGAAGTCGGGCCACCGGTTCCGGATCTCTTCCAGAGCCACAGCACACTCCATGCGGGCTAGGGCGGCGCCGATACAGACGTGGATGCCGTGGCCGAAGCTCAGCGCCAGACGCTGCCGACGTCCGATGTCGAACACCTCAGGATCGACGAATTCGCGGGGGTCGTGATTGGCTGCCCCGGTTACCAAGAAGACCGGCTTTCCTGGCGGGACCCGCACCCCGTGCCACTGGGTTTCGTTGACCGACAGCCTTCCCTGGTACTGGGACGGGGCCCAGTAGCGGAGAACCTCCTCCACCGCATTGTCGATCTTGGACGGGTCGTCACAAACCTTTTGCCACTCGGCGGGATTCCGGTGGAACAGGACGGTTGCATTGCCTAAGGCTTTGGTAACCGTTTCGCTTCCCGCAGCGCCTAGGAGGGAGCAGAACCCAGCGATCTCGTCGTCGGTCAGAGAAACAAGGTCGCCGTCCTCGGTCTCGACCCGGGCCTCGATCAGGGCACTGCACATGTCCTCAGCAGGCCTTTTCCGCTTAGCAGCGACGAAATCGAGGAAGTAGACGGCCTGGCCGATGGCCGCCTCGATCTGGGCCGGGCTGGCCTCCGACTGTCCCTCTTCCCGGTGCAGCATTGCGTCGGTTTGAAGTCGGATCATCTGCCGATCGGCCTCCGGGACGCCGAGGATGGCGCAGATGATCTCCACCGGGAAGGGCGCGGCAAAGTCCTCCACCATGTCGAACCCGTCTCGGTCCATCAGCGGGTCGAGGTAGCTGCGAATAAGGACTTGGACCTTGTGTCGGTAGTCGGCCATGGCCCGGGGGGTGAAACTACGGCTCACCAGCCTGCGGTAGCGGTTGTGCTCTGGCGGGTCCATCATGATCATGCTGCGGTTGATGCCCGGGTCGAAGTTGGGGTCGGAGAGGTGCTCGTAGGTCAGACCATGGGTTGAGGTGAAGTTCTCGGTGTCGAGGTGCACGGCCACGATGTCCGCGAATCGACTGAAGGCGTAGAAGTCCCACCGGTCGCTGTGGAAGCAGGGCGCCTCCTCGCGCATGCGGGCGTACGTGGCGAACGGATCGTCGAAGAACTCTCGGCTGAAGGGGTCGAAGTCGACGTTGGCCATGGTTTCCTCAGGCCGTTACAGGCCGGACCATCGATTCCTGGGCGAAACTGGCCACCAACATTCCGTCTCTGTCGAAGACGTTGCCGTGTCCGAAGGCTCGGGCTCCGGCGACCACTGGCGCCCGTTGGCTTATCAGGCACCAGTCGTCGATCCGGAAGGGCCGGTGGAACCAGATGGAGTGGCCGGTGACCGCGGTCTGCAGGGCCTCTCCGGCGTCGGCCTGGCTGATTCCCTCCAGGGGACGAAGAGCCGTGCCGATTACCGTCAGGTCGGTGGCGTAGGCCAGCAAGGCCTGGTGGGACGCTGGCTTGTCATCCAGGTCGACACCGCCGACCCGGGTCCAGAAGGCGTAATCGGCCGGGCCGGCAGCCCGGTCCCGCAGGTCGACCGCACCGACTACCCGGGTCTCCCAAGGGATCATGGTCATCTCTTCCGGTTCGGCATCAGCCGGGTCTCCGACATCGGGAGCCGGCTCCTGATGCTCCGGACCGCCTTCAGGGATATGGAGTGAGGCCTGGGCCAGGAAGAACGGTCGACCGTCCTGTTGGGCGGAGAGGCGTCGCGTGGCGAACGTGCGCCCAGTGTGGGATAACTCGATTTCGTATGAGAACGGTTTGGCCAATGAGCCTTCACGGGGGAACAGGCAGCCGAGGGAGCGGATTGTCCGGCCCTCTACCGTCGCCGTGGCCACCATGATGGTCTGGGCGAGAAGTTGTCCACCAAAGATCCGGTGGTAGTCCATCGGAAGATTGGGGGCGGTCCATGAGCCGGGAGCAGTTTCGGTCACTTCCAGACAACGGAGGAGTCCAGCTAGGTCTACGGTGGCCATTGGATCAAGTCGAGGCGGTCGGCTTGAACAGCGGCACGAAGTAGTCGCCGCTTTCCTCGAAGGTCACCTCGACCGTCATGCCTACGCGAATGGCATCAAGTTCGCATCCGACGATGTTGGTGCCCAGCCTGATGGTGGGGTCCTCGTCGATCTCGATGAAAGCAAAGGCGTAGGGTGGGTCGAAACCGGGCATGAACGGCTGATGGTTGATGGTGAACGCGGCCACAGTTCCCCGACCACTGACGACCTTCGGTTGGAGTCCCCGACTGTGGCAGTAGGGGCACACCGGCGCAGGTGGATGGTGCAATCGCTCACAGTCGTTGCACCCGGCTATCCGCAGGTGCCCGTCGGCTCCCGACTCCCAGTAGAACCCGTCTTCCGGTCCAGGGTCGACAACACGGGTCGGGATCCCTGTCATGTCAGCCCTCGGGTGAGCAACAACGCTCCGCACTCCGGGCCGCCGCCTGCCCCGATCACTGCCACCTCGGCATCCTCAACCTGCAAGTGGGCCCGGCCGCGTAGTTGCATCACCGCCTCGTGAAGGAATCCGAAGCCGTGCAGGCGTCCCCCGGAGAGCTGCCCTCCCCACGTGTTGAGAGGTAGGGCGCCTCCGTGGGCGATCCGGGTGCCGTCCTCCACGAAGGGTCCCCCTTCACCTCTGGAACAAAAGCCCATGGCTTCGATCCAGGCCAGGGTCAACCAACTGAACCCGTCGTAGAGCTGCGCGGTGTCGACGTCCTCCGGATTGAGTTCAGTCCGTTCCCAGAGCGACGCTGCCGAGTCGCGCATGGCCATGGTGGTCAGGTCATCGAACTGATCCCAGGA
>Ga0209034_10000440_pt1 | contig 20843 bp, 20 predicted proteins | sample MarorgKNORR_S2LV_2_FD_188219 | JGI IMG/M metagenome (GOLD analysis project Ga0209034, IMG submission 188219) | Marine microbial communities from the Southern Atlantic Ocean, analyzing organic carbon cycling - 250m_A/KNORR_S2/LV (SPAdes) (version 2) | ecosystem: Environmental > Aquatic > Marine... | reverse complement strand
CATGATCGACATGAAGTCATCTACATCACCTTGATAACTTGAGATAACACAAAGATTCATAGTAATTCTCCTCGCTGATTTAGCTTATGGATTGGTAATTTATTACTGCGACCTGTAGCCACACATAATTTCTTATAAGAAATTCCTCTAATTGATCATCTACATTTTGTTTACTCTGAATCTTCCGTAGATACTTAGTAATATCAGTATTACGCTGACCGCCCAAATCACGATTGGAGGGGTAGTGTACCAAGAATCTAACAAGAATGAATTATATATAAATGCTAACAGGACACAAATCGATAGAACAATTTCCCCTAGTAATACTTTCTTTGCATCTGATACGTCTTTAATAAAACTGGAGAGAATAAGAAGAATACCAATACCTACTCCATGGCTTAGGATCAGCGCAGCTAGTATATTTCCAGTGCCAACATGGTCCACTGTAGCGCCATCTGGCAACCAAATCGATAAAATCGATATAGACAAGAACAATCCCACTGCAATGAATATATGAATAACTCCGCAAATTCTAAGAATATTAGCTATTCCTAACATTTGATCTCCTCCTAAGCTTGTTCTATATGTCCCTTGGTCAAACTATCTGGTTGAACTAAGTAGGAACCAAGCTGCCAATGAGTTACCCTGAGTAACCGGCAAAATTATAACATTGCAGTCACAGACTGGTTAGGTTATAACATTTAATAAACTAAGGCGATGTATACTGATCAGCAAACTGGTGAAGGATCATATGTCTAAAACCGTGACAATATCAGACGAATTATACAATTTCATCTCTTCTAAATTCAGCGAGGATACATCTTTTGACACTGCGTTACGATCTTTAATCAACTTTGCACCAACAATTGAAGAACCTGATTCCAATGAAATCGCAAGACAGGAGCTTTTAAAGTTTCGAGGAAACGACCAAAAGGAGACATTCTCTATCCCTGTAGTAGGTGACGATGCCATACACCACTACCGCATCATCGGAGGAAAAGCTGTTCCTGTAGATGATCCATCAGACGTGGACCAGGGAAATTCACAGGTATAAATCCGGTGTATTTATCCTAACGAATAACGCTATCTTCCAATAAACCTGGGCTCTCTTTTTTCCAGGAAAGCGCTAACTGCTTCTATTCTATCTTTCGAACCACGTACAGCTTGGCTTGCCAGGTGTTCGGCTTCAATAACCTCTTGCAAATCCGGATAAATATTATTCATAAGTCCTTTTGTCGCTTTCACAGCTAAGGGGGGATTACAAGCTATTTGATTAGCTAAATCTACTGAGCGAGTAACGACCTGACTAGGAGAGACTATTTCGTTGATCAACCCTTTAGCCAATGCCCAGTCTGCGTCATAAATATTGCCGGTTAGTGACATCTCATAAGCTATACCAGGACCAGATAATGCTCCAATCAACTGAGATACTCCTGTATCAGGTACGAGTGATCGCTTAACAAACACGGAGCCAAATCGGGCTTCAGTGGAAGCTATCCTGATATCACTGGCAAGAGCAATGCCAAGACCTGCTCCGGCGGCTACTCCATTTACTGCCGCTATTATCGGCTGGGAAATGCGACGGAAATGGGGAGCAAGTTGCACCGTTACTGATGGATAATTGGTCCCATTCTCATCATTAGATTGCTCAGAATCAAGTCTCTTAGCCATATCAGAAACATCCGCCCCAGAACAAAACCCTCTTCCTTTGCCAGTTATCACTACAGCCCTAATTTCCGGAAAGGCATTATCTATACAATCCAAGACGTTATGGATTTCGTTAGCCATATCCCAGGTAATCGCATTTAGTCGATCTGGTCTCTTTAAGGTAATGGTCACCACATATTCTTGTTGCTGAAAATCAATATGCTCAAACGGCCCTGCGGATAGCATTATGGACACCCCCTAATCACAATAAACATTAAATGAACTATTGTTTAATACTAGAAACTGCTGTCGTTCCCAGTTTTACAAAAAAAACCCTCAGACACGCTGCTTGTTCCGCGATCTGAGGGTTATGATAACCTGATGTTTTATGTTTTAGCCGGGATTATGTTTTGTAACTAGAGCGACTGATCTGGAATCCAGACTGGCTTTTCGCTCATCCAGCATACCTGAGTCAGCGTAAGCTACCCCAAGATGCGCGTCTCTTTGAATATCTTCCCAATCAGGTTCAAGTTCGTATTCGTCACGTAATTCGTCAAATAATAGTTCTAGAGATGATTTGTTAAACATAAGCTATGCTAACCCTCCTCCTCGTTAAGGTTTGCAGCGTTCACTTGATCCGCTGCACATAAGCGTGGCACCCACACTCTCCACACCACCCTGAAAACGTAAATTAGTCTAACGTTATTTCAGATAGATATCAAGAGTCTACCCATACGTATTTCAGAAGACGTATTACAGATCAGATAATCTTTGATCGCTTCCTATTCTGAATAATATAAACCAGTATGACGATCAAAGGCATCAAACAAATTGCTGATCCCAAAAATATTATTGCCACCCAGGGGCCACTTCCAAAAAAGTGATCCAATAAGTCTTTAATCCAATTTAATAGTTCTGGATCGGCAGACTCTCCGTGGTGCAATAATATGAAGTTCAAAACAGACATCATCTAATAACCCATAGAAGATGTCGTTTCTCTAATATTATAGGAATACCTAGATGAGTACTTAGTTTCTTTGATAGTAAAAGCAGACAACGCCGCAGGAAACAAAAAGGCACCCGCTATAGCAAAAGGTATGTTATATGAACCAGTAACATCAAAGAGGAAGCCTGCCAATAAAATCATCGCAAAGCTACCTACTTGATGGCAGAAAAAGGTTACACCAGATATAGTTCCCAAAGCTTTAAGACCATATACATCAGCAGTCAATGATGAGGTCAGAGGAACGCTGGCAACCCAAGAGAATCCTGAGGTAATAGCAAAAGCCCACAAACCATATGTTGAAGGAAACACTAACAAAGCTACGTAAGCTAGGCCCCGCATAAAATAAACCGTTCCGAGGATATTCTTGCGCTTGAATTTATCCGATAAAATTCCAGCTCCGAGACCTCCAAAAACATTAAGCCCCATCATGACTCCAAATATTAACGCAGCCATCGATGGACTTGCACCACGGTCAATCGCTAAGGGGACAAAATGCGTTGAGATTGTACCTGTCGTGATTCCACAGACCACGTAAGAACCAGACAGCTGCCACATGGGAGGTGTCTTGAACGAATCCTGCCAATTGCTCACCTCATATTCGCCAAGTAATTCTTTATTACGGCCTTCTTGGTTTCTTTCCGAGATGTCTAGTTCTCCATCAGGCAACAAACCTTTCTCAGAAGGGTCGTTTCTTAGAAAAATTAGACATAACGGGACTGCTAATACCAGCATAACCAGCCCTAGAGCAGCCCATGTCCATCTCCAGTTGGTTGCCTGCATAAAATACATAGCAAAGGGGACGAGTATAAGCCCCCCCATTGAGACTCCAACCGAGTTAAGCGAAACAGCAGTTGCCCGTTTTGACCTGAACCACTTAGAAATCATGGCCATCGTATTTGTAAGGGAAGGTCCACTAAGGGCCGTCGAAAGAACCAAGCTAAAAACAAATACTAAGAACAAAAAATGAAAGGTAAACGCCAGACACACAGAAGCGACACCCATAACTACCAGGCCAATCGTAATCACCATACGACCGCCTAGCCTGTCAAACATATATCCTATAAACGGTTGCGTCACACCATTAACCAAAAACCCCAAGGCCGCCGCAAAGGATATGGTTGTCCTATTCCAGCCCAATTCCTCACTCATCGGGATCACGAATATTCCGAAACAATTTCTCGCCCCGACGGTTAGGAACGCAACAAAAAAGCAGGTCGCAACTATATACCAACCATAAAATATTTTTGGCTGAGAACTTACACTAGTATCCATACCTGCTCAACTCTCCGTGATCTCTAATCACAAATAAGAACCTAGTCGCCCGCCGTCTGTAGTATGGGCTCAGAAGTGGCGTATCGGTTCGAGTATTTACGTTCCCGAATTGTCCAGGCTGACAAAGCAGCCGGTAGCAATAACGCACCCGCAATTGCGAATGGAACTGTGTACGAACCAGTTACGTCATAGAGTATTCCAGCCAATAATATGCTTGCAAAACTACCGAGTGCATGGAAGAAAAAGGAAATACCACTTATGGTCCCGAGTGCTTTCAAACCATACACGTCAGCCGTCAACGCGGTAGTAAGTGGTGCCGTGGCGATCCATGAAAGCCCTGCTACCGCAGCAAAGGCCCATAAGCTGAGTTCTCCCGGAATTAATACTAAAAGAGCGTAGCCACAACCCCTAAGGAAATAAGTTAATCCAAGTAAATTCTTACGGCTGAAGCGGTCTGATACTAATCCCGCAGTGATGGCACCCACCAGATTTAGAGACATCATGAAGCCAAATATTATGGCCGACCTACCGGGGGATATTCCAAGTTGCAATGCATGAGGAACAAAATGCACCGATATTATCCCCGTAGTCGCACCACACACAAAATACGATCCACTCATCTGCCAGATCGGTGCCGACTTGAACGATATCAGCCAGCTGTCAGTCTCCAGCGGCCCACAATTGACTGGTTTGCGCTTGGATTCTCCTTCTGACAATTCTTTCTCGCCGTCGGGATTCAGTCCCATTTTTTCTGGGTCATCTCTAATAAATGCGATGGCCATTGGCAATGAGATACCCAATATCATGAAACCGAGAACTGCCCAGGTAACTCTCCAGTTTGTTGCCTGGAGTAGATACATGGAGAAGGGCACGAGTATAAGTCCTCCTAAAGACATCCCAGCCGCACTGATTGACACAGCTGTCGCTCTTCGCTTCCTGAACCATTTGCTTAATAACGCGCCGGTTGTGGTTATGGAAACACCGCTTAACGCACACGAACTTACGACACCAAACACAAAAATCAGAAACAGAATGTGGAAAGTGAAAGCTAGTGACAGGGTAGTAATCCCCAATACCAGCAGGCAGGTTAAGATGACTTTGCGGCCACCTAGCTTATCGAAAAAGCTGCCCATGAATGGCTGCACTACGCCATTCAGAAGGAATCCTAGTGAGGCGGCAAAAGAAATGGTCCCACGATTCCAGCCAAATTCTTCACTCATTGGGACGACGAAGATTCCGAATCCTTGTCTGCTTCCCGCCCCGATGAATCCGATTATCATGGCAGTGGCCACTATATACCAACCATAATACATTGGACTTTTATTTGTGAAGACTTCTTTAAACATGTGATCCTGAATTCAACTTGATGGCAAGTATATACCTTTATAGCGGCGGTGCAATCAGGTATAAAATTCCGATTTACCCAGAATACCTTTACCTCTACCCGCCCTTAAATCTCTCTTCAAACTCTAGAACCATATTGGCTTCATTGTCACATGTTAACAATCTTCTCGCTGCGGCCTCTGTAGGCTTAATCCGGCCATACATCATCATTACGTAGGTATCTCCGTCACACCGAAACATCGCAACTGGCGAATCTCCAATCACTGATTCTACGGACCCTCCATCTTTAGACAATACAATATCCACTTCTCGTTCCCCGTCGTGATCAATGATAAATCTATACCGCTTGGGGGTCTCGATATCAGGGTCTGGCCTAAAAGCTCTCCTAACGGCTCGATTAACAGTATCCATCAAAACAGCCACGCTTTCATGGGATAAATGATAATCAGGTTCAAATCTCGATCTGATATCCCATGCATGCATGGTCAATTCGCTTATCCTCATGTCGAGCATAGTAGAAATCTTTTCAGGGCCCGGCGGCCAATAACATAGTGTTTCCCATTGGTCAGATTTAACTTGCTCAAATACTTCGATAATGTCGGATACACGCTGCTCAAAAGTCGATAATAAACTAGATCCGAACTGTAGTTTAGTTGCAATAGCTCGATCAAAAATCGACTTTGCAAAGTTGTCTTCGTCGTGATTATCTACTTGAGGACTACCGTCAGGTGCAGATATATTTCCTTGCAACCCTCTAAGTATACGAAGAGAGAAGTCCTGCCCTATTAAATGACCAAGTACATCTCCGACAGACCACCCAGCACAAGCAGAAGGCACGTCCCAATCTTCAAGGGAAAGTTGACTTAAATAGCCAATAAATGACTTAGATTCCTCCGAAAGGATTTTTACCCTGTTTTCATGTTGATTCAATTAATTTCACCCCAACTACAAAGGTCAACCAGCAGCTATACCGCCGGTTGACCTCATGAATAGTCATGACACTCTGCCCATAGGCAGAATTCTGGTTATAAATCCTTTAACTTCATGGCATCTTCCGACGCACTAGTACCAGCGAGTCTACCAAAGACCATGCCAGCCGAAAGACCTGATCCACCCGGATAATTGTAATAAAACAGCCCTCCGACCATCTCTCCTGCAGCATAAACACCAGGGATTGCTTCCTGTGCATTGGTCACTATTTGGCCTCGAGTATTAATTTTGACGCCACCAAATGTGAATGATATGCCAGTAGTAACTGCCCACGCGTAGTAAGGAGGTGTATCTAGAATCTCCGCCCAGTTCGTCTTATCTACCTCAAGGCCCTCAGTGCGGCGCCCGTCCTTAACAGTTGCGTTGTAAGGTATGTCCGTGCGAACTGCAGCATTGTAATCATTTACCGTTTTCACCAGACCATCTGGATCTATATCCAGCAACCGCGCAAGTTCCTCAAGAGTATCAGCCTTGGCCATTGTCGCCTGGGGGATCCAATATTCGTCTCTCAGCAAACCTCTGTCAATGATTTTTTGGTCAAAGACCTGGAATGCAAGACCTTGAGGTTGAGTTAATAACGCTCGGCCGTACGTTACATATGTGTAGTTACGGAAGTCATACCCTTCATCAAGGAATCGTTCACCATTGATATTCACAATTAACCCAAAGGGATAAGAGTGCTTCTGAAAGAGTTCGGTTACTGTTCTGTCTCCAAAAGCTGGAGCATTCATATCCCACGCGACAGAATGGCAACTGCTGTAGTGCCCATGGGACTGTGCCCCAACATTAATAGCCATGTTAATCCCATCACCAGTGTTATACGGAATGCCCCTGACCTTTACCATTTCCCAGCCCGGGCCAAGATATCGGCACCGCATCTCTGCGTTAGCTTCGAAACCACCACTGGCTAACACAACAGATCGAGCAGATATATCTTCAAATCCTTCTGGGCCTAGAACCTGAATGCCGTTCACTCGGCCACTATCATCCTGCAATAACTTTACGCCCTGGGTGGAATACCTAACCTCGACGCCCCTTGCCTTGCAGACTTCGAATTGTTGATCTGACAAGCCTTTACCAGCTCCGACTGCCTCAACAACTAAACCACCCCAGAATCTATATTTATCTCCATCCTTGAATGCCTGTCTCCCGAATGAGAGTACAAATCTAACACCATTCTCCTGGAGCCATTTCATCGTCGGGTGAGCTTGGCTAACTAGAATCTGGGCTAATTCTGGATCACTCATACCATGAGTAACCCGCATCATATCGTCATAATATTGGTCTTCTGTATAGCTGCCGACTTCAATAGAATTCGCTTCCGTTTCCGACATATCCGGAATGATTGCCTGTATGTCATCTATCCCATTGAACGGGAATCGGATGATCCCGCCAGTAAAATAAGTGTTGCCACCCCTAAAATATTCCGGGGCCTTTTCAATAACCAGGACAGATTCACAATTCTCTTTGGCAGCTATAGCGGCGCTTAAAGCTGCGTTTCCCGCACCCACTACTACTACGTCATAAATGTTATCAGCCAAGATACAACCTCCAAGGAGTCAATTTGTCTTTATGCCAGCACCTATAATAACGCCTGTTTGTTAGACGGACAAGAAATCAATTTAGAGAGTTAGCGCACCTGCATAGTCTCGGTTGTCACACGTATACCCGCGAGTTAGAATTAGCCAGACTTCTACAGGAGGAACCTATATGTATAACAAAGCTATGCTCAGCCTCGACCAGACCCAAGCTGCTATGGCAGCGATGATAAATAAAGCAACCCAGGAACCAGATAGGCCCGTGACAATTTCAATAGTTGACGACCGCGGCAATCTTCTTAGCTACGCCCGCATGGACAATTGTGCTACCGGGCCCCAGACACTAGCTACACGAAAGGCGTATACCGCGGCAATGCGACGAATGGATTCGGCCACATTCGCCGAAAATCTTAAGAAGCAGGGCCAAAATGTCAGCGATTTCGGAGATCACTCATTAGTAGCTGTCCAAGGCGCTGTGGTTATAGTCCATCCGGAAACAAAAGCCATTCTTGGAGGGATCGGTATTAGTGGACTCTCTTCACAAGAAGACGAAGATCTAGCCAATATCGGACTAGCAGCTCTCGGACTTTAAACCCTATTCATGTGATTAACGGAGGCAGTTATGTCCAATCCTCGGGCAGATTATTCCCCAATATTTCATAGGGATCCGATACATCTACCCAATAACGCACGGGTCGCGGTATGGCCTGTCATAAATGTTGAGGAATGGGATATCAACGAACCCATGGCCAGACGCGTGCTGCCAACACCTCAAGGAGTAGAGATAATACCCGACGTGCCCAACTTTGGTTGGTTCGACTACGGCCTGCGGGTCGGGTTCTGGAGAATGAAGAGGGTCCTGGACAGTCACTCAATACGAGCGACAGTCAGTTTAAATGCTTCCGTATGCCAGAGCTATCCCCAGATCGTGACCGAAAGCCTCGAATCCGGGTGGGAAATGATGGGGCACAGCTTCATTCAAAGAGTAATCAATAAAGAACCGGATGAACGCGCAACTATCAGAAAAACCATCCAGACAATCAAAGACTTTACAGGGACAGCACCTAGAGGTTGGATGGGACCCGGCCTAGCTGAAACCTTCGATACTCCTGACATACTAGCCGACGAGGGAATTGAATATGTCTGCGACTGGTGTAATGATGACCAGCCATATCCCATGATAATGAAGGACCCCAATCATAGCCTCACATCCATTCCCTATACCGTCGAATTGAACGATATTCCCATATATATAGATCAGCATCATCGCTCACCAGAGTTATTTGAGCGTACCAAAGACCATTTCTTAACGCTGTATGAGGAAGGAAAGGAAAGCGCTCGCATAATGGCTGTATCTGTCCATCCGTATATAACGGGAGTTCCTCACCGGATTAATTATTACAACCAGATTTTCGAATACATAAAACAATTTGATGATGTCATATTCATGACTGGTAGTGAGATCTTGGATTGGTATAAATCGGTTACATAACCAGTCCAGCCATAATTGAGAAGAGAAGGAAATATCGATGCCAAACAACAGCCCAATTATCACAACTATAGTAGGCACAGGCGACGCTGGTTTCTCCGGAGATAACGGTCCTGCCATTCAGGCCTCACTGCGTGAGCCATTCATGTGTGATTTTGACACCGACGGGAATCTTTATGTATGTGAGGCAAAGAACCATACCGTTCGCAAAATTGACATGGTTACAAAAACCATCACAACCGTAGCCGGAACAGGCGAATCTGGTTATACAGGTGATGGCGGACCGGCTACAAGCGCGACCATGAACGAGCCCTATTCGCTGCAAGTAGCTGCAAACGGCGATATTTATATAGTTGACCGACTAAATGCCGTAGTGCGGAAAGTAGATGGATCTACTGGTATCATCACCACAGTAGTGGGAACAGGCGAACCCGGTTATTCCGGTGACAAAGGGCCTGGAGAAACCGCGCAAATGCGTGAGCCAAACGATTGTTTCTTGACTAACTCAGGAGGACTCTTGATCGCTGATATCCAAGATCAACGAGTCAGACATTTAGACCTGTCTTCAGGAATAATAACCACTTTCGCTGGTAATGGGGAGAAGGTGCGAGAAGGAGATGGGCTACCCGCTACTGAAGCCAGTATTCTAGGTGCTAGAGCGGTATGCATGGATAGCTTAGGAAATACATATATTTGCGAACGCGAAGGCAACGGAGTTCGTAAAGTGGATAATAATGGCATCATGTCAACTGTAGCCGGCACCGGGGAGCGCGGCTACACCGGAGATAATGGACCCGCAATCGAAGCACAATGGGGATCACCAAAGGCCATACGTTGCAATGCAAAAGATGAAATCATAGTGGTAGACACAGAGAATCATGCTCTTAGAAAAATAGATCCTGCTTCAAACATCGTGACCACAATAGCCGGAGGCCACCTAGGCGGTGACGGTGATGGGGGCCCGGCTACTGATGCTGGATTGGAACGACCCCATGGGTGCGGCATAGATGAATCTGGTGTCATTTATATTGCGGATAGTAACAATCACAGAGTAAGAATATTTAATCAGTAATAAGACCAATACAAACTACAAATAAGAAAGGATTGCACCATGGAAACTGTCGGATTTATTGGGTTGGGAAATATGGGAGGAGGAATGTCCTCCAACATCCAGAAGGCGGGATATCAACTAGTCGTTTATGACGTCAGAGAAGAATCCACTAAACGCCTATTAGAAGGCGGTGCTCGCTTGGGTAATTCTCCGGCGGACGTGGCAAACAGGTGTGATATCACTTTTACATCACTCCCAGGTCCTAAAGAAGTTGAAGCAGTTGCCTTAGGCAGAGAAGGTGTTCTGGAGGGAATCAAACCCGGAACCATTTATGTCGACTTGTCCTCCAGTAGGCCCACTTTAATCAGAGAAATGGAGCCCAAATTCACTGAAAAGGGTGCTTACATTCTTGACGCTCCTGTAAGCGGGGGTAAAACCGGCGCCGAAAGCGGCAATCTGGCCGTAATGGTCGGTGGTGATAAGGCAATATTCGACCAAATTAAGCCAATTCTAGACTCATTCGGGGACAAGGTGTTTTATGCTGGAGGAATTGGAAACGGTTCAGTATGCAAATTAGTGCACAACATGATTGGGCACAGCGTAAGACAAGCTATAGCTGAAGGATTGACTCTAGGGGTAAAAGCAGGAGTAGACGCAGAATCACTCTGGGAATGCATGCGCCGCGGATCCTTAGGCCGTATGCGGATATTGCACGAAGGATTAGTACGAACCATGTTCAAAGGGAGTTACGAGCCGGCTAGCTTCGCACTCGACCTCGCATATAAAGATATCTCACTAGCCTGCGAATTAGCTGAAGAGTATAACGTGCCAATGCCCATGACAGTCTTGGCCCGACAAATTACATTGCAAGCAGTCAATCGTGGTTGGGGCTCCAAAGATAGCTCGATACCCGTTGTTCTCCAAGAAGAGCAGGCAGGAGTCGAAGTACGAGCACCCCAGATAGACCCGGCACAATCAGGAAAATTCATTACTACTAATCCCAACGCCTAAATATCGAATGGTGGTGCATAGACTATGCACCACCATTACAACCATTATTAAATAATGTATAAAGCAGCTAAACCAGTAGATATTCTCCTAGGGACAGGCAATATAGCCAAGCAAGCTATGCTTGCGGGGCTTGTGGAAGGATTACCGCTGAATCCAGTCTCTCCCCAGGATATCGGACTGGATTCCAATCCCGATGAAACTGCACCTTCTCACGAAGAAGTTGCTCGCGACAAAGCAGCTCAGTGGTCATTAGACAGCGGATTATTAACAATAGCCTCGGACGGAGGCCTGGTCATACCATCCTTGGGCTCAAAATGGGAAAGTCTTTTCACCCATAGGTTCGCTGGACCATCTGCAACCGACAATAATAGAGCAGATGAACTTCTAAAATTAATGAGTCCGTACGAGAACGAGGCTCGATCAGCCTCTTGGGTAGAAGCTCTCGCTATCGCAGACAAGGGGCAAGTTCTAAAAAGCTGGTCGCTTGAAGGTGCCACCGGCCTAATTGCCGATCAAACCCGCGGAAACCTTACAGATCGTGGGTTTTGGGTGTTTTCAATGTGGTATTTTCCCAAGTACCAGAGAACCTACGATGATCTCACAGAATCAGAGCGGTTAGATTTAAACGACCACTGGCTTCAACTAAAGAACTTAGTCCGCGAATATTTCACAATAGAAAGCTAACCAATAAAACCTTCCAAATGCTGATTGACGAGGGTTTTAGGCACAGTTATCCTTAAAAAAATTGCGTCGGGGTGTGATTCCATGACCCAATACAAAGTGATCCGAGAAAGAAACGTGATGGTGCCAATGCGCGACGGCACTTGTCTGGCAACAGACGTATTCCGCCCGGACGCACCGGGCAGATTCCCTGTCCTTGTGAACAGAGGTCCCTACGGTAAAGACAGTTATGTAGAAAATCCACACCACTCTGTATGGTATTTCCCAGAACATGGATACGTAGTACTAAGCCAGGATTGTAGAGGCCGATTCGAATCAGAAGGCGACTACGATCCATTATTCCAGGAGTCGAATGATGGATGGGATACGGTTGAATGGGCTGCAAGGCAACCCTGGTCAAACGGCCGGGTCGCTACAACTGGTCAGTCCTATCTGGCCGCAACTCAATACACTCTTGCAACAGCAGACCCACTGCCTCCTCACCTTCAGACAATGGCACCAGTATCAGCATCTTCTGACTTTCATCAGAGTTGGGTTTATCACACAGGGGGAGCCATGGAGTGGGGGTGGATGGTGCCTTACGCTATCCTAAAAGGGAGAAATACCCTTGAGCGTGCAGGATTAAGCGATCTGTTGTCTGAAATGGACAAGTACGTGTTGGAGCCTGGTAACTTTGGGCAACCACTAACAGACGAATGGTACCAGCATTTACCCTTAAGGGATTGGATAGATCGCCTAAAAGAGGCCGCCCCCTATTTCCATGAATATTTTGATCAGGAACTGGACGGGCCATACTGGTGGAAAATCGGGTTAAAACAGCACCTTCAGAGAATCAACATGCCCATGTTCCATATCAGCTCGTGGTATGACATTTTCCTGGAAGGTGCCTTGACAGCTTTTTCAGAAATCAGCGAAAGAGGTGCTACTTCCCTCGCTAAAGAGAATCAGAAACTGCTTGTTGGCCCTTGGGCACATATACGCCCCTTTACAGAGCCAAACACAGGCGGCTGCGGAGATATCGACTTTGGTGAGGCAGCAGCTATTGAACTACACGAGCACTTACGACGCTGGTTTGATCATTGGTTAAAAGATGAAGACACCGGATATCTTGATGAACCCAGCGTGAATATATTCGTCATGGGAGAAAACCAATGGCGACAAGAAGACGAGTGGCCTCTTGCTAGAACACATTACACAAAATTTTATTTACATGGAGATACTCCGGCAAATTCCAAGAATGGGGGAGGCTATTTATCGACAGTCCCGCCAGATGATGACAAACCGGATGAATACATTTACGATCCAGAAAACCCTGTACCAACAAAAGGTGGTAACACTCTAATAATCCCATTTGGAGTAGCCAATCAATCAGAAACTGAAGCACGGGATGATGTACTGGTGTACAGTACTCCTACGTTAGAGAAAGACACTGAAATAACCGGTCCGATCAAGATGCACTTATTCGCTGCAACAAGTGCAATCGATACAGATTTCACAGCAAAACTAGTTGATGTACATCCAGATGGATACTCGCAGAACTTGCAGGATGGAATAGTACGCGCGCGGTTTAGAACTTCGGTTGCGCAACCTTCTTTCGTAGAGCCAGGACGGGTGTATCCATACGTAATAGATCTATGGTCTACAAGCCACCTAGTCAAGAAGGGGCATCAAATTCGCGTCGACATATCTAGTAGTAATTTCCCCAGATTCGATCGAAATCCCAATACTGGGGCTACCCTAGGAGTGGACTCCAAACTAGAAAAGGCCAAACAAACGGTTTATCATAACAGCACATATCCATCGCATATGGTATTGCCACTTATTCCGAGATAAATTAAACGAGACGAGATTATGCCAGATACGAATAAAATATTTACTGACGATCAAAGTGATCTCTTAACAGAAGTGCTTAACCGGATCGTACCTGCTAACGGAGATCTGCCTAGCGCAGGCGATCTCGGAATCGCAGCATTTATAGAATCCGCTGTTAGCACCGATCCATCCTTGAGAAGACTATTTACGGACGGACTGGCACAAATAAACATAACGGCCAGTCAAAATGGCAATGATTTCTTAGACTTATCCGATTCCGCCAAGGACGAGGTTCTTAAAGATGTTGAATCCCATAACGGACCATTCTTTTCGACGATGGTCCGCCAGTGCTACAACGGGTATTACACAAATGAGACAGTCTTAGCTAGTATTGGCTATGAGGCAATAAGGCCAGAAGATTACGTATACAAACCTATCGACGAAAGCCTCCTAGCGCCCCAGCGGGAAAGGGCTCCATTCTGGACCAAAGTCTAAAGATCTAGAAAACCCTATTAGCAACTAAAGGCATCTTATCGAGTACAGCCCTTGGGATAAGCCATCGAGTACCCCACTTAATCCCCGGTATATCGCCTTGTGCAAGGCCTTGGTAAACTTTTTCCTCTGGGATTTCCAATAGGCTTGCAACTTCAGTAGGGGCAAAAACTATTTTCTCTTGCCCTGGAAGTAATCGGTCAAACCATTCTTGATTATCTGCCATATAAATCCCACTCAGATATATGCCCAGAATCCGAGCCTAATTATGATGTGGGACACAGTCTAAACTGTTTTAGGATTACATAACCTAGAGAATTCAAGACAGATTATCTAGAATTTTAGAACGTAGATGGCGAGATAATATTACCGGCGATAGACATTTCCGACCGGGGTTCGCTCACAATTCAATCGCCTACTGAGGTGCAATCCCTCAAGAATAAATTCGATAGCGGATGCCACTATTTCAGGACGTCTGTCATCAGTCAATACGGCTACTGCTCCTGACAGACCACTAATCTTGTCCAGCATTCCAGGATAATTCTTGGAAGGCTCATCGCTCCCGGTGAGAGCTGTATTACCAATATCAAAAGAGTCTACTATTTCATCAAGATTAGCGTCCGAGAAATATTTGGTGAATATCTCGATTACTGCCCTCTTGATCAAGTCCTCCATTAATCGACCTTCACTTCCTTCTTCAAAGGTTTCAAGTTCGATTTTGCCGCTTAGAGAAGCCATAATGTACTGAAGATCACTGACTCTGGGACATGATATTTCCTGACCCTGGCGTATGGTCCTTCTAACTGAGTTGCTCAGCATAGTTTCGTAGTTCGCAATAGAAGCTCTTACACTGACTCCTGACCTCTGGTTAATTTCCCTACTGCTCCTCGCCTGGTAGGTCACTTCAGCTAGCACTTCTTTCATAAACTGGGGGATTACCAGCGTTTCTTCATCAGGGAATTTACTCCGCTCCTGATCCATTATGAAAATCTCTTGTTCTAGCGTTTGCGGGTAATGCGTATGTATCTGTGATCCATATCTATCTTTCAGAGGGGTAACTATACGCCCTCTATTCGTGTAGTCTTCAGGGTTAGCAGTGGAAACTACATAAACATCGAGCGGGAGTTGCACCCGGTACCCTTTGATCTGCACATCCCTTTCTTCCATAAGATTGAACAATCCCACCTGGATGCGCTCTGATAAATCGGGAAGTTCGTTGATACAGAAAATCCCTCGATTGGTTCGTGGAACCAATCCGAAATGAATTGCTAGTTCATCCCCTAGATAACGACCTTCCGCTATTTTTATAGGATCTATCTCACCGATCAAGTCTGCTATCGAAATATCAGGAGTGGCCAATTTTTCCGAATACCTGTCACTCGGAGTTATCCAATCAACAGGTAAGTCCTCTCCTAGCTCAACGGCCTTTTCCCTACATCCATAACAGACCGGTTTATAGGGATCATCATTGATCTCGCATCCCATTACTACCGGTATATAGGGATCAAGCAAATTAACCAATCCCCTTATTAATCTCGATTTCGCCTGTCCTCTTTCCCCTAGCAAAATAATATCCTGGCCAGACAACAGGGCATTTTCCAATTGAGGAATCACTGTATTTTCAAATCCAATAATTCCCGGAAAAACCTCTTCCTCAGCCTTAATCTTGTTGATTAAGTTATTACGTAATTCTTCACGTACCGGCACGACCTTGTAGTTGGATTCCTTAAGCTCCCCCAATGTGCTAACCTGAGGTTTCGAGGCCATTTCCACACTCCTAATTCTTGCAGATACTCTTGCTAATTCATTTAAGACAGCCCTGAAAAGTTAGTATAGCATTTACTGAGAAATAGAAATTTTGGTGTGTCGTAAATAAATGCACACTAAACACTTTATCCTTTATAATCGAACTAGGGTGTTTAAGATGTTTCATGGCTTGGGATTCCGAATATTGCTGCTATTGATCCCGCGGTTTCTGCCGCGGGCTATACGCTACATCATCCTGATTCGAAAGCTCATCTTTGATCGACGCGTCAACATAATACTCAGAGCTTTGGTTCCACTAGCTTTGATCTATTCGATTGTCCCATTCGATATGGACCGCCTAGGCTATATCGGCCGATTCGATGACGCCATTGTCCTAGGGTTAGCGGCATTCATCACCGTGAAGCTGGCACCTCAAGACATAAAAAACGAGCATCTTGGTATAGATCCACGTCCAAAACGGCCAGAAGACGACGACCCTTCCAATGTTGTAGACGGATCATCTAGAGACATAGACAACGATGAACAGTCATAAGAAGTCATTCGCATGGTAGGTATCTCAACACAGATAGTGCCCTCCTCAGGCATGTCTCTGTATATTCATGTGCCTTTCTGTAACACAAAATGCCCGTATTGTGATTTCAATACCTATCAGGGAATAGAGCGGTTATTCACTCCGTATGTAAAAGCATTGACCACAGAAATTGCCCTCTGGGGAAAAGTACTCAATGCACCTAGCATTAATACCATCTTTTTTGGTGGGGGAACTCCCTCTTATCTACCCCAAGGATCAATTGGTGAAATAATCGAATCGATTCAATCAAATTTTAATATTGCCCACGACGCGGAGATTACCATAGAAGCTAACCCAGGTGATATCACTCTTGACTCCTGCACACGGTTGCTGAAAGAAGGAGTTAACCGATTAAGTATTGGGGTACAGAGTTTAGACAACGATTTGCTTAATATGTTGGGCCGTCGCCATGATTCAGCGCAGGCCATAAATTCGTGCAAAATAGCTAGCACCGCAGGATTTGAAAATATTAGCTTGGACCTCATGTACGGACTGCCCAACCAGAACATTGAACATTGGAAAACGACCTTAGACAATCTTGTTGCCCTTGATCCAAACCATATATCACTCTATAGCCTGACTCTTGAAGAAGGAACACCCCTCCATACCTGGGTGGAACAGGGAAAGCTTCCCACACCAGACCCGGATGTCGCAGCCGACATGTATCACTACGCTGAAAACATCCTAGAGGACCATGGCTATGGTCACTACGAAATATCTAATTGGAGCAAGCCTGACCATGCTTCACGGCACAACATGGCCTACTGGTTGAACCATCCCTACGTTGGCGTGGGACCCGGTGCTCATTCAAGGCTTGGGAATTACCGATTTTGGACCGTTGACTCACCCAGAACCTACATCGACGGCGCATCTAGCTGGTCAGACTCTGATCCAAGCTCTTTTGGAAAATTTACAGATCAAGAAATAGATAGCATTCCGACTATCTCAGGGTACGAGCACATAAGCTCCAAGCTGCTCGCATCTGAAAGCATGTTTCTCGGACTTCGCCTTCTTGATGGCATCAACATTGCTGAAATGTCTCATGCTGTCGGCACAGACTTGGCAGTACTATATAAAACGGAAATAGCCGAATCACTATCACTAGGACTTCTAGAGGAACATAACGACCTTTTAAGACTAACCAAGGATACGTACTTGATCGCAAACCAAGTCTTCACAAAGTTTATAGACTGAAGACAGTTACTACCCCATCTATTACAAGAGTGCTATCCTATTACCACATGGGATAAATCATGCCAATTGGGGTACTGACATGTACGTAATCGGTACCGCTGGTCACGTTGACCACGGAAAATCCACATTAGTCAAAGCTCTTACTGACATCGACCCAGACCGTCTCCAGGAAGAGAAGGACCGGGGCATGACAGTCGACTTGGGATTTGCATGGATGGACCTGCCGAGTGGCAGAGAAGTCAGCATTGTCGACGTACCCGGCCATGAAAGATTCATTAAAAATATGCTGGCAGGAGTAGGAGCGATCGATCTTGCCCTACTCATTGTTGCCGCTGACGAAAGTGTCATGCAACAGACGCGGGAGCATCTAGCTATTCTCGACCTGCTGCAAATAACCACAGGCCTAGTCGTTATAACTAAAACAGACCTAGTTGACGACGAACTTGTCGAATTGGTCAAGGCAGAGGTAGAGGATGTCTTGGCAGGCACGGCATTCGAAGGATCTCCAATGATCGGAGTTTCTGCATATACCGGGGACGGCGTTCCAGACCTAAAAACCAAGATCGATGACATTCTTGCTAATACCGACTCTCGTCGAGATTTAGGACGTCCCAGACTCCCTATAGACCGAAGTTTTTCAATAACCGGGTTCGGGACAGTAGTTACAGGAACATTGATAGACGGTCAGTTCGCTGTAGGACAGGAAGTTGAACTTGAACCTTCAGGCACAAAGTGCCGAATCAGGGGATTGCAGAAACATAAATCCAAAGTAGATAGCACAGAGCCCGGTGTGCGATTAGCAGTGAACTTATCCGGCATTTCTCGGGACGATATAGCTAGAGGGGAAATATTAACCGTGCCAGGTTGGCTCGCATCCACCAGACGACTAGACGCAACTATTCGCATGGTTAAAGGTGCCCCTCATCCGATGCGGCATAACGAAGGATTAACTTTTCACCTTTTCACAAGTGAAACCACTGCACGAGTACGGTTGCTAGACGCAGATCGACTTGGCCCTGGAGAAGAAGGCTGGGTTCAGATATTGCTGGATGAACCTATCCCAATGGTAAAGGGGGATTTTTTCGTGCTCCGGTCTGCTGAGGACACTCTAGGTGGAGGACAGGTGGTAGACACTAGCCCACAACGACGATACCGACGTTTTGACAACGATGTCATTGAGAGATTAATGATGCTACACCAGGGAACCGGCGAAGACATGCTGGTCAGCGTAGCAGATCAGTGGGGTCCATGTGATCTATCGACATTGTCCCAACGGGCGAATCTAGCCGAAAGTGAAATTCTTGAGAGGATCAAGGTACTCATCGATAACGGAGAGATCATATCGCTAGGTGAACTCGGCAGCGAATCAGACGCAGTAGTTTATTCCAAACAAGGATGGGATATCTTGCAGGGAAAAGCATCGATAGCTTTGCAAACCTACCACACACAATACCCACTCAGAATAGGTGCACCAATTCCCGAAATTAGAAGCCGTTTGAACCTTGCACAAGGCGTTTACCTGAAAGCCCTCGCACAATTATCTGCCGACGGGGTTGTTGTTGAAGAAGGTCAATCTATCAGGCTCCCAAACCACAATTCGGAACTCACTCCAGAGCTTGAGGAAAAAGCCGCCTCGTACATTAAAACTTTAGAAGAATCTCCTTACTCACCCCCTACAGACATACCCTTAGATAACGAACTCCTGAACGCTCTTATTGGACAGGGTAAAGTTGTAAAGGTAAACGAGTCCGTTGTCTTTTGCGCTTCCGCATACCAATCGATGACAACCCAAATAATTGAGCACCTAAACGCAAACGGATCTATTACGGTAGCAGAAGCCAGAACAATATTTGACTCAAGCCGAAAATATATCTTGCCCTTGATGGAACACCTTGATCAGCAGCGTATAACCAGACGACAGGGAGACGAAAGGGTGCTGAGGTAGAATGCCACTAGATCTCGGAAGGACAGTCCTCCAAATAGATGAAGCTGCACAATCGATAAGTCGAGATATAGACGATCGCCAGACACGTCTGACCAAGCTCCTAGAAGGCGCACAGGGCGTGTCTAACGACGAAGCGATCACCAAATCGCAAAACTCTCTTGACCGCCCTTATATGGCAGCCCAGATCACAGAAGAGTTAATTGGGAGCAAACCCCCCAAGCAATATAGTGGAAATTGGTCCACATTATCGGTCGACGGGTCTCACATAGACGTAGACCGGCATTTACCCGTGCCTTGTTACCTAATCAATATGGGCGGCTGTATCCTTTCCTATGGTGAAACCCCTTACGCAGATTTCTTTAATGAGCCCACCTTAGCTACAGCACGAGAAGATCTATACCTGTCCGATCCAGGCAATGCAAACAATGAAGAATTAATTAGTGGGCCGCTGCTTGGGATTCTAAGGTCTGTACAAGAAATAGAGTATCTGGTGGAAAAAATTCAAGACTGCCCAGAAACCCAACCATTGCTGGCTTTAGTCGATGGAACATTGGTTTTATGGGGCTTATCCGGTCAAGGGTATCGGCCATTTGTAAGGAACACTATATTAGCCGAAAGGTTTTTCCCTGCGCTAGAAAAACTTCGCAGATTAGCTCAAACACGGATAATCACTGTAGCTGCCTATGTATCCCTGCCTAGAACCACTGAAGTTGCCAACGCAATTCGTTGCAGCCTGTGCCCATTTGAATCCTCTCTTTGCCAGGAATCTTGCAGTCACCACCGATCCAGACGGGAACCCTGTGATCAGGCAAACGGGTTTATGGATAGAGAGTTATTTCAAGAGGTTCTGGAGCCATATTCCAGGTCTCCTGTGTATAAGACTAACCCAACAGCAGCTCAGGAATACTACGGAGAGCACCAGGTATATTTTTATTACCTTAATAGCGGCAATGAAATAGCCAGGGTTGAAATCCCCCAATGGGTTGCCTCAAACACCGATCTCTTAGAACTTGGACATAGCTTGATAGTTGAG
>Ga0209034_10000439_pt1 | contig 20884 bp, 6 predicted proteins | sample MarorgKNORR_S2LV_2_FD_188219 | JGI IMG/M metagenome (GOLD analysis project Ga0209034, IMG submission 188219) | Marine microbial communities from the Southern Atlantic Ocean, analyzing organic carbon cycling - 250m_A/KNORR_S2/LV (SPAdes) (version 2) | ecosystem: Environmental > Aquatic > Marine >... | reverse complement strand
CAGGGCTACCATGCTAGCCAGTTCATCTTCTCTTCCGAAGAATCTCCTAGACCGCGGGAGGTCGTTCAGCGAGGATACTAGTTGCTTCTCTATATGCTTAGAGAGATCCCTCTCGATTAGTTCCGGTGAGAGTATGGAAAGATCTACTGTTCCAGTATCATCGATGTATCGCAGGAAATCCACATGCCTGAGTGGAAGGTCAGTGGAATCTAGAGCATGTCCCAGTTCCATAGACTCTGATCGGCCGTCAGGATGAACTAATCTGACGGCCTGGGTGCTGACCTTAGCCCAGATATCATCGGCTATGCTGGCTCCTTCCTCAGTCAAAAAGTACGCCTTGCGCTTTCGAGAAACTCCTGAGACATGAGCCTGTCTCTCAATCAGGTGCCCTTGCTCGCGCATACCGGCTATTGCACGGGGCACATTGGACCGGGCTATGGCAACAGCATTAGCAATCCCCATCTGAGATAGGGCGAAAGGGACCTCGACCTTGTCAGCGTGATCTACATAATCCCTCAGATGCAGCAAAATGCGCTCCTGAACCCCGGGCCTGGGAACGGCCATGGTTGTCATATTGGTTGAGCGTAATCATCCACTCAAGAAGTTTCGTGAGAAGCGAGCCTAAAGTGATTCACGATTGGGGATGATCGGGGTCTGGTACCCACTCTTGATTATCAGGATCCCAAAGCCAGCCGGGGTGGTCGTCATGCTTCTGTAACCTAGATTCAGATTGTATCTCCGTATCATCTCCGGTAATCTCAGCTTCTTTCGCCCAAGCATAGTGGTCTTCTTCGGACTCATCAGCATCTTCGTGGGCCTCTGCGGTTCCCTCCAGCATCTCGTCCTCATCTACTTCGAATTCGACGAAGAAGTACACCAACCCTCCTAGCACTGTTAGCGCTACTATAGCAATCATGATAATCGATCCGAACCCCATTCCACTGTCTCCGAATCCGGAGACGGTTATCTTGGAGCCTTCGAACTGATCTCCTCCATACTTGAATACAGGCGTGGCACTACCCTCAATCCTAGACGCAGGCACACCTAGAGACCATGTGGAGTCGGAATTGACCACTGTGTTGTTCACGGTGTTTCCACCGATTGTGACGGTGACCGTCTTGCCGGGTAGGCCTATTCCTGTAAAGACAGCGATTCCATCCTCGGATACGGTAGAATCCTCAGGTGGAGATATAGTGAATAGGATTCCTTCCACGGTCATGGTCACGGGGTTGGAGTTAATCTTGGAACCGAAAGTGTCGGTAGCCACGAAGACAACATCCTCCAGAGTCCATGTTGACATGTCTGTGTCGTAGAAGAACATCGTCACGGGATTGTAAACAGCCATACCTTCCGATCCAACATTAACTACTATGCTGTGGTGGTCGTCGGTGTCTGAGTTCTCGTTGTCATAGACGGATAGGATTAGTTCCTGGCCTGGATCGACATCATCGAAGAACTGTAGTAGGTCAATCTCGGCTTTGGTGCACCTATCTTGGGACTGGGAGTTTATCTCGCAGTAGAGGATGATTTCGTCATCCCAGTCTGAGGAGTCGAATGTCGGCTGAGAGTTGCCCGCATCAGGAGGGTTGTCAGCCACTATCGTGACCTCGGTCCAGTCACTGTAATCGTAGCCGTCATACGACCTGAATCTGACTAGGTACTGCCTGTCATGAATTAGAATTGTGGAGTCCCATACTAGGTCCCAAGCCCCATTTGGGGCGATGTCGGATATCGAACCGGACTTGACTAGTAGGAAATTGTTGAACACATCCTTGATTTCGAAATCGACTCTGGATACTGTGCCGTCATTATCCCTTGCTACTCCTTCAAATGTAGTCTCGGTGGAGACTGAAACTCTCTCTCCATCGTAGGGAGAAATCAGACTGATGAAGGGCTCGCTGTTTGAGTTGTCAATTGTCAGAGTCAATTCTGCAGGTGTGCACTCGTCAATGAAGCCCTTGCAGAAGTCGCTATCGGAGGCCCAGATAGTGAATGAGTAGGTGGCAATCTCCCTTGGCAGACCACTAAAGTCCCAAGTCCACGACCAATCGGCTCCTCCCTCAGCAGGAGTAGTCACATCGAAGTTAGGCCCCTGGATGTGGAAGTAGACATCTTCGAGGTCCTTGCTGCAGTCAACTGGGCATCCGTAGTGGTCGAATGCGGTACCCTCGAAGGTGACGCTTCCCTCGGAATGGGTCGAGAATGAGCTTGGAGAAGTCACGGATATAGTAGGGGCTTGGACATTGAGCTTGGCTGACCTGTAGATGATTGGACTGTAGTCGATACCGTCGAATGCTCTAATCTCAAAGACATAATCCCCTTCCTCTCTGTTGCTCATGTCTATCTCGTAGTACCAAGAACTGAATGGCCGGTTGGTCTTGGTCACCTGCCCCTCGGACATACCACTGGTGTCGACTGCAAGGCCTGCACTCGACCATTGGTTGGTGAATGGGTCCTTGACTTGGACCTCATGGACATATCCTCCTTGATCCCACTGAGCCAACTCATCTGATCCGTAGACTCCGGCTAGATTCCCATCATGAGCGCTGCCTGTCAGATTGACAAATTTTCGGAATGAATGGCCATCCAATTGGGTTACAGATACTGAAGGTGCTTGGTTGACCAGATTGATGGTGTCCTGTAAGGTCGTGTCGGTCAGGGTGAAGTTGCCCCTATCATAACCGAAACCGAAACGATATGCAGTGTAGTAATAGCGTGACAATTCCCTTGTTCCAGCTAGGTTGTCGCAGTCTTCGTCGTTGGTGTCGATTGTTAAATCACCGTCGTTGTCAATCCCATCAGAACAGGAGTCCTCATACTCGTCATCGGCAAAGCCATCGGGATTGTCACCATTGCCCAGTCCCCTGAAGTCAAGATGAAAGTCGGAGGGCAGGGCAAACCAAGGAGTGTAGCCATTATTCTGTGTGTGAAGCGAATACAAGTCGTTGCCGAGCGCGTCCTCAATCAAGACATTTGCATCCTCTACTCTCTCGCCGTTGACCAGTGTCTGGAAGCGTACCATCTCGGCTCTGCGCACCTGAACTGCATACGGAGTTGGCTGGGTATCGATGTGAATCTTAGTGCGATCTAGGTTGGACAGATTGGCAAATGTGAATGTAGTTGAGTTGTTATCCATGGCAGAAGAGATGCCCATTCCATCACCCACAGAAAGGGGGAATCCAATCGGTGTGAAGTCAGCACAGTTCGGGCACTCCTTGACGAAAGTAGGTACAATGGAAGTCTGGAACTGGTTGGCCGGCCATGCTTCTTGGTCAGACCACACCAACTGCACCGGATACTCTCCGGGAGGAGGGGAGGGGATGTATTCCGACTGGACTGTGACAGAACTCTTGGTGACATTGTAAGTCATCCCGACTCCGGCCCATGTGTTGTGCGAGAAGAAGGCTAGAGTTCCGTACTGCTGAGATCCTGCATAGCCATCATCGTAGTGCTTCATTATCGCTCCTGTTCCAGGCACATTGAAGGTATTTCTCTGGATATTCAACAGGGCCCCTACTGCCCTGATTCCATCTGCGTTGCCGGCAGCGTTAATCGTGTTGTCATACATTGAAACGCCGGCTCGATAAACATGGACAACTGGACAAGTGAAATCGCCGTCCCAGTCATCATACCTCGTCTGGCTACAAGCCCCGGTTCCATCGGTCGAGAGGGTATTGTTGGCGAGATAAATCCTAGCAGCCGAAGGAGCAGGGGCGCTGCTGCCATACTCGCCTGCCCGTATAGGTTCCCTAGCCACATCATGGATTGTATTGTTCTCAGCAATTACATCGAACGAGCCGAGCATCCACAGGCCATTCCAACCGCCAATCGGCCCGATATCGTTGTTGAGAATCTTCACCTCGCTGGACTCGATTGAAATCCCGGATGCTTCCGCAGCGCCTTCCAAATCGTTAGCGATTATGTTGGCCAGTCCTCCTTGGAAGACTGTTATGGGAGCTCCATCTGCTGTTGTGATCTCATTACCGATTATGTTAATCTCATAATCGACATTACCAACGGCCTTCCTGCTGTTGATGTCAATGCCGTTGCAGTTTACATTGAATTCGGAGCTTGAGATGGTGCCTGCTGAGTTCTGCATGCTGATGCCGTAGTCCCCCGTTGTAACCCGTGCATCTGAAATCTCGATATGCGTATCTTGAGCCCAAACAGCGGGCCTACTAGGAGCCTGACGGCTGCAACCGACATTAGTCCCAATTAGTTCCGGCGATTCTAGAACCAAAGGAGTGACTGGGGTACCGGAGCCATAAATCTGTACTGCAGAGCCTCGAACTCCACTGGAGTCATCGTTACCTACCACATACTCGCCGCCAATGAAACGGGGCTGCGCGAGATTAGTGGTGAGAACGCTGGTCGTATTGATCTCATTGAACTGTATCTCGTTGAGAACAGGGCTCGCTCCGTCTATGACTAGCGCACCGTACCTCCACTGGTATACTGTCGGGATGTAATAGGGAATCCCCCATGCTCCATCTATGGTGATATATCTCAAACCAGTCTGTGATAGATCGATGCTATTACGAATCAGCACACCCTCGTAGCAGGAAGGGTCCTCTATCCAGATTTGTTGATTCCCATAACTCATCCCATAGCACTCTCCTATTGCGCTACCGTTCGACGGAGCAGTCCACTGGAAAGTGATTCTCTGAGCGGTATTCGCATTGCCGCTGGCTCCGCAGGCAGAAACACCAGCACACAGATTGCCTCGGACATCGAGATGAGTCCCATTGGGGAAGATTACCGTGGTCCCTGGCTCAATAATGAGTTTGGCACCAGAAGCAATTACTATGTCTCCAGACAGGGAGTGCACTCCCGACCAAGTCTCTGTCCCGGAAACGGTGCCCGCAGTGGTCTCATTATTGGCTGAAACAGGTGCTGCAGGCCCTACTAGAGCTACGAACAGGCTACTGAGCATCAGAATAACTAGCATGTGACTGCGCGTGCGATTCGTGCCAGCCATGCGCCCGGGGAGTCACGGATGGATTTAATCCTAGGGTAGTACCGAGCCGTAGGCTCGAGTGATACTGGCCAGCCGGGTTGATACAGATTCAGTCCGTATTGAGTTCGAAACCGACATCGGCTGCCCACTGAGCAGCATCTAGTGAACCATACCCTCCTTGAGAGTCATGAGGAGCGCCGTCAATAGCAGATTTGTCACAAGAGCTAGCGAGTGACCTCTTCACTAGTGCCATCTCCTGTGCCCCAATAATCCCATCATCTCCTCTCAGATCTTCTCCATGCAACTGCAGAATCAAAGCTAAGGCTCCTGTTACTAGGACAGTAGAGTCACTAGTTCCCGTGGAATAGGAGTATGGTGGTTCGGAGGAGCTTCCAGAGGTCGACAGTAGGAGGACGCCGGGTGCGATGACCTCTGGCTTCTGATTGGGATAACTACGATTGTCCTGAGTGTAAGGGTCCACAGCAGACCCAGTAGCGCTCTGTGACCAAGTAGCTCCGTTGCGAGTAATCGTCCCAACAGCAATTACTCCTTCGATATTTGCAGGTACTGAGACATCGGAAATCTGGTCACCGGATTCCCTGTTACCAGCCGCAGCGACAACGAAGATCCCTGCTTCCAATGCCTCTTCTACGGCTCTGGCAGTCTCAGATTGTACGGCCATTCCTCTGCCCGGATCGCTCCCTAAGCTGAGGCTGATGATATCGACCTCCTGAGTGATTCTGCACCATCTCACGGCTTGAGCAACGAAGTCCTCCTGCCCCGAAGTTCCAGACGGCCCTAGGGCGAGAGCAATTGACAAATCAACACCCGGGGCCGCGCCTCGGAACTTGCCATCAGCCACCAAAAGGCCGGCCATCATTGTACCATGCCATTCTTCGCCAACATCTCTGATAATGCCATGTTGTCCTTCGTAGAAGTCCCTGAAACCTACTAATGAGATATTAGCTAAATCGGGGTGCATGGAGTCTAATCCAGTATCTACCATACAGACATGCACTCCAGAACCATCCAATCCTGAATCTTGCAATTCTCTAATCCCTGTTGAATCGTAGGCCCATTCGGTCTCCGGAAGAACCGGAGATAGGTATGCATTGATATGAGGCCATATCAGGAGCATGAATGCGGCCCCGAAAGCAAAGGTTACGGCGCCCCATGGCCACAGAATCTCCTTCAAGGGAGCCGCTGGCCATCGTAATTCCTTAGCCTCCTCATCTGATAGCCCGTAAGCATCTCCTGGATACCCCGGGGCGTCCCTGTCTATGGTGGTCATCATCCGAGGGTCTTCTGGCTCTGGAAGTAACTCCAGCTTGTCTAGTGCAGGAATTCTATCACCCCTCTAGAGTGTGTGGCTGTTAGTATATAGAATGGAGTTTAGAATGGGGCAGAGCCTCTCCTTCTACCGCCTCTCCTAGTCAATGTCAGCAGGGCAACGATTAGCAATGCGCCCAGTAGCCATCCGACCCAATCTGTAGTCTCCTCAACTGGAGGAGAGCGTACCTTGATCTGCTGGGCTGAGTAGTCTTCAACTGATTCGAAGCCAGTGTTGTTAATGTCGAAGTAGAGGTAGTAGGTAGCTGGACTGATGTCAGAGAGGTCGAGAGAAATCTCGAATACGACTTCCGAGTTGGCAGGGATATCGCGAGTATCTGTTCCTATGACTCCACTGCTGGAAGTACTCGGGCATCCGGCGTAATTGTTGCACAGAGTCCCATTCAACTGAACAAGTTGAGCATCAATTAGGCCTGTATTTTCGACCACTACGGTGTAAAGTACGGCCTGTCCGGCCACTGCATCCTCTCCTCCATTGTAATTCTGGTACGAAGTGATTCTGAGTGATGGCATCGAGGTCTCAATGTTAATCTCAATATCCGGGTATGTGTTATTCGCCTTGTCCCTAACAGACATGTAGATTGTGAAGTCCTCATCCGATGCATTAGCAGGAGCAGATACCGTCACTGTGTGAGTGGATGAGATGTAGCCACCTATCGTGTGCGATGTCGCTCCGGTTCGTACCCACCCATCAGGCAGCTCTGAGTCGTCGAATTCGAATTCGTAGCGCTCGTCGCCGTTACCGGAGTTGGTGAACTTGATGCCGACACCAATTGACTGGCCGGGTTGGATTCCATATGATTCCTGCATTGGCTCTGTAAGCTCGAAGCCATGAATCTGAGGAATCTTCACAATTACAGAGTAATCCTCCATGTAGCCGTCATCCTTTGAAGCAATGGTCATTGAAACAGTATGCCCATTGTCGAACGAATGTGCCGTGGACTGGTTCGCTGGAGTAACACGGACACGCAAGTCAGAGAAATTCATTGTATTGTCTAGACCCATGTCGAACTCGGCTGTGCTATTCCAGTCTCCAGAACCATTGTGGAACTCAACGAGCCAGTGGCTTCCATCAGTCCCCACTACATCTCCGAAGATGAGGAATGAGTCGAAAGGCTCGTGACCTAGATAGTCGACAGACAACTGGAACTCAATTGGATCGAATCCTCCATCCGAGTTTGCAATCGCCATCGCATAATCCGTCCCTCCTTCGTGTTCGGGATCTCCACCGGAGTTGTTTGCAGACAGGATGGAAATCTCGTGATTCGATATGCGCACATGCGAGAGAGTGACTGGAGGGGCCTCCTGTCCGGGACTTACTGTAACGCCTTGGCCACCGATGTACGACATAGTCAGGTTACGCTGCGAGACATCAAACTCGCTGGAAGCATCGATTGTACCGGCAATCATCAGCATCTCGATGAATCCTTCATCGTTCACCTGCTGGACCCACCTCATCCCAGCACCTATGTTGATGATGAGATTAGGCTCGTCGATGATGTCAGAATCGGCCAAATCGGTATCAGCGAGAGTCCTAGTAACTCCTTCGTAATCCAACCATTCAGTATCCATTCGGAACCAGCCGCCCTCTGTCATCTCAAGATCGAGAGTGTGACCGACGGCGACCTCTGCCTCGACCAGCCCCATTGCAATCAGGTTGCCATCCTCATAAGTAGCCCTGAGTATCCAGTTGCCTGGCTCCACCTCAGCTGACCAGTTACCAGTCCAAGAGTCATCGACCAATTCCTTGACAGGGATGATTGTATCACGTACCATTCCTTCGACTGGGATTAGTTGTAGAGTAACTCCGTCGGATATGGCAGCTAGTTGCTCCGAATCGATATATGAGACAGTACCTTCTACAAGGACGGGTTGTGCGACCATCTCGGTATCAACGGAGTTTGGAATTCCAGATAAAGCGACTGAAAAGTTCTGCGTCGAGAATCCATCTACTATGACCTCGATAGACCAGTAAGTGTCTGCGGGAACGAATACAGACCAATCTCCTCCATTATCAGTAGTATCGGAGTAATCACCCCCGTCACCGTGGACATATATTGTCGCGTTGAAGATGCCCTCGCCGAAATCTGACGAGTTGTCATCATCGAAATCCCAGAATACATTCCCACCTAACTCTGCGAACTTCATGGCTGTTAGATTCAATGTCGGATTATCTCCTGGAATAGCTGTTATTGAAGTTGATTCATTGGAGTCTAAGATCCATCTCTCTCCGCCTTCTGTCACATTCAGAAGAACTTCCCAACTTCCCGGTGCCACCATTGTAGAAGCCATTCCAGATGAATCGGTGAATCCGAAAGATACCGAACCTAAGCCTTCCAGAGAGGAGAGTGTTGCAGTAATACCTTCGATTGATTCGCCAGAGAAGTCTTCGAACAGGGTCAACTCCAGATTTGCAGCCTCCGTGGTCGACATCGAGATGTCATTTCCTGCATTATCGGATGAGGAGATTATCAATTCGCGCAGAATCTCCCGAACACCATCGGAGGTCTCGAATGGGGCGATTGAGACTATCCATTCTCCTTCGGGAATATGGGCATTCCATCTGCCATCATCGTCGGTAGTGTGAGACAGAACCCATCCTGTCTCAGCATTAGTCATCTGCACCAGATGCCCAGACAGGACTCCTCCACTCTCGTTAGTGAAAGTGATGTTTACCCTCCATTCGGGATCAAAACCGAGAGATCTCTCAATCGAACCTCCCAGAAGTCCGACATCAAAGAGTGTTGACCCGGTCATAATACGAGTTCCGAAGTGGTCGGACTGAGGGTCCGAAGTGGACACATCAATACGGTACGAGCCGGGCTCTAGAGAGAATTCGGCAAGACCTTCTTGGATCCACTCGCTACCATCTCCCATTACCTCGTATACGACTCTAGAGTTGTTATACGCCTCAACTATGCTGAATGGGAAGGTGACTGCGGTACCGTTGGAGGCATTGTTATCTCCTGTGTGATCTAAGAATAGATTCACGGTCACAGAGCTATTTACCGGGTTGGTGATGATATCAATGGTGTCATTCTTGCCATCTACCTCTAGATTGGCAGTAGTGGACGCTATCCAGTCAGCATCCAAATCGAACGTCCAATTTCCACCAGGGAGAGCCATCTGGAATTGGCCATTCGACATTACATTGGCATGCCATCGAACCTCGGTTTCAGAATTGTCTGCGATTACCACGATTGGCTGCCAGCCGCCGTAGTAAGAGTTCAGCGGGTTGCCCTCACGATTGATACTAACCATGCCGGCTACAGCGTACCCCGGAGTAGCCAGAAGAGTGAGGTTGTCAAATGTCTCTCCATAAATGCTCGGGCCATCAGAAGTGACTGTGAATCTGGTTCCATTGACCAGATTAAGGATTGCTCCGGGCAACTGTACTGTAGCATCGATAATTGCATTTTCTGGAAGAACTACAGAGAAATGCCCTCCCCCATCAGTTTGGGCGGCTGTACTGAAACCTTCCCAATGGAATTCCACTTGGACATAGTCCAAAATCTTGCCTTCATCTAGGCCGGCCTCGTTGAAATCCACATCCTCTTCGTAGAACACCGTACCGTTAATTCGGATACTGACTTCGAATTCATACTCAGCGTAGATGTCGTCCTCGCCGACTTCTATCTGCTCCCAGAGTTGTAGGCCCTCAGACAGAGTATAATTCAGTATCCATGTCCCTAGAGGCAATTCGGCTCTATAATGGCCTGATTCATTGTCATATTCCACAATCGCTGCATCTCCAGTGCCGTTCTTCAGGCGCAGAGTTACATCGAGATCCGGGACTTCGTTGCCACTCTCTAAGAGTATGAAGGTCAGGTCCGAGGTCTCAGGAACAGGTGAAGGGAACTCGACCTCGAGGTCAATCTCCGGATTGAAAATATAGTCCTCAGACAACTCAGGGAATCCGTCTCCGTCTATGTCAGTCTGTGCAGTGTAGTTACCTGGGACGATGGGGCCGAACTGGAAGAATCCATCATCTCCTGGAACTAGCAGACATGGTGCTGTTCCTGAGTTTGCGCACTCCTCAGTCGCATCGGAGTGGCTTGAATTATCGTCTAGGAGAGCCACTGTGCTATTGATTGGTGAACCGGTCGAATTGACCAGATAACCGCTAATTGATCCGCCAGCGATATCCACGGTGGTCACCTCCGGACTGCCAATCAATGGAATGATGAACTGCTCTTCGAGATTTACATGTGTGCCATCTTCGAAAATTACGGTGATATCGTAAACACCAGGAACTAAGTCCACGAAGTGGAAAGTTCCAGGTTGCACCATGGGTCCGCTGAAGATTCCTTCTCCCTCTACATTGGCGAATGTGCCATTGATTGTGCCGTAGGAACTCATATTTTCCCATACTGACATGGATATTTCCCAACTCTCCAATTGCTCAATTGAGGGTCTTTCTATCTCAAAAATCCCCGACCCCAATAGTGTCGAACGGTAGAGAGAACGAGTAAATGAGGTTGTACCATTAGAGGTGAAACGCCCAGTCGCGTTCATGATTCCGTCGAGTAGGTAATCGCCCCCTTCCAACATGCATACAGATGCGTTCTCAGGCATGGTCGAGTTGACGCCGCATTCCGCAATCTCAGTATCGTCGCTGACAGATCCTGAAAGTGTCCCGCGGCCGGAGAACTTTCCGTCGCCAGTCAAACTATGGTTGTGCGATATAGTCTGTGTGTGGATACCGGTGAAGTCGGTTACTGTGACAACACCTTGGGTAATTAGTGAGCCTTCGCCCGTGAATGTGACTTCCCCAATGCCTCCGAATGATAGGTCGTAACCTTCGACAATGCCACTGGATGTAGTGGTAGAGTGTGGAGGAATCTGGACATGTTCTGCAGATGGGGAGATTTCTACGGTGACATCGGTCAGAGGTTCTTGGTCGAAGAGTGAAGAACCAGACCAGACTAACTTACCGGTAGCGTGAGATGGCTCTACTGAGACATTTCCATACACTGTGTGCTCGCCGTTACTGTGCCCTGCTTCACCAGATACATTGATGATGGTCTCAGAGAGCCATGTAGCTCCCGATACATTAGCCAAAATCCCAGTAATAGGGTTCACATTACGGTTAGCAGAAGTCTCTTGGAAGATATCACTGAGGGATTGTCCCACATCTCCCGTCATCATCGCCGACCTAGCTGCGTCGAGGTTTGGCTCTCCGATGAAGGCAGAGACTCTGATTTTTCCTGCTGGTACAGTGAATGAGAATTGTCCATTCTCGTCGGCGTCTGCATACCCAATAGGGACCCAGTATGTCCTGTCATCTCCATCTACAACATGGCCATCGGCATTTGCCACCTCTTCGCCGCTGAATGCGTCTCTCTCAAACATCACTCTGGCATTGGGTATTGCTCCGAAGCCCTCGAGCTCTACGGTTCCTTCCAGAGTGGCACCGCTGTAGTACTTCATGATCTTGACCTGTGTGTTCGCAGAACCAATTGTTGGGTTGCTGCAGTTCTCATCGGCCTTGGAACCGTTCTCAAGCAACTCGCAGCGCTCATCATCATACCAGTTTGCTAGGACGAAGTGATTCATCATAGCACCAGGAAGTGGATATGCATTCTCTAGGTATGATCCAGGAGTGCCAGAAGTGTAGAAGTGAGGCGCTGGCTGCTCGGCATCTCCGGGCAAGCCCAACATGGATGTCGAGTATCCAACATAGAACCTCGCAACCATCGTCTCGAAGAAAGCTGGTTGATGCTGGTAGTCGATATCGACCATTCGGATGATTTCGTTCGAGTCGGAAGCTCCTGAACTCTGTCGGATGACGTCGTTCATATACTCATCCTCGAACTCCTCAGATGAACGGGGGATGATCGGGCCTTCCCCTCTCTGAGTCTCATAGACCGAAGTGATGTAGTCCTCCATATCGAGTCCGGATAGCCCGGTAGGGGCGTGGAAGATACCGGTAGTTTGACCGCGGTGATACTGGTAGTCTCCGTAATATGTGCCGCCTAGAGGATAGAGGCGGTTGTCAATCGCGAAGTAGCGAATGTCGTTGTTTCGAACAACAGTCTGTCCGAGTGATCCTTGGTAGTCTTGAACCTCGTACTCTAGGTTAGTGATGTCATGATAGATAGCGGCCAACTCATCCATATCAAAGGCAGACGATAGGAACGCCCGGCTCAGGGCGAGTTTTGAATTGGCTCTGTGCAGACCGGTTGAAACATCATTGAAGTCCTCGATTAAATCACTAGTATACCTGTATCCTCCAATCAAGTAGTGAGTAGTTTTCATTTCGAACTGAGCGTTGTTGAGTCTGGTCGCATTGAACAATTCCAAGGCCTCTTTCTCGTTGTCTGTGGAGTTGCCCATCTGTCTTCCTCCAATCATGACAACCCACTTCTCGTCGAGCTCGGGGAGTCCCTCGGAGTTCAGAGAATAACCGCGCATCAACTCAGTGTGATCGTCAGTCGCGACTATGGCCATTGCTCTGGACAGTACTATGGATTCGTCATTGACTCCTATCGATAGGATTTCGGAATACTCATCCAGTTGTTCTTCTGTCATGTGATCAGAGAGTACTGAGGAAAAAGAATCAGTGAATCCTCCTCCGTCGTTGTATCGGCGGTCGCCCTGAGCAATTGTAGTGATAAACAAGGACAAAGTATCCTCCTGACTGTTGGAGAGAAGCATCCCTCCGCTGTGTGGGATACCCGACTGGAAGTTGTCTGCCACAGTAGGGTGTTGGCCCTGGGCTAGAGCCTGGAAGCCATAGTCCCACCATGAGACGAAAGCAGGTCGCTCACTGAAGCTTACATCGGAGTCCTGTTCAGACAGCCAGTCGTAAGCAAGATTCCACGAGCCGCCATTGAAACCTGGCCCGAAGGTACCCATGTACCACAACTCTGACCCAGGATTGTAACCCTCGCTCTTCAAAACAGATAGGCCTAGGACCTCAGCCCTGAGAAAGTCGGGGGCTATATCGTGAATGGTCTGGTCTACATCTGATGCAGATGCCTCGCCTCGAGGAATTCCCGAATCTATTCCATAGGTAGCGTGTTGGGAAGCCACCATCATCAGGATAATCAGAATGGCCGGGATTGCTGGATTACCCTTAGTAGCTGGCCAGACCGACCTGAATCTAGTTCTCGGAGTTCCTATCCCCGAGCGGCGCCACTCCTTGACGAAGGATGTGAAGTCAGCGCCTTCCCAGAGCATCATCAGACCTATGCCGCCAACAACTGCCATGGCAGGAGTCGCGTTGAAGATGAATCTACCAGCAGACCATGCCATGTATGTGGCGATGATGACCCATAGCCCCAGAAGGAGATGGCTCTGACGCTCCCTGCGAGCCCCTCGCCACATCAAAACAAAGGCGCAGGCGACAGCAATCAAAGCGACGACTGGCCCGTAAGATGCGAATAGGACTCCTCTGCTTGGAGCCTGGGCCTCTCCGATAGTTCCGAAAATCTTGTTCTTCGAGAAGTAGAATCCTCCTGTGAAGAGGATATCCCAGCCATTGTAAATTTCAAGTTGCTGAAGGATGTACAAAATTGCTAGAATCCCTCCAATCAAGAGTCCTCCAGTTCCGAGGACAAGTAGCCAAGGCTTGTCCCTGAACGAGGACGCAACCCATCCCAGAGCGACTGTGAATCCGATGATGTAGAACATCGGCTGGAATCCACTTGTGTCGAATATTAGGTTCAGCCCGGGCCACATATAGAATGGCAGTGGGATGAAAAAGGATGTCAGGAGCATCTGTAGAGTCGCAGATGTAAGTGGTAGGCTATCTCTCTTGCGAAACATATTGAGAACAATCTGACCAGAGTAAGCTAGGAAAAGAATACCTGGCCCGTAGACAAATCCCTTCCAACCAAGTGCCACTGTGGCAAATGAAATGCCAGAGAGGGTGGCAAATGCCATGGCACGGGGTTTTCTGTGCCAAGTCTCCCTAATGCCTGCCAACAGGTACAGTGGACTCGAGCTAGGATTCTGGAATAGTCTCTCAGTACCGAGATCGTCAACTGCCCTGACCCAATAGTAGAATGCCATAGACAGGAATAGTAGAGCAAAGGAGTCGTGGTCAGCAAGACCAAAGGTTGCATGTGAGATGTGCCCGGGCATAAGCGCTATCAGCCAAGCCGTCAGTATACCTGCTCCCTTGCTGTGGATGTTCTTGGCTATTGCAGCCAATGGAAGCACGATTAGTGCACCGAACACCGCCGGCATGGCTGCGACGCTCCACCAAGTTGCTTCGTCCGCAGGCATCTCAAGCAGCCAAGACAGGCCCAATCCACCCAGAGCGAGTGACCATGAGAAGAGTGGTGGGCGAGGGTTGATTGCCCCCATTGGATAGGCTCTGTCGTAATCGAAAATGTAGTGGCTCCTCTCGGCTACGATGTAATCAACGACTCGCTTCATGTACCAAGGATCGGACCCTCCTGTCATATCCCACAAACCGGTTGCCGAGGCATTCATTGCAGGTAGTATGTTCCAGCCAGTCCTGACTGCGAATGCAACAAAAATGGCCATTGCAACCATAATCGAGTAGGAGTTATTCTGCCACCAAACACGTGCCTGGCTAGGCTCGTGCCTCGGAGAAACATCTCCGAGGTAGCCCCGTGAGGCCACCATAATCGCAGCGACATTCAACCAGAAGCCGATGAAGAACCAGGAGAACAGGCTCATCGAATCATCTCCTGACAAGAAATTCGGGAACTCATTCCCTATCTCTTGTAAATGACCTGCGGTGTAGAGCATCCAGTTCACTGCGACTAGAGCACCAATGAGGTTCCATCTCTCACAGTGGCAAAACGCGACGAATAGCACTACTATGGTGGTAAACAAAGACCATACGGAACCGAGATACTGATGATCGGCGTACTCCTGAATCCCAGACAGCTGCCCTAGCCACACTAATGGAATCAATTGGACGAGCAAAACTGTCAGCAGTGTGTACACTAGTATCCTGTTGGATGACGATAGGGGTGCTCCGAAGGATCCGTTGCCGGTAGTGTCTAATCTCCCACGCATCAAAGTCGTTGCAATAACTCCCGTAACAATAGATGTGGCCCAGAACGCAAAGAATACTGATGCCATTGCAGCCCTATCAGTATCAATCAGGTCAGGAGCCGCGCCTGCCCAGTCTGAAGGGTCTAACATTGAGTTGGCGGCGTGGGATATAGCAAAGTGGAATCCAACGACTACGGAAAGCAGGATGCTGGATTCCTCTCGCCTTCCTGAAAGAGTCAACATATATGTCGAAATACCGACCAAAGCGAAGGTGAATGCACCCAGCCTGCCCACACTTTCAAACAAATTGTAAGCAATAGAAATGACCGCCGCGGCAGTAATGAATCCAAATATTACAATGGCGCTGCGGTGCTTGGAGAGTTGGCCGAATGAAGCAAAGGCACCCATTCTGCCTAACGCAGCAGCCAGAGTGGCTACGACAGGCAGAATCAGGACTTGCATATATCCGTCATTTTCCATAGCTCCATTCGCGACATAATCGGCCCCGAGGAACAGCGCTAGTAGCGTTACAAGCACTGCGGGGGCAGAAGCGATTCCCGTTTGGGAAGACGCTGATTCAGCCGCGGTATCATACTCATTCATCATCAATCACCGTGTTCAGCCATAAGGCTAGCATCGCGCCGATTTGACTGGCTGTTATAACCATTCGTAGAATGGTTGTCAAATTCAAGCCCCGTGAATCGGCATAAGAAATCGCTAGAGAGCCCGATAAGCGATGTCTGACCTATAGTGAGAACCCTCTAGTTCGATGCACTCTATCAACTCGTAAGCGGCAGCCACCGCATCGCCCAGAGTAGGGGCCAATCCAGTCACGGACAGTACTCTCCCTCCTGAAGAAACCAGCCTCCCTTCACCGTCTATCACGGTGCCGGCGTAGTGGACATAGGCTGATGTCAAACCCTCTTCGATTCTGATTTCACTTCCGGAGATGTTCCTGCCTGTCGACGAGGCCGCCGGATAACCCTCGGAGGCTAACACGACTGTGGCTGCGCTCAACTCATGGAATACGCATTCCTCTTCTTTCACTCTACCCTCTGCGCAAGCAAGTAGGAGTTGTCCGAGATCACTTGAGATTAGGGGTAGGGTAACTTGAGTCTCAGGATCTCCAAACCTGACATTGAATTCAATTACTCCCGGTGAGCCATCCTCGTCGATCATCAGCCCAACATACAGGCATCCTCGATAGGGAGTCTTTTGATTTCTGAGATGATGATGCATGGGTTCGATAATCTCTCGAGTAACTCTGTGCATGACTGATGATGAGGTAACTGGGGCTGGGGAGTAAGCACCCATTCCACCGGTATTTGGCCCTGTATCGCCTTCTCCTACTCGCTTGTGATCCTGACTTGTGGGCAGGCAGATGTATCCGGATTCGTCCATCACTACGAGCACTGACGCCTCCTCTCCGGAGAGGTGTTGCTCGAGCAGTACGAATCCATCCAAATCTATGCCTTCCAAAAGAGCTTGTTCGGCAACCTGCCTATCTGAACTGACCGTAACGCCCTTGCCAGCCGCCAGAACATCTCGCTTTATCACCCAAGGGGCGTCAAATCTGTCAAGTGCGCTTGGAACCGAAGATGGATTATCGACGACTAGGTAGTCTCCAGTAGGGACACTCAATGATCTCATGACTTCCTTGGCATGTAGTTTGGATGCTTCCAGACGCGCGCCCTCTGAGTGTGGCCCGAAGCAGGAGATTCCCGCCTGCCTTAGGGAGTCTGCCAGGCCATCCACAAGAGGTGCCTCCGGACCCACTACGACAAGATTGGCTTCCAGATCAAGAGCCAAGGCGACTATTCCTTCAGTATCGGTGGTTGAAACTTCGTGATTGGTGGCGACCATTGAGGTACCTGCATTACCGGGCGAGCAGTGCACAGAGTCGACCGATGGGCTATGAGCGAGTCCTATGCAAAGGGCATGTTCTCTGCCTCCGCCTCCAACGACCAACGCCGTGATAGGCCCCATGAGTCCGCGTGAGGTCATCGGAAGATAATGGATTCCGACAAGGGACCTCTAGTATGGGACCGTCTTCAGTCCAACTTTGAATCCTAGGATGTTAAACAGCCTGTGAATCAGAGGAGTTAGTATCAACAGAAAAATGATTTCACCGTACAACTGCTCGTGCATGAGAATCTGCCCATCAAACAACAAGAAAGAGAATAGGAATATCGACACAGCGAACGGAACGGTGTCCAATAGTGGAGCCTTGGAGCTCTCATCGCCCTCTCTCTTTAGGCCGCGACGACGCTTCACGAAGGAGCCGGCTGTGTCGCCGAGCATGCAAGCTAGCCCTAGGGTGAAGCCCATGACGAAGGCTGCTCCCCATTCGCCACCAAGCCAAAACCAATCGGATGAATCGCTGAGTAGTGTGGGATCGACGAAGGGTCTTGCATCTGGAAGGGCGCGTGAACCCCACATATGGTGTGCCAGCATTGTAAGCAGGCCTGCGAAGACAGCCCCACCAAACAAGCCATTCCAAGTCTTCCCATCACCCAGAATTCGGTAACCATCGCTCCAATCCCTACCTCCATCAATGGTCACGCTACTGAAACCCATCTTGTCTGGGATCCACTTGCCAAAAAGCATCGCGCCGGTGTTAGCGAGGTAGAATGGCCCGTACATCATCAACACTGAGAAAATGTTCAACACGAAGCCCGAGGGGCCGGGCGCAGGGAAGAGCGGCGACACATCCACGGGTCTGCCAAACATAGACAGCGAATGAACCCTATCCGAAGAATAGCGGGCAAAACTATTCATGGCGCTCTCATTGAATCGGAGCCAATGAGAACCGCCGCATTGCTACAAACCATTCTGATGATTTCGTCTGTATTGCTAGTTTCTGTGACAGTATTTGGTGAGGATTCTGAAACTGTGATTAGTGATAATGTCACTTGGACAGGGGAAGATTCGGTCGAAGGTGCTGTCAGAATAGTAGACGGGGGGTACCTGTTAATTGAAAACGCTGACATAAAAATGATGGCGGGATCGAGCATTCATATCGACGAGGGCGGCGGCCTTACCATTTGGGGGTCGACTGTTAAGTCACAGACACCACCGACGGCAATCGCGAGCATGGGCTACTGGGACGAGGATAATATATCTAGGTTCAAGGTTCCCGGAGATACAATCTCAGGCCCCTTCCAAGTTGAGATGGTGCCGATGGATGGAGACATCTACTACGGCGATGTTGCTCACATTGGAGACGAGATCTACAATCTCAATGGTAGCTCTCACACATTCAACTTCGATGAGGGTACCGAAGATATCTGGATTGGCCTAACCGGCTACGGAGCGAGTCCAGTCTCGGTTGGCTCAATCACAATCACGACACAGTCTGGTAGTGAAATTACTACGCTGGGATCAGAATTGGAATCAGTAAATATGAGAGGAGCGGGAACTCCTGGTTTTGAGATACATGTGGAAGGAGAAATGTCGGTAAAGAACTCGGCATTGATAGGAGCTCAAGTATTCGTTGACGGAGAACTGTCTGCTGATGATGCCACTTTCGATCGAGTAGGGCCTATTTTGGTTGGAGACGCCGGTAAGATAGATCTCTGGGGAAGTAGTACCTCTTTCTCTGGTAGCCTTGATGACCATGATATCAGGGCTGGGCCCTATTCCGATATAATCTGGCCAGAGGGTGTGAGCGGTTCTGGTGGTTTGATTGACAAATGGGAACGAAGAATTTCGGGGCAGACTCTGCACCTAGATGCGAAGTATGTAATTCTCAGAATCTCAGGGCTCGGCCCTCAGGAATCGGATCAAGAGATTTTCAGTGACGAGAATGGTACGGCGTACATTAATGGTGGAAACGAAAGAGTGGTAGAGATTGGTTACGCTGACGGTACCGTCTGGACTGAGTCGGCGACCATCGAGATCATCTCCTACGAGACAGGTTGGAACCCTCAGACATCCGGAATAGGCAACTATGGAGGGGGAGTAGTGAATCTAAGCTGGTCAGATTCGATTGTTCTAGATTCAGGCACTCCGTATGTAGAATGGGAGTACTTGGAAATCCCGGAGGCCTATGGAGGGCCGCTTTCTGACTCATCCAAGAACATAGGGCAGTCTATGCCAGTGCTGGCAGGTTTAGCCAACAGAGGAACTGTGGCGGCACTTCTATACTTCACCTGTGATAATACCGAGACAGGTATAGAGGCCGATATTGGAGGTTACCAGCAAGCGCGAATAGATCCGGGAGAGTCGGTCGAAGTGTCATTCGGTTGGAGGCATACACAGACTGGTGAAGCATCTCTGACATGCAGAATCTTGACTCCTACTCAATTGGTTGAAGACGGTGCATTCGGAGGAGGAAGTATGACAACATACACAGCGACATGGACAGAGCCTGTTGAAGATGATTCGCTGCCTGTTTTGCCGCTACTTGCTGCTATCGTTGTGGCTATGGCAATCGCAGGAGTGACAATGCTCAGGAGGGCCTCGGATGCTATCGTAGAGGATGGAGACAACTCAGAATATTCGAAGGACGAGTAGTAGTCTTAGCAACTGGTGACCTTGGTCCATGACTCGCTTGTTGGTTCACCGGGGTCGTCTCCAGTTCCACTATCTCCTTCTTCTGTGTACTCATAGAACGAAGTGTGAGAAACGATTGAGCCATCGGACCATGGCGAGACTTGGGTTGTTTCCACAGTAAAGTGGTAGCATCCAAAGTCACTAACGGCCCAATCATCGATTGGGACGTACTTGGTGTTAAGTTCGAAGGAATCAACCGATCCGGGCATAGGTAACTCGGAACCATCCTCTCCGATTAGTGCGCTACCACCTCCAAACTCTCCATTTCCTGAGTCCCACTCGGCAACTCCATTGACAACAGTAACTAGAGGATACGATATAGCAACACTAGAGCCATAATACATTTTGGCCTGAACTGTGTAGTCCGCATATGGCATTGCTCCGGGCGGATTATCGCCTAATGCGTCAAGTCCTGACCATGACTTTAGAGCAACGCCGATGATGCAGGAATCCTTTGAACTCTCGCAGTCATTACCATATCCCATTGCGCCAGAAGTTTCTCCTTTGACATCTTCGACGGTTCTCTGTAGATGTCGAGCCGACAATTGGATTGAGTCAGAAGAACTGCCAACATCAACAGTCACGACATATGGGACTCCAACGATTTGGACAATGTCTCCTATCTTTGATTCCTGGACTGCATTGCCATCATACCAATCAGCAACCGCTAGAGAAATCTCTCCATATTTGCCGTAACCGTCCTCTCTGTTGATTGAGAATGCAATAGAATCGGAATACACTTCGGATCCATCATAGGTAATCGACACATCGGCAGAATTGAATGAAGAGCCAAATAGTGCGCCAGATTCTCTTATTGTCAGAGTAATGGTTGAGGAATCTCCCGATATTTCCGATTCAGAGATATTTATCTCCCCAGATGATAAACTCATGACAAGATATGGAGATGCTGCAAGTAAAAGATAGGCTACAGCAATTGCCGCTGTTTGCTTCCTTCCGATTGCATTCCAAACTAGATAAAATGAGATTGCAAGAATAAGGATTGGAATGAGCCCTAGGAATGCATAATCGCTCTGTATACTAGGCCTA
>Ga0209034_10000438_pt1 | contig 20897 bp, 21 predicted proteins | sample MarorgKNORR_S2LV_2_FD_188219 | JGI IMG/M metagenome (GOLD analysis project Ga0209034, IMG submission 188219) | Marine microbial communities from the Southern Atlantic Ocean, analyzing organic carbon cycling - 250m_A/KNORR_S2/LV (SPAdes) (version 2) | ecosystem: Environmental > Aquatic > Marine... | reverse complement strand
GTATGCGGTATGAACTACCTCTGTTGTTGTAAGCCAAATCGAGCTGGGGGTCCAGTTCTATAGCCTTGTCATAATCCTCAATTGCTCTCTCATATTGCCCCAGATTGGCATATGAATGACCTCTGATGTAGTAGGCCTCAGCGTACTGTGGGTCCAGTTCTATAGTTTGGGAAAATTCCTCTAAAGCTTTCTGGTATTCACCACTGTCAAAGAGGCTCATCCCTTGGCTGTAATGTCTCTGTGCCGGCGTCATGGAGTGCGGTGTTGCTGTAGATGCTGTTTTGGTGTTGAAGCCGTCACCGTAGGTATCAGGGTAACAGTGGTTGTTGACATTGCTTTTGCCAGTTCATCCTTCACACGGGCCTCTATAGTTGCTTCAGTTGCAAGCCCTGCCGGAACCCTGGCTTCAACCGTGGCGTCTGTATCCGGATATCTTCCTCCACAAGCTATTACAAGCAGCTTAAATGATGACAAAATCAATAGCACGATTATCCTGTAAATCCTCATATTCGCATTATACCTATTCATTGGTCGGATGCTGTACCTACTCCATATAGAGGCGCTACCCCGTCCAGGGTTCGCCAGCACTGCCTGGGTGGCTGACACCCTCTGAAATTATGATTCCATCGTGTGTTTGTGGGTCCTTTAGTGTGTCCTTTATGTCTGCGATTCGCGTACGTTCAGGGCTGTTCACACAAACCCTAGATACCCCTAAAAAGTTGATTTGTGACCGAGTTCCTGTACATATAAGTGCTGGGAGGAACCCTTGAGACCCGACAGCAGTGAACTTAAAATCCGCTTCTCGTAAGAGAGTGGGGGTTCGAGTCCCTTCCTGGGCACCTCTTTTTCCTTCCCTTCCCATTCGCACCGTGTGGTAATCCGAATGTTACTATCTGAAAATTCAATTATGAGAATTAGCTGCTCTCATGTGGCAGGTGTGTCTGACAGAATGTAATGGAGGTAGATGATCATGACCCAAAGATTCGATGACAAAGTACTCATTGTAACGGGAGGAAATCAGGGAATAGGCAGGGCAGCCTCCGTTGCTGCCGCCCACTTGGGAGCGAGTGTCGTCGTTGCCTCCCGAACTGAAAAGACTGGGATTGAGACGGTTGGAATTATCGAGAAATCCGAGGGAAGAGCCATTTATGTTAGGACTGACGTTTCTGATGAAGCCAGCGTAGCCAATATGGTAGAGAAGACCTTGGAGTCTTTCGGATCAATCGACATGGCATTCAACAATGCCGGTGGTGGGGCAACAAGTGCGAACCCCGTATCTACTCTGGAACAGTCCGCCGAGGACTGGGACACCACCATAAATAACAATCTAAAAGGTACATGGCTTTGCATGAAACACGAAATCCCCGCCATGCTACAGGCAGGACAAGGATCAATAGTTAACATGTCCTCTATCGCCGGAGTGAGGCCAGGACCAGTTGCTGGTCCAGCATATACAGCAGCAAAATCGGGAATAGTGGGACTGACTGGAATGACTGGGTTGGAATTCGCAGGCAGAGGCGTACGGATAAATGCGGTAGCACCTACGGTAACACTGACAGAGCGTTGGCAACATGATCTCGAAGATAAACCGGAACTGAAAAATCTGATATCAGAAACAATGCCCATGGGCCGGGCTGGCAAGGTTGAGGAAGTTGTTAATGCTGTGCTGTGGCTGCTATCTGAGTCATCATCGTATGTAACCGGCCAGACCCTGTCGGTGGATGGAGCGCATTCTGACAGCATGGCAGGGTACCAGTCTCCTAGGCAATAGGAACGGGAAACAGTCTGAGCCACCACATGCTCATAAAAAAGTGCCGTCCCACCCTACCATGTTGATTCTGCTGACATCTCATGGGTCAAGACCTGACCCATGAGATGTCAATTTGCCCTTTAACGAAGTCTTACCTAATTACCACTTCCAGACCGTGCGGGTCGGCGGCTGTGATCCTGGATCCACCAGTTAACCCAAATTGAATAGTCCTGTTAGGGTCTTCCATTGAGGCAAGGTCATTCGATTCCCAATTGAAGCTTTTGCAATCATCACTGATAGTCAGTACTGCCACTCCTGGAGTCCGATCCACGGACTCAAGGGAGCCGATGGCAGTTAGCGGTTTATGACCCCGCAAGGCAATGAACATTTTCTTGCCCACGATGTCCGCCACATCGGGCTTTGGGTCGGGACTGAAGGTAGTGGCCATTGACTGCGTTGCCACAACCTCATTCGTCTGGAGGTCAATGAAGTTGACGTCATTACTGACCCGCATACTAGTTACAGCAAATAGGTTGCCATCCTGATCAGTACAGGTAACCGCGCCATGAGTATCCTCACCTGGGAGTTCAATCTGCACTGGGTTCGGAAATACTCCTTCATCAGCTTTACCAGCATCAAAGGTATAGAGGAAATCATCTCCACCTTTAGCCCCACTCTCACCATTGGTCATTATCTTGTCATTGGGGAGCCGGGCTACACCACAACCGATACCTGGAACGGTAGCCTTGTCATAAACCTTCACCACAGTCATAGGTGTGGTTCCGTCAGGAGAACCTACATCGACTACGAGCAAACCACCTCCAGCCATGGTTAGGTATGCGAACTCACTGTCAGCAGTAAAGTCGTGGCAGATGGGCCTGGCCACCGAAGTTCCTAATTCATTGGCGAACTGGTTCAATGACAGCGTCTCTACAAAGGTATAGTTATCATTGCTGTAGTCAGTCTGAATCTTGTGTAGGAACCCGGATTCGCCTTTGGCGCCAATATTCGCGACGATAACCATGCTGCCATCAGGAGAAGCTGTGGAGGCGTGCGCATTGGCTGTTCCTCCCGCTCCATTGAAACCGCCTACTGTGTTGACGCAACCGACAATACTCCGACTGTCAATGTTTATGAAGAATGTGTCACCGGAACCTACATTGGCCAAAACAACGTGGCTAGCACTACTGAAGCGGAAATCCAGAGGGTTATGGGTAGTGTGGTTGGCTAGCACCATGTGGGGCTTCTTGGGAGGATTACAGCCAGCCTTGGAAGCCGCCTCAGCCAGATCAATGATCTCCGGAGTCGCTTTGCTAGCATTTTCGGAGATGGCAGCCCCGTCCCATATGTAGATGAGTCCACCAAAGTCAGCGCTAGGGCCATCACTAGTCCCCGACTGGTCAACTGCCCATACTTCAAAGTAAGACTGGGAGTTTGCTCCACTTGATGATGTAGTACTCAGTTCATCCTGTGCACTTTCACATGCAACTGCTGTGACAAAAACCAGCAGTAGAACTAATCCGGATAAAAATCTAAAGTTCATTTTTCCACTCCTTTGGGGATTTTCACTTTCCTGAGGCAAAAAAAAGACCTCGCTAGATGGAGGTCTCATTGGAACATTGAGGTTGTATTTAAATCTAGCCTACAAGTCCATGGACCTCATTTCATTTTGACAACAACAACAAATACAGCAAATATTGCCGTATTCCATTTTTTCATTGTTGGTAAAGATCGGTCGCATAACGTTCGTTCTTAACCTCTGTTTTCCTATACTTATTACGTTGGAGAAAGAATCGTAATTCATGAATTATTTGCTGTCAATTTAGCTTGTATTATAATTTTTGTATCTAAGATAGGATAATACGAACTCGAAAACTTGGTTCTTAAGGGATTAGCATGGACAAGTTATTTAGTTTCCCAAATCCAGTTAATGATTATGCCGCTAGAGCAGTTGCCGCTATTGTCATCATATTAGTGGTTTTGTTTGAAATAACTGCAAATGAATTCTTACTGCTTTTTATAACTTACGGATTTCTAGCAAGGGTATTAACCGGGCCAACTTTAAGTCCAGTTGGTCTTCTGGCGACGAAAATAATTGTCCCGGCGCTTGGGTCACCGAGCAAACTCGTTCCAGGGCCCCCTAAAAGATTCGCGCAATTTATCGGATTGTTAATATCCCTCTCAGCTACTATTGCGCTATTCGTATTCGACTCGCCAACATCGGCTAGATATTTAATGGCAGTAATATGCTTTTTTGCGTCATTGGAATCCATACTTGGATTTTGTGCCGGCTGTTTCGTTTTCGGCTGGTTGATGAAATTAAATCTGATACCTGAATCTGTGTGTGAGAGTTGTATGATCGATGTAAAAACAATAGATTTGGATTGACCGTATTTTCTGTACGTACAACTAATCTAATAACCTCGGTGTCATCAGATAAAGAAAAAGTTTGAATATGATTCTAGATAATAAACTAAGCAATAAAGAAGTCATTGTTCTAGATGGAGCAACTGGTAGTGAAATCGCAAGATTGGGTGCTGAGATGAATTCCTCTGCCTGGTGCGGGGCTGCTAATAAGACCCACCCTGACATAGTTCGTCAAGTACATGAAGAGTATATTCGTGCTGGAGCAGATGTAGTAACGGCCAACACTTTTTCGACTAGTCGACATATTTTGGCGAGCGCAGGTCTTGCTGATGAAACTGTCAGCATCAACGCAAGGGCGGTAGAGTTGGCACAGGAAGCTGTACACAATGTATCACCGGAACGACCTATTGCCGTCGCTGGTTCTATGTCAAACATGCGTGCGTGGATCCCAGGTACTGTCAGTCCTGACCCACGATTTCTTCCGACACCAGAAGAAGAATTTAACAATTACCAAGAAGTTGCTCAAACACTGGCTAAATCTGGGGTAGATTTGATCCTAATGGAGATGATGACAGATATTGATCGTTCAAGTATGGCAATATCGGCTGCTGTGGAAACAGGTTTACCAGTGTGGATTGGCAATAGTTGCACACTTCGAGATGATGGTAGTGCCTCTGTTTGGAACCCACATTCTGAAGAGCCACAACGTCTTTCACCTGATCACATTAAGTCAGAAGACAAATCCTATGAGACCCTGATAGAGGCTATGCTTTCGTTTCAACCGCAAGTGATGGGTGTTATGCACAGCACCATAGAAACAACAAATGCAGGACTCCAGACTCTCTTTGAACATTGGCAGGGACCGGTCATGGCCTACCCTGAAACTTCTTCTGAAGTGAAAAACGGAATTAGTGACCAGGTAGAACCAGCAATTTTTGCTGAACATTGTCATGAGTGGGTTGAAAACGGCGTACAAATCATAGGCGGTTGCTGCGGGACCACTATTGAGCACATACGTGCCATGGTAGATGAATTACAGGATGTTATAGGTATTCGTCGCTAGTTATTCGAAATTGATCTACCGACATTTTGCCGACACCGGTTGATATTTGGCATAGACCGAGGGATTCCCAGTCCTATAACGGCGTATTTCTGGTCATGAGAGGTTCGGAATGATAGCTGAATATACTAGAAAAGACCTTTCCAATATTCTCAATGTGATTAACGATGCAGCGTTGAAATATAAAGGGGTCATTCCAGATGATTGTTGGCATGAACCCTACATGTCGGAAAAAGAACTAACCGATGAGTTCGATAGTGGTGTTCGCATGTTCGGGTATGCCAGAAATAATACGCTGGTCGGTGTAATGGGAATTCAGGAATTGGAGCGAGTCACTTTAATAAGGCATGCTTATGTACTGACTGATTATCAAGGAATCGGTATAGGAAAATCGTTATTACAATATTTGTTTAAGATCAACAAAAGTCCTAGGTTGCTTCTCGGCACGTGGCAGGATGCGTCCTGGGCAATTAGCTTTTATCTGAAGAATGGGTTCGTTCGTCATACGAGAAAGCAAACTGATCAATTGCTTGACAGGTATTGGCAAGTCCCTCAAAGACAAATGGAAACTTCAGTAGTATTAGAAAAACAAATTTGGAAGGACCCACCGAAATCGGTGGAGCAAACTGTTAGCAAGTAAGTTGTCGATAATAATGGACTATTAATTCCATACTGGTCTGGCCTTTGCAATCGACGTTTATGACTTATTAGAAGATTTGTGGGAACAACGCTCAACCCGCCAAATACGACACAGGGAAACAATAAACTAGGAGGACAAAAATATGGTGTCTGACGACAGAAACCTTGGAGACATAGCAACGGAATTGATTCTAGAGAACGATAAGGTCAGGATTTGGAACCTTGTAGTAGCACCTGGGGAGTCAAGTGATTGGCATCTACACGAAAACGACTATGTAACAGTGGTAGTTGAAGGAGGGGATCTCGATGTTGAATACGATGATGGTTCAGTTGAGAGTAGCCCATCGCAGATCGGTAGCTGGCGCTACCACGGGGATCACAGAATTCATAGAGTAACCAATAAGACAAGTTCGACCTATAAAAACGTATTGATTGAACTCAAATAGTTTGTGATTTACGTGGAAGGGTTGCGAGATTTATCCACATAGCATATTAGGATCTAATCCCAAATTCATCTTTAAAGTCTTGCCATACATTCTCCGGGACTTTATTGGTGGCGCTTTTGTATACTTCTTTAAATTCTTTTAGGTTAGACGGGCCGGTAAGAACAATGCCATTGCCCTTAACTGGCGCCTGGAGAGCAAATTGAATTGCGAGGTCACGAATGTTCAAACCTCGGGTGTCACACCATTCCCACATCCTGTGGGCAGTAGGTATTACTGATGGATCTGTTGGTCCTCCGACGGCCGCAGGCGTAAGCACGCTGGATTCGGTTTCCGATGGTTCTTTTTCAACTTCTAATCCAGGTTCGGGGCCTGCTAGAAGAGAAGCAAGTAACGGGCTGCCCAAAATGATTCCCACATCATGTTCAAGAGCTAATGGAATTGTTGTTTCGGCAAGTGACTGAGACAGAAGAGTGTAGTCGAAAAATGATAAAACAATATCTATTTCCCCTGTCTCGATTGCTCGTTTGTGGAATTCAGGTTGTCGTACACCTATCCCAATATGGCCGATACGTTTTCTAGCTTTCCAATTGACCAATACATCTAAACACTCCATTAGAGGTGTTTCTATGTCATAGCGGGGACCGTGTATCAGTACTGAATCAACATAATCTGTTCTAAGGTGCTTGAAACTGTTTTCCAGGCTCCATGTTGTTGCTTCCTTTGAAAAGTCTCGGAGAAACCTTGGATGGGAGCCCACCTTGGTCTGAAGGTACACTTTTTCTCTCCATCCGTCAGTTAGTGCCAATCCGACACGAGACTCGCTCACCCCGTAGTAAGGTGAAGTATCAATAAAATTGATTCCTCGTTTAATCGCTTCATGGATGGTTTCCACAGCCCCATCATCCGGACGATCAGGATCGCCTAGATACCCCGCTCCTAGTCCGAGCGCCTTTGGTTTCATCTCGGTGCGGCCTAATCGTCTGATTTCCAAATCAACCATTGTTACTCCTTTAATAAGCAGTTCACTACTACTCGTCAACCAGTGGTTAGTGAATTTTGGGCGACATAGACGGTGTTGGCCTCATCTCGGTGCTGTATGGGGTTGGGAAAGGTGACGACATGAGTCTCGTAGCTTGCGAACACCTCCGACAACGCGACTTGGAATTGCTCGTCAGGTGGGTCGTTGGACCACAGGGCAAAGACTCCGCCGGGCAGTAGGTGCGATTTAAGCTGGCGCAGACCATCAGGCTCGTAGAACGGCGCGTGACTGAGGTGCAACACGTTTCGGGGGGAGTGGTCCACGTCCAGCAGTATGGCGTGAGACCTCCGACCGTTATTCTCAGCGTCAAATCCTCTGGACTGCGAGGCAGTCATGGCAAAGAAATCGCCGTGTACAAATTTACATCTGGGGTCGGATGTCAGTTCTTTGCCTAGGGGAAGGAGGCCTTGTTGGTGCCATTCTATTACCTCCCTCAAAGTGTCTATAATCAGTACTTTTCGTACGTTCGGGTGTTCTAGGACCGCTCTGGCCGTGTAGCCTAGCCCTAACCCACCGACGACCACATCTAGTTCAGGCTCCGAGAGTTCTGCTAGACCCAGATTTGCCAGGGCGACCTCGGCCACAGTGAACAGGCTGGACATCAGGAAGTCGTCATCCAGTTTTATCTCGTATATGTCGACGCCTAGGGTGATTTCCTTACGTCGGCGAAGGGTCAGCAATCCCATTGGCGTTTGACGGTAATCAAGCTCTTGAAAATTAACGATTTCGAACCTCTCTAAAGACATTTGGAGATCGTAGAGAATCCTCATTCTCCATAATTACTAGCAGAGCTGTTCTTACATACTCTCCAATTCTTTCTCTGGACATGAGGGGCATCCTTTTACTTCTTCTTATCAGTAACTAATCAAGCAGTCCAAAGCTGTAACACTCACTTAGACTGCCTTTATGCACTTTATAGTTCCAAGTCGTGTTTTTAAAGAGTTTTCCAGTAAATACTGTAAATAAGTAACACCATACATATCGCATTTAAATAATCCTTATTAATGTGTTAAATTTTGCAGTGGCAAGTATGGTGCAAGCTTAGCAATCGATATTTTAGGAGGCTGAAGCATGACCGTTGATCCTTTTTATAAAGACCTAAACCCTATCTCGTTTCTAGATAGATCTGCCCATGTCTACCCGGACAAACCTGCACTGACTTATGGCGATATCACCTATACATACGAAGATTTTTACAATCGCGTTAACAAACTGGCAGGAGCGCTGCTAAAAGAGGGTATAAAAAAGGGCGACCGAGTTGGCTTCCTAGTTCCTAACATCCCGGCCATGTTTGAAGGGCATTACGGCCCATTAAAAATTGGAGCTGTTCTTGTTGCGATAAATACGAGATTATCAGCGAGAGAAGTTTCCTACATACTCAATCATTCAGGTGCGAAAATATTAGTCTTTGACTCAGAATATGCTGAACTCATTAACCAAATTAAAAATGAGCTATCTGGAATAACTAAGTTCGTACAGGTAGCTGACACATTCCCCAAATCTACCCGCGTAGAAGGTCCAGAATATGAAGAATTTCTTAATTCTGCAGCACCAGGAGAACATAGAGTCCCATTAGAATCTGAATCAGATCCTATATCTATCAACTACACCTCCGGAACTACCGGGATGCCCAAAGGGGTTCAATACCATTCTCGAGGTGCCTACCTGTCAGCTTTGGGAGAAGTCGTGGAAAGCGGTATGAACTATGCATCTAAGTATCTTTGGACTTTACCGATGTTCCATTGCAATGGATGGTGTTTCACGTGGGCTACAACCGCGGTGGGAGCCACCAATGTTTGCCTTCGACGGGTAGATCCATTGGAAGTATATCGATTGATAGACGAAGAATCTGTAACCCATATGTGTTGTGCACCTACTGTTCTTACATCGATGTACTCTATCCCGAATGCTGCCCAACAAGATTTGAGTGGGGTAACAATAATGACTGCTGGAGCACCACCCGCCCCTCAAGTGATACGCAGTATGGAGAATATGGGGGCACACGTATTACATACCTACGGTCTGACCGAAACTTACGGGCCAACTGCGATATGCGCCATACAACCAGATTGGAAGGAAAAAAGTCCGGCAGAGGTAGCGAATTTGAAGGCTCGGCAGGGTGTTGCCTATGTAGTTGCTGACACGGGAATGCGGGTCGTGGACACTGAAATGAACGATGTTGAAAAGAATGGTTCTCAGATGGGTGAAGTCGTAATGAACGGGAACATCGTAATGTCTGGTTATTTCAATGACCAAGATGCGACTAGCGTGGCTTTCGAAGGGGGATGGTTTCACAGTGGTGATCTGGCCGTTTGGCACCCTGACGGATACATTGAGTTAAAAGATAGAGCCAAAGACATCATAATTTCAGGTGGAGAGAACATATCAAGTCAGGAAGTAGAAAAGGTAATTATGGAACATGATGGAGTACTCGAAGTCAGTGTTGTAGGAGTACCTGACGAAAGATGGGGAGAGGTCCCCAAGGCCTTCGTAGTGTCGAGAGAAGGGGTGACAGTGTCGGAAGAAGAAATAGTTACTTTTACAAGGGATCGCATAGCCCATTTTAAGGCCCCTAAATACGTTGAATTTGGAGAACTGCCAAAGACAGCCACCGGGAAGATCCAAAAATACGTTCTTAGGGAAAAAGAGTGGGAAGGAAAAGAGAAAAGAATCCAAGGGTCTTCTCTCATATAAAGCATTGCTACTCAGATGAAGGGCGCTATCCTTTTAAACTGTTCGTCGCTGAGAGGGAAGCAAATATTTGACTGATCAGTATGTAATTCCACTGAGTCTGAGATATGTTTTTCAACTATTGTGGCAATAGCAGTTGATCAAGTGACTTGTGCATGAAGTTCCTCGCCTCGGGCGTAGCGATTCAGATTTTCGAGAGCGAAGACTGCCCGCTTTCGTGATGTGCCATCCGTTCCTGAGACAGTATGAGGCTGAACGAAAACGTTCGGCAGTTGATATACCGGTAGTTCAAACTCGGGAGGCTCCTCGGCGAATGCATCAAGGCCAGCACCACCTATTCGCTTGTCCAGCAGGGCTTGATAAAGCGCGCTCTCATCAATAAGGCCCCCTCGGGCTACGTTAACAACGAAGGCCGTAGGCTTCATGAGACCTATTCGCCTAGCATCAATAATATGGCGTGTCTCGTCTGTTAGATGCAGGTGGACCGACAGAAAGTCGCATTCCGATATTACTCGATCTAAGTCGTCTGACCCACCGAGGAAATCTGGTTGAATTTCGTCGATAACTTCCTGCTCGATGGTTCTCACATCGATCCCCATGACTTCCATTCCAAAGGCTTTGGCTCTCTTTGCCAGCTGCTGGCCACTGTTGCCGAAGCCAACTATTGCCAGTTTGCGGCTCTGGACCTCTATGCCCATGGGGAGAAAGATTTTTCCCTGTGCAAAGTTCTCTCTGGCGTCGCCGTAGCGGTGTGCGAGCATGAGGATGAACATCATTGCGCCTTCAGCCAGCGATGCGCTGCTGAGTTCGCCGGGGGCATGGGTCAAAGTCATTCCAGAGTTCAGAATGGCACTCACTTCAACATGATCGAGGCCGTTGGTCGAGGCGTGAATGTATTTGACGCCCGCATTGGCGGCTATGGGGGCAAGTTCTTTTTCTAGGTTACCGCCCATGTCTACCACTGCTTCGATGTTCTCGAACTGAGGTTCGGGAGCTTTGGTGCGGTCAAAAATTCTAAGGTCGTGGTGTGGATCGATGGACGTTACCAAGTCCATACCCCAATCATTATTCACTTGTTCTAATGGGTGGGGTAAAAACAGAACTTTTAGTCGTCGCATATCTAAGTGTTCCTGCTTGAGATGCCTTGCCGTAGCTGTGCTACTGATGTATCAATGGAGTTGGCGAGATGCCACCAATCCACGCCCACCTGTACCCATTGAATCCCCTTGTCAAGCCACTTCTGGAATACCTCGGCATCGCCCACCATACCGATGCCAGGATAAATTCCTGCATCTTTTGCCGTTGTGACTATCTTCTCAATAGCGCTTTGTACGTCGGCATGCTGTGGATTGCCCATGTGGCCCATTGAGCCTGCCAAGTCATTGGCGCCTATTACAACCGCAGTCAGGCCATCTACTTTTACGATTTCGTCCATGGCTTCGACTGCATCAATATGTTCAATCTGAGCGATGCATATAATTTCGTCGTTGGCTCGTTGGCAGTATTCGGCATCGCTAATGCGTCCGTAGCGTATGGGGCGGCGAGGGCCAAAGCCACGTATGCCCTGTGGGGGATAGCGGCAAGCAGAAACGGCAAGTTCCACGTCTTCGGCGGAGCGAACAAGGGGTGCTATGATGCCGTCTGCTCCGATGTCAAGAACGGGTTTTATCAACACGGGATCATTCCAAGGAACCCTAACGATAGCCGCTGAGTCACTCCCTCTGGTGGCCATGATATGGTCCTGCACAGATTCTAGGGAAAGGGCGTTATGTTCCATGTCTATCCAGACAAAGTCTAAGACATGGGAGAAAAGCTCTGTCACCGTGGGATCCTTGAAGCTGACACCGCAACCAACAGGTACTTGCCCATTTCTTAGTTTTTCTCTAAATTTGACCGCGTTTTCCATCGCATCCTCCTCTGTCCGCTTACTGTCGAGTTTGTGAAAGTACAGTACTTGCCAGCGGTCAGTCCGATATTTCCAACATGGCATTCAGGTGTCTCGGCAACACGCCGTCATAAGTATGGCAAACAATATGCGCACGCATTGTGACCTGTCAAGAGCGATTTCCAGGATTTCATCTGACCACTTCGAAGAGTCGTAACTCATTGAACAATTGTGAAATCCTCTGAGTCATTACAGACCAAATATAAAGGTACCGCGCTCCTTCTACCGGGTCGAGTAATTCGATTTTTACTCAGAAATGAATTACTCGTCATTAGGTACTGTTTCTTTAAAAAAACTGATAAGCAGGTATCATTGCTCTAAAGGGAAAGGAATTCAAAATCAGCTGTTCAGAATGAAACGAGAAATAAGGAAATCATAAATGGCACAACATGGATCGCAACACCCGACCAACCGAGGTAAACAAACCTATGGGTTTGCGGGACTAGTCTCTTTTCTAAGGACACCGGTCTGTCATGATCTGGACAAGTTGGACGCGGATATCGCCGTGATGGGAGCACCGACGGACGAAGGATCCGTGTTCATGCCGGGATCACGATTTGGGTCACGCTCGATAAGGGAGCATTCCCTGAGATTTGGTCCTGATGGCTATTTCGACCATGATGCCGACAAAGTATTTCTTGAATATGAGCTTGCAAACAATCGAATTGTAGATGTGGGCGATGCAGACGTCCTGATAACAAATGTTGAAGGTACTTTTGAGAACATCACTAACCTGACCAAGATGGTGTTAGATGCAGGAGCTATGCCGGTGGTTCTGGGAGGAGACCATGCAATCACATTCCCGGTAGTTCGGGCATACAGTGAGCCCCTCCACGTCGTGCACTTTGATGCCCATATCGACTATTCGCCCTTCATTCACGGGTTCGAATACACTAACTCCCATGCTTTCCGCCACATCTACCATATGGATCACGTTGAAAGCCTTACACAGGTTGGAATTCGCAGTGTGCGGAATAACAAGGCTTGGGTAGACGACTCCATTAACGACGGAAATCGTGTTATAGGAATGAAGGAGTTCGGAGAGATGGGACCAAGTGGCATGACTGAATTGGTTCCGAAGGATGCCCCAGTCTACGTGAGCATCGACATCGATGTGCTGGACTTACCCTTGGTTCCCGGGTGTGTGTCTGCTGAACCCAACGGTATGTCATACGCCGACCTTCGAGACTCGTTGGCGACGTTGGCACGACATTCAGAGATTATTGGATTTGATCTGGTGGAGGTAAATCCGCAGCTAGACGTGGGAACAGGTATCACCTCGTACATGGGAGCCCACACCGTTTTGGAATTTCTGGGACAAATATGTGATCAGCCCAGGTGGATCGATAAGCGGAAAAATTTGAGATAGTCAATTGGGCACACACCTCTAAGTAAAGATATGGGCTAGTTAACTTTTAACTTACCTGTTGAGTGAACACAGTAGTATGGAAAGTCACAATAATCATGACTGTGGACTACCTATTTTTTAATTGATGAAGAGTGCAGAGAGTATTGATGAACAGAAAAAACGAAGATCGGGTTCAGTGGGTTTATTCTTCGAAAAATAATTCCGAATTATCCGAAAGATACGATGAATGGGCCAAAGATTATGATAAAGATCTATCGGAATTTTTCGGTTGGATTGCACCCAATACCGCATCTTCCTACTTAGCTAAATATGTGAATCTAGATTCTAGTGTGCTGGATGCAGGAGCAGGAACCGGGTTAGTAGGCCTAGCATTGGCCGAGCGCGGGTTTCGAAACCTCACTGCTATGGACCTTTCAGAGGGAATGCTTCAAGAAGCACGGGAGAAAAACGTCTATAAAAAATTAGACCAAATGATTCTTGGGGATCCGCTGCGATACAAAACTGACTCTTTTGACGCTGTGATTAGTGTCGGAGTCATGACTCTCGGGCATGCGGGGCCCAACTCCTTTAATGAGTTACTGAGGATAACTAAACCCGAAGGATATATAGTGTTTACTATAAGAACGGACGTCTATTTGAAAAATGGATTCAAAGAAAAACAGGAAGAAATGGAATCCCAAAAATTATGGGAAGTTGTAGATGTTAGTGATGAATTCCACCCTCTGCCTATAGGCGAACCGGAAGTTTTACACCAAGTATGGGTGTATCGAGTTCTAAATTAGTAGCCAATTATTCTGTATTGAACTTTACGATAAATCTAACTCCCCAGATATATAACCCGCATATTATTCTCTCAACAGTAAAAACTTTTCTATGTCCTCGTTTATCATCCTCTAATGAAATACCTTCTGATTGTTTTGTGTATTACCAGCCTAGCTTGTTCAAATAATGAATCTTTTGACAACTCTTCATTACTACCCCCAGTACAAACTGAATCGACTGGGAAGTCATCTGTAGTGAAAATAACAAAAGTGATCGACGGCGATACGATGGATGTCCGATTCGAAGATGGCACTATAGACAGAGTCAGATTACTTGGAGTGGATACACCCGAAACAAATGCCAAGAACAAATCTAATGAATATCGAGACATCACTGACCTCAAATGTTTAACTAGGTGGGGTGATAAATCTGATGACTATGCAAGGACAGTTCTTGATGGAAAAGAAGTTCGCCTGGTGTTTGATGATGAGGCCGGAGAAAGGGGTTATTACGGAAGACTCCTTGCCTACATTGAGTTAGATGGCTATGACTTCAACGAATCTTTGATATCAAGAGGATATGCCAGGGTTTATGAAGAAGGTACAAGCAGCCGGGAGAAAAGATACCTTTCAATGCAAGGCAAGGCCATATTGCTGGGAATTGGGCTGTGGGGTGACTGTATCAACTAAATGAATTGCTAAAGATTTACTGCGAAACAGCTATGATGCATTTTAGTGTTGCATAGGAAATGAAGTGATTTACAGGCTGGAGGTTATTCGCAGTATAATGCCCACCTGAGCGACCTAAATACGTTTTCTGAGGCATGGGGCAGATGGGAGGATGTTACTGATTCCCAGTAGGGTTCTCGGGATTGAATAGTGTATTTACAGATAGTTATCCAAGGGGGATTTATATGTTAGAAAGATTTAAGCCAAAAGCTGGAGATTCAGAACGGGTTACAGTTGATTCACTTCATGAAGTTGTCACTGCCATCTTCGAAAAAATGGGTGTATCCCGATCGGACGCTGAGGAAGCTGCAGATGTATTGACCATGACAGATCTTCGTGGAGTGGAGACACATGGAGTGTCCAATATGCTTCGTGCCTATGTTGATCAATATACCAGTGGACAAGTCAATCCCAATCCGAAGTGGGAGATAGAACGAGAAACTCCTGGAACAGCAGTGATTAACGCTGATAGAGGATTAGGAATCATTTTGGGTCGTAGGGCCATGGACATAGCTATCGAAAAGGCGAAGACAGTGGGTGTGGGAATAGTTACCATGAATAATGGTGGCCACCTCGGAGCTGTGGGACATTTTTCCATGCATGCTGCTAAAAACGACATGGTAGGTATGTGCGCCACGGCAGCAGGCACAGGTGTGTTGCCCACGTTTGCAGCAGAACCACGATTCGGCACCAACCCAATATCAATTGCGGCTCCTGGTAATGAAGAAGCACCACTATTATTTGATGCTGCTACCTCCCAAATAGCAGGTAACAAATTTTCGTTGGCAAGAAGGGTAGGTTCTGATCTACTGCCAGGTTGGATTGCCGATAAGGAAGGTACACCAATATTGGAGGAAACTCCTGTACCTGAAGATGGCTGGTATGGCAGCCTACTTCCTGTTGGGGGAACTAGAGAGAATGGCTCTCACAAAGGTTATGGTTTCATGCTTATGGTTGAAGTTCTCGGAGCATTTCTTTCCGGTTCAGTTCCTGGGATGTTCGATACCGAACGTTTTGAAAGTGGTTACAAACATTATTTTGCTGCATATAACATCGATGCCTTTACGGATGTTGATCAATTCAAGGCAAAAATGGATAAGATGCTACAAATGCTTAGAGAAACCAGGCCAGCAGCTGGGCACGATAGGGTACTTTATCCTGGACTTGCTGAATATGAGGATGAAAAAGACAGGCGAGCCAACGGAGTGCCTTTACACAAGGAAGTTATGGAATGGTTCGATCTCATGACTGGTGAACTTGGAGTACCAGCTTTAGAACGGGTCTAAGTTTAGTTCTTTAAAAGGAATTTGCGAAGGAAAGCTGATGAGTTGCTGGATGTAGTTTTTTCATATCCAGCAACTCATGAAGGTTAAATTTTCACAACTCTAGCGGCCTCCAGTAACAGCTAGGGTATGGCCTGAGACATAGGAGGCCTCGTCGGAAGCCAAAAATAAGACTGCATCTGCAACTTCGCTTGGCTGTCCTAGTCGACCAAACGGTGTCATACGATTAGGACTAAAGTCCACAGTTTCATTAAGTTTCCGCAACTTTGCACCCGCTATTTCAGTATCGATTGGACCTGGGGCAACACAATTAACGTTGATGCTATATTCTGCAAGTTCAAGCGCTAAATCCCTCATGAAACCATGAATGCCTGCCTTGGAGGCTGAGTATGCTGCTCCACCTTCGTAATAGGCGGTCCAAGGTGTTCCTTCACGAGCTCCAGACGATAAACAAATTATTTTTCCGGATTTCCTTTCAATCATATGAGGGACGGCGGCTTTGGTGCAAAGAAATGTCCCGCGCAGGTTTAACCTGATGGTATAGTCCCAATCTTCAACTGGCATTTGCCAGATTTTTGAATTTCGGCTGCCCCCCACATTGTTGACTAGAATATCAATTTGCCCAAAATGTGTAATTGCAGATTTAATTAATTTGGAGGCTGTTTCCTCTTCGGTGATGTCACCAACTAATGTTATGACTTCACCACCACCATTACGGATTTTTGTGGCTGTGGCCTCCAAACCTAGTTTATCTATATCACCTATAACTAATTTTGCTCCTTCCCCCGCCAAACGATACGAGATAGCTTGTCCCAATCCCCTTGCAGCTCCGGTGACAACCGCTACCTGATTTTGAACGCGTCCCATCATATCCTCCTTGTTCGTAAAATTAGGATGGCAAATTTTCAGAGATCTTGTTCCTACTTAGGATGACTTGAGGCCCGCGTGTTCAAGGGCAGCTCTGCAAACATCTTCATCTTCTTGTGACTTGCCTCCACTGGCCCCTACTGCGCCAGCTATTTCTCCGTCCTTGTAAATTGGTACCGCACCTTGTCCCATTATGAAATTTCCATCTTGAAGGACAGTAAAGGCTTGAAATACCGGCCATCGGGATCTGTCTTCGAGTTCTCCAGATGGCTCACCAAAACACGCTGACGCAACCGCCTTACCTCTCGATATGAATGGCGTTCTCCATGAGGCCCCGTCTGTTCGGATCATTGCTATGAGATCCCCTCTTGAGTCGGTTACCGAGACGCTCATTTTCACGCCAAGTTCCTGTATTTTAGCCTTGGCTCCTTCGATTATTGTTTCTGCTTCTAGCAAAGTAATTGTAGGCATCGTATTCCCCTTGTTTGACGTACTAAGTCGATAGATTTTTCAGTTTTCAGTCCATAACATGTGAGTTTTTGTCAGTTGCTGACAGTCAACGATATTAAGGCCGGGATGCGACATATGCAATCTAAGAATTTTGTCTCCTCCATATTGGTTATAATCCACATCCTGGGATAAGAATATTGTGAAACTATGAAATAGTGAAATTCAGAAAATAGTTGAGATAAACCATATGTCAAAATCAAAGCCTAAAATTAATGTAATAGGTACGGGTGGAAGCATTGCAGGGATAGGTCCACATAGGCTTGATTACACTCAATACGCAGAGCTGGGAAATAAGTTCACCATTGAAGAATCTCTACAGAGAATACCGGAAGTTGGTGAAATAGCGGATATTCAGAGTGAAAATCTGATAAGTATTGGTAGTGGAGCTATCGGGCCTAATGAATGGTTACGGCTGGCTCAGCGTATCAATAATATTTTGAAGACAGGCGATGTCGATGGAGTGGTGGTGACACACGGGACTGCTACGCTTGAAGAGACTGCTTACTTCCTGCATCTTACAGTTAAATCTCAGAAGCCTGTAGTTGTTACCGGTGCAATGAGGCCCCCCACCGCTATAGGAACGGATGCTGACTTAAACCTGATAGATGCGATAAGAGTTGCTGCCAGCCCAGAGGCAGCAGGAAAGGGAGTTCTCACCATACTTAATAATGAAATTCACAGTGCACGGGACGTTCACAAGGCCAATACTCTGCGTGTTGAGACATTTCGAGCAAACGAACTTGGATTTTTGGGTTATTCTGACTCAGATGGAAAGGTGATGTTTTATAGGGCACCTACTCGTAGACATACGTCTTTGACTTGCTTTGATATTGACGGACTAACGGAACTCCCAAGGGTCGATATCGTGTATGCATACGGTGGATCCGATAGTCTACTAATCGATGCTGTGCGGCGTAACCATTCCGATGGGATGATTATGACTGGTTTCGGTGCTGGAACTTTCCCTCCTGAAATGCTAGATGCTGGATCCGAGGCGGTGAAAGAAGGAATTCCAGTGGTGATAGCCTCGAGGTCTACTGCAGGGAGAACCGTCATAACACCACGTACGACGAAACTGGGGTTCATAGTTGCTGATAATCTCCAGCCCCCAAAAGCCCGAGTACTTTTAATGCTTGGGCTAACTACCACTAGCGATCAGGATGTCTTGCAACAAATGTATTTGGAGTATTGATATGTCTTTGAGACCAATTATGCTCACTCGACCACCAGTGGAGATAATGACCAACGACGGGTTTTGGGATGAATTGATTGAGGGTGGGTTTAAAGATGTATGTGTGAGTTGGATGACATTTCTCAGCGAGGCTGAAAGTGGAGAGCCGCTCCCCTCTCACGAAGAGGCGAGACCCAGAGTACTTTCATTTTTTGATGATAAGGGTGGTACATATGAGTACATACCAGTCATAAATCCTGAGAATAAGCTCTATGAGGGTGTGGCTCTCAAACCACCTCGTCGTTCAAATGAATACAACCCTTTATTTACCGAACTTTATGGCGCTTTTGAGCGTGCTAAGTCCAAAGGTATTAATCTTTATCTGTTCGACGACAAAAGCTATTTCGAAGAGGTTGGTTACCCGGCAAATACGGATGGGAGTCGTGGCTTTCAATGCTGGAACAACCCGGAAGTTGCTGAGTACCTAATAGCAAGGACAAGAGATTATGCAAATCAGCTACCAATGTTCTCGGGGATCGTACTGGACGGGCCGGACTATAAGTGGGAGATTGCTCCAGGTGAAAGAGATGATCTTTTTGCGGAACAATGTATCTGCAATTACTGTGTAAATGCTGCCCAGGCGATGGGCCTAGACCTAATGAAGATGATAGAGGCATTGGGCGCGTTTAAACTAGAGTTGCAGCAACTGGACGATGAGAAAGTGGAAGGATTCCTGTTAACTACCAAGGGGTTTCTAGGAGCTGTAGATTGGTGGTTGTCGCATCCTGAACTACTCAATCTTCTACGCTTCAAATATTCCACAATTGAAGATCATTTGAAGAGAACGTACGAAGGGATAAAAGGGTATTTACCTGAATATCAAGTCATGACGAGTTCTCGAACTCCCTCATATATTGCTCTCACAGGGCACTCGCTTCCTAGACGTGATAGCTATACAGACTTTCAGCTACCTAAACTCTACCTATGGTCTGGAAATCAACCTGGGTTTAGGTACACAGTGAATAATTATGTGGACACCCTTTCTGATTGGAATCCGTCTCTCTCAAAGAAAAATGTAGTAGCTCTCGCTGAGAGGATCTTAGGGATAGAGTTCCCTGAGGATTATCCTGTTGAAAGATTTAACGACCCAGCACCAAGATCTTTCTATAAGCAGATTGCAGGTGATGAGATGAAGAAAATGATTCATCTAGGAAAAGACCCTGACAAGTTAATTCCATTTATTGCACTCGAGCATTTTGGGGGTCCACAGATAGAACCCCAGGAAGTAAGAGACCTCCTTACAACCCTGGAAGAAAGTGGTATTAGTCGCTATATATTCTTCCATTACGGTGTTATTACCGACCCGGTGTGGGATGTGCTGACAGAATTTGCAGAATAGATCATCTTCTATTCCGATGACTACAGTGGCTGCCTGTTCATGAGAGAATATATGTTATGAAACGGCAATTACATCTCAATTTATTCATCAGTGGTAAGGGACACCATGAAGCTTCGTGGCGTCATCCTGATTCATCGAGGTTGCCATCAACGGACATACGATACCTGCAGGGACTTACCCAACGTGCTGAGCAAGGATTGTTTGATTCTATTTTTTTAGCTGATCAACTTGCATTTCAAGGTGGTGGTGCACAGATAGGATTGGAACCTTTGACAGCTTTGGCAGCACTTGCTGTGTCCACAAAAAAAATTGGACTGATTGCAACTGCCTCAACAACATATACCGAGCCCTTCAATCTGGTCAGGCAATTCGCTTCTCTAGATCACATTAGTAACGGCCGTGTAGGCTGGAATATTGTGACGTCATGGTCCGCACCTGCTGCAAGAAATTATGGCTATGAAACTCAGATCAGTCATACGGACCGTTATGCGAAAGCAGATGAATTTATGGAAGTTGCGAAGTGCCTTTGGGACAGCTGGTCAGACGATGCTATCGTTGATGACAGGGCAAGCGGGAAATACATATATGGCAATCGTATTCGTCCCATAGACCATAAAGGTAATCACTACAGCGTGGAGGGCCCATTAAATATTCCTCGTGGTCCCCAAGGATGGCCTGTACTCGTTCAAGCAGGTTCATCCGACACTGGACGTGAATTTGCTTCGCAATACGCCGAAGCTGTATTCACGGCACATATGCAGAAATCAACAGCCAAAGCATTTTATAGTGATCTTAAATCACTAGTGAAGTCTAAGGGACGAAGCCAAAATCATTGTTTAATACTCCCTGGCCTCAGTCCAGTTATTGCCTC
>Ga0209034_10000437_pt1 | contig 20957 bp, 18 predicted proteins | sample MarorgKNORR_S2LV_2_FD_188219 | JGI IMG/M metagenome (GOLD analysis project Ga0209034, IMG submission 188219) | Marine microbial communities from the Southern Atlantic Ocean, analyzing organic carbon cycling - 250m_A/KNORR_S2/LV (SPAdes) (version 2) | ecosystem: Environmental > Aquatic > Marine... | reverse complement strand
TTCATTATGAGAAGTTGCAGGTATTACCCTAACTCTAACCCTTCCAAATCCGGACCATAAACCTAACCGTCCCTGTGGTCTACCTGCTCTTATGCCATAGGCATGGAACATGGAAGTTAACTGAGCTCCGAAGAGTAATATTATTGCTGATATGTAAATCCAGGCTAATAGTGCCATCAAGGCTCCTATCGAACCATAAACTACGTTATACACGGAAAATTTTCCGATATACCAAATGAATCCCATCTGAGCGGCTATGAATATTAAAGAGGCTAAAAATGCTCCGGGAAGTACATATATGATGCGTATGTTTGCATTGGGTATCCATCTATATAAAGTCATAAAGGACAAGAAAATAAGCACAGGGGAAACTAATTGAGCTATTATTTCCCATACTAAATCACCTGGTAATTCTCCCTCAACAGCGAATAAATCAACCATTCCTCTTATGACTTCAATAATTGGAGCTGTGAAGAGCACTATTAGCACCAACATACCAGCCCCTAATACAAGTGCTATATCGATCAGGCGTTCCCGTAAAAACGGACGTGGAGTTGTGACTCCCCAAGCAGTGTTTATACCTTTACGAACAGCCCCGAACACCGCTGAGGACGCCCAAACTAATCCTAAAAAGCTCGCGATACCCGTGATAGTCCGCGCACTCACTATACCTTCCATAGTGGAACCAATTAATTCACTTGATATGGGTATCACCCCCGCTATTTGCTGGGAAATGTCTGACTCTTTTGATTCAGGTCCAATTAAGAATCCCAATGCCGTTATAACTGCTAAACCAAGTGGAAACATGGAGAAAAGTGCATAGAATGATATAGCCGCAGCTAGGTACTGACAGTTCTTGTGTAAGAACTCCCTAACGGCTTCATTCATCAAAAGGACTAGTCTAATTGGAACCAAGAATTTTTCCCTGTGTATTTGTTTACTAACAAGGCTGGATCTATTTATAGTTTACCAAGCCTCGTGTGTGAAAAGTGCTACGCGAAAATGAGAGCATATAAAATTTGATGATTAGGATATAGGAGGATTTTAATTTTGAGGACTAGCGACTTTGATTACTATCTTCCTGAGAAACTAATCGCTCAGATACCTATAGAGCCTAGGGATCATTCAAAACTTATGCTTGTTGAACGGGATCAAGGTGCTATATCGCATGACCGATTTTTTAATCTTCCCAAATATTTACGACAAGGCGACCTATTAGTTTTTAACGATAGCAGAGTTATTCCCGCACGCCTTTATGGATCTCGGGACGATACTGGAAATAAAATTGAGTTGTTACTTTTGACTAGGTTAAGAGAAGGTTTTTGGAGGGCTCTTGTCAGGCCGGGAAGGAGAATGCGAGAAAATGATTCCTTCATTATCCACGACGGGGATGGTAATAAGAGTGAAATGATGGGCCAAGTATTAGAAGTAGAAGAATCAGGAAGTAGGATTGTAGAAATAACTAATGAATTTCTTATTGAAGATATTGGTAACGTACCCCTGCCACCTTACATACATGAAAAAGTGTCAGATCCTGAGCGATATCAGACCATTTATGCAAAATCTGAAGGTAGCGTTGCGGCTCCAACTGCGGGACTGCATTTCACAGAAGAGCTGATGTCTAATATTCGGGATAAAGGTGTTTTGACAGAGTTTGTAACCCTTCATGTCGGTTGGGATTCATTTCGTCCTTTGAAAAGTGAAAATATCTTTGATCATAAAATGCATTCAGAATATTGGCACTTGTCTAATGAGACCGCCATTAACATCAATGAGGCGAAACAGGAAGGAAGAAGAATCATTTCTGTTGGTACTACCGCTGCTCGACTATTGGAAAATGTTTTTGAAAAACAGAATGGCTATCCAATAAGGGAAGGGTCCGGCTGGGCAGACATCTTTATAACTCCTGGGTATGAGTTTAAAGTTATAGATGGATTAATAACTAATTTCCACCTGCCTAAGTCTACGCTGCTCATGTTAACAAGTGCTCTTGCAGGAAGAGATCTTATGCTAAAGGCATATAGGGAGGCTGTGGATTGTGAATATAGATTTTATAGTTTTGGTGATGCAATGTTGATATCCTGAATATCAGGACATTGCTCACATGTATAATCCGCCCAATCTTGTTTTTTTAGGGTTGCCTGATTTTTAAAATGGAGTTTGATATGGAACTACCAGCGCCTGCAGAGGATATTCTTAATGAGCTAGGTTTAAATCCGGTAATTTCTGCGGCCGGGACAACAACTGCCTATGGGGGCAGTAGGCTGCGTCCAGAGGTTATGGATGCGATGAACCGCGCATCGAATACCATGGTTAATATCGATGCACTAAATGCGGCGGCAGGAAAAGTTTTGGCACAATACAGTGGTGCTGAAGCTGGTCTTGTGACCAGTGGAGCTGCTGGAGGACTTGTTTTACAGGCCGCGGCGGTTATTGCTGGTACAGATCCAATCAAGATGAATAAACTTCCCGACACCGATGGGATGAAGAATGAAATTATCATTCATCGCAGTCACAGGTTTCCTTATGATCAGTGTTATCTTTCAGTCGGAGCAAAGTTTGTTGAGATTGGAGACGGTAGGCGATGTAATGAATGGGAACTTGAGGGAGCGTTCACTGAAAATACTGCAGCAGCAGCATATCTTTTTTCACCATTTATAACTAGGAGATCTATCCCATTCCCCCGTTTTTGTGAGATATCCCATGCTAATGGAATTCCTGTGATAGTTGATGCTGCTTCATACATTCCACCTAGGTCAAATCTTAAACAATATATTGCTCAAGGAGCAGATCTAGTTATTTATAGCGGAGGCAAAGGTGTGAGAGGGCCCCAAGGTACGGGAATACTTTGTGGCAAGGCAGATTTAATTGAAGCTGCTTACGCTAACGCGAGCCCACATCAATTTATAGGTCGGGGATTAAAAGTTTCTAAGGAAGAAATCATAGGGCTTGTAAAGGCGCTGGAGATATTTGTTAACGAAGATGAAGATGCCGAAAACGAGAGATACAAACGTATGTGCTCTAAAGTGGTGGATGCATTGGTTGAAATTCCCGGACTGTCGGTAAAAGTTGTTCATGACAGATATGATTACCTTATACCTATGGCTCAGATTGGTTTCACAGATGAATGGCATGGAGCATCAAGAGATACTATTTGGGAAGAACTTGCTAATAGTGACCCAGTTATTTACTTGGGTAATATCGGGGGTCCTGATGAACTCTTGGTGGACCCTTTTAACCTGACAGACTCCGAGTTAGAGGTGGTAATTGAACGTTTGCATAATAAATTAGTCGGTTAGTTTAAAGAGAATTAAAAGGGTAGGTATTTTAGATATGTTAGATAGGTTTAAAGTTCCAAAAGAAGAAATCGTGAGAGTTGATCATGAGTCTCTAGAGGAAACGGTGAAAAACGTTTTCATGAAAATGGGTGTTGTCGAAGGTGATGCTGAGGAAGGAGCTCACGTTCTGGTGTCAACAGACCTGAGAGGCGTTGAAACTCATGGTGTATCTAATATGTTGAGAAGTTATGTTTCGAGCTATAACGAGGGAAGTCTTAATCCAAGACCCAACTGGACAATAGAACGAGAATCTCCTGGCACGGCAACTATAGATGCAGATAAGGGTCTGGCGGTTATCTTAGGTCCAAAGGCAATGAGGATAGCTATAGACAAGGCATCCAAGGTGGGTGTTGGGGTTGTTACTATGAAAAATGCTGGTCATTCGGGAGCTATTGGGCATCATGCGATGATGGCCGCAAAACAGGATATGGTCGGAATGACCGCAACGGCCGGGGGTATGTCGGTACTTCCTACTTTCGGTGCGGAGCCCAGGTTGGGTACAAATCCAATTGCTATAGCAGCACCGGCTAGAAATAACCCACCCTTTTTATTTGATGCGGCGACTTCAGCAATAGCTGGTAATAAATTATCACTGGCAACTAGAGTTAATGCCGATCTTCTGCCAAATTGGATATCAGAGTTGGATGGAAGCCCCATCTCAGATGAAATTCCTATGAGGGAAAGGGGGGAGTTCTATCAACTGCCCCTTGGAGGTACGAGAGAGCAGGGTTCTCATAAAGGTTATGGGTTTTCCATGATGGCTGAGGTGTTAGCCACGTTACTTAGCGGGGCGATTTCCCCAATGGTACTTGGAAGCGGAGGCTCTGGGCACCACTATTTCTGTGCTTACGATGTTGCTTCATTCACAGATGTGGACGAGTTTAAAGACAATATGGATAACATGTTGCAGACCTTGAAAGACACTCCTCCTGCTCCAGGTCATGAAAGAGTTATGTATCCAGGACTCTCCGAGTACGAGGAGGAACAGGAAAGAAGAAGCAATGGTATTCCCCTTCACACTGAAGTTGTGGAATGGTTCACCGATATAACGAGTGAATTGTCTATTCCAATGGTGAAGATCATTTAACTGATAGATTTAAAGTCTTTTTCTGAATGCCTGTGCTTGATTGGTATAGGCATTCATATCTTCATTCAACAGTTACCGTCGTTGATTCCTTGTGATTATTAACGGATATGATATTAAGTATTCCAAGGAGATGCTTTTTGATTTCACGGGTAAATGATCTAATTTAATAGACGTTTAAGGATTCTTTCATATTTAACAAGAAGAATTTTTTCTAAATAGATCAAGTAGTGGCCAATAAGGTAGAAAAAATAATGATTTGGCTAATTCGTAATAAAAAACCCCTTCCTTTCTTGATGGGTTCAATACTGTTATTGGTAATATTTCTTGTTGGTTGTGCAAATGATGACTCTAATTCTTCTTCCAATTTATCCGTTGTCGACCCGTCCTTTGGTGACATCAACATGTCCGGATCTGTTGAGATCGATGGCTCTAGTACTGTATATCCGGTCTCTGAGGCAGTAGCAGAAGAATTCAACGAGTTATATCCAAAGGTTCGAGTAAATGTAGGTGTTTCCGGGACTGGTGGAGGATTTAAGAGATTTACTGCTGGAGAGACTGATATATCAGATGCGTCTCGACACATTAAAAATCCTAAGGAGACAAGTGCAGCAGAAGCGAACGGTATTGAGTATGTTGAACTTAGGATCGGCACGGACGGATTATCTGTGGTGGTCAGCCCGGATAATGATTTTGTAGAGTGTTTGACCATAGATGAGTTGAAGAAAATATGGGAACCAGGATCTTCTATCAATAATTGGAGCCAGGTTCGCGTTGGATTTCCAGATCAGAAGATGAGGTTATATGGTCCTGATACTGACTCAGGCACATTTGACTACTTCACTGAGGAGGTAATGGGGGAGGCGCAGCTGTCGCGTCCTGACTATACTGCCTCTGCGGACGATAACGTACTCATTCAGGGTGTATCAGGGGACAGAGGCTCGCTTGGGTATTTTGGGTACGCCTACTACAGGGAGAGCAAAGATAAGCTAAATTTGGTAGCAGTTGATAGCGGTGCGGGGTGCGTTGCTCCAAGCGAGACTACTATACCTTCGGGAGAATATAGCCCTCTATCTAGGCCACTTTTTATTTATGTGAATCTTGGAAGTATGGCAAGGACTGAAGTTAAGGCATTTGTAGACTTTTATATGGAACATGGACCCGCTTTGACTGAAGAGGTTGGCTATATTTCTTCGGATGAAACTGTATATAGCGCCAATAAAGATCTGCTTAAATAGGCTTATTTTATGGTTTTAGAGGGTAGTGCTTAAACTAGGTTGTTTTCTAAATGGACATGGTCTTTTACCCAGTTTGAGCGAATAGTATTTCACTTATATAACTGTTTGGGGCGTTGTGATTAGTTTAACTAATGTGGCATTTTTGGAACGTCATTTTTCTTGAACCTGTCTGTGATGCTTGAATCAGCGTATTGATCCTTCTCTTTAGAGGGTGAATAATGGACTAAGTTATTTGAAATACGTTTAGCCCTGCTAAATTGGGAGTGAATTCTAACAACGTCATGACAGGAAGAACTAGTCCAAGGCGCAGGAAGTCTGCTCACTTCGAAGGAGCCATAGTTAAATGGATATTTTTTGGCTGTGCAACCTTATCTATTTTAACGACTGTGGCGATCCTGGTTACCTTGATATACCAGGCCTCCAGTTTCTTTTTTGAAGTAAGTTTGTGGGAATTCTTGACGGGTACTCGCTGGACGCCTATTTTGAAACCCCGTGCCTATGGAGTTCTGCCTCTTGTATCAGGGACATTACTGGTCACACTCATAGCAGCCGCGGTAGCCTTACCGATAGGATTAATGACAGCTATATTCCTGTCTGAATATGCTCCGGATAAGATTAGAAGGATCATAAAACCTATTCTTGAAATTCTTGCGGGGATTCCTACTGTTGTATACGGCTATTTTGCTCTCACTTTTGTCACCCCACTTCTACAAGGTATTTTTGACAACCTCATAATTTTCAATGCTCTCAGTGCGGGGTTGGTAATGGGTGTGATGATCATCCCCATGGTTTCTTCTCTTAGTGAGGACGCTATGATGTCTGTACCTCGCAGTTTGCGCGAAGCCGCTTATGCTCTTGGAGCCACTCGATATGAGGTCAGTTTACGTGTAATTGTTCCAGCTGCCCTGTCGGGCATAATCGCAGCTTTCATTTTGGCATTGTCACGGGCTATTGGGGAGACGATGCTCGTCACTATAGCTGCCGGAGCAACTCCGAGAATGAGCTTTGACCCTATGGAAAGCATACAGACAATGACAGCTTACATAGTGCAGCTTTCCTTGGGAGAAGCACCAGTAGGCTCTTTGGAATACAACACCATATTCGCTGTTGGGTTGCTACTCTTCTTTATGACATTCGTAATGAATTTGCTGGGTTTTTGGGTGGTACGTCGCTTTAGGGAGGTGTACTGAAGTGGAGAGTAATAACATTACCTCTGGTCAGTTGAAACCAAGGCGTATTTTAAGACGCACGATTGGTGGATTTGTTTATGGTTTGTTTCTTTTATCGGTATGTGTGGGGATCGTTGGGCTGCTGGCATTATTGTATGAGGTTCTTACAACGGGATTACCTTGGCTGAACTGGCAATTCATAACTGATTATCCATCTCGTCACCCCGAGGAAGCTGGTCTTTTTTCGGCTTTAATGGGGACAGTATGGCTAATGGCTATGACTGCTATTTTTACGGTACCTGTCGGCGTAGGAGCTGCGATATATCTGGAAGAATATGCTCCTCGTAATCTATTTACCAGGATTATCGAGATAAATGTCGCCAACTTAGCAGGAGTTCCATCGATAGTGTATGGATTACTTGGTCTCGCTCTATTTGTAACATGGTTTGAACTAGGAAGGAGTATTCTTGCTGGATCAATGACGTTGTCATTACTAGTGTTGCCAATTGTTATTCTTGCCTCCAGAGAAGCTATAAGGGCGGTACCAGATTCATATAGACAGGCCGCTTACGCCATGGGTGCGGATCAATGGCAAGTTATTAAAGGCGTTGTGCTACCGTCGGCTCTTCCAGGAATATTGACAGGAACTATTCTTGCGATGTCTCGGGCAATCGGTGAAGCAGCACCGGTTATAGCGATTAGTGCACTTGTGTATCTTACCTTTATTCCATCCCATCCAATGGAAAGGTTTACCGTACTACCCATCCAGATTTATAACTGGGTTGCCCGACCTCAAGATGAATTTAGAGGTTTGGCTGCGGCTGGAATAATAGTTCTTTTGGTCATTCTCTTATCAATGAATGCAATAGCTGTATTTTTGCGTAACAAATACCAGATACGTTCCGAGGAATAATTTGTATGACGATACCAAACGAACACCTTTCAGAGGATAGATCCACAGGATCCAAAGACCTTGTGTTAGAAGTCAGGGATCTCAATGTGTATTATGGGGAATTTCTAGCAGTAAAAAATGTATCTATGGATGTTAGAAGGAATTCAGTTACAGCTCTTATAGGGCCTTCTGGATGTGGTAAAAGCACTTTTCTGAGGTGCTTAAATCGAATGAATGATCTTATCGTGGGAGCCTCAGTTAAAGGCGAAGTGATATTTGAGAATCGTAATCTTTACGATGATGACGTGGATGCCACTGAAATTCGATCCCGTATTGGGATGGTTTTCCAAAAACCTAATCCTTTTCCGAAATCTATATACCAAAACATCGCATTTGGGTTGAAAGTAAATGGATTTGATGGGGATATGGATGAGGCAGTGGAACGCTCGTTGCGTCAGTCGGCTTTATGGGAAGAGGTGAAGGATAGACTAGGTGACAGTGCTTTTGCTCTTTCCGGCGGGCAGCAACAAAGATTATGTATAGCCAGAGCTCTTGCAGTTGAGCCTGAGATTTTACTTATGGATGAACCTGCCTCTGCTTTGGATCCAATCGCTACTTTAGCAATTGAGGACTTGGTTAGAGATTTAAAAACGAGATATACGATTGTGATTGTTACTCACAATATGCAGCAGGCTGCGAGGGTATCTGACGAGACCGCATTCTTTATGGTGGGAGAAAATCGATCCGGATATTTAGTAGAGCATGATGATACTCAGAAGATTTTTACCAATCCTACAAACCCGCGGACTGAGGAATACATAACAGGTCGGTTTAGCTAAAGGGGAGGTGCATAATGCCGAGAGAAGATTTTGAAAGAAACCTTAAAGATGTAGAAGATGATGTCGTTCAGCTCTCTAGCATGGTAGAAAAGGCTATCTTCAAGTCTATAGAAGCATTAAAGGAACGCGATATAAATGCTTCACAGAAGGTAGTTGACGACGATGACGTTATAGATGAAAAACAGCAGGCGATTGAAGATCGCTGTATAGATTTGATAGCCCTAGAGGCGCCCATGGCGGGAGACCTCAGGGTATTAATTGCAGCTATGATGGTAGCCAATGAACTGGAGCGTATGGGCGATTATGCAGAGGGCATAGCAAAGATCAGTGTTTCTATGGGTAATCTTCCTCCTTTGAAGCCTTTGATTGATATTCCCAGAATGGCTGACAAGTCTGTTGATATGCTACGTCGCAGTACACAGGCATTTGTAAATCGGGATGTTGAATCTGCGACGGCGGTGCTTCTAGCTGATGACGAAGTGGATGATATTTATGAGCAGGTCTATAGAGAACTTTTGACCTACATGATGGCTGATCCCTCCACGATTCAAAGGGCGACCTACCTTTTATGGGTTGCACATGATTTGGAAAGAGTCGCTGACAGAACGACCAACATCGCTGAAAGAGTCATATATCTTGTCACTGGTGAGACGAAAATAGAGTATCCCAGGTAATTATTGGGGTATCTTCGGAAGTGTTATTGCCAAATCACTTTCATCTCTAAAAAAGAAGCGAGTGACTCAGCCATTGGTTCAAATATATCTATCACTTCAGTAGCTTGTCCTGTCTCGTGAGTGATTGAAGTTGCTTTAACGTCGGGCATTCCACAAGCTACGATATGTTCAAAATATGAAAGATTTATGTTGGAGTTTAGAGCGAACCCATGGGTAGAGGTACCTGTACTTATCCGTATTCCTATAGAGGCTATTTTTGCTCCATTTACCCATACGCCGGTTGGATGATTTGCAATATCCGTCGAGATCCCGAATTCAACAAGTAAATTAGATATAGATTTTTCTAAGTTATTTACATAGGCCAGAGGACCCAGGTTATTGGCTCTTCTTAGATTTATTATTGGGTATCCCACAAGCTGACCTGGACCATGATAGGTGACCTCACCGCCCCTATCCGTGTGGTGAACTTCCGCACCAATTTCGGCAAGCTTGGTGCTGTCAGTGAGTATATCCTCATTTTTTCCACGTCGCCCTAGCGTATAGACGTGAGGGTGCTGTAGCAATATAAGCTGGTCAATGCCCTTTTCTGATACGGATTTGTGAGCCTCACGCTGAAGTTGCAATCCTTCTTGGTAACTAACTAACCCGTGATATTTTGTCAGTAATTCGGTCATAAGACATGCTGATTAATAAATTTGGGTGTTTAAATTTATAGACTCTAGTCGGTCCTTAACGGACCTGTTGAATCCACTAGCCTGCTCGCCATCAATAATTCTATGATCAAAAGAAAGACATATATTCATTATTGAACGAATGGCTATTGCGTCATTGACTACCACTGGACGTTTTACTATTGCTTCAGTTGTTATTATTCCGGCCTGAGGATAATTGACTAAAGGCTGTGAAGCTATTGAGCCTAGTGCTCCGGTGTTATTAACGGTGAATGTGCCGGATTGGACGTCGGACACAGTTAATTTTCCTTCTCGGGCTCTTGTGGTTAGGTCATCTAATTTATGTGCTAAACCCGATATACTTAGGGCATCGGCGTTTTCAATGACTGGTACTACTAGCCCGTCTGGTGCTGCAACTGCAATTCCCAAGTTGATCTGGTGTTTGAGGATAATGGAGTCCTCGTTCCATGAGGAGTTGAGCAGCGGGATTTCCTTAAGTGATTCTGAGACTGCTTTTAAAACAAAAGGGAGATAGGTAAGGTTAACTTTTTCTCTTTTTTGGAAATCGTCTTTTACCTTATTTCGCAATTCCACAAGGCCATTAACGTCTACTTCTACCAGGCTCCAGGCCTGCGGTATCAGTGTTGCACTTTTTACCATGTTTGATGCGATTATTTTTCGAACTGGCGATAGGGTGATTTTCTCTTCATTGTTTCCAAGGACGTTAGGGTATGTATTTTCTGTTGGTACTGAATCAGTGTTGGCGCTCTTTTTATCGTCCCGGTCGACGTTTTTGCTATCGACGGGGGTTTTTTCTGAGTCTATAAAGTTTTGGAGATCCTTTTTTGTGACTCTCCCATTTCTGCCAGTACCGGTGACCATTTCTAAGTTGACATCGTGTATCTCTGCAAGGCGCATGACAGCTGGAGAATAGATAATCCTGCTTCTTATGTCTCTATCTCCCTGCGATGAGGTTGAATCTATTATGCCTCCAGATCCAGTTGGGCCAACGGGGGCTACATCCTTGAGCAAAATACCGGTAGTCCCTATCTCTTTCCCCGGCTTCGAATGGGCCTCTAGATCAGGTTGATTTTCTTTTGCGTTGGTCGGGGTGGCTTCCTCATTTTCTGATTCTATATCTGCTATTATGCCTCCCATTGGGATCGTTTCGCCTTCTAAGGCTATTATCTCCCGTAGTGTTCCAGACACTGGTGATGGGAGCTCCATAGCTACCTTATCAGTCACCACCTCCACGATGGGATCGTATTTTTCAACCTTGTCTCCGACCGCTACTAGCCATTTTCCTATGATGCCCTCGGTCACGGATTCTCCAACTTGGGGAAGTTCTATTTTCAACTTTAATACTCCGCTAGTTGTCGGATAGAATTTGCGATTTTTTCCGAGTCAATCATGTACATGTCCTCAAGTGGAGGAGCAAATGGCATTGCTGGAATTTCAGGACCAGCCAACCGTGCCACTGGACCATCAAGATATTCAAAAGCGTTTTCAGATATTATCGCAGAGACCTCGGCTCCGATTCCCAAGGCTTTGTTGTCTTCATGAACTATAAGCACTTTGCCCGTTTTTCTGGTCGTCGCTAGGATTGCATCTGTGTCCAGAGGTCTTACAGTTCTGAGATCTAACACTTCAACATCTATGTCATCCATTTCTACAGTTTCAGCCGCTTCGAGGCAATGATGCAGCATTAATCCATAAGTTATTATCGTTACGTCACTGCCTTCCCGCTTTAGATCAGCTTTCCCGATCGGCAGAGTGTATTCATCATCCGGCACTTCACCTCTGACGAGTCTGTACGTTCTTTTATGTTCTAGAAATATTACAGGGTCGTCATCTCTAATTGCTGATTTTAGGAGACCCTTAGCGTCATATGGAGTCGAGGGTGTAACAACTTTTAGTCCTGGGGTATGAGCGAAAAAAGCTTCTACGCTTTGGGAGTGATAAAGTGCACCTCTTACCCCTCCGCCATGAGGGGCTCGGAGCACCATCGGCGCGTTGAGTTTTCCTTTTGTTCCGTATCTTACTTTTGCTGCTTCCCCAACTATTTGGTTGATAGTGGGCCAGATAAAATCTCCGAATTCAATCTCGGCGATTGGTCTCATGCCATGCATCGCAGCTCCTAGCGCTACACCTGCAATTGAGGACTCGGCCAAGGGGGTATCGATGACCCTATTTTCCCCAAACTCTTGAAGAAATCCTTCTGTAGCAAGAAAAACTCCTCCCCTAGCTCCAATATCTTCTCCCATGACGAATACTGTTTCGTCTCTTCTCATCTCCTCCTGCATGGCGTCATGGACAGCCTCGAGAACGGTTTTGATGGTCATACTGAAGCATCCCCGACTACATGTTTAAAAAAGTCATCCGTTTCAGGGTAAGGTGCGTCTTCAGCCTCTTCTGTAGCTTCATTAACTATCTGGCGAGCGTCTTTGTTGATCAATTCTTCCTGTTCCTCATCAAGGACTTCGGAAGAGTATAAGAGGTCTTTCAGCATTTTTAGTGGGTCTCTTTTTTTGGCCTCTTCAATTTCTTCTTGCGATCTGTAGATGGAGTCATCATCATCACTTGTATGTGGCAAGTACCTCTCAACTTGGGCCTCTATAAGAGATGGACCTTGGCCTGAGCGAGCTCTTTGTGCCGCTTCAAAAGTGGCCTCATATACAGCCATGATGTCGCACCCATCCACCTCTATACCTGGCATTCCGTAACCCTCTGCTCTCGATGCGACACTGCCCACAGCCATCTGATTCTTTAAGGGAACTGATATTGCGTATTTGTTGTTCTCACAGAAGAAAATGACCGGGAGTTTATGAATAGCGGCGAAATTCATTGCTTCGTGGCAATCTCCCGCACTTGAGGCGCCATCACCGAAATAAATTATCACTACCCTGTTTTCGCCTTTCATTTTTGCGGATAGAGCTGCTCCTACACCTTGTGGAATGTGAGTAGCAACTACGTTAGACAAATTTATTATTCCGTATTCAGGATGGGCCCCGTGTGTTGGAAATTGTCTCGCACCACTTAGGGGCTCACCTTCTTTTGCGACAAACCCTTTAATTATTTCTGTTGGTGTAAGTCCAAGCTCTAAAAGTACTGCTAGGTCCCTATAGTAAATGTAAAATTGATCGTATCCCTTTTGGAGCGCTTCCACGGATCCAATTTGGCCTGCTTCATGACCTTGGGACGAGGCCATTATTGCTGCTTTACCCTGTCTGTTAAGCATCCAAATGCGCTCGTCCAGAGTACGGCAAAGTACCATGCGACGATACATCGAAAGTAGGTCAGGGCTGTCAGGGGCTTTTTTATTAGATAACCGGGTCTTACTACTCTCTTGGTTGGTTGAGCTACTTTCAGATATCGTGGGCTTCGTTATCCCACTATCGGCTGCAGCGCGAACTGCTCTTTCGAAAGCTCCATTTTCATGATCGCTTGTTTGCTCAGCCAAGTGGACTATCACCCCTTCCCAGAGTCTGGTTTCAATACATGTTTCGTATATTAATCGCTATCAGACTGAATGATTTAAATATGATCGTGAAGCATAGTTCGTGCATTTTACTTACCGATCATTAACATGGTCAAAGTTGTTCTTGGATAAGGATTACCTAGACAGAATATGTTTCAGTTGGAGCCACCGATATAGTGCATGTAAAAATTATAGGTGCGCCAGGTACTGTCCTGAAATATCCATGCCTACCAAACCACTGTATGCGTTTAGTAGTCGGGATGTGACTGGTCCAGGTATTTCACCGCCACCTATTTGCGAACCATTTATTGAGTTCACTGGACAGATACAAAAGCTGGTGGAGGTGACAAACGACTCATCAGCGGTATAGGCGTCGTAAAGATCTATATCTTCTTGTCGGGTTTCTATTCCCAATTCTTGGGCAAGTTCTATGGTTGTTGACCGACTTATGCCTGCCAATATGAACTGTTCTCTAGGAGTTATCACAGCTCCGTCTCGGACGATGAAAAAATTACTTCCTGGTCCTTCGGAAAGATTCCCATTCATATCCAATAAAATTGGCCAGGCGTCTGGATTTCGCTCTCTTACTTCGAATTCTGCTTGTACTAGGTTGGCATAATTTTGTATTTTCGCCCTCGGGCTGAGGACCTCAGGTGGTGTTCTTCGCACCGATGGGATTACAACGGGCATTCCGTCACGATAATATTTTGCTCTTGCTTTAAATGGTAAGGGTACAGTTTCTATTATGATCGTTGGTTCTTCACCATCGGGGCCAGAAATACCCCTGGATACTCTTTGAGTTACCCAGTAATCATCTGTATTTTCAATCAGCGGAAGATTAAGCCGGAGTATCTCCATCGTAGTATGGGCCATTTCTGAGATATCCATATTGGGCTCCAGACGAGCATATTTAAGAGACCTGTAGAAGCGTTCTAGGTGTTCATCAAGCTTGAATATGGTGTGGTTGAAAGTCCGTGTGGTATCGAATACTGAATACCCTTGAAGAAATCCCCGGTCGTGTATGGAAATGGTTGCACGACTTTCAGGAACTATATCTCCGTTTACATAGGCAACTCTTTCTGATTGCATGATTTCCTCCCCAAAGCTAAATCTATCCGTCTAAACAGAATCTAAAGATCTGAAACGATATCCCACGTTCCAAATGGTTTCGATGTATGGAGCATCTGGATTATTCTCTATCTTGCTTCTTAGTCTTCTTATATGAACGTCTACAGTCCGTGTACCCCCGAAATAGTCATAACCCCATATTTGGTTTAGCAGAGTGGCTCTGTCGTATACCCTGCCAGGGTTTGAGGAAAGAACCAGGAGTAGTTCATACTCTTTGAAACGAAGGTCGACTCGTTTACCTTTGACTGTAACCTCATAATTTGCAGGGTTAATTATTAGATCATCTCTCACTATTACATCATCAGCTATTGATGGCTCGTGTCCTGATACTGCTCTTCTTGCTCGTAATATCAGTTCGTCCTCGTATACTGGTGATGTTATAAATTCGGTAATTTTGAGATTGACTTCTATGTCTCCCAAATTGTCTAACGGGACTATAGCCAGAGTGGGGATTTTTGCTAGTAGGCATTTATCAACGACATCTTCTAATTGTTCTTTATAGATGTTGGGAAGATCCAAAATCACGAGGTCGATATGCCTGGTGTTACCTTTATCGACATTTTTCATTAAGGCGCTTGCCTCTTCAGGAGATGATAGAAATATAGACCCAATTCCCTCACGGTTTAAAAGGGCTGATGTATCGTTGCCTAACATGTTTCGAGAAACCGAGTATTTATGGTTAATCATGTTCACAGTGGAGAGACTATTTAAAAGAAGTCTAATCAGACATCCTTGGGAAAGTGCTGATCAGTATAGCAAACAGGGAATATTTCGGAATAATGGGTTTATTGCCTTTCCAACATGTCTGGGATTTTGCCCGTACATTGGTGGTTACTGTAATATTAATAGTCTGAGCCTTCGTGCTTAGATATACTTATTGTGACTCGATGTAAAGAAGTTTGGGAAATTGGAGGGAAACAGGATGAATCCTCGCTCCATGCGGAGCATTTTCATATATCTCCTAATATCTGTTGCTGTTATAGCCATATTTTTTACGATGTTTAGTGAACCCTTTGGTGGATCTGAAGAAGTTCCTATCACGGAAATAATAGGAAGAGCACAGTCTGGGCAACTTAAGTCTATTGTTGTCAATGGAGATTCATTAGAGGCAATAACGATTAATGATGAAAATCTTACCTCAAGGAAAGAGTTAGGTTCCTCGATAGTCGAACAGCTGGAGTCAGCGGGAGTCAACAACGGGAGAGGTAAGGTAGACATTGTTGTAGAGGGAACTGGGGGATTTGGGAGCCTCATTGGAATTTTGCTAAATTTGCTACCCATCATATTTTTTGGAGCAATTTTGCTTTTTATGATGAGGCAGGCTCAAGGGAATACAAGCCAGACTTTTAGCTTTGGAAAGTCTAAAGCTCGTATGTTTGACAGTGACAATCCTGAGGTGAGCTTTTCAGACGTCCAGGGTGTTGATGAGGCTAAGGAAGAATTACAAGAAGTCGTGGAGTTCTTGAAAACTCCAGAGAGATTTTTGGCGCTTGGTGCGAAAATTCCAAGAGGGGTTTTGCTAACAGGCCCTCCTGGCGTGGGCAAAACTTTATTAGCCAGGGCGGTGGCAGGGGAAGCGGGTGTTCCGTTTTTCTCTATCAGCGGTTCTGAATTTGTGGAGATGTTTGTGGGTGTCGGAGCGTCGCGTGTTCGTGACCTCTTTGACCAGGCCAAGCGTAACGCGCCGTGCATTGTCTTTGTTGATGAAATTGACGCTGTAGGAAGACATAGAGGCCATGGAATGGGGGGAGGGCATGATGAGAGAGAACAAACGTTGAATCAAATCCTTGTTGAGATGGATGGATTTGATACGAGTACAAATGTGATAGTTTTAGCCTCAACAAACAGGCCAGACATATTGGACACTGCTCTTTTGAGACCCGGTCGTTTTGATAGAAAAGTTCAGTTAGACAGTCCTGATGTTAAAGGCAGAGAGGCGATACTCAATATTCATGCCAAAGGAAAACCTTTGAGTGATGATGTCGATATGGAGGCAATAGCTAAACAGACGACCTATTTCAGTGGTGCTGACTTAATGAATTTGGTCAACGAAGCTGCGATTTTGGCTGCAAGGCGATATAAAAAGGCAATTGGTGGAGATGAATTAGCTGAGTCGATCGATAGGGTAATTGCTGGTCCTGCAAAAAAGAGCAAAGTCATATCTGATCGTGAAAGAGAGATGGTTGCCTATCACGAAGCTGGACATGCACTGGTGGCACATCTGTTGCCCAATGCTGACCCTCCCTACAAAGTAACAATTGTTGCGAGAGGTCATACCGGTGGACACACACGTTTCCTTCCGGAGGAAGAGACTTCTCTCGTCACCCAGAATCAGCTTGAGGCTCGTATGGCCGCCGCTATGGGCGGTAGAGCTGCTGAAGAGCTGAAGTTCTATGAAGTAACGACAGGGGCGGGTAACGATATTGAACAGGCTACCAGTATTGCTAGGTCTATGATCACTAGGCTTGGAATGAGTAAAAAGCTAGGTCCTAGGACTTTTCGCAAAAGGGAGGAACTCGTATTTAGAGGAGGCGAAACTGGGGATGGGGCGGATTTTAGTGATAGTACCGGGGGCACCATCGATGAAGAGGTGCATGGACTTGTGGACAATGCGTATTCAACGGCTACAAGTTTGATAAGGGACAATATGGGAAAGCTGAGTGCTCTTGCCAGACATTTACTTGAGCATGAAACTATTCAGGGTGAAGAGCTCAAAAACCTTCTTGATAGTTCCCCTGCAGCTGCCTAGTTTGTTTTGGGAAAGTGATTTATAGCTACCGGGATTTAGTGAATCCGACTTGAGGAAGAACCACTTTTAAGGCGTCAACGGTTTCTTGTATATCAGAATGAGATGTCAGACCCATGTGTCCGATTCGAAAGATTTTCCCGGAGAGTCCTGCTTGTCCACCAGCTAGTATTACGTTGTGTTCCGTCCTCATTTTCGTTACTAATGCTCCACCGTCAACACCATCTGGAATTGAAACGGCTGTGCAAGTGTTTGAGGCTATCTCCTCTCTCTCTGGAAAAATGTCCAGTCCCAATTCTCTAATTGAGTCACGGGTGAATTGGCCTATGGTTGCGTGCCGCTCGTAGAGCGGTCCCAGGCCTTCCTGTTCGATGCGGTCCAATGCTGTACCTAGGGCAAACATACATGAGATCGAAGGGGTGAAAGGTGGTTGACCAATTTCAAAATATCTTTTGTATTCAGCCATGTCTAAATAGAAACGGGGCATGGTTGACTCTGCGTGAGCCTGCCATGCGCGGTCGCTGAAGCTTATGAAGGCCAAACCTGGAGGTAGCATCCATCCCTTTTGTGATGCAGTAGCTACTACATCCAGACCCCATGCGTCAGTTTCAATAGGTATAGAACAGACACTGCTAATACCATCTACCAATACCAGCTTGTCATATTCTCCTTTTATTATCTCAGCGGCGATTTTTATGTTATTTGTGACCCCTGTAGAGGTCTCGTTATGTGTGATCATGACGGCTTTTACGTCAGGATTCGCCTCGATGCAGGTTCTCAATTTGGTTATATCGACGTCAGTGCCGAAAGGGAATTCCAAGGTAGTTATGTCAACTCCATAGCGTTCACATATAACTCCGAACCTATTTCCAAATACACCAACTGTAGCGTTTATGGCTTTATCACCTGGGGATAATGTATTAACTACTGCCGCTTCCATTGCCGCTGTGCCGGAGCCAGTGATAATGTAAACGTCATTTTTTGTAGCAAATACTTTCTTTAGGCCTTCAGTTGTTTTGAAAAGAAGATCTTTATATTCTGGTCCGCGGTGATTTATCATCTGGGTACCCAGAGATTCCAATATTTCGTCATCCAGAGGAATTGGTCCGGGAGTTCTGAGATTTGCCAACTTGTTATCTCCTGTATATTCAAGCAAAAGCATGATTCGGTTGAAAGAGAATATTTTTACGGCCTTGCATAAGCAGGTATGTATGTATTTTGGGAATGATAGTTCTCTACCTAACCACCCTAAATTTTAGCATATGGCAGGTCCAAGAAGTAACCAATAATTTAATGAAACTCGTGCCGACGTTAAACCTACACCAGTCTTAAATATCTCCGTCTCCCGACCCTTAGCACTCCGGGTTTTAGTTCGGAAACTGAAATATTATGTGTAACTGTTTCATCGTCAAGTCTGACCGCCCCCTGATCGATAAGTCTTCTGGCCTCTCCTGCACTAGAAGTCATGCCGTTTTCTTGCAATATATTACTGAGTCTAAGTGTAGTAGTGAGTACTTGGGGCGGGAGTGCATATATTGGAATTTCATCTGGAACTTCTCCACCCTGCACAGTTCTTTCAAAGAATTCACGTGCGGAAGAGGCTGAGTCGAGGTCGTGGTATTCCTCCACTATTATTCCTGCCACTCGCTTTTTCAAATCCATTGCACTACCGGACCCACTGTCCAGGTCAGCTTTAATTTCAGTTAGCTCCGATGTAGGAACGTCTGTAAGCCACTCATAATATGGAACGATCAAGGTATCAGGAATGGACATAACCTTTCCATATATATCGTTTGGGGGTTCTTCAATACCGATATAATTGTCGAGGCTTTTGCTCATTTTCTGTACACCGTCTGTACCGGGGAGCAGAGGCATTATGAAGCATTGTTGAGGGGTTAGACCCTCGCTTTGCTGTAGTTCTCTTCCCACCAGTAAGTTAAAGCGTTGGTCCGATCCTCCGAATTCAACGTCAGATTCTATTGCAACTGAGTCGTAGGCCTGTAATAGCGGGTAAAGCAATTCTGTTATCGCAATAGGATGGTTGTCACTGTATCTTTTCGAAAAGTCGTCTCTTGCTAAAATTTGGGCGACGGTAAATTTGCTAGTTAGTTCTATGACGTTGGCCAAGGTGAAGGGACCAAACCACTCACTTTGAAGTCGAATTTCTGTTCGGTCTCTGTCGACAATTTTAAAAAACTGGTCCAGATACGTCTGGGCGTTAGCATTTACCTCGTCGGCCGATAGCATGGTTCTAGTCTGAGATCTCCCGCTGGGATCACCAATTTGAGCAGTCCAGTCACCTACTATAAGAACGACCTTATGCCCCAATTCCTGTAGTTGCCTCAATTTTCTGAGTCCTACGGCGTGGCCCATATGGATATCTGGGGCACTTGGATCGAAGCCCATTTTAAGACGCATGGGTTTCCCTGAGTCCAATCTTTCGATGAACTCCTTTTCCACTATTATTTCCTCGACGCCCCTTCTTAATACGTCGTTTCTACCTAATAGAGTCACGTGATGCTCCCTCCAGAAACATTTAATCTATATTATTTTGCGTATAGTAATGTACCAGAAAATAGTAATGAGACGTGACAATAACTTTACGAACTCTGTGCTGAAATTAATTCATTAAGAATTTTTCGAGTGTCTTTGACATCTTTGTTCATTTGGACGATCAAGTTTTCGACCGTATCAAAGGCTTTTTCATCCCTGAGATATTTAATGAACTCGAGTTTGATGGTTTGGCCATATATTTCCTTGTCGAAGTCCAGAATATACGATTCGATCGTACGTCCACCTTCATCAAATGTAGGACGAGTCCCAATACTAGTGGCCGCCATATATTTCTTGTTGCCGATGTTTGCGAAAGTGGCATATATGCCGTCTTTAGGAATTGCCATTCCTACGGTTGGAATTAAATTGCAGGTGGGGAAGCCGAGGTCGCGTCCACGCTTTAAACCATGCATCACTTCTCCCGCCGTGGAGTAGTATCGTCCCAACATACCGGATGCGGAATGAACATCACCTACAGAAAGTAGATTTCGTATGGCCGTGCTACGAATCGGTAATTCGTTAGATTTTTGTTGTTCAACAACTTGGACTTCAAAACCCTGATCAACTCCTATATCTGCAAGTTTAGAGACATCTGCATCCCTGTTTTTACCCATACGGAAGTCTGGACCTACGATCAAACCTGACATATTTAATACTTCTACTAAAATGCCTGTAAATTGTTCAGCAGACAACTTGGAAACTTCGAGATCAAATGAAATTGGAGATACGAAGTCCACTCCGGTTTCAAGGAGGAGATCCACTCTGTCTTTCACGCTTGTAATAAAGTTGGGTTTAAATTCTGGGTTTATCACACTGGCGGGATGGTTTTGAAATGTGATTACGCCGGCTCGTCTATTTGTCGTGTTTGCTTGTTTTGTAAGCTTGGACATCAGGTGTCTGTGACCTAAATGAACCCCATCAAAGACGCCAATCGTAAGAATGGTTTCCTCGCTAGTGGAGTCAGGTTTGAGCTCTTCAATTATAGTCATGACTTATCGACCGATCATTGGTCTTAGCTCAGCACCCGTTTTGATGAATGTTGTCAAGAATTAGGCTTGGACTAGTTTAGATGACACAGCACTGTATCTTCCGCAAGAAAAACTAGCATGCTGCCCGCTAGTCGGTCAAGGAACCAAAAACTTTACAT
>Ga0209034_10000436_pt1 | contig 21021 bp, 17 predicted proteins | sample MarorgKNORR_S2LV_2_FD_188219 | JGI IMG/M metagenome (GOLD analysis project Ga0209034, IMG submission 188219) | Marine microbial communities from the Southern Atlantic Ocean, analyzing organic carbon cycling - 250m_A/KNORR_S2/LV (SPAdes) (version 2) | ecosystem: Environmental > Aquatic > Marine... | reverse complement strand
AGGCCTCTCTGTTGGGCGTGCACCCTGTATGCCTGCTTGGGGGCATACGCTAAAAGAAAAAACCATATACCAGCTCGTACGATTTATTCGTGAATTGTGTAAATGCGAAGCCTTGTAGTCTGATTAAAAAATTGCTTTTTATTCTGATATAATTCAACTAATAAATTTCTAAATGAGATCAAAATATGATCGAAGTAATTCCTTTCCGTGGCTTGTTATATAACTTGGATATTACTGGACCTCTCGATAAACTAATCGCACCGCCTTATGATGTTATTTCCTCGGGCCAGCAGCAGGCACTATACGAAAAACACCCTAATAATGTGGTCCGACTGATTTTGGGAAAGGAATTTGATTCAGATACTGATGCAGACAATCGTTACACCCGATCCGCACAGGTTTTTCAAGATTGGATAAATCAAGAGATTTTAAAAAAAGATGACAAGCCTGGGTTTTATATATATAGCCAACAATATGAATTTGGAGGGGAAAAATTCTGCCGTGTTGGTTTTTTCGCTCGTGTCAAAATAGAAGATTTCAATGAAGGAAATATCTGCCCTCACGAATTTACACTTTCAAAAGCTAAAACTGATCGAACAAAACTTCTCAATGCCTGTCACGCCAATTTTAGTCCTATCTTCGGTTTATATTCTGACCCAGACGGTGAAATTGACCTTTACCTGAACCAAGAAACAAAATCCGAACCTTTATCTGTTATTAATGATGGTAAAGTAATTCATAAATTCTGGCGTTCAAACAATAATAAAAACAACCAGTTGATCTGTGATACCATCCGAGATAGAAAAATATACATTGCAGATGGCCACCACCGCTATGAAACGGCTTTAGCCTTTGCAAAAAAAAATAAAGAAACAATTCCCGACAGCTCTCACGTAATGATGTTTCTTACCAATATGGATTCGGGGGGCATGTCTATTTTTCCTATTCATCGAATAGCAAAAAGTCCAAACCCATTTGACCGCAAGGCTTTTTTAAAGCGGGCTAGCGAATATTTCGAGGTAATTCCCTGGAATACTGAAGTAAATGGGTCTGAAATTAAATCACGATTAGTTGAATTTGGAAAAGACCGTATTATCTTTTGCGCATATATGGGTAAGGACCAAACTTATACTTTAATGGTAAATGATCCGAGAAATATTTTACCTCTTCTCGATAAAAATGAACCAAAGGAATTGCAAGTTCTAGACGTTATGCAATTGCATGCCATTATTTTCCGTGAAATTTTAAAAATTGATACAAGAAAAAAGCAAAGCCAAGATTTTGTTGGTTATAAGGTAAATGTAGATGAAGCAATGGCAAGCGTCGATGAAGGATATTATGATATTGCTTTTTTTATGAACCCCACACCGATCCAAGAAGTTCGTCGTTTAGCGGGTATGGGAATTCGTCTACCACAGAAAGCGACGTTTTTTTACCCCAAGCTATTATCGGGTTTGGTTATCAACAATTTTGAACAATAACTGTTCTTAAAACAATTGCTCATGAAAGTAAATAATACGGAATTTATAACGGGTGCTGTGTCGGCAAAGCAATATCCGAAAGAATCTTATCCTGAGTTTGCTTTTGTCGGACGATCAAATGTGGGAAAATCTTCACTAATTCGTTCTCTTTTAAATCGAAAAAAACTTGTTCGCATCAGCTCCACGCCTGGAAAAACAAGAGAAATTAATTTTTTTAGAATCAATGAGGAATTTATGTTTGCTGATCTTCCAGGCTACGGATTTGCGCGGGTCGCACCAGCCTTGCAAAAAAAATGGAAAAAAATGATTGAGGAATATTTAATAAATCGTGAACCTTTATTAGCTATTGTTTTCATTGTTGACATCCGCCGACAACCAACCGAGCTCGACTTAACTCTAAAAGAATGGCTGGAAGATCTGGGTAGAAATTATATTCTTGTTATCACGAAATCGGACAAAATATCCGGTACAGAGCGCAGCAAGCAAACTAAAATAATCAAAGCAGCATTTACCGGAAACAATTCCCTCGGGACAGTCGCCTATTCAAGCAGGAGTCATTTGGGGAGAAAAGAACTCTGGGGTCAGATAAAAAAGGTAGCTTGTGAAAAGGGTGATCCAAGTTCTCTGGAAGTATTTACCTAAAAAGTAAAACGATATTTTTCGAACAAATCCATTGTCACAATATTTTTGCCTGCCTTGACTACTTCCTGCTCAATCCGCTTTACGGCCATGTTGCGTATAAAGGGAATAGGTATACGAGATACCTTATCCAACGCATCGTCTTCCCATTTCATAGAAACTTCAACTGGTGCTTCTTTCTCCTTTTCAATTTGTTCATCGCGTTTAAGGTCTTCATCCGTCACCTCCATACCCATGGCTTCTTTCGCAGAAGCTGGCATAATATTGGTGAAAACCTCATCAATGATACTGGGAGTGATCATTTTATCTCCGCGCTCTCGGGCCCGACCCTCAATTGTCTGCTTGGCCATACCCAACACAAAAGGAGGCACCTTTTCCATTTTTTCCTTGGCCTCTTTGCTCCAAGGAATGCCTGCGGTAGGAGTAACATCCATATAGTCTTTAAATCTTTCTACAATGTCATCTTTCTTTTCAGTTCGCATAGATAGAAAATCTTCAATCTCTTCGATCACTTCCACCTTACGAGGACTTTGCCGCATTTTGTCTTTCGCAACATCAAAAGCATCCATAGTCAATTCTTCAAATCCAAAACCTTTAACCCTTTTCGACACTAACATCATGGATTCATTACGAATTTCTGTTAAGAAATCGGAAGTAACGATTTTAAAACCCCGTTTTACACAACGTTGCACCATAAGCTTGCGAATACCGGGACGAACAAATTCCGGCGCATGCTTCACACGTTCCCATGCTTCTTCAGCCCACACCACACCATTCTCCTTAGCATAAGGGTGGTCTGCCTCTGATATCTTGATTTCTTGAGTTCCCATTTGAAAAAACCTTATTTATATGATTATAAATTCCAAAACAGGGCCATTGTCATAAACTTAAAAAGTAATAAAAGATACATTACATCGACATCGATCAGCTTACTATATAAAATACAGGTATTATTAAAAAATTACTTGAAGCTTGCGTCAATGTCAATTAATTTAAAGGTTTGGCAAGGGTAAAAATAAAATTAGTCTGATTTACGGTTTTTTGGTTTATTTTTAGCCTAATTTAATATTGAAACAAATATTTTAAAATGCAACGTTCACCAGTAGTTTATTTTTTATTTTTCTTATCTGGCATCACTGCTCTGATTTATGAAATTGTATGGACCCGAATGCTCACACTTGTTTTCGGACATACCGTCTTTTCAGTATCTGTTGTGCTTGCTGCCTTTATGGCCGGCTTGGGTCTCGGCAGTTATATTGCTGGCTATGCCGTAGATAGGTTATCGATAAATACTATAGATTCTTCTGCAACCGCACTTAAGGTATACGGCTGGATTGAAATCCTGATTTTTGCCAGCGGTGCCCTTATTTCATTGTTATTTTTGAAATTTTCAGGTGTTTACTCTCTATTTCATAGTTTCATTCCTGAGTCGACTGAACTACAAAATTTACTGAAGATCTTTTTTTCCTTTATTTTAATATTAATACCCACAACATTGATGGGTACCACGCTTCCTATCATTAGCAAATATTGCGTTACCAATGACAAGGTTATAGGAAAACAAGTATGTTTGCTTTATGCACTGAACACACTTGGGGCAGTCTTCGGTTGTTTAGCTACAGGGTTTTTTTTAATGGAAACCTTTGGTGTGTTGCAAACTGTTTTGTTTGCTGCCGGCATAAACTTGTTGGTGGGTATTAGTGCTCTAAGTATTTATAAGGAAAATGGAGGAACTATAAAATTCACCTTCCCAAAAATTAGTATCCCGAAAATAAATTGGAGTCCAGAACAAAAGTTTTGGATGGGAATCAGTTTCATTTGTGGTTTCACGGCTCTTGCTTACGAAGTCTTATGGACTCGATTACTAGTATTTAGCATTGCTAGCACTGTTTACTCCTTTAGCATGATGCTTGCGGTTTTTTTACTGGGGATATTCTTAGGAAGTCTTTTACTCATTCCCTCACTTTCAAGGGTTAAAAATCTACGAACGATCCTCATTGTATTACAAGGTGGAGTTGGAATTTATGTAATTGGATCGATCTACAGCTTAGATTCTATACTCTCTCCTCCATGGAATGCCTACAATCTGGGCAATTCTACTATCGCCTTTTGGAATTATTTTAAGGACTCCGCAGCCCTTATGCTATTTCCCGCTTTGCTTTTAGGTATGTGCTTTCCACTACTTATTCAATTAATTTCCAAAAAACATGAAAATATTGGAGAAGCAACCGGGCAAATTTATGCCGCAAATACTCTGGGGGCTATTTTGGGTTCTATTTTATGCGGATTTATATTCTTGCCTCACTTGGGTAGTCAAATCAGCTTCACACTTCTTGCGACAATCAACTTTTTGACAATGGTTCTTTTATTTCGCACAGGTAACTATTTAACACCTATGGTGAGAAGAGTAATGACAGTGGTATTTACTGCACTGGTCCTTTTTGTAAATATATCTATCCCCAGTAATTTGTTGAATTCCTTTTTCATGCGAGATAGTGCTGGCAAACGTAATATTAATAAATTGATTTACTTTGAAGAAGGCTTATCCGATACCGTGGCGGTTTTTAAGGATGACTACGGGGTGCTCGATCCATCGGCAAAACGTTTGATCACCAATGGCATATCCATGTCTGCCTCCAATATGATTGCTACTCGTTACATGAAGTTATTCGCTCATATACCTATTCTGTTAGTGGATAAACCCGATGACGTCCTGGTAGTTTGCTTTGGAACGGGTCAGACTACGGGAGCCGCAGGACTGCATCCTGGGGTTAAAACGGTGGATAGTCTGGAACTATCTTCCAGTGTACTCAATGCAGGAAAAATGTTTGCAGATGAGAATAATAATGTTTTATCAAACCCAAAAGTAAATTTTGTGATTCAGGATGGTCGAAATCATTTGTTAACCACTCATAAGCTTTACGATGTCATCACATCCGAACCCCCACCTCCTCGCACCGCTTTTACGGTAAACCTTTATACCCAAGAATATTATGAATTACAGAAAAATAAGCTTAAACCCGGTGGTATTGCCGCTCAATGGATACCTTTACATAGTCAGGGAGAAAAAGAAGTAGCTATGCATTTCAAAACATTTCAATCTGTTTTTCCCTATACGATGGGTTGGCTTCCTGTTGCAAACGAAATCCTTCTTATCGGTTCCAACAAACCCATTAAAATTGATTTTCATAAATTGAATAAGCGTTTACAGGAATCGGAAATTAAAAAAGATTTATCAGGTATTGAAGTTCCCGATATCTTCTCCTTTCTGAGTAATATTTGGTTCCTTAACGAACAGGTAATTAAACTGGGGAAAGGGGTTCCTCTCATTACCGATAACCATCCGGCCATTGAGTTTTATTTACACCTAGGTAATGTAATAGGCGTACCGGGACAGGAAAGGTATGTGTTTAACCGCTCTAGATTTGACGATGTCGTAAAACAAATTTCAAATTTATCAGAGGAAGACCGGCAAAAATTTAAATCTTACTTCAGGGCGATGGACTTGTATCAACGTGGAGTGATGTACGGTAATCGTGGTCAGCTTTTGGAAGCCATGACTCTGGTGGAGGATGACGATCTTTTCCGTTATCACTTGCAAGCGGGGCGCAAACAAATACAACGTTTGACCCAACTTGTGGAAGAAGAGCCCGACAACCTCAAATATATGCTAAATCTAGCTCACAGTTTTTTCCAAATTGGTAACTATAATCAAAGCATGGAAATTCTGAAACTGGTTCTTGAAAAAAATCCGAACCTTGGTTTTGCTAATCTTTATATGGGGTACAACCTTTTGGAAATGGGGAATAAAGACGAAGCTTTAGCATATTTTCAAACCACGGCTAAAAACAACCCTCAACAAATGTCTACGATCATGCGGGAAATTGGGTTGGTGAGTTTGTTAAAAGAAATAGATAAAAACCCTCAGGATCCGGTACTTTTACGTTCTCTTGCTGAATATTATAATTTAAAAAAAGATTACTTGAAATCTCTGAAATACTCTTTGCCTTTACTACAAAAAGATCAGATGAATCTGAAAATATTACAGGCTATTGTATTCAGTTATCGCGGACTTGGAGAAGCCAGAGAAGTACTTATGTATGGAGGTCGCTATAACTTGATTGATCCTAACGAAATACATTTACAATTTATCATGGCAGAAATTTTTGTCCTTTTAAATAAATGTGACAAAGCACTGCCCTTGCTTGAAAAAGTATTAAAAAAAGACGACACCTACAGAAATGTTTGGGAACTAAATGAGTCCTGCATTAAAAAAGCCCCTATTTAATAAAAAATATTTCAAATTAATCCATAACATTCCTTAGAAAAATTTTCTTAAAAACCTATAAACAGCTGACACAAATTCTAATATCCTTGCTTTCAGCCAAGCCTTTCTATCGAATAATCGGTGATGGGTATTGAATAGTAATTTGGGAATCTCGAGTTTTTCAGGGCATCTTGGCAAACAGTCTCCGCATTGAGTACAGCGAGAAGCGAAATTTCCTGGGAACCAATGACCCTCACCTTCAAACATGTTATAACGAAATCTTCCATAATCTTCCATCTCATAAGCTTCTAACAAGTTTCGAAAACGTAATACCTCTGGAATGTTTATATTCTCCGGGCAAGGCAAACACTCATTGCAAAGAGTACAAAGATCTTTGATTTCATTTAACCGAACATCCATCTGAATTCGAATACTTTTTTCTTTATTTGAAGGTTGTTTCTCCTCATTTAAAATCGAAAGATTTTGCGGGAAATGCTCTGGTTCGTGTATTCCCATACTCAACGTTGTGATTTCTGGATGTTCTAGACAAAATCGACCATTAAATTGAACCGCCGTCAAAGGCTCAACCGTCTCTTTAACAATTGATGAAGGCTTCCACAACATACCGCCTTTTTCGTTTGGAGAAATTATAAAAACACCAATGTCTTTTTTTCCTGCTAACTGAACTGCGGCAAGATTTCGCTGAAAAAAATAATAATAGTGAAGGTTCACGAAACTGAACAAGTCGGTATCGAGAGCTTGCAAAATAATATCCAAGGCAGCATGAGTTGAAAATCCTATATGGCGAATCAATCCTTCTTCCTTAAGTCGATGTAATGTTTCTACAGGTCCTCCCGGCTTAATTGCCGCTAGCAATCTTTCCTCATTATTAATCCCATGCCATCCATAGAAATCGACAAAATCTAATTTTAAGCTGGTTAATTGTTCCTCTACAAGTTTGCGAGTCTCTCCCCCTGTCATTGGAGATCCTTTGGTCATCATCTTAAATTCGTGGCGCGGAGTCCCCAGTTCTTTTAAGGTAATTCCATATAGGTTTTCACTTTTCATATATCCATGAGCGGTTTCTATATGATTGATGCCTACCTCAAACGCCTGCCGGGTTGTTTCGATACAGTTTCGAATAGATTCAGAAGGTAGATGGGTACGTGGCGATACCCAGCCATGCTTGAATCGCATTCCCCCCAGGGTGATCACAGAAATGAGTTCATCGGTCTTCCCAAAACGCCGGTATTCCATCTCGAAATTATGATCGAGCTTTCAAGGTTAAGCAAGAAAATCATTGAGATCACTCTAAAATTCCCCTACACTTCTTAAGAACAATAACTTACATATTCAGTGGAAAGTAAAACAGGGCTAAGTTTTGTTTTATCTATTTGCTCTCTACTTCTATACAAAACAATATTTTTTCAATACCTCTTCAATTAAATTAGGTAGCGATTTTTCAACCTCGTTAGGGTTCACAACAGTGCGATGGTTGGAAAACATCAGATCAGAAATCGTTGGAGGACAGCTCAGTGGTTGAAGTATTGATAGGGTTGGTCGTTGCCGCAGTTATTTTGATGTGGATACTGCTTAAGAAAAGTAATTCCAAAATAGAGGACCAGAGCATTCTCTTGATCCAAGAGCAGTTGAGTAAAGTAGTGGAAACCTTGGATAAAAAACTGGGCGAATCAAATGAATCGATGAGAAGTCAAATCGGTGAATCCAACAAGCTCATCAAGGATATTACTCAGCAACTTACCAAAGTCAATGAGACCAATAAACAAGTCATCGACGTAACCAATCAACTTAAGACCATCCAGAATATCCTGATGAACCCGAAACAGCGTGGTGTGCTTGGGGAGTTTTTTCTGGAAACGGTCTTAAAAAATGTTTTGCCTCCAGAGCACTATTCTCTGCAGTACAAATTCAATAACGGAGATATAGCGGATGCTGCGATATTTTTTGGAAAAGCCGAAGAACAAACAATTCTTCCAATTGATTCAAAGTTCCCCATGGAAAACTATAACCGACTGGTGGAAGAAAAAATAAAAACCGAACAAGATCGATTGGCAAGGACATTCATTCAGGACGTAAAAGGACGAATACTAGAAACATCTAAGTATATCCGCCCGAATGAAAATACTCTCGATTTTGCATTCATGTTTATTCCATCCGAAACCATTTTCTATGACTTATTATCTAATTCTATCGGTTCCGTGAAAGCTTCCTCCCGTGACCTAGTTGAGTATGCCTTTGAGAAGAAAGTAATTATTGTCTCGCCAACTTCATTTATGGCCTATCTACAAACTATAATTCAAGGGTTTCGGGCATTAAAAATAGAGGCTTCGGCTAAGGAAATCATAGCAAGAGTGGAAGAACTCGGGAAGCATTTAGGTAATTATGATCAATATATGGGAAAACTTGGCAACTCTCTGAGCACGACGGTAAACCATTACAATACGGCCCATAAGGAATTGAATAAATTGGATAAGGATGTTTTGCAAATTACGGACAAGCCAATCGGAATAGAACCCATATCCCTTGAAAAGCCTAATCGTGCCGACTGAATCATTAGTTAATAACCTAATTTGATATAATTAAAGCATGCGTACTCAAAATAAAGTTCGATTTTTTATTTTATGCCTTATAGGGGTATTAATATTTCCATCATTTCTTTTTGCAAATAACTTCAACCAATTGGTTGAAAAAAAACAACTACTAGAAAAAGAATTTGGTATCGAAACGCTTGAATGCTTCCCCTTCATAAAAAAGATCGGGTTCACTGAAGATCAAATACCTCTTATACAAAGATGCTTGCAGGGTGTATCTTCACTCCAAGAAGCCCTCACCCGCATAAAGCATGATAATTACAAGGAAGTGGGAATAAGCAATCGCTTTTTGAGAACCGCAGGGTTTCACACCATCTTGGTAAACTGGAAGGCAACACCTGAAGAAATAGAAAAGTTTTTAAATCAGCGACTTGATCAGCAGCAGCAAAATGAATTCATGGATAAAATCCGTGCATTAAAAAAAGAGATCGGAAATCAAGGCCTTGCTAAAGAAATCTATTGCTCTAAAGAAATTTCCAACAACGACTGTCTCAAAGGATATAAAAATCTTGCCGAGGTACAAAATTCCAAAAGAACCAGAAGAACAGGTTGGCATGAAATTATGATTACTCACTCCTCTTTTTTAGCAGACAAACCAAACAAGCTTATTTTGGGGTTTGACGAAGCACCTGCTAACATGCGAAGTCAGCTAATGAAAGATCCCTATAAAACCTGGAATCCCCAAAGAAAAATGTACGAAACTATTCAGGAAAAATATGGCAAGGTGTTTAAAGAGAAACTGCAATTGGAAAACTTCATCTGTGCGGCTGAATTAAATCTGGAGGAATGCCAACAAGGAGCCAAAAATTTAATGGTAGCTAGTCAATCCACAGATTTTCGTATGCGCTATTGGGGTAAAGTAATTCTAAACCGGTACAATACTTTGATTCAAGATGATTTCAATGCACAAATTCGTTTTAACCTCCCACCAGAAAAAATTCTTGAGCATTTTTCTAGAAAAGCAATTAAAACCAAAGCCGCAAAAAATACAACTTTGGCAGTAAAACTAGAGGGTCGCACAAAAAATAATTCAACTAAACTACGTGCAGTTTGTGATCTGGAAGGCTTGAGGTCGGCACTTTGCGCTAAGGCCTTTAAAACCTTTATAAGATTTGTGAAAAATCATCGCGACTATCAAGTCACCTATCCATGGGATACCTTAATGTTTATAGACGGAAAACAACTCTCTAGGGTAAATTTTGCTCTCAACTCAAACTCCAGAAATACCTATCTCTATATTGATGCCAACAGCACCGATGATGAATTTTTGAATTATTTGGAACGGTTTCAATCAAAAAATTAAGATTTAACCACTCGTGATCCCTAATTAAATCATAAGAGAGAACACTAATCTAAGAAGTGGCAAACTAACAGAGTAAGGTAATAATTACTCTCTATTCCCTTATCTATAATATGGCGATTTCTAATAGATGAAATCCGAAATAAAATCTGTATATCTAGCACCGAAGGGACTAAACGAACTCTTAGTAAATGAGGTCGGAAAAGTGCTTGCTGTGCATGACCGACTTATTTTTTCAAGCGAGCCATTCATCGACGCTCATTGGGCACAGAACATTTGGAAGAACACACAGATAATTTCTGTTGAGTCCATCAATGATGCATCAAAGAAGCTCAAAGCGCTTCAAAAGAACTGGTGTCTTTATTCTTTCACCTTGCACCGAAGGGCTAAACTGATTCAAGAAAAACTGGACTTAAAACCTCAACAACCCTTAGCATTTCCTACAACACTTCCCAAAAATGTTTTAGGAAGTTGGTGCCTGCTTGATGAAAACACGCTTCTCGCATCCCCAGATTGTACGAGTCCCTTCCCTAACGGTGAACCTTTTTTCACTCAAGACAAGAATGGTCCGCCTAACCGGGCTTACCTGAAACTCTTTGAAGCTTTGACTCTAGCTGGGAAAACCCCAAAAAAAGGAGAATTTTGTATTGATATTGGTGGTAGCCCTGGTGGTTGGACTTGGGTAATCCAAAAATGCGGTGCAGAAGTACTCAGCATCGATCGTTCGCCACTTGATAAAAATATTTCAAATCTAAAAAACGTGGAGTTTGAAAAACGTGATGCCTTTTCTTTACTACCCGAAGTATTTAAAAAGGAAGGAAGACAAGTCGATTGGTTATTTTCAGATTTAATCTGCTATCCAGAAAAACTTTATGATTGGCTATTGATGTGGATAGATTCGGGTATCTGCAAAAACTTTATCTGCACCCTCAAGTTTAAAGGCAAACCCGAATCCAGCATTATTAAAAAATTTGCCGCCATCCCAAATAGTAAAGTCATGCATCTTTTTCATAACAAAAATGAACTGACATTTATAAAACTTTGGCGGCCAGCTTAGAAACTCCTAAAATAGCATTCAGAATATCTGTCTGACCGGTTTCTTTAGCCAGAGCCTCCGATTCATCTAGACATCTTTTAAGCTCTACCATATTCCCAGTTATGAGATGAATTGCAGTGGAAGAAAACAAAGGTTGCAAGATTTTCAATGGCTGTTCCAATTCCCTTCCGAGCCTTATTCTATTTTGCAAAGTAGAGATACCTCGGTCAAATGCTCCGTACAAAGAGGCAAATCGTTCCTCTTTATCCGATTTTTGGTTTAAAGCATCTTCCAAAATTTCCAAAGCTTGATCCCATGCGCATTTTCTCCAATAGGTGATCGCGACTATAGAAAGAATAGCCGCTTTTCCTGCCTTGTCATCCATTTCCTTAAACAATAGCAAGGCCGTTTCAAATTGCTCCAAGGCCTTTTTGAGTTGAGCTTTTTCCCAATATGCCGTGCCCAACGCGGTCAGCACCACCGCCCGCAGGGTCTTATCTTTTTCCACATTAATTAAAAGTTTATTCAAACAAATAATTGCGGTATCGTACTTCCGTGCCGTCTGACAACCATTGCAATAAGCAACTGCCTTTTTAACAGTTTTCGCCGAATCACCCCTCAAAAGAGTAGATTCAAAATTTTCTTTTAATTGTAATAAATTCATTTTACCTAAAATATTATAAGAGACTTTTTACAAATTTGATCATCTAAGGAAATAAGATGCAAATAGCAAGAAATCGAACTAAAATTTTTTTAACTCTATAAAGGACAGGTTCCCATGTTTAAAGAAATAAATCCTCATCTAGTGCAGGAAATGGTTGAGGAAGGTACGGTACATGTCGTCGATATTCGCGATCCCGGCTCTTATTCTTCAGGCCATATTCCAAATGCTGTTTCTCTTAACGATCAGAATGTTAAGGAATACATCGAAAAAACGGATAAGGAAACTCCCCTGGTAGTCTGTTGTTATCACGGCATATCTAGTCGCGGTGCTGCAGAATATCTATCCCAACAAGGATTCAAAGAAGTTTATTCGATGACCGGTGGATTCGAAGCTTGGCCCGACTAATCTTCCTTAAGAGTCCTATATGAGATTAGGTTTGCCTTCGGCGGTTAGGTCGGTGGCAAGAAACCCTTATTTTTATATCGTCGCAGGGCTTCACTGCAATCACAGGTTCTTTTTTCCCGTCTTAAAATTTCAAACATCGCACGAATAAGTTGTGGAAATTTTTGTATGGAAACATCAACCTTTTTTTTCTCTTCTTCTGTCTGCATGCCCTCAAACAACTCTCCCTTTTTAAATTTTCTGGTTTTAACTCCTTCGGCATAATTGGTAAGGTAACAAAATGGGGAATAACAAATCTCCTTTTCACGAGCTAAAAATGCTTCCGGCGCCAATGTCATTCCGACCAAATCGGCACCAAGAATACGCAGCTTTCTTATTTCAGCAGGGGTTTCCAATCGCGGACCCTCGGTACAGGCATATACTGCTTTCTCATGATGTGGCATCGCACTCTCATGTAAGACATTATGTAAAATTTCTGAAATTTGCGGACAAAAAGGGTGGCTTTGCCGAATGAATCCCACTCCCGTGTTATCAAAAAAAGTTGTCGGGCGGTTTCGCGTTTCATCAATGATATCGTGCGGCACTACAAAATCACCGGGCTTGTAGGCCGTATTAATAATTCCCGGTCCCGACCAGGCGATAATCCTTTGAACACCACATTCTTTTAAGGCGTGAATATTTGCTCGGTAATTGACAAATGGTGCTGTCAGCGAATAATCTGTTTCACCATGTCGGGAAAGAAAAAGAAAATCGAAATCATTTAAATTGAATTGATGGATGGGCGCACTCTTTCCATAGGGAGTGTCGATATTTTGGCATTTTTTTTCTTCGCCCAATGACTGTTCGGCAAGAAGATGATAAGCACCACTGCCACCAATCACCGCAATCGGTACCGGGTCTTTTACGAATTTATTCATCCGTTAATCCAGATACGTCTCAATATCACCTACGTAATTGGCAGCAGACTCCCGAATTCCACGTATCTCTTCCTCTTTCAGTTCCCGCTTTACTTTTGCAGGAGAACCCAGGACTAGACTTTTGGGTGGAATTTTTGTATTGGGTGTAACTAAAGAACCGGCTCCGACGATCGACTGTTCGCCTATTTCAGATCCGTCCATCACCGTCGCACCCATACCAATAAGACATTGCGAGCCGATAGTGCAGGCATGCAAGGTAACATTATGACCCACCGTTACCTCATCACCAATTTCCAAAGGCAAAGTTTTACGTGCAACATGTAAAACGCAACCATCCTGAATATTTGTACGCTTTCCAATACGAATATAATTGACGTCGCCCCGAATGACAGCATTAAACCAAACACTGCTCTCTTCACCTATTTTCACATCACCGATGATCTGCGCGCTATCCACTACCAGGGCTGATGCGTCTATCTCGGGTTTAGTACCTTTAAAAGGATGGATCATTTTAATGCCTTTAAAAATTTAAGTTATCTAGATTTTATAATGGTCTATTATTTTATTCTTAAAGTCTATGACAAAAATATTCTCTTGGTTTATCAAATAATATCTCGGTGACAATTACGCACCGCATTATAACTGGCTCTTGCCAATTGGCTTCGATCAAGTCCTGCTGCGATTTCCGGTAAGACAAAAATCGTTGCACGAAGTCTGGGGGTTTTCAGTAACGTTAACATATGTTTGAAAAAAGAGTCTCCATAATATGCGATTGTCGGTTGATTGCCATCATGGTATTTTACAGTCACCGGAATCACAGGGGCTTGAGCGCGAACCGCCGATTCAAATATTGCTGATTTGAAGGGAATCACATCCGTTCCATCTGTTGCCTGAGCTTCCGGAAATAATATCACTGAACAATTAGAATTCAACCTTGTTTCCATTTTCTTTATAATGGATCTTACCTGCCTCTTATTTTTCCTATCCGCAAAAATGGTCATTCCCAACCATGCCAAAAAATTAAAAAAAGGCCAATCTGAAATTTCTGCCTTTGAAACGAAAAATCCCTTAGTAAAAGCACCCAAAATAAACACATCTGGAGTGCCCACATGATTTGCGACAATCAAGGAACCTGGACTGTGACTTTTTTCTCCATGAACTTCAAACCGGAAGTTGAGTATCCAACAAGTTGTTTTCGCCCAATAGCGAGTAAAAAATGAGATCCACTTGAAACGTTTTGATTCGGATAAGAAGAATAAAATGTGGACTGTAAGTCCTATCAAGACGAAAGTGATAAAGATAATCATATAAGCAAGCAAGCGTATGATCGCTAAAACATATCCCATAATTTTATTGGACCTTGCTTTTCACAAATTAATTTTTATAAATTTAGATACCATACAGAGCAATACTCCTTATTAAAAAAAATCTCGGCTTTTTTTATTCCACCCAAGCATATCGCAGAAAACTAAACGCTTAAGATTCGCAAGAACGGATGTAATCCCATCGCTTAATCCTAGCTTTTTTGTTACAGGAACATTCAAAGTCCAAAAAATTTCATCAGTTACTTTTGACCAAGCCTTATGCATTTTTAACAAACTATAATGAATTTTATCTAAACCCGTATATGATTCCATTCCTGTAATTAAATGCACTTTTTGATTTTTACGTGTTTTCTCCTCTAAATACTCATTCACTTTTATAATAAACGAATCTGTTTCTTCATAATTTATTTTACTGTTTGGGTAGAATATAAATCTTAAAATATAAAATGTTCTTCTGCTGATATCTTTTTTCATATTTATATGAATCGAGGTTAGAAATATGTCTGCATTCCATTTCAACATTCGATCTATTAGCGTGTCCAAACATTCGATCAGCGCATCGGGAGTTACTCCATACATAAGGTCATTACCAAGATCTGTAATCAAGACTACTCGTGGAATTTTTTTTTTATCAACTGCTTCTATAATCTGACAGTCTTGGATAGGTGGATAAATAAAATTAAACATTCCACCTTTTGCACAAAATCCACGTCCTGGTCCTAACGCATTTAGGAACTCTATGTTTTGGACTTCCAAGCATCTAGAAAGATAGCGGGTGAGCAGAGAGTAACCCCGGGAAAGGTTACTGGCACCCATAAATAAAAATAAAAGTTTATCTTTGGACGAAGGTTCTTCTTGCATAGGGCGGGAACTAACGAAACTTATTTGGAATACATAAAAATAGATTGGCTTTACTACGACAGGTAAAATGGTAAAACATCAGAAGGGTTAAAACTGCTAACACACATACCCTGAAACCGGCGCTATTCAATTTCGATCGGGCTGACATAGACTTCGCGAGGTCTAACTCCATCAGATGGACCTACCACTCCTTCTCGCTCCATGGTTTCTATAATTCGTGCCGCCCTATTGTATCCTATCCTCAATCGACGTTGGATATATGAGATAGAAGCCTGCCTGTCTTTCGCGACAATAGCCAATGCCTCATCATACTTCTCATCCATATCTTGCTCTTCCGCTTCATCTTTGGCATCAAGGGTTTCAGATTGAAAAATATCTTCCTCGTAAACAGGTTTGGCCTGCTTCTTGATAAAACTCACGATTCTCGCAATTTCTTCATCACTGACCATTACCCCATGCAACCTTAGTAAACTGGAGGACCCTGGTGGCAGAAATAGCATATCCCCTCGGCCTAACAATTTGTCAGCACCCATTGCATCCAAAATCGTTCTAGAATCGACTCGTGAGGTCACCTTATAAGACATTCGTGTAGGAAAATTGGCTTTAATGATTCCGGTCAATACATCTACGGAAGGTCGCTGCGTGGCAACAATTAAATGAATCCCTGCCGCGCGAGCCATTTGCGCAAGACGGGTCAAACAATCTTCAACTCCTTTTGAAGCAACCATCATTAAGTCTGCCAATTCATCAATAAGGACTACGATATAAGGAAGTTTTGCGGGAGGTTCAGGAACCTGATTTTCTTCTTGATCTTCATTTTCTTCATCAATAGGTTTTATACCTTTGCTTGTTTTTTCACGTTTTTTCAACTCTATTTCATATTCTTTTTGCAATTTTTCAGCAAGATCATTAAAACCATTTATATTTCTAACTCCCTTTTCAGCCATCATTTTATAGCGCGTTTCCATTTCGGTAACTGCCCATTGCAGAGCTGCGGCAGCTTTCTTAGGATTTGTGACCACAGGAGCGATAAGGTGAGGAATGCCATCGTAAACAGATAGCTCCAACATTTTCGGATCAATCATTATCATCTTAACTTCATCGGGAGTAGCATTGAGTAAGATGCTACAAATCATGGAATTGAGCCCAACGCTTTTCCCTGATCCTGTAGAACCCGCCATTAGTAAATGCGGTGTTTTTGCAAGGTCCTGAACAGCCGGCTCTCCCGTTATATCTTTACCGATTGCCAAATTTAATTTGGAATCAGATTTTTGAAATGCGTCCGATTCCATTACATCTTTAAAATAAATTGTTTCACGTCGAAGATTAGGAATTTCTATACCGACCACTGGCTTACCTGGAACAGGTGCAAGAATGCGTAATCCAACACAACGCATTGCCAAAGCCAGGTCATCAGCCAGTGAAACGATTCGACTGACTTTTATTCCCGGTGCCGGTTCGTATTCAAATAAAGTAATAACAGGACCCGGTAAAACCTGAACAACCCGACCCTCAATGCCAAAATCCGATAACTTCTTTTCCAAAATAGCGCTACTTGCTAAAATTTCGTTACGGGCCTTTTCAACATCCGTACCTATGTCAGGGGGCACATCATTCAACAAAGTTAAAGACGGAACCTCGTAATGACTAGAGGTGCCCATAAAAGAAAAATGGTCTTGCACGACGAATTCCGGTTTCTCTTCTTTTTTCTTTGTATCAGGTTTGTCCTTACGTTCAATAACCAAGGGTTCAGGTCGAGTTCGAGTAACAATTACCGGGTTACTTTCTACCTTCTTAGTTTTCACCAATCCAGCGCGCACGCTCTGTAATTTTTCAAACGCTGTTTCCATACCCTTAAAAATTCTTGTCACAGCCTGGAAAGTTTTTAAAATAACTGCTTTGGCGCCATTAATAGCTAACCATAACCCAGAACCCACCACCGTAAAAATTTTTCCCAACATCTGTACAAGGGTATTGACCTCAAGACGAGTCATAACCATAAATGAAATAAAAATTAATGTGAGGAGGGTTAAGACTGCTCCTGATGGGTTTAACCAGGTGACCAGAAACCCGCCTAATACATCACCAATTAACCCGCCCACCGGAACAACCTTTTCAAAAAAAGGATCAGTCGCAAATTGTATCGCCATTAAAGAACAAAGGCCGACCAGAAACAAAACCCCTGAACCCAGAACTAATGACCAGTTTTGTGTATCTTTGCCACGGATCAATATCCAACCTATAACAGCCGTAATGACTGGGACGAAAAAGGAGCCACTACCGAAAATAAGAACAAGGCCATCTGCAAGATAGGCACCCACCAAGCCACCTGAATTGATCACGTTCCCTTCCGAAACACTTTTATTGAAGGTGGGATCGGTGGATGAAAAAGTCATCAAAGCCATCAGTCCAAAAACTGTGAAGGCCAGTGCAACCACACCAAAAAAATCTCTAATCAATATATGTGCTGTTTTTTCTTCACTCATGAGTCACTATTCTCGGGTTAATTGGGGTTATCAATCTACGGGCGGAGTCCTGAAAAATGTTATCGCGTTTCCAGTTTTCATCGTCCATATCTAAATGATCGAGATTAAAATGCAAACCGCGGCTTTCTTTTCTCGACAGCGCACCTTGAATAATCAATTGCGCGGTGATAGCAATGTTTCTTAGTTCCAAAGTGTCTTTGGTAATTTTAAAGTTCCAGTAATATTCTTGAATTTCTTCTAGAAGAAGTTGAATACGACGCTCAGCGCGTTTCAAGCGCTTGTCTGAACGCACGATGCCAACATAATTCCACATCAAACGACGTATCTCATCCCAGTTATGCGAAACAACAACAGACTCATCACTATCGACGGCATTTCCCGGATCCCATTCTGGGATTCTATCCAACTGGTTTCTTGAGTTTTTAGAATCTTTTAGCAATCCTACCGCTTTGTCGACGGCTCGGTGCGAAAGTACCAGACCTTCCAATAATGAATTGGAAGCCAGCCGGTTAGCGCCATGCAATCCTGAAAAACAAACCTCGCCGCTAGCAAACAACCGTTTGATATTGGTTTGACCATTAACATCGACCACTAATCCGCCACACATGTAGTGGGCGGCAGGGACAACCGGGATACGTTCTCTAGACATATCAAAGCCAAACTCAAGACAGGTTTGATAAATATTCGGGAAGCGTTCGCGAATACGATAGCCTTCCAGATGCGTAACATCCAGATAGACACAATCGTCACCGCTTTTTTTCATTTCATGGTCGATGGCGCGCGCGACGACATCGCGTGGAGCAAGACATCCCATTTCGTGATATCTCTCCATAAAAGTATCGCCATTTTCGAGGCACAGAATCCCACCTTCACCTCGAACAGTTTCAGAAATCAAAAACGATTTTGCTTTAGGGTGAAAAAGACAGGTCGGGTGAAATTGAAAAAATTCCATATTGGCAATTTTTGCTCCCGCCCGGTAGGCAACAGAAATCCCGTCTCCTGTAGCTGTATCCGGATTCGAAGTATAGAGATAAACTTTTCCGGCACCTCCTGAGGCAAGTAAAATCACATCCCCCACCATCGTTTCAACCTGGTTCGTTCTATGGTTCAGCACATAGAGCCCTAGCGCCTCATCATCAGAACTGCCCGGTTGAATTTTGTCATCGAGTCTGGCCTTAGTGATCAGATCGATGGCCATATGATGTTCAAAAATTTCTATATTTTTTTCAGCGTGTACTGCTTCAATGAGTGTCTTTTCAATTTCCCAGCCGGTGAGATCGTGGGAATGCAGGATTCGGCGCTTGGAATGGCCTCCTTCTTTACCTAAATCAAACTCCGTTCCACGCAAATCAAATTGAGCTCCCAGTTTGATCAATTCACGGATTCTGGAGGGACCTTCGCCACAGGCGATACGCACGAAGTCTTCATGGCAGAGTCCGCGTCCGGTTTCCATGGTATCCCTAACGTGTAACTCAAAAGAATCGTCCGCAGCCATCACCGAGGCAATGCCGCCTTGGGCATATTTAGTCGCGGACTCTTCCAGTTTGTCTTTGGTGATAATACCTACCGAGCCAAACTTGCACACCTTGAGAGCAAAGGTCAATCCGGCGACGCCAGAGCCTATAACAATGAAATCCTTTTGCCTAGCCATACCCCGATTATATCGAATTACCCCTTAATTTTCAACTCATTAGCATAATTGCTTTTCTTTAATTTTAATGAGAATCTAAGTTTAATATTGATAAAAACAGTACTTTTTCACCCTTTTAAGCACAAATTTGTCCCAAAAATATAGCGAAAACTAAAATTATTGTGGAATATCTTGATTTTTTAAACTGAAGCTTGTAAATAATGCTGGTAAGCGAAGGAAAAGTTTAATTATTTTAATTGCAGGCCGGGTCCTAGCTCAATGAGGTCTTTTTTGTAACGCTCGCCGAATTCGGAAAACAGGTCCGGGTATGTGCAATAAGCGAGGATTTCCAGTGAATCAAGAATACGCGGGCCGGGACGATTGAAATAGGAGTTTCCATCCACCAGATAAATTTTGGGTGGCTTGTCCCATACAGGCATTTGCTTTTTAAGAAGATCGATTTCTTTTAAAGTCTGATCAAGTTTATATCCACAGGGTTTAACGACGACTACATCAGGTTCGATTTTTCCCAGATCTTCACGGCTGACCACGGGAGCTTTTTTTCCAATTTCAGCGAAACACACCTCTCCGCCAACGATATCGATCATCTCTGGTAACCACATGCCCCCAATATAAATCGGATCAATCCATTCGATGGTTAGAATCTTGGGGCGATTCTTGTTCTCTAACCGTAATTTTACAGAATTGATTCTTTCCTTTACTTCCTCACGAAACTTGTGGCCTTGATCCGGGACAGACAATTGATCCGCAACATTTTGAATATCGTCCCAAATATCATCGAGCAGTTTTGGCTTAAGAGAAATGATTCGCGCATCCGTGTCTAATACTTCCTGACAAGCCTGTTCAACCTGATCGAAGGAAACCGCACAGACATCACATAAATCTTGGGTAATTATAAAATCAGGCTGAAGGGATTTTAAAAGTTCTATATCGAGATCGTAAACCGAGATTGCACTTTTCACTACTTCTAGTACAGACTCATGAATTTTAGCACTCGATAAGTTAGTGTTGACACTGCTAGATGTAAGTTTGGGTAGCGATTGAACGGTTTGGGGAAAATCACATTCGTGAGACACGCCTACAAGATTTTTTTCCAGTCCCAATTTGGCAATAATTTCTGTGGCAGAAGGCAACAGGGTAACTAATTTCATGTTTTTCCCATTGTTTGGTGTAAATAGTTAACCATTATTTACTTCTTGATTATGGTCCCTTGGGAATCAATTGCAAAGGTTACCTTGGAAGCATCTGAGTTAACCGCTGTAGCAGAAAAATCAGATTCCGTCGTGGCATTTTCCGTAATTGTGACTTTGTTAGATTTTGTAAAACCATAGGTCTTGTTAGCAACAGCGGCGGAGGTGCATTCGGCTGAAGCTCCATTAT
>Ga0209034_10000435_pt1 | contig 21047 bp, 17 predicted proteins | sample MarorgKNORR_S2LV_2_FD_188219 | JGI IMG/M metagenome (GOLD analysis project Ga0209034, IMG submission 188219) | Marine microbial communities from the Southern Atlantic Ocean, analyzing organic carbon cycling - 250m_A/KNORR_S2/LV (SPAdes) (version 2) | ecosystem: Environmental > Aquatic > Marine... | reverse complement strand
CCCTTTCCTAATCCTCGTCTGGTTCCACGGCGGCGGTTGGGTTGTCGGTGACTTAGACTCGGCCGACGGTACAGCCCGCAACCTATGCGTCGGAGGCAACTGCGTAGTCGTCTCTGTGGACTACCGGCTAGCTCCGGACGCTAAATTCCCCGGTCCCGCTGAAGACTGCTGGGCCGCGACCACTTGGGCGGTCAACAACGCTGCCAGCATCAATGGTGATCCCTCCCGACTGGCCGTGGGAGGCGATAGCGCTGGTGGTAACCTGGCCGCGGCTATGTGTCTCATGGCGGCAGACCGAGGTGGCCCGGAGATCGCGTTGCAGGTTCTGATATATCCTGTTACCGACGCCAGGTCGGACACGGCGTCTTACGGTAGAAACGCGGAAGGCTACTCCCTTACCAAGACCACCATGGAGTGGTATTGGGACCAATATCTGAGCAGCAAGGACGACGCGGCCAATCCCTATGCTGCGCCTCTACAGGCAAAAAACCTGGTCGGTCAGCCCCGGGCACTCGTGATTACGGCTGAGTTCGACCCTCTATGTGATGAAGGTGAGGCCTATGCCAAACGCCTCACTGAAGCCGGAGTGGAGACTACTGCCACTAGGTACGATGGCATGATTCACGGCTTTTTCAGCATGGGCGCCGTGGTGGACAAAGGCCAGCAGGCTGTGGATGAAGCTTCCAAGGCGTTGCGAAGTGCGTTCGCAAGGTCCGGTGCGCTCGGTGCCGCCGACTAAATTTAGGCCTAATCAGGAATCGAGGGGTAACAACAAATTAACTTGTAGCTCATTTGTTTTCTGGCATGCCGTTGTAGCGCAGAGACCAAGCGTTAAATAAGTCGAAATTATACCCGGGGCCGATTTCCGACCGTCGAGAGGTGATTCGTGGCTACTTCCGCTGCTGTCAACGTTACCGTTTGGTATGACTACACTTGACCATATTGCTACGTCGGCCTGGGCAGGCTCGACATATTGGCCAAAGAATTCCCTATCTATGTAGACCGTAGACCGTATTTACTAAGGCCGGAACGTCCCCCGGAAGGCGAAGAACGCCGCCTATTCGATGGTGAGACCCAAATGGAATTGAACCCGGAGATGCAGGAGCGGGCGCGCGGTGCGGGCCTGGTTATGAGCCGGCCTCAGTGGTCGCCCAATACACTACGCGCCCACGAGGCCACCGTCCACGCCAAGATGCAAGGAAAGGACGGAGAATTTCACCATTTGGCTTCAGAGGCTTATTGGCGCTCGGGTTCGGACATTAACGACTTAGACGTTTTGAAGGGGATCGCCGAGGCTTCTGGGATGGACTGGAGTGATCTAGGCCCTCGCATCGAGTCTGGAGAGTTCCGTACTAAGGTCATGGAAGAGTACGAAGCTGCGAAAGAGTTGGGCGTGGGCGGTACTCCAACCTACATGATTGCCGGCGAACTCCATAAGGGCGACGTCGGCATCGACGAACTGCGGCAAGCAATCAGATCCGCTGCCGTGGCCTGAGAAGTGGCTTCTGACGACTCGGTGCTGATCATCGGTGCCGGAATCTTCGGACTGACGGCCGCTTTGGAGTTACAGCGAAGAGGACACCAAGTTACAATCGCCGATCCTGGCCCGGTGCCCCATCCCATGGCTGCTTCCAACGACGTTAGTCGTATGGTTCGTATGGACTACGGTGGAGACGGTCTCTATTCCTCTTTAGGAGCAGACTCCATCGAAGGGTGGCACCGATGGAATGCAAGTTGGGGTCGGGATCTTTACCATGAAGACGGGTTACTGATTACTTGTAGCGTACCCATGGTCGCAGGCTCGTTCGAACAGGACTCCTACAGCCTTCTTACCGGCCGTGGGTTTCCTCTGGAGAAACTCTCTCCCGGGGACTTGGCGCAGACCTACCCTCACTGGAACTCGGACTATTACATCGATGGCTACTTCAACCCTAGGGCCGGTTGGGCTGAGGCGAATGAGATCATTGCCAGCCTTGCTCAAGACGCTGCCGACATAGGGGTTGGGATAGTCACTGGATTCTCAGCTACCAGCTTGCTTCAGGATGGCTTTAAGGTCACAGGGGCTGTATCTACTGACTCCGCAGAACTTCGGGCGGACTGGGTAGTGGTGGCTGCCGGGGTTTGGACGACTAGATTATTACCTGATTTGGCTAATCGGATGTGGCCGGTAGGCCAGCCTATTTTCTACTTCAAACCGACTGATATCGACTCATACCGGCCGCCGTCATTCCCGCCATGGGGAGCCGATATACCCCGCAGCGGCTGGTACGGGTTTCCTGCCAACTCCCAGGGGGTGGTCAAGTTGTCCAACCACGGGCCCGGAAGAAGGGTCCATGCAGATGCCGACAGAGTGACGGGGTCAGAGGAAGAGGCCAATTGCCGGGAGTTTCTGGCCCAATCTCTGCCATCTCTGGCGTCACTCCCCTTACACAGCAGCAAGATGTGTCTCTACTGTGATACCTGGGATGGAGATTTCTGGATCTCACGAGACCCGGAGCAAGACGGGCTCGTAGTCGCCACCGGAGGCAGCGGGCATGCTTTCAAGTTCGCCCCAGTTTTGGGTGGGCTAATCGCTGACGCCCTAGAAGGAACCAAGAATTCCTATAGCGAACGGTTCGCTTGGCGTTCTCTGGGAGAGATCAAGAGCGAGGATATCCGCTACACCGGCTAGTAGCTCAGACCACTGCCGGAACAGCTTTCAGTGAAGGCAGGACGTCCTTGGCAAACAACCGCATGCTCTTTTCAACCTCGCCATATGGCATAGCGCCGAAGCTGAAGGCTGCCAGGAACGACTCGCTCCCTGTACGGGCCCTGGTTCCCATAATCTTCTCGAAGCACTGCTCGGGTGTTCCCCACACCTGTAGATCTAAGAAAAAGTCTTTCACGTCCTGGTTCCCGTACCGTTCTATCTTTTCGGTGAACTTGCCGTAGTACTCGTAACCCTTGGTCGTCTTCAAGTGGTCACTTTGGAACTCGTAGTGGTCCATGATCGAGTCCCAATAATTTCCGACGTACTCGGTGGCCATCTCTTTGGCCGTTTCCTCGTCCTCATGGCAGAATGTGAACCCAACAACGATTGGAGGTGGGGCGGGCGCTCTGTTTACCTCTTGGAATATCTCTCGGTATGCTTTCAGTTCGTTCTCGACCTCGCTCCAAGGCTTCTGAGGAATGATCAACATGCCCAGCCCCAGTTGGGCAAGGACCAGAGAGCTTTCTGGGGAGACTGCGGCGGCGTAGGTCCGGCCCTTGAAGCTTTTGTACGGCTTGGGGCGGATGTCGGCTCGCGGTTGCTTGATTAACTCTCCGTCAAACTCGGCGACGCCGCTCTCCAATGCGTCCACCAATAGCTTGGCACTTTCGGTGAACCTGGTACGGGACTCTCCCATATCCAACTGAAAGGCGTCGAACTCCACCCTGCCCAAGCCACGCCCGACTCCGACCACAGCCCGGCCTCCGCTCAGATGGTCCAGGACAGAGAATTGTTCCGCTACCCGTAGCGGGTTGTGCCACGGCAGCACCACCACCATACTGCCCAACTGCACGGTCTTTGTCCGGCCTGCCATGTAGGAGAGGAATTGGAGCACGTCAGGACACATGGTGTAGTCGGTGAAATGGTGCTCTACGCCCCAGATCGAATCGTAACCTAGGGGTTCGCATAGGTCCGCGATGCGCAGTTCGTTCTGGTAGACCTCAAGGTCAGTTCGGGTCTGCCGGTGGTTCTGGAAAAAGGTGGACGTTCCAACGTGCATGATTCCACTCCAGGGGCGGATTTGGCAGCCCCAATCTCTGAGACTCAGTCTACAAGCGGAGAAGGTCTCCGTCCATCAACTGGTAGGCTTTTGCTCCACGGCTGACGTATGTCCCATGAAACTAACGCTGGAAGACTTTGATAAAGGCGAGGAAGAAGGCATAACGTCAGCAATATGGTGGGAAGAGGCAACCGACTGTAGATCTGGATCTCTCAAAAGCAGCGAAACGAGAACCGTGGAGACACAAGATTGATTGCATAGCGATTGCCGAATACAGTTCACGCAATGTCTAGCCTCCGGTGTTGGAATCTTCCAACCCGTCACATCCTCGATTTTTTGCTCTCCATCTGGATGCTAAACATGGATCAGTATACGTTACGATCGGCGTCTACAAGCTCGTGGCTATCTTGGAAGGACTGAGATTCTAGGCTTAAGGGATGATTTTGATCGAATCAAAATTGATCAGCTGGAATACGATCCAAAACTACCGAGCACAAACTCTAAAAAAAGTGCGACTCACCCGCATTAAAAATAGAAGAGCGGCAGGGAAAGTCCCACCGCTCCTTCAATTTGTGATTTAGCCGATTGGAATTACCGGGATGCCGAGAACCCTGCGGCCTCGATGCCTGCACGGGCGCAGTCTTCATCCTCTTGCGCGGTCCCACCGCTACCGCCCACGGCTCCGATGATCTCGCCGTCCCGGAACACAGGTAGTGCGCCTTGGCCGGGAATCATGTGACCGCCTTCCATAGCCATGAAAGCCCGGAATATTGGCGCCTGGGAGTTATCAGTCAGTGCGCCGCTGGCAACCTCAAAACTGGCCGAGGCTACGGCTTTGGCACGGGATACGGCAGGGGTCCTCCAAGGAGCCCCGTCCATCTTGCACATGGTTATTAGGTCTCCTCGCGGGTCAACCACAGATATGCTCATCTTGACTCCCAATTCCACCATTTTCGCCTTGGAGCCACCCAAGATAGCTTCGGCTTCAGCAAGGTTCAAAGTAGCCATAACGTCCCTCCGATATCGAGTGCTTAGTGCGTGTGTTGGGCAACATTGTATGTGAGAATTGAGTGGGTGGAAAGAGGGGAAAAGAAGAGGCGCTGACCCTGCCAGCGCCTCTTCTTTTTTGACTTAGATCTCGATCGGACGGTTGGTTATTGGAACGTCACTATCGGTGACAACGCGCCGGCTTCGGCTATGTTGAACGCGCCAGCCGTGGTTCGGGTCACTATGTCGACCAGGGTGTTGGCGTCATATGCGGCGATGCTCTCTAGCGAGAGTGGCATTGTCCCGTCCGCATCGTCTTTTATCTTAAATTTGACCACCGCAACAGGTCCGCTTCCAGTTATACCGTTGATGTCGATGATTCCGGCCCAGAGTCGGCCAGGCGACGGGGAGCCGGAGTCTATCAGGGCATCCCCTGACAATAACCCTCGTTCAACTTGGGCTAGTTCCACTTTGGCCGGATCGTAGGTCAGCACGAATTCTAGGCTGCCCACATTGTCGGCCCGAGTAGCCAAGATTGGGACAGATATGAACTTGGCCGATTCAATCACTGCTGGCTCCGGGATGGCTGTTGGTGAGGCGTCCGGAATGGTCGACTCTGAGATTGTGCCTGGATCCGCATCTGGCGTGGGTGTAGCGGAAACGGATGCTAGACGTGGATTGGAATCACCGTCTCCACCGCCACCGCCGATTACCCCGATGCCAAACAACAATCCCACAAGGGCGCCGGCAACAGCCGTCGAACCCAGCAGCCATCTCCAACTGGTGGTTGTTCCGATGTATGCAACTTCTAATATCCAGCGCATGATCTGCTCCCCTAACTAGGCCGGGCCATGTTCAGAATGATCCGTGCGTCGGCGATAGTGACTTTGCCGTCATTGTTGACGTCAAGAGAAAGGTCCACCTCCTGGAGGTTGGCCGCCATCCTCAGGACTTGTAAGGCGTCCAACGCAGTGATGTTACTATCGCCATCTACGTCTCCCATGATGCGTGGTCCAACCTTGAAGTCGGCACCTACCAGTTCTATTTTCAGCGGCTCAATGGCGTTGTGGTTCACTAAAGCGTCCGATAAAGTGATTGGGCTCACAGTGCCCGGAGACCCAACTACCTGGAACTCCACCACGGCGGCCGTTCCGCCCGGAACGGCACCCCTGGTCGAAGCGAAACCGAACCGCACTTCGCCCGGTTTGTCTGCGGTGAAACTGAAACTGTCTTCAGTGAGTCTGGACCCTCTATCTACTTTGGTAACCCGGAGGGAATCAGGGCTATAGTTCAGGGTGAATCCCAAGCTAGTGATGTTCTCGGCCTGGTTCAACTTGATTGGTACCCGGACATGGCTGCCGAACGGGGCTACTCGGGATTCCAAGATCATTGCCGTGCCAACTGGTCCAACGATCCGTGGTGATGACTCCGGAGTCGGTTCAGGTGGCAGGTCAATGACCTTCGACAGGTCAGGCCGGATGTCACCCTGACGTTCAACCGTGATCATGTAGGTGCCTACTTCGGTCGCCACTCGCCCTGACGCGGAAACCGCGACCGTGTACCAACCAGCTTCTGGGGCTTCCCATTCCAGCTTTTGCTCCAGGCCGAAGTTGGAGGCAGAGAACCCGACAGCTGGGTTTTCCACCGTAAAGCGAACTCCATCTACTGTGCCTGTCTTGACATCAACCGTATAGTTGAGGCCCTTCTCGGCCAAGAACTTGAAGTAGTCGTAGTCACTTGAAGGGCTGATAGCGCCGGCTATGGCGTTTCCGAACCCGATGTGGGTGGCATCAACGGCAATGTCGTTGTGTCTGTCCTGTAGTGTGATATCAGGTGTTACTTTCAATGAGTAGGTGCCAACGGGCTCGGCGGCCTTGGCTGATGACGATACCTTTACGAAGTAGGGCGCCGATTGTGGGGCGGTCCAACGAACGACGTTGCTCTCCCCGAAGTTTCGGGCACCATTATCTGAGCTTTCGCGGACACTGTTTACCTCCAAAGAAACTGCCGTCGCCGACCCGTAGGTCAGGTCTAGCAGGTACTCCACTCCACGCTGTGCAGTGAAGGTGAAGAAGTCCATGTCAGATTTGGGACTGATGGCGCCCTGGTAAACGGTACCGAAGCTCAGTGGTGTACCCGTGGTAGCTGTGTCTAGATGGCGGTCTTGCAGACTGTTATTGGCTGAGACCGTAAGTGAGTAGGAACCGATGCCCTCGGTTGCCTGCGGCGAATGAGACACCACAACATAGAACAAGCCGGTGCTTGCCGCGGTCCAGCCGAGGCCAGTGCCCAGCCCGCTGGTACTTGCGAGTGTGTCGTTATCAGCGTTCTCGATGGAGATTATGGCCCCGTTGGCGGTGAGCAGTTCCAGAGCCACAGAGTAGTTGATACCTCGTTCGGCTAAGAAGGAGAAGTAGTCCTGGTCCGTCTCCGGACTAACCGCGCCGGAATGAGCATTGCCGAAGCTGAGCGCTGAGGCGCTGCCGGAAACATCGCCGTGGTGGTCCCGTAGTGTGTTGTCCAAACTCAGGTTCAGCGAATAGGTCCCAATAACATCGGGCACCTGTGAGGAAGCTGAAATCACGGCCAGGAATGTCCCGTTATCCGGGGATAACCATTCCAGAGTCGAACCAACGCCGTCGTTGGAAGCCAGGCTGGTGCCATCGGTTCCGATGACACTAAGTGAAATGGCGTCGGCGCTGCCCAACGAGACATCGAACATGTATTTAACGCCGCGTTGTGCAGGGAAGGCGAAATAATCCAAGTCATCGGCAGGGCTGATTGAGCCCTGATGGGCGTTTCCGAAGCTGGCTACAGTGGCACCATCTGCGGTCTGAGCATGCTGGTCCAGCAGCGAAGTGTCCGAGTTCAATTTGATGGCGTAAGTGCCACTCGAATCGCGTACCCGTGTCGTTCCGGTGACCACTATGTAGTAGGTGCTGTTCCGAGGAGAGACCCAATTGAGCGTGTTACCGATGCCGGCGTTGGTCTTTTCCAAACCGGAGAATTCGGTCTGAATGTCGATGCCTACCCCTTCGGATGTGCCAAGATCAACCTCAATGCTGTATTCCACTCCGCGCTGGGCATGGAAGGAGAAGAAGTCGAAGTCGTCGCTACCATCCACGGTGTTGGTCAGGTTAGGTTGGTTGCTCCAAGGGCTAACCGCACCCTGGTACACGTTGCCGGCTGTGATCAAAGTAGCCCCGCCGGTTTCGTCAGAGTGCCGGTCGACGAAGCGGGTGTCCTCGAACCCACTGAGAGTGTAATTGCCTAGATAGAAAGAGCCGTCGGAATTATTGAGAGTGCCGGCTACTTCTACGTAATAGGTGTCGGTCGTCCTGGCGGTCCAAGAGACTGTTTTTTGACCCCCTGATACCGTCAGCTCCTGCTCAGGAGAACTGTTGTTTCCCCGGGCTATAGAATTTATTATCGAGATATTGGCGTCTACAACCGTGACTTCGTCCAGCACGAAGGTGTATTTGACACCCCTCGAGGCTTGGAAGGAGAAATAATCAACATCGAATAGTATGTCCGATGTGTTGATCATGCCTGAGATTGCCCCTGAGCCGATGCTCAGGTTGGTGGAAGTAAACCGATAATCACCATGGTCATCTTCGGCGTGAATAGTGCTCTGATGGGCGAAAAACGCTACCAAGGTCAACGCCAGCAAGAGCAGCGTCATTGGAAGCAGCCTCACTGATCTCCGCATGCCAGTCCTCCATTCCTCCGCCACCGCATGGGCGGTACTGGGGCCGGAGTCATAGCCCTCTTAAGGATCTTCAGACCTCGACCGGTATGTATTAGCAATCGGTCTGATAGTGTCAACCGAAAGGCACGATACCGATCCCCAGCTGTGAATATTACATATAGTTTTAAATTAATTTAAAATTTATGTCAATAAACCTGGACACGAGATAGCGTATGAATAATGCAAAAAGAGCGTGGCGTTAAAGGATAGGTTCCCTGGAGTCCTGAGGTTATGTGGTGATGATAGCTGTGTGGGTACAAAAACTTATCTTCGGATACGCCTATTTGTTCGGCTGGTAAACAGTTGTGGCGTTCGGCCCAGCCTGTCTAGGCAGCCGAGTCGGTCGACCTGCCAGGCAGAGCCGATTTCGTTAAGGAGGCTTTGTGACCAGATGGACAGGCAGCCATCAAGTATGCCAGATGAGAGAGTGCGGATCAGAGAACTATATGTGCCGCATTGAGGATTTTGGAAACGATAATGTTCGCTCGAAAGACCAATATAGAAAGGCTTTCGCTGTTCTCAGTAATAGCTGCCCATTACGGATGGTTTAATGCCCGCCACCGGTGTTCCGGTGCCGAACGTATTACCGGGACTCCTGGAATAACTCTCTCCCGATCAGCATGCGGCGTATTTCGCTGGTTCCGGCTCCAATCTCGTAGAGTTTGGCATCTCGCAGCAGCCGCCCAGTGGCGAAGTCGTTGATGTAGCCATTACCTCCCAAGGTCTGCACCGCTTGGAGCGCGACCTGAGTGGCCTGCTCTGCGGCGAACAGCAGGCATGCTGCGGCGTCCTTCCGACTACTCTCACCCCTATCAGCGGCCCGTGCCACAGCATACACATAGGATTGACAGGCCGAGATCGAGGTATACATGTCTGCTATTTTGGCTTGGATAAGCTGGAATTCTCCGATGGGCTGGCCGAATTGCTCCCGCTGATGCACGTAAGGTATAACCACGTCCAGACATGACTTCATGATGCCGAGTGGTCCGCCGGCCAGTACCAGACGTTCGAAGTCCAACCCACTCATCAGCACTCGGACTCCGTGCCCTACTTCCCCTAGTACGTTCTCCTCCGGCACTTCACAGTCTTGGAAGACCAACTCGGATGTGCTGGAGCCGCGCATGCCCATCTTGTCCAGTTTGGGAGATGCCTGGAAGCCGGCAAAGTTCTTTTCTACCAAAAAGGCGGTGATGCCGTGAGAGCCGGACTTGGGGTCGGTCTTTCCGTAAATCACTAAAGTGTCGGCCTCGGGGCCGTTGGTTATCCACATCTTGGTGCCGTTCAACACATAGCGGTCGCCTCGTTTTTCCGCCCGGAGTGCCATACTAACCACATCGGAACCTGCCTCTGGTTCGCTCATAGCTAGCGCGCCGACATTTTCTCCATTGATCAGCTTTGGTAGATATCGACGCTTCTGGTCATCGTTGCCGTTCCGGAAGATCTGGTTGACACAGAGATTGGAGTGGGCGCCGTAGCTGAGACCGACACTGGCTGAGCCTCGAGATATCTCTTCCATAGTGACCGCGTGGGCTAGATACCCAAGTCCTGCGCCACCGTACTCTTCGGAGACGGTGATCCCCAAAAGTCCAAGGTCACCGAACCGCGGCCAAAGATCCCTTGGGAAAGCGTCGGTTCGGTCAATCTCCTCCGCCCTGGGGGTAATCTCCTGGGATGAGAACTGCTGTACGGTATCCCGGATGAGGTCAATGGTCTCACCTAGCGAATGGTCTAACCCACCATAGACAGGTCTTCCGAGTGTCATATCTATTCCATGGTTCCTAGGGATCGCGAAGGTCGATGATACGTCTGGCCTTGAATTGGGTGCGCTCGAACTCTCCGGCAGGCTTCAGTTGAACAGCCACGCTGACTCCTATGGCCCGGCGCAGTTCCGTGGTGAACCGCTCTTGCACTGGTTCCAAGGCCGTTGGGTCGAACTCTTGGAAGGCGAATGCTTTGTCGAGAACTTCTGCTTGCACCGTGAGGCGATCCATCTGCCCAGTTTCCCGTTCCAACACCAATCGGAACTCACCGCCGAACTCGTCTAGGCCGCGCAGCACATCTTCGATACGCGACGGAAAAACGTTTTGGCCTCGCACTATGATCATGTCGTCCACCCGGCCGTAGATGCCGGCGACAAGTGTCGGGTAGGTGCGGCCGCAAGGGCAGTCCACCATGTCCCAGCGGGATATGTCTCCGGACCAATAACGAATCATAGGCTGGGAGGTGCGCTCGGTGTGGGAGTAAATCGGTACTCCTTCCTCGCCCAACGGAACGTTCAACTTAGACTGAGGGTCGACCATCTCGGTATATACGATGTCCTGCCACAGGTGCATTCCGCCATCCAGGTGTCGGCAGCCCGAAGCGGTCATCCACGGTGTCATCTCAGCCATGGTCCCCTGGTCGACGACGTAGCAGTTGAAGGTATCTTCGATCAAGCGGCGAGTGGAGGGGACGCTGGCCCCGGGTTCGCCGGAAAAAAACATGAACCGGAACCCGAAGTCCTCTTTGGGGTCAAAGCCCATCTGCCGGGCGGTCTCGGCAAGGTAGAGCGCGTAAGACGGTGTTCCGTAGAGTACTGATGGTTTCACCATGTTGGACCACTCCACGGCGCGTTCGGTCTGTCCCGGAGCTCCGCTGCCGAATGGGAAACAACTGGCCCCTAATCTTTCGGCTCCGACCAAAGCGCCCCAACTCCCCACATACAGGCTGAAAACGGCAGCCACCATGACTGTGTCGTCGGGACGTAGGCCAGCTCCCCAAAGGACCCGGGCGTGGGCCTCGGCGATGCGGTCCCAGTCGTCCATTCCGATGCCGAACACCGTAGGCCGGCCGGTAGTGCCTGACGTGCCATGCACCCGGAAGATATCTTTAGGAGGTATGCACAGGAACCGGCCATAAGGAGGATGAAGTTCCTGCTCTCGGCGAATATCCTCTTTCGTAAGGATGCGCAGCTGAGAGAACTCTTCCAGGCTACTTATATTGGCCGGGTCTACGGCTGAGTCTTTGTAGAACTCCTGATAGAAACCGGAATTCTGGTAGACGTATCGGACTTGATTCTGCAGTTTGTTGAGGATATGGCTGTCCCGCTCGGCCGGGGCCATGGTCTCTAACTCCGGCGACCAATATTCCTGGTCCGGGTCGGGTATAAAGTCATCGGTGTATCGTGGGGGCCATTCCATCGGTCTGGTTCAAACCCGGGGCGCGGAACGGCCCTGGCTCACGTTTTCGATGATGAAGTCGGTCATTGCAGTGGTGAAACTTCCGACTGGGAAAACGCCCTGAATACCCATAGCATGCAATGGTTCGACGTCATCTTCCGGGATGGTGCCGCCCACCATCAACAGAACGTCCTCTGAGATGGACCGGTCTTTGAGTGCCTTGGTGAGGCGGGGCATCAGGCGCATATGCGCCCCGGAAAGGATACTGATTCCCACAACATCGACGTCTTCTTGCAGAGCGGTCTGGGCGACTTGATCGGGGGTGACCCGCATGCCCATGTAGACTACTTCCATGCCGGCGTCACGCATCGCCCGGGCGATGACCTTCACCCCTCTGTCATGACCGTCTAGCCCCAACTTGGCCAGTAGGACTTTTATGTTGGCTGATTGGGCCGTCACCGCTAAAACACTCCGGGGTCTACGTACTCACCGTAGACCTCTCTCATCGTATCCAGTATCTCGCCCTCGGTGGCCAAAGCTCCTACTGCTTCTAGCACCGGCGGCATCAGGTTTTTGTTGTCCCGTGCTGCCTGCTTGAGAGAGGACAAGGTCGACTTCACATCGGCAGCACTGCGCCCGCCTCTGGTCTCAGCCAGTCGCCCTTTCTGCCATTCCTCTTCTTCGGGATCGAACTCGAATAGTTCGAGCTTCTGGTTACTTTCGGACTGGTACTGGTTTAGCCCTACAATAACCTGCTCACCGCTCTCTATCCGCAATTGGTACTCGTAGGCTGCTCGCGCGATCTCCAGTTCGATGTAGCCCGTGTCGATGGCACTGAGCATTCCGGTCTTCATCGGGAATTGGCCGGAGCCCATGGCTTCGAGTCTGTTGATGTAATCCCAGGCAGCTTCTTCCATATCGTTGGTCATGCTTTCTATGAAATACGAACCGGCGAGAGGGTCCACCGTACTTGTTACGCCTGATTCGTGGGAGAGTATCAACTGGGTTGCCAAGGACATGCGCATCGCTTCTTCCGACGGTATGTCGAATGCCTCGTCATAGCCGCTGACATGTAGCGATTGAGTGCCGCCTAACACTGCCGCAAGGGCCTGTAGTGTGCCTCGGGCGATATTGTTCTGCGGGTCCTGCCTCATCAGGGTCGAGCCAAGGGTCTGGGTATGGAACCGCAGCCGCATGGATTCCGGCCTTGAAGCCTTGTAGCGGTCTTTCATGATGCGGGCCCACATGCGCCGCGCCGCCCGGTATTTGGCTACTTCTTCGAACACGTCGTTGTGGCAGCCGAAGAAGAATGATAGGCGGGGCGAGAAGCTGTCCACCGGCAGTCCGCGTTCCAGAGCCGACTCCACATAGGCCATACCTTGGGCGATTGTGAAAGCCAACTCCTGGACGGCGTCGGAACCGCTCTCCCGGATATGATAGCCGGAGATGGAGATGGTATACCAGTTGGGTACGTGCTGGGTGCAGAACTCCACGATGTCCGTTGTCAGCTTGAGGGAAGGCCCTGGCCCAAGCGCAAAAGTCTTTTGCCCGTGAAATTCTTTCAGAGAGTCATTCTGGACCGTTCCGCGTAGCCTGCTCCAATCGACACCTCGTTTTTCAGAGACCGAAAGGAACATGCTCAACAGTACGATAGCCGGGTGATTGATGGTTAAGGAGACGCTGACCTCGTCCAGAGGTATGTCCAGGAATAGTTCGTCCATATCACGAACCGAGTCTATGGCCACTCCCAACCTCCCTACTTCGCCTTCGGCCAGTTCATGGTCCGAGTCATAACCTGTCAGTGTCGGGTGGTCGAAGTCGGTACTGATGCCGTTCTGGCCGTGGTCCAACAAGAATCGGTAGCGCTCATTGGTAGCCTGGGCGGTTCCGAAACCGGCGATCTGACGCCGGGTCCAAAGCCGTCCCAGGTACATATCGGGATAGGGTCCCCGGGTGAATGGATATTCACCCGGATGACCTAAGTCTCGGGCGAAATCCATGTTGACTAGGTCATCCGGAGTGTAGACCGGTTTCACTTTCAGGCCCGAGAGGCTGCTCTTGGGTTGTTCTTTATTGTCAACCATCCGTTACTGCTTACCCGACGCGAACGTATTTATCGACGCTCTTTTCAGAAGTCAGTGCCAGGTAAAGGTCCCCGTGGGCATCAACCCAAGAGCCATGGGCAGAACGCGAAGGGAACCTTTCCAATACCTTGCCGTCGCCGTCCAGCACGCTCATCTGGGGTGGGTTGGTGTCGTCAGGGCGTTCGGATGTGTAAAAAATGCCTTCATTGTCCTGGGATATGTCCAGAGGCCTGTTCATGTCAGTCCACATGGTTATGTAGTCGCCCTCAGGAGAGAACACCTGGACGCGGCTGTTCTCTCGGTCGCAGAGATAGACCTGGCCGTCTGCGCCCACGATTAGGCTATGAGGAAGGTGGAATTGATTGGGTCCACCCTTGCCAGGCTCGCCCCAGGACGAAATCAGGTCGCCCGCTGCGGAGAATCGGTGGACGCGGGCGTTCCGGTAGCCGTCTGAGATATATAGTTCGCCACTGGGTGCAGGGACCATCTCGGTCACATAGTTAAAAGGTCCGGCTGAGCGGGGGCATACCTCACCTGCCACTTCGCAGCCGGTGTCCGAGTACTCGCCCTTGGTGCCGATGGACAGCAGGGGTTTGCCGTCGAGGGAGCACTTCATGGCGATAGAGCCTTCCCGGTCGGTAAGGTAGGCGATGTCATCTTTGATGAAGATCCCGTGGGGGTCGTCAAACATGCCGTCGCCCCAAGAGTTGAGGAATTTTCCTTGCCGGTCGAAGACCAGGACTGGTGGGCTCTTGCGCTGGAAGACATAAACCCGATCTTGGGAGTCCGTAGCAACCGCGCTGCACGTGCCGAATTCTTGCCCTGAGGGCAACGTAGCCCAATCAGGGATGTATTCATAGGTGTATTTGCCACTTCCTACCGTTGCCATGACGACGTCCCTCCAACCAACGAAAATTTCTTAGATCAAGTATCGCCGAGCCACGCCTGGCGGTCGCCCCAATACTACCACAGGAAGGCGAGAAAGGATTTAAGTTCTAAACCCTACTGTTGTAGCCGTAATAGGGCGAAACGTCAGTTTTACCCCAGTCTTTGTAGAATTCTTTCACAAAAGGGGTGAGACCCCGGGCCAGTTTTTGGGCCTCCAAGGCTTGCTCTTCAATCGGGCGTGAGAACTGCTCTCTGATCTCCCGCAATACCTCAGCTTTGTCCATCTTGATGAACGTTCCGCCCTGGACCACCACTTCTCCTTGGATCATTACCGTGTCCACGTGGGACGCTTTGCCTCGGTAAAGGAGTGTGTCCACTACGTTGATTCCAGGGTCCGTGTACGGCTCGGTCATGGCGTCCAGGTCTAGCAGCACGAGGTCGGCGAAACGGCCTTTCTCGATGGCCCCGATCTTACCTTGGAATGACGTGGGCCGCGCAGCGTTGGCGGTGGCTAGCCGGAGGGTTTGGTGTGAGTCCAACGCTGGGTTGCCCATTCCGGGTTGGCGGTGGAGTTTGGCAGCGAGACGCATCTCTTGAACCATATCGTCATCGTCGTTGATGGCCGTGCTGTCGGTGCCCAAGGCCACGTTAACGCCCTTTCGGAGCATGGAGTTCACCGGGGAGATGCCGTTCTGGAGTCGCAGATTGGAACTAGGATTGTGGCATGCTGTGGCGCCCGTTAGGGCCATGATGTCTATGTCTTGTTCAGTCAACCATACGGAATGTGCGCAGGAGACCTCTGGTCCCAAGAACCCCAGGTGATCCAAGTGTTCTACGGGGGTGTGCCCCCAGGTACGGACGCCGTACTCTTTCTGGTAAAGGCTCTCTGCTAGATGGATGTGGATGGCCGAGTTGGTTCGGGAAGCCTCTTCCTTGGTCCGGAGTAGGAAATCGTCGGAGACCCATTGCACGTTGCTGGGGCTGAGCAGTACCGTAACCCTGGAATCTTGGTCGTTTGCGTATTTCCGGTGCAGGTCTTGGAAGACTGAGAAGTATTCGTCTTCCGAGAGGTCAACGGCTGACAAGAAACGTCGCAATGACCCGGCCAAGTCGCCGGGCAGGCCGGACAGGAACTGGCCGTCGTCCTTATAGACAACCCGGTTCCGGCTTCGGAAATAAACAGAGAAGGCTGTGCGCATTCCGGCGGCGCTGAAACCCCTCAGCACCTCCGAAACATCTTCTGCCAGCCCTTTGGCAGGTGTTTGGGCGTGGTTATACATCATCGTGGTGGTACCGGACTCGATCATCTGGATAGCGGTGTAAATGCTCATCAGATAATGGTCGTAAGGGCGGCGACCCCAACCAGATAGGATCCAGGTCTCTAAGCAATCGTCGATGCACCCATTTTGAAAGGTGCTGACACCGCGGCCGTGATGATGGGCGTTCACCAGGCCCGGTATAACCACATAACTAGGTCCTCCCAGTTCTTCGTCCGCATGATGAACCGCCTTAATTTCGTCGTAAGTACCCACAGCTTCGATGATACCGCCACGCTGGAAGACAGCCCCATCCGAGATGACCTGGCTGACCTGGGATTCGACCCCGGCCTCGCAGATGACGTACTTGCCACGAATGATCGAGGTACTCATGAATCCCTCCGCTATAAGTCCTAAACGGTGGCCTTGTCAGAATTGGCTGGACTATATGAGCCGGGATGTGGACTGTCAAGAAAACTCCGGGCTTGTAAGGTCTGCGTTGAATTGCCTGGGGCCGTGGATTACACTTGAGGACAGCCCGAACCACTCGATTCATTGACGGAGATTTCCATGCCTGATCTAGACGGAAAAGTTGCCTTGATTACAGGTGCAGGAGGCATGCGTGGGGTGGGCCGAGCGACGGTCATGAAACTGGCCGGCCGAGGCGCCGATGTTGCGTTGAGCGACGTGCATCGTGAGGCGTCGGATTTGCCGCCAGCCGAGGTTAGGAACGAGTGGGGTGGTATCGAGACCGTATCTCAGGAGGCCCAGGCTCTGGGCCGCCGTGCCGTGCCGATCTATTGCGACCTGTCTGATCCTCGAGAGATCGAGCACTTGGTTGAGCAGACGATAAGTCAGTTTGGGCGTATCGATATCCTGGTCAATAACGCAAGGGCCATAATCGGCAAAGACAAGGTCCCAGTGACGCAGTTGGAAAAAGAGGTCTGGGACCATTTCCTGGCTATCAATACCACCGCCGTGTTTTTAACCACGAAAGCGGTAGCGCCGCACATGATCGACTCGGGCAGAGGTGGCCGTATAATCAACATTGCTTCCAACGCAGGAAAGCAGGCCAGTGCCAATGGGGCAGCCTATTCGGCCTCCAAGTTTGCCGTGGTGGGATTGACCCAGGCCACGGCCATGGATCTAGCGCCCTACAACATCACCGTCAACGCCGTTTGTCCGGGCCCGATCAACACCGACCGTATGAGTTATTGGGAGCGGGACCAAGCCCAAGAACGGGGTATCAGCCAGGAAGAATTCCGGAGTCAGGTGGTCGATAATTCCGCGCAGAACACTCCGCTTGGCCGCATCGCTGAGTCCCAGGACGTGGCCAACATGGTAGCCTTCTTGGCTGGAGACGACGCATCATTCATTACCGGTCAGTCCTACAACGTGAACGGTGGTCAACTCTTCCATTAGGAGGAAATACCATGACAAACCGTGACACTCAATCAGTGGTATCCAGCACCAAGGCTTACTACGACGGCCCGGCGGACCAGATATATCGCACTATCTGGGGTGACAACATCCACTTAGGCGTGCCTTGTAGCGATAAATGCCCCCACCCAGAGGCCATGGAACACACCAACGAGATCATGGCCCAAGCGGTACATCTAAGCCCGGGCATCAGAGTGCTGGACCTGGGCTGCGGCTATGGCTCTACGGCGCGTTACTTGGCTAAGAACTACGGCTGCCCCGTCACTGCCACCAACATAAGCGAGAATGAGCTGGAGCTGGCCTGGGACCGCACTTTGGAGGCCGGTCTGGACGAACTGATCGAATACGAATACGGCGACTTCCACGACCTGATATACGCTGACGACTCGTTCCACGTGGTATGGAGCCAAGAGGCTTTCTTACACGCGGCTGACAAGTCAAAGGTGCTGTCCGAATGCCGCCGGGTCCTTGTACCCGGGGGTACCCTGGCCTTCACCGATATTCTGGTGCGGAGCGGCACTCCTGAGGCGGACCGGACTAGGATCTACGACCGCGTCAAGTCTCCTGACATGTGGGACCTGTGTGACTACCAGCAAGCACTGGAGGGACTCGGACTGGAGATCAGCCGCACCGAAGACTGGTCCGAACACGTGGCGCGTTCCTACGGCTGGGTGAGAGAGCAGGTTCTTAAGAACCGGGACAAACTACTCAGACTGGTTGACCCCGAAACTATAGACGGGACCGTAGATGCCTTAGGCTTCTGGGTCGAGGCTGCCAATGCCGGTAAGATCGGTTGGGCCATGTTCATCGCTCAGAAACCCCAGACTTAAACCCGAGAGACCATGCCACCAGAAAACGATTCAGAACTTTTCATCAGCGAGTACACATCAGAGTTTGTGGACCGATGGGACGAGTTGATCGATTGGGACAGACGCCTCCAGGCTGAAGGCGGGTTCTTTGAGAAGATACTAGCTGACGGTCGAGTAAAGACTGTTCTGGACATCGCCTGCGGAACGGGCTACCACACCGTAAACCTTGGGCTTAGCGGCTTTGATGTTACCGGCTCCGACGGCTCGGCCAACATGGTCGAGAAAGCCAAGGAAAACGCGAGACAATCTGGCCTAGGAAATACCCGTCTGCTAGTGGCCAATTGGACCTCGCTTACCTCGTCTTTTCCAGGTGAGAAGTTTGACGCTATCGTTTGCCTGGGCAACGCATTTACTCACCTGTTCAATGACGAAGAGCGACACAAAGCCCTCGGGGAGATATATGCCTTGCTGAACGACGGCGGCATGGCAGTCATCGACCACCGCAATTACGACACGATGCTGGACAGAGGCTTCACCAGCAAGCACCTTTACTACTATCTGGGAGAGACGGTAGACGCGCGACCGGAGACGGTGACCGAAGAGGTGGTTAGGCTTCGATATTCCTACTCAGACGGCTCTGTACACCACCTAACTGTCTGCCCCGTAAGGCAAGAACACCTGACAGATCTGCTGAAAGAAACAGGGTTCCGCACCGTGGAACGCTACGGAGATTTCCAATCAGACTACGGCTTCTACGACCCTGATTTCATCATCCAGGTGGCGAAGAAGTAAGCACTCCCGGCAACGCCCTCTCCCGAACCATGTAAGTCAATATAACCGCGACCAAGGACAAGATCAACATCAGCTTGAACGCGTCGTCGTAGCTACCCCGGTTATCGAAGATCCACGCCCCTAGAAATGCGCCGAATCCCCCGGAGAACTGGTGCACCATGACGATGACTCCTGCGAGCGTCCCCAGTCTTGCAACCCCGAAGATGTTGCCCACGAATACCACTGTCAACGGCGCCGTGATCAGGTTGGTGAACCCATAGAACAACCCGAAAACCATGATCGAAGCAGTGCTCTGGTCAAAGATGATGACCGCGAATATAAATAAGCGGATGATGAAACATATAACCGTGGGCCGTACTGCTCCAAAAGCGTCGGCCAACAGGCCCGCGGCCAAAACGCCCAGCAGCCCCATCAACCCCATGAGCGCCAGCAGGTTCCCGGCCAAGATCGCTCCCATCCCCTGGTCGCGCGCAAAAGCCACAACATGGGTTACCACGAAGAAGTCCTGTATCCCGCAGATGCCATAGATCAACACCAGCAGGACCATCTGGGACGAGGTCAGAGCCCGTCCCAACGACAGTGGGGATTCCGGCGGCGTGATCTCCGGAGCCGGATCCTCTCTGATGTCTTCGCTTTGGTCGCGGGGGGCGTCTTTAACGGCCAGAAACACCAAAGGTGTCAAAACGGCTAAGTTTGCGATGCCGAGGAAGGTGTACGACCAACGCCAGTCCAGTGAGACCAATACCGCGGCTAGCGCCATGACTATGAGCAATTGCCCCAGTGCATTTCCTGCAACTGCCCCACTGCTGGCAATGCCCCTGCGGCTGGGGAACCAACGACTGATCATCACCGTCACCGGTGAGATGGACGCACCGGCGTTACCTATTCCGAATACCACCCCATAGACGACGAACACCTGCCACGGTGCCTGCACCTGCCCCATGAGCCCGATCCCGATCCCACTGACCACGGCCGCGATGCCGATGGTTCCTTTCATGCTCCATTGGTCCACCAACCGGCCCATGAATGGCAATGCCAATGCCGACACAACCATAAATGTGGTGACGGCCAATGACAACGTTGACCGGCTGACATCCAGGTCTTCCGACATAGGCTTGAGCATCAGCCCAAAGGCATATCGGGAGCCGCCGGTGAAGAACAAGACCATGAATCCTGTGACCAGGATCACATAACTGTAATGAGGACGCCGCAATTGTCACTCCTGGGCTTCATGGCCGGCAGAGAGGTTTCCCATACAATCACCACCGGACCCGGAGCGACCGGGGCCGGTGGTATGGTCACTTTATCGATTTGAAGTGGGGGCTTACCGGTTCAGAAGGGCCCTGACTGTGTTAATAACCCTGGCCTCGTTGGGCATGTACTCGTTCTCCATAGCCCTACTGTAGGGCACTGGAGTGTGAGGCGCGGTGACCCGGGAGGGAGGCGCGTCCAGGTAATCGAATACCTCTTCGGCCACCCTGGAGCAGATCTCCGAGGCCATACTGCAGACCGGGGTATCTTCGTCCACAACGACCAATCGGTGGGTACGTTGGACCGACTCGTTGATGTGGTCGTAGTCTATAGGCGAAACGCTGAGCAGGTCGATGACCTCGCAACTGATGCCCTCTTTGGCCAGCTCAGTGGCGGCGTCATTGGCGGTCCAAGTCATCTTGGAGATGCCCACCAGCGTGACGTCTGTGCCTTCTCGGATGGTTCGGGCTTTGCCAATAGGCAGGACGTACGGCTCTTCAGGTACAGGGCCGGTTATCCCATATAAGCCTTTGTGTTCGAAGAACACGATGGGGTCGTCATCTCGGATACAGGCCGCTAGTAGGCCCTTGGCTGTATAGGCGTCGGACGGTACCACGCCCTTCAGGCCGGGGATGTGGCTGAAGATGGAGTAGTAGGACTCGGAGTGCTGGGCGGCCGCCCCGAATCCTGCCCCGATGCGGGTCATCATGGTGAAAGGAACTTTCACCTGACCACCGAACATGTAGCGCATCTTGGCAGCGTTGTTCACCAACTGGTCCATGCAAACTCCAATGAAGTCCACGAACATCAATTCTGCGACTGCACGGAGTCCAGTAGACGACGCGCCGATCGCGGCACCGATGAATGCGGCTTCGGAGAGCGGTG
>Ga0209034_10000433_pt1 | contig 21078 bp, 22 predicted proteins | sample MarorgKNORR_S2LV_2_FD_188219 | JGI IMG/M metagenome (GOLD analysis project Ga0209034, IMG submission 188219) | Marine microbial communities from the Southern Atlantic Ocean, analyzing organic carbon cycling - 250m_A/KNORR_S2/LV (SPAdes) (version 2) | ecosystem: Environmental > Aquatic > Marine... | reverse complement strand
TACGATTTATTTTCCTGTTTTTAAACTATTTTAAAACATATTGATATCTTCAATATTTTTATTATTTTTTTTATTATTAGCAATATTTATTAGCAATATAGTATTTAAGAAAAGATAGCAAAGGCTTTGATTATTAAACAGATTTGTTTATAATGCTGAGACCGAAAACCTTTCTATTTGAGATCTAATTATGAGTATTGATGACAAAGAGTTAGAAGAGTTTATGCCTGCCCTCGAGTTGGATTGGACCGATGAGGCTCAGACCCGTATGAAAAATGTACCGTTTTTCGTGCGTAAAAGTGTTGTCCGTGGGATTGAGCAATATGCAAAGGATAAAAGCCTTACATTGATCGATGAAGAAGTAGTTTCACGAGCAAGGCAAGAGCGAGAAGGCGCAGCAATGGAGGCCGCAAAGAAAAAGCGTGAAGCAACGCAAGCCGCATCCTCTGACGAAACTCCCACACGTCGTCAATATGTAAGTTTTACTTTTTATAAGCTCGACCCTGCTTTTCGCCGACTTCCAAAAGATGAGCGTGATAAAGGGATTAAAGAGTTTATCGATATTTTAGAAGAGTATGACAATTCCTCTGATATGATCCTGCTATGCTACACCATGGTAGGCTTGCGTGGTGACACGGATATAATGACTTGGAGAATCTGTTACAGCATGGAAGAGTTTCAGGCCATGACCACCAGGTTATATCAAACTGGACTTGGGAAGTATCTCAATATATCGCATTCTTACCTTTCTATGACAAAGCGGTCCATGTATATGGATTTTATCAATCCAGAGCATGAAGAAGACCGAACACACATCATTCCAGGTAAGGCTAAATATCTTTTCATTTATCCCTTCGTAAAAACCCGCGAATGGTATCTTCTGACTCAATTTACCCGTCAGGGAATTATGGATGAACATATCTTTGTTGGTAATAAATATCCTTCTGTTAAGTTAAATACAACTTACTGTTTTGGTATTGATGATTATGAATTTGTTGTCGCTTTCGAAACTGACTCGCCGGATGACTTTCTTGATCTTGTACAGGAATTACGCGAAACGGAAGGTAGTCGATATGTTAAAGAAGACACACCTATATTCAGTTGTGTTGCAGTGTCTATCGAAGACGCAGTAAAAAGCCTTGGTTGCTAGAGGTATAAACCGTCAGATAAACGTTTAATAGTTTCATTCGAAAACTATCGTTTTTTAAATTTAAAACTAAGAGTTCCTGAAACTTTTGCGATAAGATTACACCGTATCACGGAAGTCGCATCCTAAAAAGCGATCCGGTTTAGATCGATTTTTGAGTTATTGATCTAACTATTTTCCCTCCTCCTTAGGGGAATCCATTTTTTATATTAAATTTATATTTAAAAAGTAAAATGTACTCTAGAAAATCCTGGGAGTATATCTATTGAAAAAAACTAAAATAGTTGTGATTGAAGACGAAGCTGATATTCTCGAAGTCATTGACTATAATCTTTCAAAAGAAGGATTTGATGTTAATTCTGCTTTGGATGGAGAAAAGGGATTGGTTTTGGTACAAAAAGAAATACCTGACTTGGTTCTACTTGACCTTATGCTACCTAGCATAGATGGAATAGAAATCTGTCGTCAATTAAAAGCCAATTCTGCAACGCGTTCCATTTCTATCATTATGGTGACCGCAAAGGGTGAGGAGAGCGATATTGTATTGGGTCTTGGAATAGGGGCTGATGATTATGTGTTGAAACCTTTTCGTCCTCGGGAACTCATTGCAAGAGTTAAATCGGTTTTACGTCGAGGTGGATTAAGGGAAGAAGAAGAACAAGAAGTCCTTTCGTTTGATGAGCTGATTATCGATTGTAATCGTCATGAAGTGAGGTTAGAAAACAAAAAAGTTAACCTAACTGCTATGGAATTTAAGCTTTTGTATTTTCTTGCTTCGCATCCGGGTCGAGTATTCACACGCGAGCAAATATTAAATAATGTGTCTTCTGACGATGCATATATAATCGACCGTAATATTGATGTTCATATACGTTCTATCCGTAAAAAACTTGTTGAAAAACGAGATCTGATAGAGACCATCCATCGCGTGGGTTACCGATTTCGTGATGAGGAGATTGGGTAATTGATTCGTTCTCGGATCTTATGGAAACTTTTTGTTGGTTATGTAGTTCTCATATTACTTTCCACCGTGATGGTTGGGGTTCTAATTTCCAAGCAGGTAGAAAAAGAAACTCTAAAGGAAATTGAACAGTCTCTAAATGTTCGTGCAACTCTGCTTAGGGGCATGGCTCTAGATATTTTTTCCCTTTCTTCTAAGAAAAAACACCAGGAACGCATAAAAAGTCTGGGAAAAGTAACCAATACACGATTCACAATCATTAGATTAGACGGAACAGTGCTTGCCGATTCGCAGGAAGATCCAAAATCAATGGACAATCATGCAAATCGCCCTGAAATTCTCGCTGCATATTCTCACGGTCAAGGTATAACCACTCGATTCAGTAAAACGATTGACATTAACATGATGTATTACGCCCTCGCTATAAAAAGCGAAGGTGATTTACTAGGTTATGTAAGAACCTCTCTCCCTCTATCTGCTATTGATAATAGGCTTTCACGTATTCATACGCTTGTTCTTTTTGCTATGAGTGTTTCTATATTAATCGCTTTAATATTAGGATTTTTTGTTGCGAGAGGTTTTGCCAAACCTTTGGCTGCCATGACCGCAATCGCTGAATCGATGTCTGAAGGCAATTATGATCAAAGAGTTTTAGTTGACAGAAAAGATGAAATGGGTTCATTAGCCAAAACTTTGAATAAAATGGCGCGAAGCTCACGCGAACGTTTGGAAACCATTGTATTGGACAATAATAAACTGGTTGCTATTTTAGCTGGAATGGTAGAAGGCGTCGTCGCAGTAGATATAAATGAAAATATTATTCATCTAAATGAATCTGCAAGAAGAATACTTGGTATTTCAGCGAGTAAATTTTTTCATCAAAGAATCTGGGAAACAACCCATTCGCAAGAATTTTGTCAGATTATTTCTTTAGTATTAAATGAAGAAACAGAAATTAGAAAAAAGTTAAAAATTGTGATTGGCTCTATGGATCAGATTTTAGAAGTTCATGCGTCACCATTTCGAGATTCTTCGGGGGAAATGGTTGGTGCTGTTGCCGTTTTACATGATGTGTCCGAATTAGAACGTTTGGAAACTATCAGGCAGGATTTCGTGGCTAATGTCTCTCATGAATTAAAAACTCCCATCACCGCTATCCGCGGTATGTTGGAAACGATGATTGAAGATAAAGAAATGTCCGCCGATTATCACCGTAGTTTTTTAAAAAAGACGATGAACCAGACTCTTCGTCTTTCTAATATCGTTACTGACCTTCTCGCTCTTTCTCGTTTGGAGTCTGTGAAGATGGATTTTATAAGAGAATCTATAGACTTAAGGGATGTGGTTAATGATTCAATGCAGGCACTTCTTCCATTGAGTGAGGATAAAAAAATTCCCATCGAGTTGCAGATTATTGATGAGCCTATAGAAATTTTAGGTGACAGGGAAGCTCTTTTTCAATCTGTTAATAACCTTATAGATAATGCCATCAAATATAACTCAAAGCATGGTACAGTATTTCTGAGTTTGTATAAGCAAGGGAAAAATGCTGTTTTGGAAGTTCGTGATTTGGGAATTGGTATAGAACCACAGGAACAACACAGAATTTTTGAACGTTTTTATCGTGCAGATAAAGCAAGGTCAAGACAGGTGGGTGGGACTGGGCTCGGGCTTTCTATAGTCAAGCATACGGTTCTAGCGCATGTTGGCCAGCTATCTGTTGAGAGTTTTCTGGGAACGGGAAGCACATTTAAAATATCTATCCCACTTATAAAAGCATAGTTAATAGATATCCTGCCATAGGCCAAGCGAAATAAAATACCTTGAGTGTCATTATTCAGTAAATTCGGAAGAAACGACCAAATGATTAAGAAGTTATTTCTGTTAGGGCTCCTGTTTTGCATAATTGGGTATTTAGTTAATACCGAAGCTGGAGCTATGGGTTCTGAAAAAATTAAAAGGTTGGAGAAAAGACTGGAGAAGTTAGAAAAAATAGAGAAATCAAGGTACAAAAAGGGCGAAAAGGAAATTATTTCTTATTATAAAAACGGATTCAAAATGCGAACGCTTGATGATCAATTCAAATTTCAAGTAGGCGGGCGTATTCAGCACGATTGGGGTTTTTTCAGTGAATCACAGACTTTCCAATCCTCGATTGGTCAACAGGAGAATGGATCTCGTTTTCGTCGTGTCCGCTTTTTTATGGCGGGTATGCTTCATAAGGTAATGAAGTTTAAGTTTGATATCGATGTGGGGGGAGGCTCCAACGGTGTAACGTTCAAAGATATGTATATTGGAATAGCCAGGATCCCTGTTCTCGGTAATTTCCAGGTGGGCCATTTTAAACGGCCGGCATCGTTAGATTCTCTCACCAGTTCGAATTACCTGACTTTTATTGAACGTTCATTGGCAAATACTTTTTTCAAAACACGAAACACAGGTTTTGCTTTTTATAATCATACATTAAATAACAGACTCAACTGGTCGGTTTTTATAAATAAAGAAACTAGTGAAGACCCACCTGAATTTAGGATGGATGGTGATTGGAATGTTACAAGTAGAATTTCTGGTTCACCTTATTATGCTGAAGATGGTAGAAGGTGGATTCATTTGGGAGCAAGTTGGAGCTATGAAAATGCCACGGATAATAAGATAACATTTAATGGTGCACGCGATAGTGAAATTACAACTACTTTAATTACTACAGGGGTAATACCTGCTCGTAATTTCAATATTGTAGGATTTGAAGGTGCTATAAACTGGGATCAGTTCAGTTTACAAAGTGAGTATGTGATTACTGATATTACGAGGGATCAACTTACCAATGGTCAGGTAGACGGCTATTATATTGAAGGAAGTTGGTATCTTACAGGGGAAAATCGCCGCTATTCTCGGAAAAAAGGTGTGATCACCCGTTTTAAGCCTAAAGAGATTTTCAACTGGAAAAAAAATTGGTCTAAAGGAAAAGGTACTGGTGCCTTGCAATTGGCTGCACGCTATTCAGAGCTCGATTTGAATGACCGTAGTGCAGGCATTAATGGTGGCGAACAAAAAAGCCTGACACTGGGTTTAAACTGGGAATTAAATCCCATGTCACGCATTATGTATAACTATGTTCATGCTGATTTTACAAGCGGAATAGGGACGGACAATGGCACCCTGGATTCCAATATTATTCGTTTTCAAATCGAATGGTGATCAAAAGCCCTTTAAATAATATACTTCCAAACAATTACGTTAAATACTGCTTCAATATTGCAATAGCTCATATATAAATAGATTTTAGAAAAGTTTTATCCTACATTTTTATTTCCTTCATATATTCCTTCTACACTCCCCTTATCAATTAGTTGAAAGATTGAAATCTAATCTTTAAAAATTCTTTATTATTTCTTTAAAAATTAAAAGTAGTTTGAATATAAGGAAAAGGAGCTAAAAATGAAGAAATTACTTATGTTGATTATCTTATCTGCAGTTTTTCTGCTTTCTATGGATGATAAAAGCTTTGCGGAAGGGTTATTCGGTAAAATTCGAATAAATGGTTCCAGCACGGTTTTTCCTATAACTGAAGCGGTTGCGGAAGAATTTCAGAAGTTACACAGGAAAGTTCGCGTAACCGTTGGAATCTCTGGCACAGGAGGAGGATTCAAGAAGTTTGCAACTGGCCAGACTGATATCAACGATGCATCCAGACCAATTAAAGGTAAAGAAAAAGATAAAGCTGAAAAGAATGGTATTGACTATATTGAACTACCTGTTGCTTATGATGGCCTTTCTGTCGTTGTTAATCCAAAAAATGAATTTTTGGATTACCTTACAGTTACCGAATTACGAAAAATCTGGCAACCGGGTAGTACTGTAAAGAACTGGAATGATGTTCGACCTGATTGGCCGAATAAGCCTATTAAACTATACGGACCGGGTGCCGATTCAGGGACTTTCGATTATTTCACAAAAAAAATAAATGGTAAGTCACAGGCATCACGCTCTGATTATACTGCCAGTGAAGATGACAATGTTCTTGTTATGGGTGTAGCGGGGGACACTTATTCGCTTGGTTATTTTGGTTATGCTTATTATAAGGAAAATCAAGATAAGTTAAAAGTTGTGGCAATCGATGGAGGAGATGGTCCTATCAAACCCTCTGAAACGACTATAAATGATGGGACTTACAAGCCTTTATCTCGTCCAATTTTTATCTATGTGAGTAACAAGGCTGCGAAGCGACCTGTAATTAAAGAATTCGTATCGTTTTATTTAAAGAACGCTACCGTGCTTTCAAAAGAGGTCGGATATGTTCCACTTCCCGATACCAAGTATCAACAGCTATTGGATCAATTTGAAAAGTGGAGCACCATGCTTGTAGGAAAAAAGTCATTGGAGTCAAATGTTACCAAGGTTTCACTCAAAGATAACTAATAAAGGGAATCCCGTTATTGAAAAATAGCTTTATAAGTACAACTTTAGATAAAAATAATATTTTTGGGCAAGGTAATTCTAAAAAATGGCGGGAAGAAATTATTAAATTTAGTTTGTTTCTTTGCGCTACCTTGTCTGTATTAACTACCTTCGCTATTGTTTGGGTTTTGATCAGTGAGGCCCGGATATTTTTTCAGCATGTTCCCGCCTTCGATTTTCTTTTTGGAACTAAATGGACACCTCTTCTAGAACCACGATCATTCGGTGTTGTTCCATTAGTATGCGGGACACTTATAATAGTTTTTGGGACATCATTGATTGCTCTTCCTGTAGGTTTGGCTACTGCAATTTATTTAAGCGAATATTCCACATCCAGGCTTAGGAGTATTCTTAAACCTGTTTTAGAAGTACTTGCAGGAATTCCCACAGTGGTCTATGGATATTTTGCACTTACTTTTATAACTCCTCTTTTACGGGAGTTATTTGATGAGGTGCAAATTTTTAATGCTGCCAGTGCTTCCATTGTTGTAGGTATCATGGTTCTCCCAATGGTGGCGTCCTTGTGTGATGATACTCTTCGCGCTGTTCCCGTTTCTTTACGCCAGGGTGCCTATGCTGTAGGGGCCACAAAATGTGAAGTAATTCTTGGTGTTGTGGTGCCATCATCTTTATCGGGAATAATGGCATCTTTTTTGTTAGCTATATCCAGGGCAATAGGGGAAACAATGGCGGTTACCTTAGCGGCAGGTGCCAGCCCCAATATGACTATTGACCCATTCGTAGCCATTCAAACCATGACTGCCTACATTGTTCAGGTGAGTCTGGGTGATACCCCACAGGGAGGAGTTGCCTATCAGACTATTTTTGCGGTATCGGCTTTGCTTTTTGTCATCACTCTTTCTATGAATATTTTTTCCGGTAGATTACTTAAGCGATTTCGTGAGGTCTATGAATGATTTCTCGTAATCTTACAAATCGTTATGTCATTGCAAAAATTTTTCATGGATTTTGTTTTACTGTTGCCTGGAGCGGGGTTTTAATTTTGGGTGTTTTGCTGTTTCATGTGACCCAGGAAGGTATTCAATGGTTGGACTTACAATTCTTAAGTGATTTCCCTTCACGGTTTCCTGCAAAAGCGGGTATCCATTCAGCTTTAATTGGTACCTTATGGCTTATCAGCTTAACTGCGCTCTTTTCTGTTCCCATAGGTATTGGTGCTGGCCTTTATCTCGAAGAGTTCACAAAAAAAAATCGAATTCGTCAGTTTGTCGACCTCAATATTTCAAATTTAGCGGGGGTCCCATCGATTGTATATGGAATGTTGGGTTTAGTCATTTTTGTAAGATGGTTTGAGCTTAATCAAAGTGTATTGGCTGGTAGTTTGACAATGAGTCTTTTAATATTGCCTGTAATCATAATTTCAACAAGAGAGGCATTACGAGCGGTTCCCAATACTATTAGACAAGCGGCATTCGCCTTGGGAGCAACGCGCTGGCAAACTATTTATGCGCATGTTCTTCCAGCAGCATTTCCAGGAATTCTTACAGGCATTATACTTGCGTTATCGAGAGCGATAGGTGAAACAGCTCCACTAATAATGATTGGTGCACTGACTTATGTGGCATTTGTGCCGGATGGGCCAATGGATGATTTTACGGCTCTTCCAATTCAAATTTTCAATTGGGCTTCGCGACCTCAACAGCAGTTTCATGAACTTGCTGCTGCTGGAATTCTTGTGCTGTTAATTGTCTTATTATTAATGAACTCAATTGCAGTGTTTATTCGTCATAGGTTGGAGAAAAAAAGCCGATGAATGCAAACCAATTAGCCAATGTATTGTCCAAAAAAAAGAAAGAGGTTGAAGATAAAATAGTTCTTCAGGCTCATAACCTTAATATTAGCTATGATAATGAATTAGCTGTAAAGGATGTCTCTATAGATATACCTGAACATTCAATCACTGCCATAATAGGACCCTCTGGTTGTGGAAAAAGTACTTTGCTTCGATCGTTTAACCGTATGAATGATTTTATTTTAGGTGCCGGATTAGAAGGAAAGGTTCTGTACCGGGGTATTGATTTATATGGAAAAGATGTGGATCCTGTTGAAGTAAGAAGAAAAATAGGAATGGTTTTTCAAAAACCAAATCCTTTCCCAAAATCAATTTTTGATAATATTGCATGGGGACCTTTAATAAATGGTTATCCAAAAAAAGGTATTTATGAGCTTGTAGAAAAATCACTTCAAGCCGCAGCTTTATGGGGAGAAGTAAAAGATCGCTTGAAAAGCTCTGCTATGGCTTTATCTGGAGGTCAACAACAACGTCTTTGTATTGCTCGGGCGTTGGCAATGGATCCTGAAATTATTTTGATGGATGAACCCTGTTCAGCGTTAGACCCTGTGTCTACTGCTCATATTGAAGATTTAATGTTTGAATTGAAGCAGGATTATACCTTAGTTATTGTGACACATAATATGCAACAGGCCTCCCGAGTCTCAAATTTCACAGCATTTTTTGAATCGGGATACCTTGTAGAATTTGGAGAAACTCAAAATATTTTTACCCTTCCAAAGAATAAACGAACTGAAGATTATGTTAGTGGACGATTTGGATAATCGAGAAAGAAAATGGCAAAGCATTTACAAAGAGACTTGGGAGATTTAAAGAAGGAGTTATTAGCTAGCGGTTCATTGGTGGAGGAAGCCCTTAATCACGCTATCGAGGCCTTGGTCAACCGAAGTATAAATCTTGCTGAGGTTGTAATAGAGGGTGATTACCAAATAAATCAAAAGGAAAATCAAATTGAAGAAGAATGTCTCAAGATTTTAGCTTTACATCAACCTGTTGCAGCTGATCTACGATTTATAATATCTGTATTAAAAGTAAATAATGATTTAGAACGCATAGGGGATTTAGCAGTTAATATTGCCGAAAGGGCTATTTATCTATCTTCGCATGACCCACTTCAGGCAGCTCTCAATTTTCCACGTATGGCTGATGGTGCCCGAAAAATGGTACGAAAAAGCCTTGATGCACTTATCGGAATGGATGCAAATCTTGCAAGAGTTGTCTTGACGATGGATGATGAAATTGATGATTTAAATAGAGAAATGTATACAACCTTACAGGATTTGATGCGCCAGAGCCCAGAATTTATTGATAGAGCAGTTCACACGCTTTCAGTATCTCGCTATCTAGAACGGATCGCGGATTTATCGACCAATATTGCAGAAGATGTAGTCTTTATGGTGGAGGGTGAGTTGATTCGACACCAAGCAGTCAAAAATAAAGAATAAAGCGTTATCTAGAAGTAATGCTTATCTAAATTAATCATTAGCTTAATAAACATTAAAAGCCTATTTAGGCTCCAAGGACTTCAGGAGGATTGGTGAGTTTCGGGATTTTTTCTGCTACTTGTCCTGTTATTTCTTTTGGTTTATTTTGTAGCATATTTAGAAGTCGGGCCAATGTCGATTTTAAATCCTTCCTTTCGATAACGTTATCAATTAGACCATGTTCCAATTGGAATTCGGACCTTTGAAACCCCTCAGGTAGTTTCTGTTTGATGGTTTGCTCTATGACGCGTGGCCCAGCAAATCCTATCAATGCTCCAGGTTCAGCAAGAATAATATCTCCTAGCATGGAGAAACTTGCAGAAACTCCTCCCATAGTGGGGTCAGTTAGAATCGATATGTAAGGAATTTTTTTAGAGCCGAGTTTTTGTAGTGCAGATGAAGTTTTTGCCATTTGCATGAGTGAAAAAATACCTTCCTGCATGCGTGCACCCCCTGAACAGCTTACAATAATCAAGGGTACATTATTTTCTATTGCCCTTTCTATCGTACGTGTAATTTTTTCTCCGACTACTGATCCCATGCTTCCGCCCATAAAACTAAAGTCAAATACAGCTAATTCAATGGAAATCCCATTTATCTCTCCAGATCCAGTCACAATGGCATCGTTACTTGATTTTTTCTTTATAGTTGCTCGAATTCGATCTTTATATTTTTTTGTATCTTTAAATTTAAGAGGGTCAGATGACGTCAGGTTACTATCATGCTCAATAAACGTCTCGTGATCTATTATCAGATGGATTCTTTGTCGGGCATCTAGCCGAAAATGATATCCGCATTTTGGGCAAACCTTGAGGTTACTTTCTAATTCTGAGACATAAATCTGTTCCTTGCATTTTTTACAATTGACCCATAAATCCTCATCCTTTAGGGTCTTTTTGCCGATACCGGCCTTAAGTTTATCTAACCAAGACATTTATAAATTTATTGAAGGTTGGATTCAGAGGGTTTGGTTTCTTCTGAAACCGAACCTTTATTTTTAATTAATAATCCTATTGGACCGATCACGGTGTAGGAGACTCCAAGCAGAAATAAAGCCACTCGAGGAATCGTTGCCAAAACGTAAATAAATAAGATAATAAATAGAAACCGGGAAAATGCCACTCTTTTATTGAAATTAAATTTTTTAAATGCAGGATATTTAATATTGCTCACCATAAGAAATGCCAACCCATAAATAACCATAACCATAATAAAAGGGTTGATTCTTGTAGCAAATAAATCCTCAAAGGCAATAACAATAGAGGCAACTACTACTGCTGCTGCTGGGCTTGGTAAACCAATAAAATGAGCGCTGCTAATATCAGGTTTGGTGATATTGAAACGTGCGAGGCGTAATGCTGCACATAGTAAGAAAAGAAAAGCTGCCATCCAACCCAGCCTTCCAAAAGGTTTTAAAACCCATGCATATGCGAGAAATGCTGGTGCCATGCCGAAAGTAATGATATCGGCTAAAGAGTCGTATTGCATTCCAAAGGCGCTGGTGGTTTTTGTTAGACGTGCAATCCGTCCATCCAATCCATCAAAGATCATACCTACCGAAATCGCCCAGGCGGCTTGATAAAAATCTTCGTTCAAAACAGCTACAAATGCGTAGAAGCCACAAAACACATTCCCAGTAGTAAACAAACTAGGTAGAATATGTATGCCTTTTCTTTGTATCATTTTACCTTAAGTGTCCTATAGTTGAACTGCCACCGCTGACAATATCACCTTCTTTTACATTGATTTCAGTTCCTTCAGGAACAAATATGTCGGTTCTCGAACCAAAGCGAATCAAGCCAAATCGTTCTCCTAGTTCATATTCGTCACCTTCTTTTGCGTAACAAATAATACGCCTTGCGATTAGCCCTGCTATTTGCTTAACCAATATTTTGGTAGAACCGTTGTCTATTAGAATTGCAGTTTGCTCATTATCTAAAGATGCCTTGTGGTTTGCAGCATTCAGAAACTTACCTTTATTGTACCGAGTTGCTTCAACTTTACCGGCAATAGGTATACGGTTCACATGAACATTAAACACGTTCAAAAAAATGCTAATCCGGATATAGTTATCGTTTGGTAATAATGGATCGCTCTCTTTAATAATTTCAACGACCTTGCCATCTGCTGGCGACACAATCACGTTAGGTTCAGTTGGGATGGCTCTTTCAGGATCCCGAAAAAACCAGGCACAGAAAAGAAAAAGTCCTTCAAACAATCCGGCTAGCCAGTTATAACCAAATGAATAAAAAAGCGCCGCCAAAAAAGCCAGGGGAATAATGAATATAAAGCCTTCTTTTGCTATGGGGCTGCGCATAAAATTTGGCCCCTACTGCAATTTCTTACCAACGAAAGGCATCATTTTGCGTAGCTTTTCGCCTATCTGTTCAACACGGTGTTCTTTACCTTTACGAAGTAGAGCATTAAATACAGGTCGGTTAGCCTGATTTTCTAAAATAAACTCTCTGGCAAAACTACCACTTTGAATTTCGCTCAGAATCTTCTTCATTTCTGATCTAGTCTCATCAGTGATGATTCGGGGTCCACGCGTTACATCACCATATGCGGCAGTGGTGCTTATAGAATATCTCATGTTCCCAATACCACCTTCATAAATTAGATCAACAATTAGTTTAAGTTCATGCAGACATTCGAAGTAAGCCAAGTTGGGGTCGTAACCTGCATCGACCAAAGTGTCATAACCAGAACGGATTAACTCAGTTACACCACCGCATAAAACGACTTGCTCGCCAAAAAGATCTGTCTCAGTTTCTTCTTTAAAATTGGTTTCGAGGACTCCAGCACGGGTGCCACCAATACCTTTAGCGTAAGCCAATGCAATTTTTTTAGCGTTCTTAGTAGCGTTTTGATGGATAGCCATGAGACAAGGTACCCCGGCTCCTTGCTCATAAGTGCGGCGTACTAAATGACCCGGACCCTTAGGTGCAACCATAAATACATCGACATCTTTCGGGGGTTCAATTTGACCAAAGTGAATATTGAAGCCATGCCCAAAGGCAATTGCCTGACCTTTTTTTAAATGGGGTGCAATATCGTTTTCATACATTTTTCGTTGTTTATCATCTGGAATAAGGATCATCATGATATCAGCTTGTTTGACCGCTTCCGGAACTGAGACCACTTTTAATCCATCTTTTTGAGCACGTTTCCAAAAAGCGCTGCCCTTACGGAGGCCGACCATGACTTTCATGCCGCTGTCATGGAGATTGCGAGCATGGGCGTGACCCTGACTGCCGTAACCTATGATAGCAATGGTTTTTTTCTTAATATTTTTTATATCCGCATCTTTGTTATAGTAAATCTTTGACAAAACTTTTCTCCTTATCTGTAAACTTTAATTAGATGAAAGCGATTTATTTCCACGGCCAATGGCGATCCTTCCTGAGCGGACAACTTCTTTGACGCCTAATGGATTTAAGAGCTCAAGGAAGCTGTTTATTTTACCTTCGTCGCCAGTGATTTCGATAGTATAGGTGGAAGAACTTACATCTACCACTCTGGCTCGAAAAAGTTCCACTATTCGAAGCATTTCTTCGCGAACACGCGGTTCAGCATTCATTTTTATTAATACCAGTTCGCGGTCGACAAAGCTTTCCTCGGTCAGGTCCACAACTTTGATAACATCAACGAGCTTATTCAACTGTTTTGTTATTTGCTCAATCTTAGCTTTGTCTCCAATGGTAACAATGGTCATGCGTGAAATATTAGGATCCGAAGTTTCGGCAACGTTAAGACTTTCGATATTGAATCCGCGACCGCTGAATAGACCAGATATGCGTGAAAGAACACCAAAATGATTATTCATTAAAACAGAAATGGTATGCTGCATTTTCCAAAAATCCAGTTTATAAGTTAAAATACGTACTGTCTGTTATCTCATTGATTCTATTTGTAATAGACCCTAATAGAGCCCTTATACTAGCAAAATCAATACTTTTTTACTATTAAGAATTGCCCAAATAAATAAAAATGAGGACAAATGGCAGGAAAAGTTACGGATTTTAACATTGCCGAGGTTATAAAGACACTCAAAAAAGTTACAAAAGAATTCCGCAAACCAGGCCTTATGCTTATTGGAAAGCATAATGATCCTTTCATGGTTCTGATAAGTTGCATAATTAGTTTAAGAACTAGGGATGAAATCACGGAAACCGCTTCGGCAAGACTTTTTTCTTTAGCAAAAACACCAGCTGAATTATTAAAGCTTACCCATGCGAATATAGTTAAAGCTATTTATCCCGCCGCGTTTTTTCGTAATAAAACAAAATCTATTATAGAAATATGCGAGATATTAGAAAAAAAATATGCCGGAATTGTTCCAGACAAACTAGAAGAATTACTGAAGCTCAAAGGAGTGGGTAGGAAAACGGCGAATCTTACTTTAACTATTGGTCATAATAAACCTGGCATCTGTGTTGATATTCACGTGCATCGGATTTCAAATCGCTGGGGATATGTCAAAACCAAAACTCCGGACGAAACTGAAATGGTTTTACGCAAGGTTCTACCTAAAAGGTTCTGGAAAAGGTATAACGAGCTCCTTGTTTCATTTGGGCAAAATTTGTGCAAACCTATTTCTCCTTTTTGTAGTTCCTGTCCGTTAGAAGCCCAATGTCTTAAGGTAGGCGTAGAAAAACATAGGTGAAGACATCGATCTAGTAATTTATTCTACAAAAGGGAAGTAATTTTATAATCATCATTACTGATTTATTTAACTGCTTGATATTATCAATGAAGGTTTAGGCAGAAGGTTTATCTTTAAATAATTTTAGAATATTTTATAAGAACTTAGGTTGCATAACAGGTGGCAGTTAGAGTGTTGACTTGGCTCAATAAAAGGGGGCCACAATTTGCATGAGGATGACTAATGCAAACAATTCCAATTATAGAACTTAGTCTAGTATTTATACCCACGATTTTTTTGCTGGTAATCATTTTCCGCTGGGGAATCAAAGGATCTGTAGGGATATACGCAAATATACGTATGGTTCTTCAGCTCTTGCTGGTTGGTTATATACTTACTTATGTTTTTGAGATATCGCAGCCAATAATTATAATTCTAGTTATTATTTTAATGGTAGCCGTCTCGGCTTGGATAGCGCTTAGATCAATTGAAGAGAAAAGTGTAAAAATATATTTAAAATTTTTTATCTCAATAGGTTTGCCGGGGCTAATTCTACTCGGCCTGGTAACGCAATTGGTATTAAAGATGCAAACATGGTTTGAGCCGAGTCTTGTTATACCTATTGCAGGGATGATCTTTGCTAATTCTATGAATACTGTGAGTTTAGCTGCAGAACGTTTTGAATCCGAATTCAAGCAAGAAAAGGATTATATAAAGGCAAGACGAATTGCCTTGGATGCATCTCTGATACCCCAAATTAATAGTCTTTTTGCCGTTGGTTTGGTTGCCTTACCAGGTATGATGACAGGGCAAATTCTATCAGGAGTTGATCCGATAATCGCGGTTCGTTATCAGATTATGGTGATGTGGATGACATTTGGGTCAGGGGGGCTGGCATCCGTTTTATATTTAACTCTAAGAAGGCGAACTATTTACTAAAATTCAATTGTTAATTAAATAGGGAGATTATATTGCAAGATCTCCGACAGTCTTTTTTTGTAGGGCAATGAGTTCTTTGATGCCTTTATCAGCAAGTTTAAGCATGCCATCCATTTGTTTATCATCGAAAGGCTCCTGCTCCGCGGTTCCCTGGATTTCGACATATCCTCCCGACCCTGTTTTAACAATATTTAGGTCTACGTCTGCGTTTGAATCTTCGGAATATTCTAGGTCGAGCAACTTTTTACCTTTAACAATGCCAACACTGATTGCTGCAACGTAATCGATGATGGGTAGTTCATCTATAAATTTATCTTTTTTCAATTTTTTTAAAGCCAGTACCGTTGCCATGAACGCGCCGGTTATAGAAGCACATCGGGTGCCTCCATCTGCCTGAATGACATCACAATCCAACCAAATAGTTCGTTCACCAAGTTTATTTAGATCGATTACGGTTCTTAAAGACCTACCAATCAATCTTTGAATTTCTTGTGTTCTTCCGGATAATTTACCGCGCGAGGCTTCACGTTGTGTGCGACGATTGGTAGAAGCGGGTAGCATGGAATATTCAGCGGTCACCCAGCCACTTTCTTTTCCCCTTAAAAAAGTCGGAACTTTATCTTCAACCGTTGCTGAGCAAATAACTTTAGTATTCCCCATTTGAATGAGAACCGAACCTGCTGGGTGCATGATGTAATTTTTGGTTACTTTAATTTTTCTGCATTCGTTTAGAGATCGGTCATTACGCATTCAATTTCCTTAGAAAATGGGTTAATTTAAAAATAGAACAAATTATCAGTAAAATAAAAAGTTTTCAACAAGAAGAACTAAATTTATATCTACGAATTATTTTAGAACCTTTGTATGGCCCAGCTTGTAACTAATTAAAATATTTGCTATTATCTTCTAAATTCAATAATAGCGCGTTGTTTTCATCTTAATTTTTTTGTTAAATTTTTATGGACTCATATTTTGAAAAAGGGGTGCGTCTTCATGGGACGCTCTCGGTTAATGGTTCTGTCCATTTTGATGGGTATTTTGAAGGCGAAATTTTCTCCTCAAACCATTTCGTGGTTGGCAAGGCTGGAAAAGTTTTAGGTAACATCAAAACTTATAACGTAACAAATAAAGGTAATATTCAAGGAAATATTTATGCTGAAAATAAGGTTGCCTTAATAGAAGATAGTCGACTTACTGGTGATATTGCAACCTATCGTTTGGTAGTAGATGAAGGTTCGAATTTTGAGGGACGTTGTAAAATGATCGAAGTTGCCCCAAGTACGATCAAAGAGGAATTAGAAACGCTTGAAAGACCTTTACCTTCGAAGGCAAAAAAAACATCACAGATTTTAAAAACAACTATTGATGAGAAGAATAGTGGTATTCAAAATAATAATATCGGTATTTTTGCTGCTATTTTGATTATCGCCGGAATAATTTGGTACATTATCTAAAATTTATTATGTTCAGGGGGACAGTAAAGAGGCTGGCTCTAAAATTAAATAAGTATTAATTTTATTTTTAAATGGTACTTATTGAAAAAAAGTACCCTTGGAAATTAAATAAAGTTAGATCAAAAATTCACACCTAATTTAAATTAGATCTATTCCTTTTAGAATAATATATAGGCAATAAGTGGATAACAGAGCTATTCCACTTATTTTTTTTAGAAAATATTTTCCGAGCAAAATTAAGACGAGCAGTAAAACGGTAATTCCAACTAAAATATTTAGATCTGGATGAATTGGTTCTTGAATATTCAAGGGATGTATTACTGAAGTAATACCAAGTACCATTAAGATGTTAAAAATATTACTTCCAAAAATATTACCAACAGCCATTTCACCTTGGCCACGCCTCGCTGCCATAATGGATGCTACTATTTCTGGAAGACTGGTTCCAATTGCAACAATGGTTATGCCAATAAACCATTCGCTGATCCCGATCATCCTAGCTATTGAAACTCCACCAGATACAAGGAGTTTTGCCCCACTTACTAAACCTACTAAACCAGCCAAGACCAATACAAATTGGTAGATAATACCTTTATGCGGAGATAGTCCCACTTCCTCCTGCCCGGTTGTAAAATCTTCTTTTTGGCTGAAAGATCTCCATAAATATAAAGCGAGAAGAACGAGCATTATAATTCCTTCCCAGCGGTGAATATTTAAATCCCATGCTAAGAGTAAAATTATAAGTGTTGCTAGAAACAGTGGTGGATATTCACGTTTTAATCTTTTAGGGGTGATAACTATCGGGGCGATAAGGGCTGTTAAACCTAAGACCAAACCTATATTTGCAATATTACTGCCTATCACGTTTCCCATTGCTAGTTCAGGAGCTGCATCTAAAGCCGCGAGTATGGCAACAGCTAGTTCTGGCGCTGATGTTCCAAATGCTATAACAGTGGCACCAATAACAAATGTGCTTAATTTAAAAAAGCGGGAAAGACGTACGCTACCGGTTACCAGGAAATCTCCACCATAATAAAGTAGGATTAATCCTAGTAAAATTTTTAAAGAATCAAGCAATGTTTATAGTTCTCTGTAGGAAAAAGAAATGAAGGGGAGGCAACATAAAATCAGAAGAATTGTTTTATTTAAAGAAGATATTATTTAATTATCGTTTTTGGATATCCGATCCGCGCCAATTTCCCTTGAACTAGCATTGCTTTCTCTTTACTTGGGAAAACACCAAGTTGCACTAAATATGTCTTTTTTTGACCATTAGATACAACATTTATTAATGGAGTAAAATCTTTTGCCTTTAATTTATTAACTAAAGTGTTGGCATTTTGCTGTAATGAAAAAGCACCCGCTTGTACAAAGAAGGTGTTTTTAGTTCTGACGGGTGGAGTTATCCGGTTTTTTTCTTTTAAATTTATTTTTTCACTAATTGTTTTCTTTTGTGGTTTCGAATTTATTGTTGTTTTTATAATAGGATCCGGTTTTTTTTTCGGTGTTACTTGAGCGGTCTCAACAAAACTTTTCACCTTTTTTATTTGATGAAAGGGTATAGGAGAGTTACTTTCTTCATCTATAGTTACCTGTTTAGCCAGTTTTACTTCTGGAGATTTAATGGGTGTTTGAATGGCCGCAGAAGGTGTTACCTTTTCAGAACTTTGGTTGTTTATTCGTAAATAAACAAAGCTAAGTAAGACAAAACCAATCATAGAAATCAAAAAAATCCGAGAATTTTTTGAGCGTATATTTTTTTCGGCTTCCATTTCCGCTTCTATTTCAGCATTTTCAATAAGATCATTAATATTCTTTTTATATTTATTGGTGTCATGATCCTCAATATCAGCAAGAGTTATTTTTTCTTCGTTGTCCACCATTACGGATTTGCCTCGAGCTATTTGGTTTTAAATTCGTTTTTAAATATAGAAATGTTAGGGTATGATCCTTGATGTAGCTTGAATTATCTCTACTTATATCGACTGAATATATCTGATAACCCCTTAAATGTCAATAAGATATAGTGGATATTGATCTAACAGTAAATCTGGGAAAATTAGTTCTAAGTAATCCGGTAATTGCCGCTTCAGGCACTTTTGGTTATGGACTGGAATATTCCGAATTTTTGGACTTGAATGAATTAGGGGGTTTTTCAACTAAAGGTATTTCCATAAACCCAAAAGTTGGGAACCCTGTTCCAAGAGTTACAGAAACAGCCTCTGGGATGTTAAATGCTATTGGACTGGAAAACATCGGTCTTAAAGAATTTTTATCCGTAAAACTTCCTCAACTAAAAAATTATAAAACGAACATCATTGTAAATTTTTTTGGAGATACTATTCCGCAATATGTAGAGTTGGCTTCAGCTTTATCAAAGGAAGATCGGATAGATGCCTTGGAAATGAATGTGTCCTGTCCCAATGTTGATAAAGGTGGATTGCAATTCAGCTCAGACCCTATTGTTTTAAAACAAGTGGTAAGCTCGGTTCGTAAGGTTTCAGAGAAATTTTTAATAGTAAAATTATCGCCGAATGTAACGGATATAACTTTACTTGCCAAGGCTGCGGAAGAAGCAGGTGCAGACGCTCTATCAGTTTGCAATACATTTGTAGGCATGAAGGTAGATACCAAATTAGGTAAGCCTTATTTAGCAAATCGAACTGGAGGACTTTCAGGACCGGCTATTAAACCAATTGCTTTAAATCTGGTTTATGAAACTGTTCGCGCTGTAAAAATACCTATTTTTGGGATCGGTGGAATATCATCACATAATGATGCTATAGAGTTTTTGATGGCTGGAGCGAAGGCGATTCAGATTGGTACTGCTAATTATATTGATCCCACAGTAACTCTCAAGGTCATAGACGGAATTCGCGATTGGTGCCGGAAAAATCAAATTTCAAAACTATCGAGCATAAACTTATTAAAATAAATTGAATTAATTTTGATAAATTCTAGGTACTCGCTTACTGACATTGCATAACAATTCATATGGGATTGTGTCACATCTTTCTGCTAGTTCTTCCACGGAAATTTCCTCATCTCCCTGTTTTCCAAATATCACTACTTCTTCACCTAACTGTACGTTTGGAACCTCACTAACATCAACTAGAATCATATCCATACAAATATTGCCAACCTGAGGCACTCGTTTACCTTTTATCAAAACATCCATATTGTTTGAAAGTTTTCGATTCAAACCATCCGCATAACCTAGTGGGATAGTTGCGATTAGGCTTTCCTTCTCTGTGAAATATTTTCTGGAATAACTGAGCGGTTGTCCCTTTGGTGTTAATTTTAGGAGAATAATTTTACTTTTCCATTGCATTACGGGTTGAAAGTTTTGAAGGTTTTCTTTTTTACAAGCCTCTTTTACGATCGGATGTAAAATGGGAGAAGGTAGAACTCCATATAGTATAAGGCCCGGCCTTACTATTTCCCCTCGACTTTCGGGAAACCTTAAAAGAGCTGAAGAGTTTGCTAGGTGAGTTATGGGAAGATGAATTCCCAGTTTCTGAAATACAACAAGAGTTTTTTGGAATATTTCTATTTGATCTTTTGTAATGGAAGTATCTTCATCATCTGCGGAGGAAAAATGGGTAGATAAGCCTTCCAACTTTAAGTTTGGTAAGGTTTCAATTTTTTCAACCAGAGCTGATAAATCTTCTGGCCTGACGCCCAATCTGTTCATTCCCGTGTTCACTTTGATGTGAACTTTAACAATTTTACCTTGTTTTTTTCCTTGTTTTGAAAGTTCTTCGGCAAGGGAAGTAGTGCATACAATAGTCGCCAGATCGTGATGTACTAAATCTTTAGCTTCCTCCAAAAAAATACTTCCAAGAATAAGTATGGGATCTGTTATTCCATTTTTTCTAAGTTCGATCCCCTCTTGGATAACACCCGCGCCCAAGTATTGAACTCCACATTCTAATGCAGCTTTTGCGCAAGGGATAGCGCCATGCCCATATGCATCGGCTTTGATAATCGCCATAATCCCGGTATTTGGACCCAGAATTTTTTTTAAATTTTGAAGGTTATGTTTGAAGGCCTTCAAATTTATTTCAGCGCGAGTCGCCCGTTGATGAGCCATAGATAGACTTAAGATGGGAAATTTTTATTCTCTTCGGGTTCTTCCGGTATTGGACAATCGACCACTCTTTTTTACTGGCGGACC